>Ga0182024_10001688_pt1 | contig 56091 bp, 59 predicted proteins | sample P32metaG_FD_120480 | JGI IMG/M metagenome (GOLD analysis project Ga0182024, IMG submission 120480) | Permafrost microbial communities from Stordalen Mire, Sweden - P3-2 metaG (Illumina Assembly) | ecosystem: Environmental > Terrestrial > Soil > Wetlands > Permafrost | place: Sweden: Stordalen...
AGCAGCCCGCCCAGCCAGCGCTGATTCACGTAGAACTGCTGGCATCGCGTGGCTTCCTCCGCGATAGCCTCCTGCGCCTGGCGCTTGGTGCCGACGAACAACACAGTCTTGCCTTGCGCGGCCATTTCACCAACGTACCGCATCGCGTCTTTGAACAGTTTCAGCGTTTTTTGCAGATCTATGATGTAGATCCCATTACGTTCGCCAAAGATGTATTCCTTCATCTTTGGATTCCAGCGCTTGGTCTGGTGCCCGAAGTGAACGCCGGCTTCGAGCAATTCTTTCATGCTAATCGATGGCAAAAAACCTCCTTATAGGCTTTTGAGAAGAACCCACGCCACGGCCCAAAGCGGAATTTGTGGCTTGGGTAAGTTGAACAAGAGCGGACATTGCGTCATCCGCCCCAAAAAACCGCGTGTCTCATCGTCAAGCCGCCGCTGGCGACCATCATCCAGCCGCCGCTGGCGGCTATCGTACTTCGCCGCAGGCTCGGATGATTTGGAAGCGACTAGCGCTTGGAGAACTGGAAGCGTTTGCGAGCGCCCTTCTGACCGTATTTCTTGCGCTCATGCTGGCGCGCATCGCGCGTCAACAGACCCAGTTCCTTCAGCTTCGCGCGCAACTCCACGTTGAACTCGAGCAGCGCCCGGGCGATTCCCAGCTTCGCCGCACCGGCCTGCCCAATGGGGCCGCCGCCGGCGGTGTTGATCAAAATATCAAACTTATCCGCGGTCTCGGTGGCCAGCAGCGGCTGCCGCACAATCGCGCGGGAGGTTTCGCTCGGAAAATAGTCTTCGAACGTTCGCCCGTTCACCGTGATCTGGCCCTTGCCGGAGCGCAGAAATACTCTCGCGACGGCTCGCTTTCGCCGGCCCGTTCCTAAATGTTGTACTAACGCCACTCGATCCAATCTCCTCTGCTGCTATCTGGCCGGGCCAGACTATGAATCTTGATCTTCTATACCGCCATTGCTGACGGCTTTTGGGCATCGTGCGGGTGCTTGGGACCCGCGTAAACCTGGAGCTTCCGGTACATCTGCTTGCCCAGCTTATTCTTCGGCAGCATCCCGGAAATGGCTTCTTCCACCATCCGAGCGGGACGCGCCGCGCGCACCGTTCGCGCCTTGGTTTCGGTCAAACCGCCAGGATAACCCGAGTGCCGGCGGTAAAGTTTCTGATCTTCCTTGCGGCCGGTCAGGCGAACCTTGGCGGCGTTCACCACGATCACGTGATCTCCGGTATCCAAAAATGGCGTGTAGCTGGCCTTATGCTTGCCCATCAAAATATGAGCGGCCTGGCTTGCCAGGCGTCCCAGCACCGCGTCCTCGGCATCGATCAAGTGCCAGTTGCGCACGATGCCGGCGGGCGATGGAATTGCGGTTTTCATGTAGACAGACCTTCTCCCTGCGAGTTACGAACTTCTTCAGGTTAGCGAATTGGGCCACGGGCTGTCAAACGCACCGGCATCGCTTGTCAAGCCTCGCTAGAAATGTCCCCTCCAGCATCCACGCGATCCAGGCGCCCGAATTCCTGCTATTCTGCCAGTGGAAAGCACCCATGACTGTCACCGTCAAGAGCAATGCGACTGATTTGGTGGTGCCCAAGAGCGTCCGCCGCAGGGCCGGGATCAAGCCGGGTGATCGGCTGGAGTTCAAGGTGTCTGGCGGAATCATCAACATCATCCCCAAGCTTCCGTCCGCCGCCGACGAATACACTCCGGAGCAACGTCGCGCCATCGACGCCCAAATTGAAGAAGCCCGGAAGGGGCCCTACCACGGCCCTTTCAATACTGCCGACGAAATGATCGCTCACATCAGAGGCGAATTGAAGAAAAGGGCCGCACTCAAGAGAACCAAGCGCTCTCGATGAGGATCGAGTACAGCGATGCTGTGAACGAGGCCTTGGAAAGCGCTCCGCTCGCAGTGCGGAAAGCATTTTTTAAGCAGGCCAGATTCCTTCAGCATGACCTCCATCATCCCTCGCTCCGGGCCAAGAAGTACGACGAATCCACAGACCTCTGGCAGGCTCGCGTCAACAAAGACTGGCGCTTTTACTTCATCATCACCGATGACACCTATCGCATCGAAAAGGTGATTCCTCACCCAAAGAAGTGAAGACAAAGCGCCCTCTGCTGTCAGGCCTCGTTAAAGATGTCCCCTTGTTCGCCCTCGATAGAAAGGTCCCTTCTCCAGTGTGTTCCAGCCGGGAAATGTGGCCTCAACATAAATCCGCCTTGACATGTGCCGCACATGCAAGTATGTTGACGACATGAGGAGATTCGCATGGCGAAGATGATTCAGTTGCGCCATGTACCCGACGTAGTGCACCGCAAGTTGAAGGCCCGCGCCGCGATGAAAGGAATGTCCTTGTCGGAGTACCTGGTGCGAGAGGTCAACCAGATCGCGGAGCAGCCCACCTTGGAGGAGGTTCTGGAGGAAATCTCCAAGCTGAGCCCTGTCAAACTGCGCGAACCCGCGGCCGTCACTATCCGTAGAATGCGGGACGGCCGGTGATTGTTCTGGATGCTTCGGCCGTGGTTGAGTTTTTGGCGAATTCCGCTGCCGACGAGCGCCTCTTGGCTTGGATCAAAAGCTCACCGCCCTTGCAGGCGCCCCATCTTCTCGATGTCGAGGTGACCAACGCACTCCGCCGCCACTGCGCGCTCGGCAGCATGACCGCGCAGCGAGCCGAGCTTGCACTGAGCCGCTTTCTGCTGCTGCCGATTACCCGGCACTCCCACCTTCCGCATATCGAGCGCATCTGGGAACTGCGCCATAACTTCACGGCCTACGACGCAGTGTATCTCGCGCTGACCGAGGCCCTGGGTACCGTGCTCCTGACGCGCGACGCGGCGCTGGCTCACGCGCGGCTGCGGAGAGGGCGGGTCGAGGTGATATAGAAATTGAGAGATGTCTGCTTCTGCCGCTTGACAAAACTTGACATGTTTCCGTAACTCTCCTACCCTTAACAGTGCTGATGGGCGTCCAGGAACGACGGGCCCGGGAAAAGAAGGAGCTGCGACAGGAAATCCTCGACGCGGCTCGCGAAATGTTCGTGCGCGAAGGATTCGAGAACGTTTCCATGCGCAAAATCGCCGAGAAAATCGAGTACTCTCCCACCACTATCTATCTGTATTTCCAGGACAAAGCCGATCTGCTGGACTGTCTTTGCGAAGAGACTTTTCTGCGGCTGACCAAGAAACAGACCATTCTCGAGCAGACTGTTGCCGATCCGCTCGAACGTCTGCGAAAGGGCCTGCGGGGCTACATCGAGTTCGGGCTCAAGCATCCGAATCACTACAAAGTCACGTTCATGATGCCGCCGCCGCTCGACGAGCCAAGGCGCGGCGTGCGATCGAAAGAGCTAGGGCAGAAAGCCTTCGCGCATTTGCGAAACACGCTGGCGCTGTGCGCCGAGCATGGACTGCTGGAGATCGCCGATCTGGACACCACGGCGCAGGTGACGTGGGCCGCGATCCACGGGCTGACATCGCTGCTGATCGCGCATCCCAAGTTCGAATGGCTGGATCGCAACCGTCTGATCGATACGCTGATCGACATGTTGACGGCAGGGCTGAAGCCCGCCGGACCCATGCTGGTTCACTAACCGGATTCAAAGCATGAAAACGGCGCGGTCGATAAGTACTGTCCTCATTGGAACATTCCTCACCGCGTTTCTGCTGATTGCCGGCGGTCCTGGGTTTCGGAGCCGAGCCGCCTTCGACGAGCATTACGCCAAACATGGCCGCGAGTTCGGCAATATTTCACGGGCCGAATATCTGGAGCGGGCCCAGGCGTTGCGCGATGCCCCGGTGGGTGGTTCGATCCTTGAAGCGGTGAAGCCGGGAGGCGTGTTCACGCGTTTCGATCGCCGATCCGGCGCGTTCGGCGCCTATAACGGCGATCGCACCATTCGCACTTTTTTCATCCCCAACGACGGCGAGCGATATTTCGTGCGGCAAGCCAAGCGGCCGGACGAGTAACCTCCTTTGATTTCACCCGCGTCATCCCGAGCGCAAGCGGGGGATCTGCTTTTCGGTAGTGGTACCAGTTTCTTAAACTGACCTACTCGCGGAGATTGGAGCTACGGTCCCTGGGATTCGCGCTACAGTAGGGACATGCGCGACTTCAATTGGCATCTTCCAGAAACGAGAGAGACCACGGTTGACGCAGAACGGCTAGCGGCGATTGATCGTGCGATCAAATCCTGCGATGAGGGACGCTCCATTCCTGTTGAAGAGGTTCGGAAGCTCATCCCTGTATGGATTGCCAAATTCAAATCCGGGCTACTGTAAGAGCTATGGAAGACCTCAGACGGAACATCCCCGCGACGGACGAAGGTGAGCTTCCCGCGGAAGTTCTCGCTGGAATCAATCGCGGCATCAAAGATGCCGACGAAGGCCGCACAGTGTCACTCGAAGAAGCCATGGAAATGATCCCGAAGTGGATTTCCAAATTCGAATCTCAGAAGCGGCGCTAGCCGAGTTTGAGAGCGTCCTGGAGTTTTCCTGGGCAAACTTTCCTTCTGCTGCCGAGCGTTTTGGCACTTCAATTCTCAAGCATGTCCAGCTATTGCGGACCTTTCCCTACTCGGGCGGTCAGGTCCCCGGGGCTGGCGACGTGCGCCAGCTCGTTCACCCGCCGATGATTGTGTACTATCGCGTTAGGGAGAATCCGAACGTGGTCGACATCCTATATTTCAGACACGCTTCGCGAAGGCCGCCTCGATTCTAACTCTTGACGCCGGAGTACCCGAATGACCGACCCCGAAATTCAAAACTACCTCCGCGACAACGGTTATCCCGAACACATCGTCCGCGATGGCCTCGACGGCCTATTGCGCCGATGGCGCGAATTCGTCGGGCAAGTGGAAAAAGGCTACACGCTGGGACTCGAGGACTATCGCAACGATCTCGATGTCCGCGCGATTCTCGAACTCGCCGGTGCCGGAAGCGACGACGCGAGCGCGGCCGAAATCCAGCAACTCGACGACCGCCTCAAGAAAATTCTGATCGCGAGCAGCGTGCGCGTATGGGAAAGCGCTCCCTCCCCCTTCTGGGATTTCGGATATCCCAGCAACGCAGGTCCCGATTTGATCGCGGACCTGCGCGCCGAAGGCTTACTGGCCGAGACCCACTGAGGAGGACGCGCCACGAGAGTACAGTCGCGGTTCAGAGCATGAGTACGGGGCGATGAGGCTTCTCAGTCTCGTCGCCCCCTTTAAGCAGTGCGTTCTGCTATCGGCGTCTAGCGATTCGGCTGCTTGCCGCGGTCGCCACCTTTGTCAGAGTGATCGCCGGGGCGGCCCTGGTTGAATTGCTGATTCGGATTCTGATTCTGCTTGCGCGAATCATCCTGCCGGTTCTGGGAGCCCTTGTCCGGCATGCCCTGGTCGCCAGGCGAGTTCTGCTGATGGCCTCTGTCGTGGCCCTGGTCCGTCTTATTCATTGCCATGATGATTGATCTCCTTATTATTCGACTTGGAATCGCGGGACTCCGCCCGCTAGTTAGGAGATACGGGTGGAAGGCGACGCCGTTTCGAGGGATTTCATTAAACCGGCGATTTCGGCGAAGAGCGGGTGAAGGAAAGAATGGTTGAAAAGATGCGGGAGTTAGTTTAGCGAAGAGAGCAGTCCATTTTGTCGCGGCTCGGGAGAGATGTCGACATGTATGTTGAGACGGCACGCTGAAGCGTGCGCCCGTCAGCCGATTGCATTTTCAGTGGAATCGGGCCGCCAGATTTCCGCGAGAGTGCGCCTGAAATTACCGCCGAGAACCAGCTCGATCTGCGCGGCCGAGTAGCCGCGGCGGAGCAGGCCTTCGGTGACATCGAAAATTTTGCGCGGGTAATCCAGACCGTCGATATCGGCCTGGCGCGACAGCTTCTGGCCATGGTCATGCCCATCCAGATCGACATCCGTGCCAATACCCACGTGTTCGATTCCCGCCACGCGCGCCACATGCTCAATGTGATCAAGCACGTTCTCGATGGTGGTCGCTCCGCCGCTGCTGACGAAGAACCGGATCATGGTGATCCCCATCACGCCGCCGCGTTCGGCCAGTTTCTGAATGGCCTGGTCGGTTTTGCATCGCGCGCTGCCGGGGACGATGTGGCGGCAGTTGGAATGCGTCACCAGAACGGGTTTGCGCGACGCGGCGATGGCGTCCATGGTGGTGCGGTCGGCGCAATGCGAAACGTCGATGGCCATGCCCAGGCGGTTCATTCGCTCGACGACCGAGGCGCCGTATGCGGTGAGGCCGGGATCGTGAGGATCGGTGGACCCGCCGCCGATGCGGTTGGGCAGATAGGCGAGCTGGGAGACACGCTGTCCCAGGGCGTAAAAGCGATCCACGTCGTCAATCGAGCGGAAATGCGACGAATTCTGCAACCCCAGGAGAATGCCGAGTTTGCCGGAAGCCTTGGCGCGGTCGATATCGGCCGGTCCGTCGATGCGCAGGAAATCGGACTTGTGCGCGGCGAGGAACGCGTTCCAGCGCGTCATATCGCTCAGCGATTCGGCGTAAATGTCGCCCTGCGTGAACCCCACAGCGGGATGAAAAACGGTGGTGCCCGAATCCTTGAGTCTCTGCAAGTCCTTCGAAAGAAACGTCGCCGGTTGGCGTTGCCATTGCGCCAGCTTGCGATAATCCAGAGTCAACAGCCCCAGCATGTCGATCACGGTGGAATTGCGGACCAGGTCGATGGCGAGCGTGGAGTATTCGGTAGGGCTTTGGGCAAACAGCCGGAATCGGCCCCGATTGAGCATCGGCGGGCCGGCGATGAGCGCGAGGCTACCCAGAAAAGAACGGCGGGAAACCACAAAAACTACTTAGGTGAAGTTTCAGGCTACCATATGCCTTTCCCTCTGATGGGCAACAAGCAAGAAAATGAAACAAAATTAACAGAAAGCTGAAACGAATCGGGTCCGGGCGCGATCTTTCACAAGAGGCGAGGTTCCATCCAGGCATGCCAACATGCGCCAACTCATCGACTACATCTTTAACCTGGGCGCGCTCGGATTGGTCGTCATGGGGATTCTGGACTCGTCCTTTCTGTTCATTCCCACCGGCAACGACCTGTTGCTGATCGCGCTTACCGCGCGGCATCACGAGAACGTGACCTCCTACGTTCTGGCATCCGCATTAGGATCGATGCTGGGAGTGCTACTGATCGACCTGGTGAGCCGCAAAGGGGGCGAGGGCGGACTCAAGAAAATGATGAGCCGCAAAACGCTGAAATTTGTGCAGAAAAGGGTCGAAAACCGCGCGGGAATCATGTTGTTGCTGGGAGCGCTGGCGCCACCGCCGTTCCCGTTTACCGCAGTGGTCGCCACTGCGAGCGCATTTCAGTACCCGCGGCTGGAGTTGCTCGCGATTGTTGCGGGAGCGCGGCTGGTTCGATTCGGAATCGAGGGCTGGGTGGCAATCCACTACGGCCGCCCCATCATCGAGATGATGCGATCCTCCGAATTTCGATGGGGGATCGGCGTTTTTGCGGTGATCTGCGTCGTCGGCAGCATCTTCTCGGTGGGGAAATGGACCCGCCGGAGCAGCCCCGCGTAGACTCCAGTTGGTCAGCGCGTCGGTGAAGCGGCTTTGAGCGGCCTTTCCATCGCCACCGTAGGTTTCCGGATGAGTTGTTTCCGGGAGGGCCTCGCATCTTTTTGGAAATGCCCCAGCTTCACCGGCTCGCCGGACCGAGCCGATTCGATGATGGCGCGCACGATTCGAATATCCGCCAGGCCTTCGTAGCCGTCGGGCTCGGGCTCGCGATTTTTCAGGATGCAATCGGAGAAATACATCAGCTCGCCACCGAACTGATCGACTAACGGATATTGGCGCCGCACCGGGTCGCGTTTGGCGATCTTTATTTCGGCGCAAAGCGGGTCGGCATATTCGTAAGCGGGGGAAAAGCGCAACCAGCCTTCGGTTCCCACCAGCGCGTATTCCGAAAAAGGCGCGGCGCCGAAACTGCTGGTGATGGTGGCAATGCGGTCGCCAGGGAAGCGCAGAATCGCGGTGGTCATCTCTTCGCCGGTCTTGCGGAAGCGGGGATCGCCGCCGTTGGCCATGGCTCCGGTGATCTCCACCGGCTCATCGCGAAACAGGTAGCGCGCGGCGTTGATGCAATAGACGCCCATGTCGTAGAGACTGCCGCCGCCGCGATCGACGGGCTCGGCCACGCGAACGTTCCCCGCTTTCACCTGTTGCGAAAACGCGGCTGAGAAAAATCGCAGTTCGCCGAGCTTGCCCGAAGCCGCCAGCTCGATTGCATCCAGCGTGCCTTCCTCAAAATGCAGCCGGTAGGCGACCATCAATTTCGTGCCGGATTTCCCGCAGGCGGCGATCATGCGTCGGCATTCGTCCTCATCGATCGCCATCGGTTTTTCGCACAGCACGTGCACACCGGCATTGGCGGCGCGCACGGAGTATTCGCAGTGCAGATGATTGGGCAGCCCGATGAACACCGCGTCGATCGCACCGCTGCGCAGGCACTGGTCGTATTCGTTGTAGGTGCAGGCGCGTTCGACGCCGTAGAGCTTGGAGATCTGCTTCAGCTTGGTTTTATCACCGCTGACGATCGCGGCCAGCTCGCAGTTGCGCGCGTTCTTAAAGGCGGGAAGCACGGCTTTCTGCACCAGGTGCCCCAGTCCGACCACGGCGTATCGGATTTTCTTGCGAGCTGCGTTTTTGTTCACGGTCTTATGTTATCGACTCGAGGCTCCTAATGTGGCGCACGCTAAGCGCACAGGCCGTTCGTGCCGTTGTGCGCGATTTACCCATGCGTGCCGCTTTCGGCTTCAGCCGACAGTCCTTTCGACGTCACGGCGAACTAAAGTTCGCCGCTGCACGGATGTTTGAGTCGCGCGCAACGGCACGAAAGGCCTACGCGCTTGAAAGCGTGCGCCACATCACGGCTTAGGACTCTCCTCGGGCGCGTTCGCGACGATGGTGATGTTCGCTTCGTTCGCGTTCGCGATCAACTCCTCCCTATCGATCAGCAGCGTGCGCCCCGCGTCGATTGCCAGCGCGGTGGTCCCGGTTTCGCGCATCACCGCGATGGTCTGAGGACCCACCACCGGCACATCGAACAGCATGTGCCTTCTTCTTTGCGACGCCTTCACGAGGCGTAGCGGTTTTCCTTCGGTCAGCGACGCCGCGCGCCGCAGCATCGCATCCGTGCCTTCCATAGCTTCCACGGCCACGCAGGCCCGCTCCGCGATCGCGATGCTCTGCCCGATGTCGAGCTTGGCGAGCACGGCCGCGATTCCGCGCCCGTATTCGATGTCGCGCAGTTCCCCATCCGATGGCTTTCGCTGCGTGAGCACGCCTGCCGGGGAAAGCAGGTCTTTCAACAACAGGGTCGAATCCAGCAATTCGATGCCTTCGTCCTTCAATACTTTCGCGACGCCGCCGATCAGCCCCTCGGTATTCTTCGTTTCGAGGGATGCGAGTAATTTTACGAGGCGCCAATCCGGCACGATGGACGAAAAAATCCTGGCGTGCTTCACCTGCCCGCACATCATGACCTGAGTGATTTGTTCGGAGCGGCAGATTTCGATCAGCCGGGAAAGCTGGCCGAGAGAAATCCAGTGACAGCGCGGCGCGAGTGTTTCGATTTCCTTCGCAGCTTCCTCTTTGAGGCCGATGGCGACCACTTCCATCCCGGCTGTGCGCGCCGCTTCCAGTGCGAGCAGGGGAAATCGGCCATTGCCGGCAATGAGTCCGTAGGGCATTTACGTAGCCTTGCTCATTTGAGGATAAATAACTCGTCTACAGCGCCGCTCCCTTACAGTCGCGGTTCTGTCACGCTGTTATTTGATGAAACCCCGCTCCGCGCTTCTGATGAATGCGATCAGTTCCTGCACCTCCGCGACAGGGTCGAGTTCGGCCTCGATTTTTTCAAGCGCCTGGGTCGTGTTCAGCCCTGCATTCGACAACAAACGAAACGCCTTGTGCAGCGCGCTGATCGCTTCACTCGAAAATCCGCGGCGCTGGAGGCCGATCGCGTTCTCGCCGAAAACTTTGGCCTCGCGCGCCGTCACCGTATTCGAAAACGGGAGCACGTCGCGAGTGATCACGCTATAGCCGCCGACGATCGCGTGGCGCCCGACGCGGCAAAACTGGTGAACGCCCGTGGAACCGCCGATGACCGCCCAATCCTCGACAATCACGTGGCCGCCGAAGGTGACCGCGTTCGCCAGCACGATGTGGCTTCCCACGCGGGAGTCGTGCGCCACGTGAACGTAGGCCATCAGCAGATTGTCGTCGCCGATGGACGTCAACATTCCTCCGCCTTCAGTGCCCCGATGAATGGTGACGAATTCACGAATGCGATTGCGATGGCCGATGCGCGTGGCGGACCGCTCGCCACGATACTTGAGATCCTGCGGCGCGACTCCCAAGGTGGAATACGGAAAGAAAATATTATCCTCGCCGATTTCGAGCGGGCCTTCCATGAAAACATGCGCCATCACTCGCGTGCGCGCACCGATGATCACATCCGCGCCAACGATGGAGAACGGTCCGATTTCGGCGGAGTCCGCGATACGCGCCCCGGCATCGACGATCGCGGTCGGATGAATGGGCATGTTAAGTCAACGTGTCAAGCATCAGCCGTCGGCGCGGTCGGCAAGCTTGCAGAGCATCATCGCCTCGGCCACCAGCACGCCATTCACGGTCGCCGTGCCGAACATTTTCGCGACGGTGGCCTTTCGTTTCGCGACCTTCATTTCGATGCGAAGCTGGTCGCCGGGCCGCACCGGCTTGCGGAATTTCGCCTCTTCCACCGAGGCGAGCAGCACCAGTTTGTTTTTGCGATCTTCCATTTGGCTGAGCACCAGGACGCCGGCGACCTGCGCCATCGCCTCCACAATCAGCACGCCGGGCATCACCGGAAAATCGGGAAAGTGCCCTTCAAAAAACGGCTCATTGACGGTGACGTTCTTGATGCCGACGATCCGGTCAGGCTCCAGTTCCTCGATCCGGTCCACCAGCAGAAAGGGATACCGGTGCGGAAGGATCTCGCGGATCTGCTGGATGTCCATTACTGGCATGGGACTGGCATTGGGTGGTTTCTTTAGCCGCGCACAAATGAGTGTCACGGATTCCGTCGATGTCTCGTTATTATATCAACGGGTATATACGACGGGGGTTCTACGACGTGGACCGCTTCCTTCATTACGCGCGGCAGAAACAAAATGACATGATCGCGTTGATACGCGAGCTGGTGGAGTGCGAATCCCCCAGCGATCATCCGCCCGGCGTCGATCGCCTGGTGAGCCTGCTCGCGGACCGCGTGAGCGGGATCGCGCGCGTCCGGGCATTTCCCGGCGGGCGGTATGGAAAACATCTGCGCTGCGAGTTTATGCTGCCAGAAGTGAAGAAACGCGCCGCGAGAGACGAACAGATCCTGGTCTTGGGACATTCCGATACCGTGTGGCCGCTGGGAACGCTCGCTTCGATGCCGTTCCGAATCGCGCGCGGACGATTGTGGGGGCCCGGCGTGCTGGACATGAAGGCCGGCATCGCGTTTTTCATTTTCGCGATGCGCGCGTTGCGGGATCTGGACGTACCTGTCGCTCGCAAGGTGGTGATGCAGGTGAACTCGGATGAAGAGGTGGGCAGCGAATCGTCCCGCGCGTTGACCGAACAAGCCGCGCGCGAGAGCGCCGCGGTGCTGGTGCTGGAACCGGGGACGGGCCTCGCAGGCAAACTGAAAACCGCGCGAAAAGGCGTCGGCGATTACACGATCACGGTGCGCGGCAAGGCGTCGCACGCGGGTGTCGATTTTTCGAACGGCGCAAATGCAATTGTAGAGATGTCGCGGCAAATCGAACGGATCGCGGGATTCACGCGCCTGGATCGCGGCGTGACCGTAAGCCCCGGCGTGATTCACGGCGGCACGCGCAGCAATGTGGTCCCGGCCGAGTGCAGTATTGAAGTCGATATCCGCGTGCCGCGAGATCGCGATCGAAAATATCTGGCGCGCGCGCTCGCGTCGCTGAAACCGTTCGATAAACGCTGCACCATCCAGGTTGCGGGCGGCTTGAATCGTCCGCCGATGGAGCGATCCGCGGGCGTGCGCAAATTGTTTCGAACGGCGAGAGCGCTGGCGGCCGAACTGGGTGTGACGCTCGAAGAGTCGTCCACGGGCGGAGGGTCGGACGGAAATTTCACGGCCGCGCTGGGCGTCCCGACGCTCGATGGTTTGGGCGCGGTGGGCGAAGGAGCGCACGCGGTGAATGAGAGCATTTTGGTGAACCGCATTGCGGATCGGACGGCGCTGCTGGCGAAGCTGGTCGCGGCGATTTAGCGTGCGCCACGTCGGAAAAATGCGCGCTAGCTTCCCGCCAGCGCGTGTTCGGCGGCGAGCTGATCGCCTTCCTTGAAATAAATTACATAGCCGAATCCGCCTTCGCCATCCGTGATCCCCGAGGATGCATAGATGTTCACGCCTGCGCCGATCAGCTTTTTCTGGATTTCGGCCAGCGCGCCCAATTGATCGTCGCCCTGAATCAGGCAGGCGTGTTGCGGACCGGAAAGGGTCCACCCGGATTTCGCGGCGGCGCGGAGCAGGCTCTCGGTGCGGTCCGGAAAAATGGTCAGCTCCACTCGGTTATTTCCGTACGGCACCGCGCTGAACGCGAGCAGATTCACCTGTTCCGACGCGAGCGCCGCCAGAAGCTCATAGGCGCGGCCAGGATGGTCATCCACGCGAATATAAAAGTATTCGAGGTTACGGACACTGAGAGCTTTCACGCTTCGGTACCTCCCGCGTCTACATAATTGCACAGGCGCGTAAGGTAACGGCGCATGGCGGAAAAGCCGAGATGACTCTCGGCTCTTGCAGGCCGGACGGCCCGCGCCACGTTATGCCGCGTCGCCGAGGAACAACGGAGCGATGTGGCGATCGAGTAAATTCTGTGTCACGTTGCGCGAGATGGATTCCTCGCAGGCGACCAGAAGATCCGTGTAACGCTTTCCCATGTGGGCGGCGATCTTGTAGCCGACGTGCAAGAGCTGTCTCAGATCCGGATTGAATAATGGATTGGCCTGATCATGCCGCACGGCGCCCGCAAACTCGCCCGCGGTCCATCGCGCCACCGAATCCGGCGAGGGCAGGCGCGCGGGATCGATGTCGATTACGGCGGCGTAGGGCGCGCATAATTCGTCACGATGCTCATAAGCGGTCGCGTAGATCTCCTTGGCGGCGGCGAGGCCCGGGCCGTCCGCTTCGGCGAGTCCGATCAGCTCTTCGAGCCACGTCGTGCCCGCGGTCTTGAGATGCACGCCCGCGCCGGAGTTGCGCAGCACGCGGCGAATGGGCGCATAAATCGAAAACTTATCGCTGCCCGAATGCACGCTGAGTTTCAGGTTGCTAGGCAGGGCGTATCGCGTGACGGCATGTGCGATCACCTCGACATCAGCCGCAAATTCGCGCTCGAACTGTTCCACGTCGCCACGATAGTCGACGCCCTTGTTGAATCGGCCGGTGAATTTCGGCGCGATGGTCTGGATGGGAATCTTTTCATCGGCGATGGCGGCGAGGATCAACTGAAGTTCGGGCGGCGTTTGCGGCGAATCGGTTTCATCGATGGAAACTTCGGTGATGAAATTCCCGGCGCCCTTGCGATTCTCGATATGGCGATAGATGCGGCCGGCTTCTTCGATGGCGGCGAGATATTTGTGAGCGGCGCTCAGGGAGGATTCATCCTTACCTAGTTCCGGATGCCGGGCGAGAAACGCTTCGGCTCTCCCCGCGGCGGGCGCGCGGCCGATGGAGTCGGCGACATCGATGGTGAAGAAATCGCACGGATCGAGAAAGCGCTCCACGGTCGTGAGATTGATGTGATCGGCGTCCACGTAGTAGGAATCGCCCCAGTGAAGTTCGCGGACGGCTGCATCGGCGGCGGCACGGGCGGTGGATGGCTCCGATCCGATGATCAGATGTTCGCGATTGGATTTGTTCCAGATGGGCACGATCGCGGCGCCGCGGGCTGCCGCGCAGACGCAGGCGGATAGCTGCGCTTTGGCTTGATGAGCGAAGCGATCGCCGACGCCGAGAGAGAATTTCTCGAGATGCATGGCTTCGCTGATTTTAGCTCAGTCCTTGGCGCGTGGGTCTCCACGCCGAGGTTTAGAAGACCGGCCAGCGGCGCCGTGCGCAACCGCTGGAATTCCACGACAGGCGCGCGACAGATATAATTCGTGAATACTCTCAAGGAGGTTGGCTCATGTCGAAAACGCGCGTGCCCCTGTATTTCGGGGCGATTTCCTTTACTCTCCTCGTCGCTTTCACCAGCGCCGCCGCAGCCCAGACCAAGCGTCCGCTGCACCATCGCGATTACGACGGATGGAACAGCATCCAGAGCCAGGTACTTTCGCGCGACGGAAACTTCCTGGCCTACGCGCTGTTCCCGGAGGACGGTGACGGCGCGCTGGTGGTGCGGAATATTGCGACGGGCAAGGAACTGCGCGAAAACGCGGGATCGCCTCCGCCCGCCCAGGACAACACGGATGTGGAAGCGGGCGCGGGACAGCAGGGCGCGGTGCGGACCATTCGCATCACATTCACTCACGACAACCGGTTTGTGATTGCCAGCGCGTTTCCGCCGAAAACCGACACGGACAAGGCCCGCAAGGAGCGCAAGCGCGCCGACGAGATGCCGCGGACCAGTATGCTGATTGTCGATCTGGCGGCGATGACGGTCTCACGCGTCGGCGATGTCGCGAATTTTCAAGTGCCGGAAAACGGCGAGAGCTTCGTCGCGTATCTGAAAGGACCGAAAGCGGGCGCGGCGGCGGCCGGAGATAATCCTGCGGACGATAATGACGGCGCGTTCGGCCGTATGGATCAGGGACGCGGTGGACGCGGCGGGCAAGCCGGCGGCGGTGGCGGGCGCGGTCGCCGCAATGAGTATGGATCGGATTTGATGGTGCGCGATCTGCGCTCGGCATCTTTGAAAGAGCGCACTGTGGAGGACGTCCTCGAGTATTCCATCAGCAAAGACGCGAAGACGCTGGTGTACGCAGTCGCGTCAAAGAAGGAGGAGACGGACGGCCTGTATTCGATCGTGCCTGGGAGCGACGCGCCCGCGAACACACTCCTCGCCGGCAAGGGGCGCTATTCGAAGATCACGTGGGACGCGAATCAGCGCGAGCTCGCGTTCCTGAGCGATCGCGACGATGCGGCGTCGAAGCCCGCGAAACTCAAGGTGTACCTGTGGAACCGCAGCGGAGCGCCGGTCGAGATTATTTCAGCCGAGACGCCGGGATTCAAGAACGGCTACGGCATCTTCGAGCGCGGCGCGATGAGTTTTTCGCGCGACGGATCGCGGCTGTTCGTGAGTTCGGCGCCGTTGGATGAAATCGCCGCGCTCGATCGTGAATCGCAAAGCGGGCGCGACTCGTCGACATCGACATCGGCGGCCGCGGCGGGAGACGAACATGTCCTCGCCGACCTATGGAGTTGGAAGGACGACTACGTGCAGCCGATGCAGAAGGTGCGCGCGGCACAGGAGCGATCGCGATCCTACCGCGGAGTGCTGAATATCGCGGACAAGAAATTCGTGCAGGTTTCCGATGCGTCGATGGCGGGATTGACGCCGAGCGACGACGGCCGCATGGCGCTGGGCACCGACGATCGCGAGTATCGCCACATGGTGGATTACGACGGCACCTACAACGACGTGTACCTGGTGGATACCACGACCGGCGCGCGCAAGCTCGCGTTCAAGCAGTATCGCGGCGGCGGTGGCGGTGGTGGCCGCGGAGGTGGCGGCGGGTTGCAATTTTCGCCGGATGGAAAATTTGTTCTCGCCTTCAAGGACAAGAAGTGGTGGTCCGTCGAAAGCGGCTCTGGAAAGATGATGGACCTCAGCGGCGGGATTACCGATCCGGGCAGCAGGAAGCCGGTCGCGTTCTACAACGAGGAGCACGATACGCCGGATGAGCCGGGGTCATACGGATCGGCGGGCTGGACCAAAGACGGGAAGTGGGCGCTGATTAACGATGAGTTCGACGTGTGGGCGGTTGCGCCGGACGCGTCGGCATCGCGAAAACTGACCAATGGTCGTGCGTCGAAACTCCAATTCCGAGTCGCGCGATTGGACGCGCCCGATCCGGAGGAAGATCGCGGCATCGATCCCACGAAACCGTTGCTGTTCCGAGTCGAAAATATCGAGACTCGCGATACGGGATTCTATACACTCGCGTCGCTGCCACGCGGCGACCCCCAAAAACTACTGATGGGTCCGAGGAAATATACCGCGCTCGGCAAAGCCAAAGATGCCGACGTGGTGATGGTGACGGCGACCACGTTCCACGATCCACCCGACATACACATCACCGATTCCACGTTCAAGCAAATGAAGAAGGTGACTGACGCGAATCCGCAACAGGCGCAGTTACTGTGGGGCACGGGAGAGTTGATTCCGTATCGCAACGCCGACGGCGTGCCGCTCCAGGCGGCGCTGTATAAGCCCGAGAATTTCGATCCGTCGAAGAAGTATCCGATGATGATCTACATCTATGAGCGGCTCACGGAGAACGTGAATAACTTCGTGCGGCCGGGGCCGGGGACTTCGATCAACATTTCTTACTACGTGAGCAACGGATATCTTGTGCTGACTCCGGACATCGTTTATACGACGGGGCATCCGGGGCAGAGCGCGCTCAAATGCGTGCTGCCGGCGGTTCAGGCGGTGGTGGATAAAGGCTACGTCAATCGCGACGCGATCGGCATTCAGGGGCATAGTTGGGGCGGATATCAAACGGCGTATCTCCTAACACAAACCGGACTGTTCAAAGCGGCGGAAGCCGGCGCGCCGGTGGTGAACATGATCAGCGCGTACGACGGCATTCGCTGGGGCACGGGGCTGCCGCGGCAATTTCAATACGAGAAAACGCAGAGCCGCATCGGCGGTTCCATCTGGGAATACCCGCTGCGATTCGTCGAAAATTCGCCGATCTTCATGGTGGATCGCATCACCACTCCGGTCCTGATTCTGGAAAACGACGGCGACGACGCGGTGCCGTGGTACCAAGGCCTGGAGTTCTTCCTGTCGCTGCGCCGGCTGGGCAAGGAAGTGTATCTGTGGAACTACAACGGCGAAAAGCACGGGCTGCGCCAGCGTCCCACGCAGAAAGACTACACGGTCCGCATGCAGCAGTTCTTCGACTACTTCCTGAAGGGTTCGGACAAGCCGGATTGGATGACCAACGGGATTCCGTACATCGAGCGGGAGCAGGAAAAAGAGAAGATCAACACGGTTTATGGGGCGCCCGGAGACGTCAAGAAAGACATCAAGCAGTAGACGCGTTTCAGCTACGCTTAGAAATCGCGTCCGTGATGGCACTTGACAAAGACTGGTTTGCGATGCAAACTAGATTGCATGAGCGACCTCGTTGATCCCGGCAAAGCGCGCGAACGTTCCGTGCACCAGGCGCTCGAGGACGGGATTGAGGAAATCTACACTGGGCTGTTCTCGCTGGTGATGGGCGCAGTGTATCTGGCATTCTTCACGCTGCCAAAAGGATCGACCATCGGCCAGATCGGCGCTTTTGCAACGTCGGGCGTTCAGCTTGCGCTGGTCCTCGCGCTGGTAGCGGCACGCAAGAAGGTCAAAACCGCCTATGTATTTCCGCGCACCGGCTACGTGGTCTTTCGTCCGGGAAAGTGGCGGACGTGGGTGATTTGGGTTTTCGGGGTAGGTGGGTTAGCGATCGCATTGGCCTTCATTGTTTGGAGGTCCCGGTTGCCTGACTTGAGTCGTGTGGCGGGTCCGATCGCTGCGCTGGGGATGGCTGTATGTTTCTTGTGGACCAGCGTCACATACAAGTTTCCGCATTTGAGTTGGCTCGCCGCCTTTTCCTTGTTGCTGGGTGGCTTGACGTATGCCATAGGCGCGAAAAACGAGGGCATAGCGTGGGTGATGCTGGGCATCGGTGCAGCGCTGGCACTATCGGGCGCGCTGCGATTCAGAGCTTTCCTACGGACCCGCCCGATTATTCAGGCGGATGCAATGGGCGAGGATCATCATGCCTGAGCTTGATCGCGTGATTCACGAGCCGGCACGCCTCCTGATCGTCGCTCTGTTGGCGACCGTGAAGGAGGCGGATTTTCTGTTTCTCCTTCACGCGACGGAGCTAACGAAAGGCAATCTCTCGACCCACCTCGCCAAGCTCGAAGAAGCCGGCTATGTCGAAATCCAGAAAGCTTTTCGCGGGAAAATTCCGCTCACGCTGGCGCGGTTGACGCGGGAAGGGCTGGTGGCGTTTGAAAGCTATCGCAAAGAAATGGCGGAGTTGCTTAAAGTCCGGCGGCACAGTGGGCGCGCAGCACTAAACCGCTCCGTCACGGTGACGGCCCGGTAGCGAGCCACGAAAGAAAGCCGAGATGACTCTCGGCTCTGCAGGCTTGACAGCCCGCGCCACGTCGGCAGCTAGTCCACCAGCGCTTCATACGCCATGCGCTTGAACTGATCCGCCGCGCTCACATTCGGCGGAAGAATCTGGATCAGGAACACGCCGATCATGTGCTCTTTAGGATCGATCCAAAAGCTGGTGCCCGCCGCGCCGCCCCACCAGTAAGTTCCACCCGATCCGGTCGCGGGCATTTTTCCGGGCGGCGGATCGATGGCGAACGTCAGTCCGAACCCGGCCCATGCCGGGAGTGTTCCGCCGATATGCGGAAGATCGCCCAGATGATCGCTGCGCATCAGCTCCACTGTCTTGCGGCCGAGCAGGCGCGTGCCGTCGTATTCGCCGTCGTTCAGCAGCATCTGATAAAACTTCGCGTAGTCGTCGAGCGTCGACGTGAGCCCGGCGCCGCCCAGAAACAGGTTGGGCTTCTTTTTGAAACTCTCCTGCGCGGGCGCGGTCGATTTCTGAACGCCGCCTTCGCGCTTGGGCGAATACAGCGTCGCCAGGCGCGGCCACTTGTCTTCGTGAACGAAAAACGCCGTGTCCTTCATGCCCAGCGGTTTGAAAATGCGCTCTTCGAAAAATTGGTCGAGCGTCTGGCCCGACAGCACTTCGACCAAACGGCCGAGCACGTCGATCGAGTAGCCGTAGCGGAACGCAGTGCCGGGTTCCTCGTTCAAAGGAACGCTGGCGAGGCGCTTGGTGGCTTCGGCGAGATCGAAAGAAACCAGTGGAGCGCCGCCCGACATTTCGACCTTGGCGTACGCGGGCGTGCCCTTTTCATCAATCGGCCCGGCGTAATCGAGACCGGTGGTGTGGCGAAACAGATCGCGCACATAGATGGGATGCTCGGCGGGCACGGCGTAGCCAACTTTCTTTCCGGCGACGGTCATTTCCTTGCCGACCTTCATGTTGGCGAACTCGGGCAGATATTTCGAGAGCGGATCCGTGAGTGAGAATTTTCCTTCTTCATAAAGGATCATGGCCGCGACGCCGGTGACTCCCTTGGTCATCGAGTACATGCGCACGATCGAATCCGCTTTCATTTCGCCCCACTGATTCCGGAAGACGATTTTCCCGTTGCGCGCGATCATGCCGGACGCGCCCGCCAGGCGCCCTGCCTGCACGTGCTCTGTCATTACGGTGTTGATCCGATTGAGCCGGTCTTTCGAAAAACCGTTCTGTTCGGGAGGCGCGGTGGTCAGTCCGCCGGCCGCATGAATTGAAGTGGCGAGCGAGCAGACTAAAGCGAATGCGACGAGGAATCGTTTCATGTGGGGCATTGTATCACTCACGAGCCGCGACCAAAGGGAGTGGTTTAAATGTGCGGTTTACAATGAGCGGTCCAAGTATCACTCACGAGCCGCGACCAAAGGGAGCGGTTTAAATGAGCGGTCCAAATGATCGGCAACCTAATTCGTTCCGGCGCCAATCGCGTAAATCCTCTTGACATACGAAGCGCTTCGTAGTATCGTCTTCGTAGACCATGTCTGAGAAACCTAAAGAACCCGGCCGGCCCACCGATGCCGAGCTCGAAATCCTGACGGTGCTGTGGAGCCTGGGCCCGTCGACGGTGCGCGCGGTCCACGAAGCCTTGCGGCGGCGCAAGACGTCGCCATCCACCACTCAATATACAACCGTGCTGAAAATCATGCAGATCATGGCCGAAAAGGGCCTGGTCCGGCGAAATGAGAAGCAGCGCGCGCACATCTATGAACCGCGCCGCTCGCGCGAATGGACGCAAAAACAGCTTGCCGGCGACCTGCTGGAACGCGCGTTCGGCGGATCGGCGCGAAGCCTGGTGATGGGAGCGCTGTCCGTCAGGAAAGCCAGCCGCGACGATCTCGCCGAAATCCGCAAAGCCATCGACGAATACGAGAAGGGGGCCAAATGAGCATGCCCGTTACAAGCAGTTTCGACATCTGGATTCATTCGGCCGTAGCCAAAGCGCTCGGCTTGGCGCTAGCGCATTTCGTGTGGGAAGGCGCGGCGATCGCGGCGATTCTCGCGGTCGCGCTAGCGATATTTCGCGGCTCCTCGGCGCGCCTGCGATACGCGCTCGCCTGCGCGGCGCTGGCCGCCATGCCGATCGCGTTTGGCGTCACGTTCGCGGTGTCGCTGCCGCCTTCGCCAACGCGGATCATCATCCCCATTCCGCTCCCGGAACCGTCGCAACTGCAGTTTGAAAGCGCCCTGCAGGCTCCGCCTGAATCCTGGAAATTGTCGAGCCTCGCGGCATGGGCCGCGCCGCTATGGCTCGCGGGCGTCGCCGGATTCCTGCTGTATCGATTCGCAAGCTGGATGGCCGCGCAGCGCTTGCGCCGCCGTGGAACGTGCGCCGCTCCGAAGGAATGGTCGCGATACGTCGCCTCGCTTGCCGCGCAGCTCAACATTTCGCGCCCCGTGGCGCTGCTCGAATCGTATTTGGCGGAAGTGCCCATGGTGATCGGATATTTGCGGCCCGTGATTTTGGCGCCCATCGGAATGCTCGCCGGGTTGCCTCTGAATCAGGTGGAGGCGATCCTGCTGCATGAGCTGGCGCACATTCGGCGTGCGGATTATTTGATCAACCTGATGCAAACCATGATCGAGAGCCTGCTGTTCTATCATCCGGCGGTGTGGTGGATCTCGAACGTGGTGCGCGCCGAGCGCGAGAATTGCTGCGACGATTTCGTGCTGGCTCGCAACGCCGATCCGCGCGCGTATGCGACCGCTCTTCTGTCGATGGAGCAAAATCGCCGCGGGGTCGATTATGCAGCCGAGCCTCGGGCGATGGCGCTGGCGGCCAACGGCGGGCACCTGCTCAAACGCGTTCGGCGCATATTGGGAACATCGCGAAAATCGGCGACGCCGGATTCGAATCTGGCGATCGGTCCCGTGGCTCTGGCGATTTTGGGAGCGGGAATCGCCGTGGCTGCGTGGCAGCCTGAAATCGTCAAAAAGTCCGAAGTCCCGAAGTCCGAAATCGCGCAGGTAGCGCTGCCCCCGACCGCGAAAGCGCAATCCGAGCCACAGCCAACCCAGGGAACAATCAGCCGTCTTCCGGAGGCCGCACGTTCTCAAACCATCAAGGAACTGCAACCCCTGATCGATCGCGCACATGCTGTCCTCAACCACGCCGTGTTGGTCGCGCAGGCGCAGCCGCCTCAGGATCAACAGAAGAAGCAGCAGGAGCAGAAGCTTCGCCAAGAGTTGGAGACACCCTACCGGAAATGGCTCAACGAAGACGTCGCCTACATCATCACCGATACAGAACGGAAGGCGTTCCAGGCTCTGACCACCGACAACGACCGCGAGCAGTTTATCGAGCAATTCTGGAAGCGCCGCGATCCCACTCCGGACACGGAACGGAACGAATATCGCGAAGAGCACTACCGGCGCATCGCCTACGCGAATGAGCGCTTCGCGCCTGCGGGAGGCATACCGGGCTGGAAGACCGATCGCGGCCGTATCTACATATCGTACGGGCCGCCTGATGAAATCGAATCGCACCCCTCCGGCGGAAGTTATCAGCGGCCGCAGGCACAAGGCGGCGGAACGACGACCACCTATCCCTTCGAGCAGTGGCGTTATCGCTATATCGAAGGCATGGGCACCAATATCATTCTCGAGTTCGTCGATAGCGAGCGGAACGGCGAATATCGGATGACGACGGATCCGTCACAGAAGGACGCACTGATGCAGATCCCGCAATCGCTGGCGCCTCCCGAACAAAGAGGCCGCGGACGAGGAGCACGTGGAGCGCCTCAGGCTGCCGCTGCGGGACCGGCTGCGGGACAGCCCATGCAAATCGTTCAAGGAGTCCCACCGACGGAACTGGATCGCCGCCGCGCACAAGAGTCGGCTCAGTTTTTCGCGGACGAGTTGGCGGCGCTGCGGACGAAATACACCGAGGAACATCCGGATGTTGTGGCCGCGAAAGCGCGCCTAGATCAAACGCTCCGTAACGAAGCCGCGATCGCCAATACGACCGGCTTCGGCAGCAAGCATTCGGGCGTCCTGATTTATCCCGGAGGAAGGGTGACCTTCGTAATTCCGCTCGATGGGCCCGGACCATTCTATGTCTACGGCCAGGTCAGAACTCCGGACGGCACTTTAATCGCAGGTTTCGCAGACAACTCTAACGCTGGTCAACTGAATTACGTTGGCACATTCACGTTGAAGCCGGGTTCGTATACTCTCTGGGCCGCCAGGAAGGCCGGCACCGAAGCGGAGGGCGCCAGTGAAACGGTCACCTTCGAAGTGAAGTAAAAAATCCACCGGCGTCGCGATCCCGTCTTACGAGCCGCGACCATGTTGCGCTTGCGCCGAGGGAGCGGTTATAAAAACTTCCGAAACCAAATAATTACCGCATCCCGATCCACTCGCATCCGCCTCGCCCGCACTGGGGCGCGTGATCGCCGCGCGATCGTCTCTCAGGATTCGGGCGCTTGCGGAAAGTCAAGCGTCGTTGGCGCGGACTCCAATTCCGCCAGGCTCATGCGAATCCATTCCCTGTCCGCGGTCTCCAGAAAATCCTCGATCAGCGGCAGCATGCGATGCACGGCTTCAACGGTTCTCTCGGCGTTTTCCTTAGCTGCCTCGCGTCCCTTGCCGTCTATCCGGGCGATTTGGAGGAAGGTTAACGCGATGGCGATGTCGGCTTTGATGAACGCGCTTTGGTGTACGGCCTTCTGGCGCAGGCGCTCATGTTCGTCCGGGTCGTTTTTCATAACCAGCCCGCATGCTGATCCCGCTTCAGCACTCCCACGGACAATTATGCTGATTCCGCTTCAGCAGTGTCAATTGGCGATTGAAACAGCTAGCATCAATACCAGTGGCTCGCAGGACCGTGGTATCGAAATATCTCGCCGGGATCGGCCGCAAGGGCGGAAAGGCCAGCGGCAAGGCCCGTATGGAAAAGCTCACGCCAGAGCGGCGCGTGGCCATCGCCAAGAAGGCCGCCGCCGCCAGATGGGCAAAACCGGTTACCCAAAAAGATCTTGAGCAGCAATCAACGCTTCAGGTGGCCGAATGGACCGCTGACCGCGCGGCACAAATGGGCGCGCGGGATATCGGATCGAGGATTGCTCGCGGGGCCGCGGTGAGGCCCGGAAAGCTGACGTTTGACAAGAAGCTAAAGATGGCCACGACGAAGAAGGCCGCCGCGCGCGCTTCCGCACCGAAGGTGGCCGCAAAGAAAAGCAAAGCCCAGCCCCCGCGGCGTAAACCAAAACCTTAAGGCTTGGAGGATACCGGTACCGTTTCACCGGGCAGCCGCCGGCGAACCGTCGCGTACCTGCGTAGTTTTGCCGGGTCTATAAGAAGGACACCGCCCACAACCCGGCTGTTGCAGGATTGCGTGCCGCACAATGGATCTACAACAACGCTGGGCCTAGCGCGTCCCGATCCAATCCATCCCATCGGGACCCGTACCCGTCGAAATCTTCCCGCTCACTTCCATCGTCTTCAGATCGATCACCGCGACCCAGTTGTCGCCGGTCGCAGCCGCGTAGGCTCGCGATCCATCCGGCGTGATCAAAATCCCGGCGACTCCACGCCCCACCGCAAGGCGTTTAACCACTTTTCGCGTGGCAACATCCACCACGATCACTTCGCCGCTGGTTAAATCCGAAATCAGCGCCGTTTTTCCGTTCGGCGTAAACTTCAGGCGATTCGATCGCTTCGATCCTACCGGAAAAGTCTCCACTGTCTCTTTCTTTGAGATGTCGACGATCGAAACTGTCCCGTCGCCGGCGTTCGCGGTCCACAACTGCTTTTCATCCGGCGAAACATCAAAGCCCTCAGCGCCCGGCCCGACCTTGACGACGGTCGCGTGCCAGTCCGGCGGATTGCCGGCGCGATCGAAAATCGAAATCGTGCCCGAATTCACGTTGGTGGTGAAGATCAGGCTGCGATCCTTGCTCAGCGCGACCATGTGGGTGCGATCCTGCCCGGTGCCCAGCATCCAGTCAACGCGATTGGTCGCGGGATCGTAACGGGCGATGATCTTGTTCCGCTCCGCGGTGAAGTAGACCTTGCCGTCGGCGGCGAACAATCCGTGCGGCATTTCCAGCGGCGCGACATCCACGCGATGAATCTCCTTGCGCGTCGCGATGTCGATCACCGAAAGCGTATGGCCTGGCGCCTGCGCGGTGCCGTAATTGGAGGCGACGGCAAGTTTGCCGTCGGTGGTTGCGACCACTTCGTGCGGACCCTCGCCGGTCGGCGCGCGTCCCAGCACGGTCTGCGATTTCGGATCGATAATCGCGACGTTGCCTTCTTTGTTCAGCACCAGCAGCGTCTGCGCCGCCGCAGTTGACATCAGGACCGAGGCCACCAGAATCGCGCTCACCATGAATTTCGTCATATTGAGATTCTACTCCGATGTGGCGCACGCTTCAGCGTGCAGCGGTGGCATTCATGCCACCGTTTGAACCCAAGCCAGGCAGAGCCTACCGACCGCGAAGGGGTAGCGACTTGGCCAAAATTATCAAAGAGCAGGATGACATCCAGAAAGCCAAGGATCTCGAAGCGCAAAAGAAAAGGGCAAAAGATCCAGAGTACGAGCCGCCGGACAAAGAGCGCGAACTCAAGCGGAAACGAGACCGGGACCGATAGACCGCCCTGGCGTCGCGGGACAGCCAGGGCGCAGGAAACCAAACCCCCGCAGATATCAGGCGCTCCGGCAGACCACCTGGGCCAGACTCCTGTCGCTGTTCCGGCAGGTCGCCTGGCTCCTGACGGCCTCCAACCTGCCGTCAAAACTGAGAACACTCTGGCGTCTGAACGCCCGCGAGATCACGGAACCGAGGTTCCACCGCTCCAGGAAGCCGCGTAAAGCCAAAGCCCCACGCCCGTTTTAACCAACGCCGAGGTGACACATGACGATGCCCCTCCTCTCTCCGCACGAAATCGCTACGTTCCTTCTGGATTCCGGCCTGATCGACAAAGCGGAGGCCGACCGTCTGGAAAAGAGAATCACCGCCCATGACGACAGCCGGGCAAGCGAGGGACGCAATGCGGGCATCGCGACAGTCGTGCGAAAGGCGGCTGCGGTTGCGGCTTCGGTCAAAGGCGCCAATCAGCGCGCCGGAGCGCAGAAAGTTTGGCGGGCCATAGAGGCGCTTTTGCCTCCCGACCGCAAGGCGGAGAAGGAAGCCTATGCACTCGGCTTCAAAGACGGGACCGAACATCGATCCAAACGGCAACGGGATCTCGATCGTTGACGACTTTTTCGGATTACAATCCTTACAGACATGTACTCGATGGCGGAGTTGCTGAAGCGCGCGCTCGCGTGGCAGATCACACGGATTGATATCAATGATGTCACCGATCGGGTGAAGAATTCTTTTCTCCACATCAGCGTCCGCCTCAAGCCAGAAGACATCCTCACACCCGAAGAAGTCGCCGCCCGCCTCAAGGTTCCCGAATCCTGGGTCTACGAAAAAACGCGCGCGCGATGCCGCAATCCGATGCCGTGCCTGCGTCTTGGCCGCTATATTCGATTCGACTGGAACGCTGTGATAATCTGGCTTTCAGCGGAGGCCGATCAGCAAGAACGTGCAGCAAGGCCAAGTCTTCAAAAGAAACGGTAGTTGGTACGTCCGGTTCTATCGGGACGAAATCCAGGACGGCGCACCAGTGCGCCGCCGGGTCTGCGAGAAGCTCGCGCGCTACAGCGACGATTACCGCTCGAAAAAAGATGTCGCGCCGCTTGTTGCCGATATCCTCTCGCCAGTCAACGATGGCTCGCAGCAACCGGAATCCTCGCTGACGATCGCCGACTTCATCGAACTCCGGTACCTGCCCGCCCGCGAGAAGAAACTGCGCCCCAGCACGATCGAAGATTACCGGGACATCTTCAAGCTTCACGTCAAGCACCGCCTCGGTGAAACCCGCCTTCGGGAATTTCACACCAAAACCGGCCAGCATTTTTTCGACAAGCTCGCCGACGATCTCCCGGAACTCTCCCATCAGCGCCTCCTCAGAATCAAGGCCTTCCTTTCAGGCCTGTTCACCTACGCAAGGCAAGAGGACGCGGTTCGCACGGCGAATCCGATGCAAGGCGTCAAGGTCGGCGGACGGCGCTACAAGCCCGTTCGTCAAGCCTACACCCTCGAAGAGATCCAAGCGATGCTCGCCAAGCTCCCGCCGACGGCCCAGACCGTCGTCACCGTCGCCGCGTTCACCGGCCTGCGCGAATCCGAGATCCGGGGGCTCCGCTGGGAAGACTATAACGGCGACGAGATTCGCGTGGCGCGCAGCATCTGGCGCGCGCATGTCGGCCCCACCAAGGCCGAAGAGAGCGGAGAAAACCCGATACCGGTTATACCAATCCTTCGGCGCGCCCTCGAAGACCATCACAAACGCCATCCGGGCGATGGATACGTATTCACGGGGGAACGTCGCGGCGGAGTTCACCCGCTCAATCTCGATATGCTATCGAGGCGCGTCATCAGCCCGGCCGTCAACGGCGGATGGAAGGGCTGGCATGGCTTCCGCCGAGGTCTGGGCACCAATCTCTACCGCCTCGGTGTGCCGCCCAAAGTCATTCAAGAAATACTCCGGCACGCCGACGTATCCACAACTCAGACCCATTACATCGTCGTCGATCACGCCGAAACGAAGGCCGCAATGAAGAAGTTGGAGAGGGCTGTGGGCAAGGAATGGGCAAAGGCAAAACGGCGAACCCTATCCAAGTCTAAGTAAACACAAAGTACGGGCCCTTAGCACAGCGGTTAGTGCAGCGGACTCATAATCCGTTGGTCGATGGTTCGAATCCATCAGGGCCCACCAACACTATTTAATTTCAACCGCGATTCTGTCGGCGGGCTGGTCGCCGGTGTTTTGTTCGGTGTGCGTCCCCGCGCCGGAAACGCGAACGTCGTCAGCCTTTGCGCCCGTCTGATCGTTCAGGTACAACACCACCCGGTTCAGGATGTGCTCGTGCTCTTTGCCCTGGTCGTGCGCATCGTAATGGACGCGGAGAATCCGAACCTGTTCGTTTTCGAATTCGACCTTGTAGTGTTTCGCGTCCACCACCGCGGGATCGAGTTTTGAAACCGGCGCCGGACCTGCCGGCTTGCCCTTCAGGTCGATCTCCAGAATTCTTATGGGGCGATCACCGATGTTTTCGGCGACATAAGCGCCGCTCGCGGGACGCCAGCGCACATCGCCGCGATGAAATTCGATTTTCTGAAGGTTTGTACCGTGGCCCGGATCGCCGCCATCCTGCCGCGTCATCGCGCCGTTATCCAGATAAATCAATACGCGATTGGTCGCGTGACCGGCTCGCGACGGCACCGGAGTGTGGGGCGCCAGAGTCGCGACGTAGACGCGCGCCTGCGGCGTGTCGAGCTTGTTGTCGATGGCCGCGGCGCCCGGAGGATTTTGCGCCCGAAGGTTGACGGCGGCACTGGCCAGCAAGACGAGAGCGACCATTGTGAAGCGTTGTGTGATCCGCATAAGCGAATCCATGCTTTCACGAACGATGGCGCTTGTCAATTTCACGCCTTACGACATTCGCGCCTTACGACTCATTGCAGATTCATGCGCCGCAGCAGATCCTGGAATCGCGGGTCGGAGCGAAGGCTGTCGAGTTCCGGGTCGACTTTCAGAAAACCCATGAAAAAAGACCGCTGCGCGTAGGCCTTTTCGAGTTGGGCGAAGGCCTGGTCCTTATCGCCGAGCGCGGCATAAACCGTCGCAATTCCGTAGGGCGGAACGTGGAAATGCTGGGAGCGCGCCAAAAGGTCCCGGAGGGCCTGGCGCGCCTCTAGAAGCTTGCCTTGGAGCGCAAAGTCGCGAGCTATCTCCGCGAGCGGCCACGCAGCGCCAGGGGAGATCTCCTCGGCCTTTCGTTGCGCCGCAATTGCGTCGTCGATCTTGCCCTGTTGCGCATACACTTGGCCCAGCATGTAGTACCCAAAAAAATAGTCGGGTTGAAGCTCAAGGCACTTGTGAAGTTCCACTGCCGCCGGATCGTAACGGCGAGCGAAGTATAAATCCCAGCCATAGATCGAATGGATTTCCGCCGAAAGCGGATCGAGGTCGACTGCTCGCTGCCCCTCTTGAAGGGCCTGGTCGATACGCCCCCGTATAATCAGATACCAACCGTAATATTCATGCGCTGGCGCATAGTTGGGATTGAGGCTGAACGCGCGCCCGAATTCGCGCTCCGCAGCGGGCCAGTCGAAGTCGTAGAAGGCGTAATTAGCGCCCATTTCCACATGCGGTTCCACCAGCGAATCGTCCAGCTCAATCGCCTTGCGCGCCGCTTCTTCTGCCTTGGGCATGACCTCGGAAGGAGGCGCCGTCAAGTCCTCTATCAAAGTGTAGTAGTACGACATCCCGTCATAGGCCAGCGCGTAGTTGGGATCCAGGGCGATTGCCTGCCGGAAATAATTCACACCCTTGTCGAGAGCTTCCGGCGTAACTTGAGCCGCAAAATAACGGCCTTTCAGATAGAGCTGATACGCCTCCGGATTCGTGGTTTGCCGCGTGGTCATGTGCGCCGCCTGCGTGCTGCTGAGGCGCAGCCGCAGCTTTTCCACGATCTGATGCGCAATGTCGTTTTGCACCGCGAGCGCATCGGCCAGTTTACGATTGTATTGCTCGCCCCACAAACGGCTGTTGTCGGCGGCATCCACCAACTCCGCGCTTATCGTCAGGTTTTCGCCGCGCTGGGTAATCCGTCCCGTCAGGATGGCCCGTACGCCGAGTTCCCGTCCTACCGATCGAGCATCCGGATCCTTGCCTTTGTAGCGCGAGACCGCGCTGCGCGACTGCACTTTCAAGTTGGGCAATTCGGAAAGGCTGTCCATCAGACTCTCCGTGATTCCATCGCTCAAGTACTCGGCGTCGGGATTGCCGCCGATGTTGGCGAAGGGCAACACGGCGAGAGAATCGATGCTCTGGGCGGTGCGGCTGCGCCAGTAAAATACGCCCGCGGCTGCGAGGATCGCCACTGCGGCGATCGCGAGATACGCTCGAAGCCGCTTACCTCGCGCCCCAGGTGGTGGTCCGACTGGCGCCGCAGACCTTTCGCCGGCAGCGCTGAGCAAGCCTCGAAGCGCAAACGCGAGATCGTGGGCGGAGTGAAACCGCTGCGCCGGATTCTTGGCCAGACACCGGTGGATCACTCGCTCCAGTTCCGTGGGCGCCTGTGTGCCGGTGTCGGCGATCCCAGGGGGTTCTTCCTTGAGGATAGCGGCCATGGTATCGGCGGCCGAGTTTCCGGCAAACGCCCGCCGCCCGGTCACCGCTTCATACAGCACGCAGCCCAACGAGAAGATGTCGCTGGACGCGTCGGCTCTCTCGCCGCGCACCTGTTCGGGCGACATGTAGCCGGCGGTGCCCATCACCGTCCCCGCCTGGGTATCGTCCAGGGTCAAGGTTGCGTCTTCCGAGGACGTCTTCGGTTGCCATCTGGCAAGCCCGAAATCGAGAATCTTGACCTGGCTGTCGGAAGTCAGAAAAATGTTGCCGGGCTTGATGTCGCGATGAACGATCTCCTTGCCGTGAGCGGCGGCGAGACCGTCGGCGAGTGCTATGCCCAGCTCAACGGTCTGGCGCCAGGAAAGGGAGGAACGGCTGAGCCGATCGCGCAGCGTTTCTCCTTCGAGCAGCTCGGTGACAACGTAGTGAGTCCCCTCGTGCGCGCCGACATCGAACAGCACCAGGATATTGGGGTGCGACAGAGCGGCTACCGCTTTTGCCTCGCGTTCGAAACGGGCCAGCGCTTGTGAATCGTTAGCCAGGTGCACGGGCAGGACCTTGACGGCGACCTCGCGGCCCAGTCGCGTGTCCCGAGCACGGTACACTTCCCCCATGCCGCCGGCGCCGATGGGCGCCAGGATTTCATATGGGCCGAGTTTGTCACCAACAGTGAGCGGCATATGAGATTCAGCCCAGTTTACTCGATCAAGAAGCGGGCTGTTATACTGACCCGAGTGAACGTCCGATGTCTCCCAACCTGCCTTCTGCAACTCGCGCTGTTGCTCCTGTCATCTTCGGCGCCGGGAGAAGACTGGACCCGCTTTCGCGGTCCGAACGGCTCGGGAGTGTCGAAGGATTCCGGATTCCCGATCGAGTTCGGCAAGACGCGAAACCTTATCTGGCGAACCAGGGTGAGGCCCGGCAAGTCCTCTCCGGTGCTCACCGAAAATCGGATATTCCTCACGGGGTTCGAAAAAGAGAAACTGCTGACGCAGTGCTTCGATCGCGCGACCGGCAAGCTGCTATGGGAGCGCGTTGAAAATCGCGCGCACAAGCAGGATGTCAATCTTCTCAACAACCCCGCCGCCATTACTCCGGTTACTGACGGTGAAAACGTGTACGTGTTCTTCAAGGATTTCGGCCTCATCTCCTACGACGCGGCAGGCAAGCTGCGGTGGAAAGTACCGCTCGGTCCCTTCACAAACTCGATGGGCCTGGGCGCCTCGCCGATCGTCGCCGGCGATTCGATTATCCTGGTCGCCGACCAGATCGGCGGTTCCTATATCGCCGCCTTTGCCCGGAGCAACGGCGAGATTCGCTGGAAGACCGCGCGCCAGGAATCGGAGGGTTGGGGCACTCCGCTACTCTACGAGCCGCCCGGCGGGCCGGCCAAGGAAAGCTCGGGTCCTTTGATTCTGACAGCGGGCCAGGGGCTATACGGCGCCCATCGCGTCGCCGACGGAAAGCGAGTATTCAGCCATCCCGGCCTCAGCCCGGGCATGGTCGCCAGTCCGGTGTTAGCCCGCGTAGCGGATCACGACACCATCTTCGCGTTCGGCTACGGAGCAGATCACGGGCCCGGCCTTTTCTCGGGTATGCTCGACCAGTTGGATAAGAATCACGACGGAAAGCTTACCCCGGATGAATACCAGGACATCCCCGGCGACTCGAGCGACCACCAGATGACTGCGATGTTCACCGGGATGGGCAAGTACATGGGGAACGGTGACGGAATCATCACTCAGGACAAATGGGATGCGTGGGGACGCCATACGGGCGGACCCACCGGCCTGCTCGCCGTCCGCCTGGATGGCGATGCGCCGCGCGACTTGTGGCGCTACGACAAAGGCTTCGCCGGAGTGATTCCGTCGCCTCTGCTGTACGATGGCGTCCTGTATGTCATCAAGAACGGCGGAATTCTGACGGCGTTTGACCCGGCCACCGGCGAAGTGTTGAAGGCCGGCCGCGTCCAGAGCGCTTTGGGAGGATACTCCGCGTCCCCGGTGGCTGCCGACGGCAAACTTTTTGTCGTCAGTGAAGATGGAAAACTTGCGGTCCTGCGAGCCGGGCGCGATTGGGATGTTCTTGCCGTGAACGATCTCGGCGAGGGCTCCTTCGCCACTCCCGCGCTTTCGGCAGGCCGGATTTACGTGCGAACCGACGAAGCTCTGTACTGTTTCGGCGCCCGCGGACACTGATTGATCTATGTGATCGACCCATGTGACCGCCCTCGTGATCGGCGCTCGAAGAACTACAGGTAAGTGATCCCGGTTTCGCCGATGGTCGTGAATACCGCCAGGAGATTGGTAATCCCAAGCAACTGCCGAATCCGCGGGCCAAGGTTGATGAGCTGTAAATCACAGCCGGCTGATTTGGAATGCGCGTACAGACGAACGATGGTGCCGAGTCCCATGCTGTCCATGTGAGTCAGCTCGGTCAAGTCCAGCACCACTCTTTTGGCGCCCGGAATTGTTTGGCGAACGTCGTTGTAGAAAAGTTCGGTGACACCCGCCACCAGCTTGCCGCGGCACCGCACCACGACGTCGCTGCCGGGGCGGACAATGTCGAGTGCAAAGACAGTGGCGGTTGCTGCTTCAGACATCAGTCGATACCTCTCTCAAAATAGTTTGAACACTTGCTCGGGGCAGACCATGGTGTCGCCTGCCGGTTATCGAGCGATTCTCGCATATCGCAATAAAGAATGAAAGGGCGTCCGGACGCGACCGGATGGTGTGTCACCTTCCGACGGCCAGGGCGCGGGTTCAAGGAATGTTCCTAGAGCCCCAGCCGGTCGAGTACCGGTTTTTCGTACACGTCGTCTTCGCCTGGGTAACGCAGCCGGGCCTCGAACTTGCCGGTTTCCTTCGCCAGAGCCCAGATCAGGCTCTGGCCCGCGGGCGCGGTGTCGGGCTGGCGAGTGAACACGGGATCCGAAAATGCTTCTTCGGCGTCGATCACGCCCCACGCCTTGGCGCGAAACATGGCCAGCAGATCGCCCAGGAAAAGCGAGTTCAGCAGATTGTAGTGGATCAAAAGCGTGTGCGGCACGCTGCGTCCCAGCACGTCGCGGGAGAGCTGGTTATAGAACTGCGCGCGATCCCAGATATGGTCAAGGTAGGGCTGCCGGTAGCGCGTCACGTCGAAGGCGCGCTCCGCCTCCATGCCCGCGAGCAGACGTTGATTGTAATACCAGTCCGACGCGTCGATGGTAACGGCGCCGTTGCGGTATCCATGCTGGGCGAGGAAGGAACGGAACCGGTCGCGAAGCTCGCGCGTCTGACCTTCGTTGAGCGCCGGGAAACGGAACCATTTCCGGAAACCGGAGTAGCCGCGCAGTACGTCTTCATTGCGCAAAATATCCGCCTCGAATTCCTCCGGCGTGATTTTCCCGAATAAGGGTTGATGGCTATACGTGTGGTTTCCGATGCGATGCCCCGCCGCGCTCCAGCGCCTCAAGATGCCCGAGCCTTCCGGATTGTCCACGGCCTGGCCGATCGCGAACAGAAACGCGCGGGTCTTCCCCAGATGCGTCAGCAGTCGCTCTTCCGCTTCGGACCGGCGACCCTCGGGGATGGCTTGCCACCGGACATCATCCATGGTGATGGCGACCCTCGGCCGCGTTTGCGCGAGCACCGGAGTGGCGCACAAAACCAGAGCCTGGCGCCGAGTGATTCTCATCAATCCTTGACCGTAACACACAGGGTTTGACCGTAGTCATACGGTCCCTCAACGCCACCCGTCGCGAACGCGCTTGTGCCCGGCCTCCTTAAGGGAAGGCGCACTGAATCACGGTTTCCTCGTATCCAATCCGGATTGCCGCAGCAGCACGGAGAGCATCAGGTATTCGCGGTCGCTGTGCGTGGGCTCGTCGGGAACCATCATATTCGCTAAAGCCCTGGTGGTTGACTTAGTAAGAGCAAGAGACGTAGCGTCCTTCGCCAGGAGCTTCGCCGCGAGCCTCCGAGCGGTTGGGAGCAGCGCCTCATCGGAGGTTACCTGGTTGAGGAAACCCCATTGATTCGCCTCCCCGGACGAGAAACGATCTCCCGTCATCACAAGCTCCTTGGTTCGCGCCGGACCAAGCTCGCGCATCAGCCTGGGCAGCCCGTTCCACGTCAGTGGAATATTGAGATCGATTTCTGGAATGGAGAACCACGCACTCTCCGCGGCCAACCGCAGATCCATGGAGGACAAGAACACCACAGCGCCGCCGACTGCGAGTCCGTTCACCGCGCCGATGGTAACCTGATCCAGCGCCTCGATCGCGGCCGAAGTCAGATTGCCGGTCCCCGCAAGTCGCCGCATTTCGAGTGGATCGGTGATGCTCGCGCCCAGTAGCGTGCGATCGTTCAAATCCGCCCCAGCGGAAAATGCACGTCCGGCTCCGCTGAAGATCACCACGCGAGTCTGCGAATCGTTACGCAACTCGAAACAAACCTGCTGGATGTCTGCGTGCATCCGGGCGTTGATCGCGTTCAACTTGTCGGGCCGGTTCAGCGTAATCGTCGTGAGGCCGGTCAACTCGGAATCCCGGTCCACCATCAGAGTGTCCATATTTGAAATGGTACAAGCACACCGAGCCCGCAAAACCGGATCTTTTTCTGCCGCCGGCCCTGGACCAACGCCAGCGTTGTGGGACGGTGTTATCCTGACAACTGTTTTCGAAGTGATCGAGAGCACCGCTAAGCATTTGCCTTAGCTATGGGAGGCAAGACGATGAGTACGGCTGCTGCACGTCAGGGTCTTCGCTCTGAGGGATTCGACTTGCGGGAAGTTTTCCGTGAGCTCTACCGCCGCAGTAAGATCCTCACCGTCACCGGTTGGATTCACGTCGTCCTGCTGGCCGGCCTGCTGGCCATCTTGCCCTTCGACTCGCGCCTGGTGATGGGCATCAATCCCTGGATTAAGCCCAGCAAGTTCGCGGCCTCCATCATCATCTTCGTGTGGACGGTCGCCTGGCTGCTGGAATACCCGCGCCTCTCAAGCCGCGCAAAAGCAATCATCAGCCGGGGAATCTCGATTTCCATGCTGGTCGAAATCGTCTGCATTGTTACACAGGCGGCCCGAGGAACCACTTCACACTTCAACCAGAGCACCCCACTGAATGCCGCGATCTTCGCCGCCATGGGACTGACGATCGTCTTCAGCACTGTCTTAATGCTCGCGTTGTTGATTTATTTCTTCAAGGGAAAATTCGACATCGCGCGCCCCTACCTTTGGGGCATTCGGTCAGGACTGGCTATCTTTCTGGTAGCTTCCGCCATCGGGGGCGTGATGGTCGCCCATAAGTCGCATGCCGTGGGCGTCGACGATGGAGGTCCCGGCCTTCCGTTCGTGAATTGGAGCACGCAAGGTGGGGATTTGCGAGTGGCTCATTTCCTGGGTCTGCACGCGTTGCAGCTACTGCCCATCATCGGGTTCCTGATCAGCATGCGCGCAGGCTGGGGCACCGGCAGGAAAACTACTCTTGTGCTCACCCTTTCTGCGGCGTACATCGTGCTCGTCGGATTTCTGTATTGGCAGGCCAGTGATGGTTTGCCCTTCCTGAGGATGTGACATCGCCTCCGAGCCGCGACCGTTCTTTCTGAACCGCGACTGTCAAGGAGCGTTCCCTGGGACACTCCATGGGACACTCCATGTGACACCATCCACCGGACCGCCTCCGCGCGTGGTATCGTTTAGAGCGGTCTAAGGCGCATGACCAATACCCTCAACATACGAGTGGTCGAGCACGCGATCACCGTGGTCGAGATCTCCGGGCGCCTGACTCTCGGCAACGCTCTCACCTACGCTGAAACATCCGTCAAACGACTCATCGGAGAAGGAAGCCGCAAGATGGTGATCGATATTGCCGGCCTCAGTTCCATCGACAGCGCCGGAGTTGGCATGCTGATCAGTTGCGGGGGTGAAATGGAGCAGGCCGGCGGAGCCCTCCGCGTTGCCGGGCCCCACGGGCCGGTCGCGAAGACTTTCGAAATCGTTCATATGAGCCGCATCGTCGCGCTCGATGCCGATGTCGAAACCGCATGCCGGATTCTATCCGGAAGTTCGAGCGCCCAAGCTTAGACTTCACGCGCGCTCGATGCGATTGAGAATCTCCGACCGAAGCTGGACCCGGCGCGCATCGTTCATCGCGAGCAACGCGACCGTTGCGCGACCCTCAGCCGTGAGTCCCCTCAGGAGCACTCCGTCAAACTCAAAATGATCGCTCCATCGCTCGCGCCGCGGATGAAACAACGCGACCGTCTCGCCCGTCAGCGGATCGATCCCCGCCAGATTCGGCCCCTTATGCAGATTGCAGCGCTGGCATGCGAGCGCCAGATTCCCGACCGCGTCGGAGCCGCCATGTTGCCGGGCGACCACGTGCTCGATATGGTGGGTAAGATCGGTGTGCTCCTGGTCGAGAAAACAATACTCGCAAGGATTGTCCGCGCGCGTGCGCACCAGATCACGCTTCGCGGCGTCCATTGTTAGCTGGCGTGAAGCTTCAGTTGACGCCGCGCTTTGCGCTTCAATATCGAGATGAAATCGGCGGCGTTCATGAACGCCTCGTACTCGGCGCGTTCGTCGTGGGAGAGCTCTCCCTGGTTCGCCTTCCCGGCCAGAACATCCACTCGCGCCTGCACTTCGGGATCAATGCTGAATTCAGAGACACGCCGCGCCGATTCAGCATCCAGGCAGCGGCTTAAAGGCTCGAAGATCGCATCGAGATCGGCAGGAAAGGCCCCCACAACACTCACCGTAACACGATCTGCTGTCGGGATTTCGTGCCATGTATACTTCTGGAGATGCCTTCTCTTCGTCTTCTGACTGCCGCGATGGTTGCCTCGGCGATAGTGTTCGCGCAGCCCGTCGCCACGACGCCAACCAAGGTCCCGCCCAAACGATCCTCGCAAATCGAAAATGGATTCGGCATCAACTCCGATCTGCCGCGCGAGCCCTATCTGCCCTGGTCGCGCTGGTGGTGGACTCGTATGTTCGATGCCGGCGTCAGTTGGATCCGCATCGGCCAATACGAAAATAGTTCGGATTACACCAGTTGGGATTGGGTGGAGCAGAAGCGCGGCGTGTTCGCGGTCTCACCCGAGCTCGATGATTACGTCGACTCGCTGGTCGATAACGGCGTCAAAGTTCAGGTGCAGTTGATGTACGGAAACGCCATGTACACCTCGCCCAGCGGCCATCGCCCGGATTCCATCACGCCTGAGCCGGGATCGTTTCACAATGACGATCGCAGTTTGTATTCGGCCTTCTGGCCGCCGAAAACTCCGGATCAGATCGACGCGTTCCTGCGCTACGTGAAATGGATGGTGAACCATTTCAAGGGGCGCATTCATTATTGGGCCTTGTGGAATGAGCAGGACATCGGCTACTGGAATCCGCATGGAGATCCCGAGGAGTACGGCCGTTTGCTCGCCGCCTTCGCGCCCGCCGTGCATCAAACCGACCCCACCGCGAAAGTGATTTACGGCGGCCTGGCCGATCCCGTGAGCGATTGGGCCAAGCTGTCGCTCGACGAATGCAAGTGCGCTTCGCAGCTCGATATCTTCGCGTATCACACCTATCCCGGCTACGGGCAGAATATGAATCCCGAAACGATGGACTACGGCGCGTACGGAAATGAGTCAGCCGCGAAGCTGCGCGTGACCGTGAAAAATTATCCAGGCATTCGCAAAGACATCGAGTTCTGGGATGACGAATTCAACTCGATTCCCTCCTGGCGAGGCTCTGACGAATCGGTGCAATCGAAATATATTCCACGTGGAATTGTTTACAACCACGCCGCGGGCGTGAGGACGTTCGTGTGGCTGCTGACGGCGGGCGTCGACGGAAATGAGTACGACGATTTCGGATTCATCCACGGACGTCGCGAATTGCCGGACGATTTTACGCCTCGGCCGGTGTACTATGCGCTGCAAAATACGAACGCGCTGTTCGGCGATACGAAATTCGACGCGGGGATCGCGATCGAGCACAACGACGTCGCGGCGTTGAGAAGGCAAGCGAAAGCGCCGATATTCGAGTATGGATTTCGAAATAAGAACGGCAAGGCGATCGTGGCGTATTGGGTCGCGGCGCACAGCAATCCCGTCGTTGAAAAAGAAAAAGACGAAAAAGGGAAAGACGCTTATCCGCCGATCGTGATCACACTGAAGGTCAAGAACAGCGGGATCAAGAGGCCCGTGTTGATCGACGTGGTGTCGGGCGACATCACGCCGGTCGATTGGAAGAAGGGGACCACAGACACGCTCGAGTCGCTGCCCTTGCGCGATAGCGTAATGGCGATCGCGGATGCGGATTATTTCGATTGGCCGGTGCTGCCGGAGGCACCGAGCGGATTGGTTGCGACACTTGGAGGCGACACCGCAACCGTCCAGTGGGATTCACATGGAGCGAAAGTAACCCGACTCGATCGGCGAATCGGGCGCGCGAGTCTCTGGGAGACCATTGGGAACATTCCGGTGGGCATCGGAGGGAACGTCGCGGTTGAAACCCACCTTCCCGCCGGAACCACCTGCTATCGCGCGCGCGCCGTCAATGACGCGGGCGAATCCGCCTACTCCAACATCGCCTGCGTGAACCGGTGACGGAAGCAAAACCACACGGCGAGCTCCGCCGCGTTCTCCGCCTCCGCGACCTCATCTTCTACGGCATCGTCGTCATCCAGCCGACCGCGCCGATGCCGCTGTTCGGCGTCGCCTCCCAGGAAGCCCGAGGCCACGTCGTCACCGCAATCCTGATCGCGATGATCGGCATGACGCTTACCGCCGTCAGCTACGGCCGCATGGCGCGCGTCTATCCCAGCGCGGGCTCCGCGTACTCCTACATCAACGGTGAGTTCGGATCCACCGCCGGATTCGTCGCAGGCTGGAGCATTCTGCTCGACTACATCCTCAATCCGATCATTTGCGTGATCTGGTGCAGCGCAGCCGCCGTCAACTTCTATCACGGCATTCCGATCCAGGTTTGGGAAGTGCTCTTCGCCGTGCTGTTCACCGTCCTGAACCTGCGCGGCATCGAAGCCTCGTCGCGCACCAACACCTGGATGGCAATCTCCATGGGCGTCGTGGTCGTGTACGCACTCGCGATGATGGCTCACTACGTATTCGCGACACATTTGCCAAACCAGCCCCACGACGCCGCCTTCTTCACGCGACCGTTCTACGATCCGGCGACGTTCAACTTGCGAGCAGTCTCCGCGGGCACCGCGCTCGCGGCGCTTACCTACATCGGCTTCGATAACATCTCAACGCTATCGGAAGAAACCATCAATCCCGAACGCAACATCCTTCGCGCGACCGTGCTCGTCTGCATTTTCACCGGTGTGATCTCGGCGATCGAAGTGTACGCAGGGCAACTCGTCTGGCCGGATTTCTCGCACTATCCCGACGTCGACACGGCGTATGTTTACGTCGCGGGCCGCGCTGGCGGCATGCTGCTGTTTCATCTGATGAACGCAACCTTGTTAGTCGCTTCAATTGGATCGGGCATGGGCGCCCAGATCGGCGCGGCGCGCGTGATGTATGGGATGGCGCGCAATCAGGCGTTACCGAGCGTGTTCGCATACGTTCATCCAAGGACAGGCATCCCCAGTAAGAACGTGCTGCTGACGGGCGCGCTGGCGCTCATCGGTGCCTGGTCGATGACTTATGAGTTCGGCGCGAATACGCTCAATTTCGGCGCATTTCTCGCGTTCTCCGGTGTGAACCTGGCTTGCTTTAGGCACGAGTTCCGAAACGCACTCCCTAACGGCCGCGTCCCACTGACGACACCCCGGCGATGGATGCCTTTGCTCGGCCTGGCGGTCTGCCTCTACATTTGGGCGAGCCTGCCGATTAACGCGAAAATCGCGGGTGTTATTTGGGTTTCGATCGGGATTCTTTACTTCGCTCTTCGCGGTCGTCGTCGCTGACATCGAGAGAGAGCGGAGCGAAAACCGCGCGATTCGCACCAGGATAAGGCGTCGACCAGCCACGCGCATCGTGCCACAAAATCCGATTGAGTTTTTCGGACGGCGCGGCGTCGGGAATACTGAAATTCATCTTCGATGACGCGATCGCGCCCTTGCGCGCCTCGCCGCTGAGGGCTTTCGCCGGCGGATTCATTTCGAACAAATTGATTTTCGGCTCGACGGATCTGTAAGACGTAAGATCCGGCTCCGATTGGAAACTCGCGCGCATGTCTTCGGCGATCAGATCGAACAACGACATGGTGGGCAGGCCGAGAATCAGCTCAACCGTCTTGATCATGCTCTGCGTGGAATAGAATGTGGAGTCCACGTAGCCGCGCCGCGTGTACGGGCTCACCGCGAGCGCCACGGTGCGATGACCATCCACGTGATCGACGCCGTTCTGCGCGTCGTCCTCGACGATGAAGATCAGGGTGTTCTTCCAGAATTTCGACTTGGTAATTCCTTCCACAATGAGCCCGACGGCGTAGTCGTTATCGGCGACAAAAGCCTTGGGAGTGGATTCGCCTGGGTCGGTGCCGCGCGTGTGATCCGAGGAAAGTTCCATCAACATGAGATTCGGCATGGAGTTTTCCTGCTCCATGCGCTTCAGTTCCGCGAGAAACAGTTGAGCGCGCGCGACATCGGGAATGCTGGTGCAAAACGCGGGAAAGTTATGCGCCAGCACTCCGTTCAGCGGCGGGATGGGCGACGTCACGTTCCAATCGTGCGAAAAATCGTCGCCATTTTTCCAGCGCTGAAGATAGCCCCGCCGATTCGCGACAGGCACGCGCGTAGCCGGCGCATATTCGCCGTAGACACGGACACTGCGATGACGCGCGAGCGCATAGTCCCAGAGAAAACCTTCTTTCGAATAAGCGATGGGATCGGTGCCATCGAACGGATAACTGCGGCCGCCGTAGCCGGGCCACAAAGCATAATCGGTTTCATTGGCCTGCGTGATCCACTGATGCCCGTCCGCGCTGTTGCCGCCGGTGGCGTAAAAATTATCCAGCAGCACGAATTCTTCGGCGAGCTTGTGCTGGTTGGGCGTGACGTCGCGTCCGAACATGACCAGCGACGGATCGCCATTGCCTTTTTCGATGTCGCCGAAGACCTGATCGTAGCTGCGATTTTCTTTGACGATGAGGAGGACGTGTTCGATGAGCGAGGGGTCGCCGGAGAGAACAGGGACCGGCGTCGGACGCTCAACTCCTCGGACCATGATCCCGCCGGGAAAAGGAATTCGATTGTTGGCCCTTACGGCAGTCGTATAGTTAACGAGCTGATGGCGGTCCGGGATCGGGATAACCGCGATGGACCCTCGATCGGCGTGAACGTACTTTTTGTTTGGTGCATCGCGCCAGCCTGGGCCTGCGCCGAGGAGCGTCGAGACGGCGATCGAGTTCCCATCGGGACTCACTGCGAGCGCGTTCGGATACCACGCCGTGGGAATTAGTCCGTCGACCCTGCCGTCCTTTCGATCCACAACAGCAATCGCATTGATGCCGCCGCACGCGACATAGAGAGTGTCGTGATCCGGCGAGAGGGCGACTGCCGTTGGCGCGACGCCCGGAGTCGGCGAGCTAAACGGGGCTAGATGTATGGTCCGGATGACTGCGTTCGTCGCGGTGTTGATCTCCGAAACAGAATCGCTATTGCCGTTCGCGATGTAAAGTCGATCGGCACCTTCATCCCAAGCCATCCCCGTCGGATGAAGGCCGACCGCAATCGTGTTCGTGACCATAAGCCTCGTCAGGTCGATGCGCGAAATGGTTCCCGTGGATGCGATGCCGCGGTCGTCGATGACCACAGGATCGGCATCGGCTGCACGGCCCGCAGTCGCTGTCATATCGCCAGCGTTCGGAATGCGACCTCCCCAGTTGCTGACATAGGCAACCTTTGCGTCCTTTGAAATCACGACGCCGAAAGGCGCGATGCCGGTTTTCGCTATCCCGATGAGCTTCGCGCTCTGCGTGTCGATCACGGCGATCTGATTCTTGGGAGTCAGCGCGACCACCGCGATGTGTCCCGCGATTGCGACGGAGCCCGAGACGTTCTGTCCCAGTCCTTCGACGATCGGATCGAGTTTGGAATTCCGCGCCGCGTACAAGCCGATGGCGCGACGCTTGTTGACGACGATCAGCGGACGATCGGTTGCCGGGTCGAAGGCGATCCCTTGCAGACCTGGCTGGCCTTCGGTGGGAATGATTTCGGCGATGCGGTTCCCTTTCACGTCGAGGCGGTACAATCGCGAGGCGTTCGCGACCCAAAGATCGGACGAAGTCTTGCCGTAGGTGAGCCCATACACGCGGCCGGCGAAAACAGTGGGAACACCGGCGGGCGTGATCGCCTGGCGGGTGGTGACCACGCCGGGATCGGAGACGGCATGCAGCGGCTTCTCGGCGGTCTGGGCGCGAGTGAGGAGGCCAGCGGCGCTCAAAAGTACGATAACAAGAATGGTGCGCATCCCTATATGTAGATCACGTGTAGATCCTTGAGGTAGAGTATCACTTCAAGGTGAAGTTCCGGTTACGAGAATCTTTATGAGACGAATTTTCGCTATATTGTGCGCGCCAGTACTGCTCGCGCAGGTCTTGCCGGCGCAGGCCGTCACGAATTCCAGTCCTCTGCTCAAGAAGGCCGAGTATCTTCAGCGCAATTTGATCGACAAACATCTGGTCGACGGATTATATGTGTCGATCGTCGCGGCTGCGCCGGAAGGCACCAAGCTGCCTCACACCGTCGACGGACACACTGTTGATGAACCCGGCAACGTGATTCACGCGGGTGTGTGGACCGGCCGCTATCTGGCGGGTGTCGCGTATCAATACGCGGTGACCAAGGACCCGGCGGTTCGCAAGCATGGCGGCGATCTTCTCATCGGCCTCCGGCGTTTGCAGGAAGTGACGGGAAAGCCCGGCCTGCTCGCGCGCGGATATGTGAAGGGACACGGACCCGTGGAAGGCTTCGAGCGCGGCGGCGGCGATTCCGCGCATTGGCATCAGGGGCAGGGCGCGTTCGCCGATTACCGTTTCTATAGCGATGTATCCGTCGACAACTTCAACGCGGTGCTGTACGGCTACGCGCTGTATTTCGATTTAGCTGCGGATGCCGAGCAGAAGAAAATGATCGCATACGATGTGGACCGGCTGATGACGCACGTGCTGGACAACCATTACCGCATCATCGATTTGAGCGGCAAAGTGACGCAGTACGGGCATATCGGCGTGGACCCCGATCCATCGCGCGACGCTTATTATGCGGGCGGCGGCGATAGCGAACTGCGGCGCTACATCACGGGCACGGAGTGGCATCCGGGGCTGCGTGCGTCGTTGATGGCGCTGCCGGATCTGCTGATCGCGTATCACGTGACCGGCAAGCAGCGTTACATCGACGAATATCGAAAAACGATCGCGCGATTTGCGGGAAACGCCGAACCGGAGCGCGACGCGCGTCCATATTCGCTCGAAAGAATCGCGCGCGTGAATCATTCGAGCGAAGGGCAGGCGTATGAGGCGCTGTTCAACTTGATTCGCTACGAGAACGATCCGAAACTGCTGGCGATCTATGACCGGTGGACCACTGACCTATGGGATATGAACTGGATGGAAGGCAACGCCCTTTATACGTTTATGACGGTGGCGCTGATTCCGACGAAGTGGGAGCCTGCCAAGCCGGGGCTCGCAAATGGGGATTGGCGAAAGCTGCCGCACGCCGAGGAGTCCATGCAGTTGTCGATCGACACGCTGCGGCGATATCCCGTGGATCGAGTGACGCATCCGGTTATGAACTCGATTCGCGCGGATATCGAGATGAGTCCGTTCGAGGATCGCGGACACGCGAAACAGGCGGCGAAGCCGGTGCCGATGGATCTGCGTCCGCTCGACAACGAATACGCGTGGAAAGGAAATCCGTACGCGGTGGATGGATGGCTGAAGCCGGCGGTCACCTCGCTTCAATTCGCGTGCGACGATTCGATGGTCGCGTGGTTCAGCGATGGGAGCGGCCGCGCGTATATGACTCGCGACGGGATGAAGACGTGGACGGAAGTCAGCTACGGGTTGGAGGGCGCGAAGGTTCAACGGTTGGTCGCGTCGCCCACGCGGACGTTCGTGGTGTGGGCGGAGACGGATCGCGGGGTGATGATCACGCGCGATGGCGGGATGTCGTGGAGGGTGTTTGTCGACAAACCGGTTGTCATCAAACCGGGAGACGACGAAGACAAGAAGCCGGTGGAGGTCAAGCCGGAGTTCGCTGCGAATGATCCGCACAAGTGGGGGCACGTTGGCTCGGTCGATTTGCGGATCGACGAATCGGGAAAGCTGGTGCGGCGCGGGAGCCGCGTGCCGGAATCGCCATGGATGGAAGGGTGGAGAATTCCAGTGGCGAATTGGATGATCGTGACGCCGAAGGGAATTTTCGCGGGAGGGCCGGGCGGGGCTTATGCGACCGTCGACGGCGCGGCGTGGAAAGAAGTGAAGTTATGGCGCGAAGAAGAGACGGGCGCGGCGGATTATTTGCACGCGTATTGGATGGGCCGGTATTACGGGTTTTATAAGGAGTAGGCGTCGAGTGGACAACATCTGGTAACTTGCACATAGTATGACGCCTCGCAAGATTGGCCCTGTCAGGAACATGCGGGAATTCATGGAGGCAGTGTGGAATGAGCCGCCCGCGGAGAACGATGGCAAACGGCTCTTCCGTGGTCAAAGCGAAGACTGGCCACTGCTGCCGAGGCTATTTCGAGCGCCCAAGCGTGTGGGAGATTTGAGGAAGCTGGAGTGTTCACTATTACGCGAATTTGAATCTCGATGCCCGTATCTCTTGCCTACCGAGCCAACGGGCCAATACGACATGATGAGCCTGGCGCAACACCATGGCCTGCCCACAAGGCTCCTCGATTGGACAACCAATCCTCTGATGGCATTGTTTTTTGCCGTTGAGGGCCTCCGCGCCCATGCCCCTATGGTCTGCATCTACCATGCGAGCCTGAAACAACTAGAAGACGGAAGGGAATTGAATCGACAAGTCGGAATTCAGGAACAGCCGACAGGAACCGTTCTTCTCGACCCCAGTCGTCACAGTCAACGGGTCGTCGCCCAAGCAGGGTGGCATACTGTACATTCTTTGGCCGGCCTTGATGAAAACAGCACACTCGTGAAATCGATGAACGACTCGGAAGAGGACAGCGCCCGCCTCAAGATCATTGTTATTGATGCCCACTCCAGAAGGAGCATCCGAGGTGAATTGAGAGCTATGGGGATTGAAGCCGCCACGGTCTATGGCGATCTGTCTTCGGTCTGTAGAGAAATCGAAAACGATCTTGAAGTCCCACCGGCGATGCGCCGTGACGCCGAGTACTGGCACAAAATACAGCGCGAAACCGAGGTACATGTCTTGGCGCTGCTTCTATTAAACGGGCTGGATCTGAGGTCCGGACAGTCGTTTTCCTGGCGCTATCCGCTCGACGACTCAGCAGGAACGGTTGGTGGAACGAGACCGATTTCTGCCGAGTTATTAAGCGCGGCGAACGAACGTGCTCGCCGGTACGGGGGCTTCTGGCCCGCGAGCGAGCAGGACTAGTATCGGAGCTTCAGACTCCCTTGAAAACCGGGTTTCGCTTCTCCATAAACGCCCGCCGGCCCTCCTCATAGTCGGGGCTTTCGAAACACTGTCTCACCAGCGACTCACAAGCCCCCATGTCCCGGTCGCTCGCGTCTTTCAGCAACTCACGGACGATTCGCTTCGCCGCACGAATCGTCAAAGGCGCATTGGCGGCGATGGTATCCGCGACGCCGCGCACGTGCTTCTCGATTTCCGCCTCAGGGACGATCCGATTCACCAACCCCATTTCCCGCGCCTCGGTGGCATCGAACTGCCTCGCGGTGAGAAGAATCTCCAACGCGTATTGCGGGCCGACCAGATCCTGAAGCCGTTGAATGTGAACGAAACCGTAGCCGAGCCCCAATTTCGCGGCGGGCACGGCGAAGCGCGATTGATCGTTTGCAATGCGAAGATCGCAACAGACCGCGATGTTGACCCCACCGCCGATGCAGTATCCGCGGATCATGGCGATCGTCGGCTTGGGATAATTCAACAAGGTTTGCGCGAGCAGTTCCGTCGCCTCGGCGTAGGACGCCACGCTAACTTCGGTTGACCGCTCGGATTCAAATTTCGAGATGTCCGCGCCGGAGACGAAAGACTTGCCACCCGCGCCCGTGAGGATCACGACGCGCACGGAGTCGTTCCCGGCCAGCGCGTCGAGCTTGGTCGCGGCCTCGCGCCACATCGCCAGCGACATGGCGTTATGCCGGTCGGGATTATTGAATGTCAACGTCGCGACGGCTCCGTCGATGGTTGAAAGAATAGTGCCTTCAGTCATGATTTATCAGCCCTCGTAAATAGACCAGTGTCACAGTTTCCACAAACCAAAGTGGGCGGACGAGCTCGTCCGCCGTCCGGCCGCACCTGGCGTGTGGCGCGACGCAAAGCGCGACCAGGGGGTCGCGCGCGGGTCAGGGGGCCCGCCCCACAAAAGGACTCGAGCCACCCTGCTTACACGATTCCCCTGCGCCTCATATCGGCAATCGCGTCTGAATCATAACCCAGCGCGCCCAGAATTTCCGCGGTGTGCTCGCCCGCCTCCGGAGGCCGTCGGCGCACGCCACTTTCGGAACGCGATAGCCGAACCGGTTGGCCGAGCACGCGCAGAGGCTGGTAATGCGGCGATGCAATGCTTTCGACCATCCCCAGATGCCGCGCCTGTGGATCGGCAAATACCTGATCGATCGAATAAATAGGGCCGCTGGGAACGCCCGCGTCATTCAGTCGCGCGAGCCACGCGCCGCTATCGTCACTCGCAAGCCGCTTGTTGATCTCCTCAGTCAGCGCATCGCGATTGGCGGATCGCAGCGCGTTGGTCGCGAAGGGCGGATTGGCGATGAGCTGTTCCGCGCCGATCGCGCGGCACAGCCTCTCCCAAATTTTCTGCCCGGCGGCGCCGATGTTGATGTAGCCGTCGCGGGTCTTGAACACGCCGGTAGGAATGCTCGTCGGATGATTGTTGCCGGCTTGCCCGGCGACCACTCCGTCGTTCAGCCAACGCGACGCTTGAAAATCGAGCATGAAAACCTGGGCCTGAAGCAGAGAAGTGGTCACGCGCTGCCCTTCCCCGCTCTGCTGCCTTTCGAGAAGCGCGAGCAAAATTCCCTGCGCACACAGGATCCCGGCGGACAGATCCGCCACCGGTATCCCGGCGCGAACCGGTCCCTGGCCCGGCAATCCGGTGATGGACATCAGTCCGCCCATCCCTTGCGCGATCTGGTCGAAGCCCGGACGATCCTTATAAGGACCGTCGTCGCCGAATCCGGAAATGCTGGCGTAGATGAGGCGCGGATTGATAGAACGCAGAACGGCGTAGTCGATTCCCAGCCGGGCGGTCACATCCGGCCTGAAGTTTTCCACCAGAACATCGGCGCCCTTCACGAGTTGTTTGAGAATTCGAACTCCGTCCTCGGTCTTGAGGTTGAGCGTCAAGCTTCGCTTATTGCGCTGGAGGTTCTGGAAATCGGAGCCGGCGCGTCCCTCGGCGAGTTCGTCATCCTTACTTCCGGCGGGCGGCTCGATCCTGATCACATCCGCGCCCCAGTCCGCGAGTTGGCGCACCGCCGTGGGTCCGGCGCGGAACCGGCTCAAGTCGAGGACGCTGATCTGTGATAATGGGCCGTTCGATAACGGGCCGTTCGACAGCGGCTCACTCATGTGGTCTGTTCCAACACGTGCGTATTAGGATAATACACGCGCATGGGGACTACTGCGGTAACGGGTGGTGCGCCGTCTCCGGCGACCACATCGTGAACGGCACCCCGATCACGTAGATCAGCGACACCAGCAGGATCGCGGTCGGATAAGATCCTGTCGAGCCGACCAACGCTCCCACCGCGGTGGGACCGGCGGCGCCCAGAATGCGTCCCAGGCTGAATGCGAAACCCGATCCGGATGCGCGATGGATACTCGGAAACATTTCCGGCAGCCATATCGAGTACAGCGCGAACACTCCGTTCGTAAAGAATCCCAGCACCGGCAGCAGCGCCATGAACAGGAGTAATCCGTGCGGAACTTTGGCGGCGTATCCATAGGTGAGCAGAGCCACCAGCAACGCTCCGGAAAAGAAGAACGTGCCAGTCGACCGCCGCGATCCGAATCGCCCGACCATCCACGGAGCGAGCAGGCACGCGGCCAGCGTCCCAAGGGCGCCCGCGAGTCCCGCGAAAGACGCGAGGCGCTGAGCCTCTTCGCGCGCTCCGCCTTCCGCCACCACTTTCGTCACCACGAAGGTCGGCGCCCAGAAACTGGTGGACCATAATCCGAAAATCGCGCAGGAAAGCATCAACGCAGCCGGCCAGGTGCTGCGCGCTAGCGGACTGCGAAACAGGTCTCGCGTCGACGGCCTTTCCGCCTGCTCCCGCCGTTGCCATTTTTCCGGCTCCGGAATACTCCGCCGCAAATAGATGGTGAGCACCGCCGGCAAGATCCCCAACAGGAACAATCCACGCCAGCCCAGCATCGGATAGAGCAGCGAGGCAAACGCGGCGAGGATCTGACCGGTCGGCGTCGCCGTGTGCAGCCATCCGGCGTAACGTACGCGCACTCGCTCGGGGACCGATTCATGTAACAGCGAAACTCCTGCCGCCCACTCGCCGCCGATGCCGAACCCGGCCAGAAATCGAAAGATGCCGAAGAGCAAGAGTCCGGGCGCCAATCCGCACAAAGCCGTAAAGACGGAATAGACCAAGATGGTGAGGCACATCACCTTGACCCGGCCGATCCGGTCCGCCAGCCAGCCCCATAGCATGGAGCAGGCCCATCCCAGCATGAAAACGCTGAAGAAATATCCGCCATAAAGCGCGACGGGCGCGGTTGCCGCCGCGCGATGGGAGTGCGTCAGCAGTTCCGTGACGGCCGGGGTCAGGATGTAGATGTAGATGCCGGAATCGAAACCATCCAGCATCCAGCCGAGCCACGCCGCCCAGAAAATCCGCGCAGGGGACACGGGGCAATCGAGTTGGGGCACGCTTCCGGCCAAGGCCTCTATGTTAGCGAATGCGTTGCTTGGTCTTACGAGCCGCGACCAAAGGGAGCGGTTATAAAAGGGGCGACAGCACGGAGCGCTCGTCTTAACGACCCACCAGTTGTTTCCGAGCCGTGACTGTCACGGAGCGGCACGTTCAACCTCCCCGATAGGGAATGCGTGACGGCGAAACCCGGAGCGAACACTACGGTAGAATCGTTCAGTCCTCTATGTCTCTGGCTCCCGGCACTAACGTTGGACCCTTCGAGATCCTCGCGACCATCGGCGCGGGCGGCATGGGCGAAGTCTACCGCGCCCGCGATCGCAAGCTCGATCGCGACATAGCCATCAAGGTTCTTCCGGCTGCGCTCTCTCAAGACCCCGAACGGCTCGCCCGCTTCGAACGCGAGGCCAAGGTGCTCGCATCTCTGAACCATCCCAACATCGCGGCGATCTACGGCGTCGAAGACCGTGCGCTGGTCATGGAACTGGTGGAAGGCAGCGCACCCAAAGGTCCTCTGCCGTTCGACGAGGCCTGGAAGATCGCATCGCAGATCGCCGCCGCGCTCGAGTATGCGCACGACAAGGGCATCATGCATCGCGACCTGAAGCCGGCCAACATCATGATCACTTCCGAAGGAGTGGTCAAGCTGCTCGATTTTGGTTTGGCGAAGGCCTTCACCAATCGTCCCGACACACGGACTCCAGCCGAGCCCGAAAACTCGCCGACGCTGACCATCGGAGCCACCGAAGTCGGAGTGATTCTCGGCACTGCGGCGTACATGCCACCCGAGCAGGCCAAAGGCAAAACCGTCGACAAGCGAGCCGACATTTGGGCTTTCGGTGTCGTGTTCTACGAACTGCTCACCGGCGATCGCCTGTTCAAGGGTGAAGACGTCGCCGACACGTTGGCCCAGGTCCTTACTAAAGAACCGGACCTCGGTAAAGCCGCTCCGCAGGCGCGAAAGCTGCTAGGGCGATGCCTGGAGAAGGACCCCAAGAAACGTCTGCGCGATATTGGCGACGCACCGTATCTGCTCGAAGATCCTTCCAGCCCCACCCGTCAGGGTGGGGGCACGGACGTGGGACAGAGCCATGCCCTGCCCCAGAGCATGGCCCTGCGCCAACGGCATAAAGCATCGCTGCCCTGGTACATCGCCGCGTTCCTTCTGCTCGCGCTCACGCCCGCGAACATCATCCACTTCCGCGAGGCCCCGCCGGCGGATCGGCCGCTGATGCGGCTGGACGTCGATCTGGGCGCGGATGTTTCCTTGCCCGCCCCTACCCCCGTAGGGAATTTCGTCGTGATTTCTCCAGATGGAACGCGGCTGGCCTACATCTCTGGCCCAGCGATGAAGCTGTTCACTCGGCGTCTCGATCAACCGAAAGCCACCGAACTTCCGGGAACAGATGGGGCAGCCACGCCGTTCTTCTCTCCCGACGGCCAATGGATTGGGTTCGCCGCCAAAGGCAAGCTGAATAAGATCTCCGTGGAAGGCGGCGCAGTGGTCCCGCTCGGGAACCTCGTCGTCGCAGGCGCAAGCTGGGGCGAGGACGGCAGCATTATCGTGGGCGTGCCCTTCACAAAGGGTTTGCAGCGGATTCCTCCCGGGGGCGGGCCGCCAGAGACCCTCGCGGAACTGAGCCACGGAGACCAAGGCTTGGTTGCGCCGCAGATTCTGCCCGGCGGCAAAGCGGTCCTGTTTACCGCTGACCCCGGGCGCGGCGAAGATGACAATACGATCGAGGTCCTGACGTTGGCGGATCGCAACAGGAAGATTGTCGCGCGAGGCGGGCAGTCCCCCCGGTACCTTCCTTCGTCAAGCGGGGCTTCGCCGGCCGGGATGGGCCACCTGATCTACGTCAACCGGTCAACGCTGTTCGCGGTCCCGTTTGATTTGGACAAGTTGGAAGCGCGCGGGACGCCCGTTCCAGTTCTGGATGATGTCGCCTATGACCGCAACAGAGGGGTCGGTCAATTTGACTTCTCCTCGGCGCCCTCCGGGCACGGCACTTTCGTCTACCGCAGGACCAGCGGTGACGCGTCGGCAATTACGACGGTGGAATGGGTTTATCCAACCGATGGGCCAAACGGGAAGAGAGAACCGCTGCGGGTCAAGCGCGGTGTGTATGCGAGTCCAAGCATTTCCCCGGACGGCAAGCGGGTCGCGTTGACGGTCAGCGACGGGGGAGGAAATCTGGACGTATGGATCTACGACCCGCAGCGGGACGCCATGACGCGGTTGACATTCGGCGGAGTGAATGGGGCCTCGGTTTGGACCCCGGATGGACAAACCGTCGTTTTCAGCTCCCTTGGCAACGGCATTTTCCAGGCTCGCGCGGACGGCGCCAGCCAGCCGCAAGCGCTGATGCAGGGCAAGGTACTCCCAGTTCCGCGGTCTTTCGCACCGGATGGCAACCGGCTGGCTTATTTTGAAGGCGAGGCGAACAGCCAAATTTGGACCGTGCCGCTGTTGGACCAGGGTGGCCAACGGAGAGCCGGGCCGCCGGAGCAATTTCTCAAGAGCAGCTTCACTGACCAGGCTCCGTCGTTCTCGCCCGACGGGCGGTGGCTGGCGTATCACTCGAACGAATCGGGAAGGAATGAAGTGTACGTCCGGGCGTTTCTACCGCCCTCGTCCGGGCAAGGCGGAAAGTGGCAGGTCTCGAACAGCGGCGGCGCGTTCCCACGCTGGTCGCGGAACGGACACGATCTGATGTACCAATCCGGCGACCAGATCATGGCCGCGAGTTACACTGCGAAGGGCGACACGTTCGTGGCCGATAAACCCCGGGTGTGGATCGCCAGGCTGGGTGCAGCGGGTTCTATTGCCACTCCCGTCGTGAATTGGGATCTCGCGCCGGATGGCGAGCGCGTGCTGGTGGTGGCGCCGGGCGAATCCGCCGAACCGGCCAGGCAGGAGCACGAAGTGGTGTTCCTCGAAAACTTTTTCGACTATCTGCGCCAGCGCGTCCCACTGAAATAAATCAAGCCCCACCCGTCAGGGTGGGGATTCCGTGCTTCAAGCCCCACCCGTCAGGGTGGGGATTCCGTGCTTCAAGCCCCACCCGTCAGGGTGGGGATTCCGTGCTTCAAGCCCCACCCGTCAGGGTGGGGATTCCGTGCTTCAAGCCTCACCCGTCAGGGTGGGGATATGTGTGCCCCGCCGCGCCCCGAATAACAAGTGAGAAGACGGCTCCCGCACATGTTATTCTTGCGGCATGGTACGCCGTGAGATCGAGATCGACGAGGACACCAACCGCCTTCTTACGGAACTCGCCTCAGAGTATAAAGGCGATTTGAGCCTGGCCCTGGCGGATTTGGTTCACGCCCGCGAAGGGCTGGAAGAGTTCGCGGACCGAAGCGAAGCGGCCCACGAAAATACCCTGCGCACCATGCGCGACAGATCCGAAGCGGATTTCCGGGAAGGCCGGACAGTAACCTGGGAAGACGTTAAGGCTCGCAACGGGTTGTGAAGATTTTGTTCGCCGCAGCGGCGGCCGAAGTCTTCGCCGAACTCCCCCAATCCACCAAAAGAAAAGCGGCTGGTTCGATTGAACTGCTGGAACAACATCCTCGTATGTACCCGGTTCGGAGGCGCGGACTCATGCGTGGATACTGGTATTTTGTCGCCGGCAGACATTTGATCTACTACAGCGTGAGCTCGCAGGAAGTACGAATCGCTGCTGTGATTCCGGGCGCGATGCGCCGGGCATGAGGACTACCAGGAGCGTCGGCGGAAAGATAGAAACAATCCAGCCCGCCCGTCAGGGCGGGGACCTTATCGCATCTGACGCAGCTCAAGTCGCTCTCTTCGATCACCGCCGCGGTGATTCCACGCGAGCGCCCCGAGCGTCTACCAACCTCGCGTTCGGGTATGGAGGGTGGATTGCCTCAAGACTATTGAGGAGCTTGATCGCTAATGAGAAAAAACCGATTCCTGTTGGTGGCGGCACTTGCTTCAACCACCTGGCTGTTTGCGAAAACCGTAGCCGATTACGATCATTCAGTCAATTTTTCGAAATATCACACCTACTCGTGGGCCGGAGTCAACATGCAGGATTCCCTTTGGAAGGATCGCGTTACAAAGGCAATCGATACTCAGCTGAGCGCCAAAGGCTGGAGCAAGGTCGACTCGGGCGGCGATGCTTCGGTCGTGGCCGTTGGTTCAACCAGGATGGAGCAGACAGTCGACACCTGGTACGAGGGTGGTTTCGGCGGAGGCTGGCGTCACCAGGGTTGGGGCGGTCCCGGATTCGCCACCACGACGGTCGAGCGCACACCGGTGGGCACGCTCCATGTCGATATCTTCGATGCGAACACAAAGAAGGTGATCTGGCATGCAAGCGTTGACGATACGCTTACGGGAGACCCCGAGAAAAACGAAAAGAAGCTCGAGAAAGCCTTGGCGGAGCTCTTCAAGAAATTCCCCCCTCCCGAAAAGGGCTGAGTTTCCCAATGAGCCGTGCGCCGGCAGCGCAGTCCGGGACGAAACGAACTTCGTTTCCCGTGGTGGTCGCCGAGCCGTCTTCTTGCGAGCAGATGAACAGCACTAATCTTCATCGAACAACGTAGACCAAATGTGATCAGACTGACCATATCTAGTCAATCTCTGCCGGCTCAGCTTAATTTGTGGCCACCCGAAGTGGCGGGTCTGGTTCACGCCGGCGAAGGACTCAAGCCCCACCCGTCAGGGTGGGGATTCCGTGCTTCAAGCCCCACCCGTCAGGGTGGGGATATGTGTGCCCCGCCGCGCCCCGAATGACAAGTGAGAAGACGGTTCCCGCTCATGTTATTCTTGCGGCATGGTGCGCCGTGAGATCGAAATCGACGAAGACACGAACCGCCTTCTCACAGAACTCGCCGCCGAGTATAAAGGCGACTTGAGCCTGGCTCTAACGGATTTAGTTTACGCCCGCGAAGGACTGGAAGAGTTCGCGGAACGAAGTGAAACGGAACACGAAAATACACTCCGCGCCCAGCGCGACAGATCCGAAGCGGATTTCCGCGAGGGACGGACGGTAAGCTGGGAAGACGTTAAGGCTCGCAACGGGTTGTGAAGATTCTGTTCGGCGAGGCGGCGGCCGAAGCCTTCGCCGAACTCCCCCAAACCACCAGGAGAAAAGCAGCCCGCTCGATTGAACTCCTGCAACAACACCCTCGGATGTACCCGGTTCGGAGGCGCGGACTGATGCGTGGATACCGGTATTTTGTCGCCACCTGACATTTGATCTACTACAGCGTGAGTTCGCTGGAAGTACGAATTGCAGCGATCATTCCAGGTGCGATGCGCCGGGCATAAGAGCGGCTGTCCGCGAATAGGGGCCAAATATCCGCTTACGTCGCTCTCTTTGACGACCGTTGCGAGCGATCGAACCGGAATGTGGAGTCGATCCCGTCATAATCCGCTCGCACCATTCGGCCACTACGCTCCAGCAAGCCCGCCGTCGCCAAGGCTTCGACGTCATCGTGGACCCGCCGGTAGTCGCGCTTGAGCTGCACGGAAAGCGCCCGAACGTTGGGCGCCGGATGACCGTGGACATATTTCAGAAGCTCCCATCTTTTGGGCGTCAGCACCGACAAGAGGCCTTCCAGGCTTTCGAAAGACAAGTGCCGCTCGCGAACCTTTTTGCCTTTCTCCAAACGGCGCCAGGCGTCGACGAAGCGTCGGCCGGTGTCTTCGAGAGCGCCGCCTACGTGAACTTCCAGTTTCTCTTTCATGTGGGCCTCCTTCCTTCCCTTGCAGACGCAACGTCCGCCAGGAAGTCTGCAATCAATCGCTCAACTGTAGAAAATTCGTAGGGCATCTCGCGGCTTCCGTAGTGGCGATGGTCCCCTTTAGGCTTTTCATTGTCATAGCCAACCAGCCGCTTTCCATCCTTGCCGTAGAACAGAGAATACTTGAGCCGATGCTTGCTGCCCGGAACAGGGGATCGCACGGCATAAATGGTTACCTCAAGTGTCGCGCCGTCGTCGAACCAGCGTTTTTCGTGAAAGTCAGGCTCGCGCCTGGGCATCCACTTCTCCTTCGGCGCCCATGCAATTCCATTATGTCATAAAATGACATAACTTTCCTCGCAGCGCAGATCACAGCGAAAGGAAGGTCGAAGCGGCGTGCGGGCGTGACATCGGCGTGGAAATACAGGTCAACGCCCTACGGCTTCACCGTGACCTTCACCTGCGCCGTCGACCAGCAGCATTGGAACCCTCCGCCGCCCACTCCGGAAATGTCGTTCGCGACAATCTCCAAAATGTAGTCGCCCGGCTGATCGAACGTCGCGCTCGTCGCCGACTTGCCCGTGAACTTCGCCCCCGGCGGTGGTTTGAATTCCGTCTTTTCCACCTTGGGCTTTTCGTTTTCGAACTTCACCTCGCCCGGTCCGCGGAATTTGCTCCACCCGACCGACACCGCCGGAATCATTCCGGCGAAGGCCGCGAACGCCGGAGGCACATTGGCATCGTCGGCGACCCATACCGCGAGCGGCAGCGGCTTTTGCACTTCCGCCGTCAGCGACGTAGCGATCCCGCGCGGTGGCCCTTGCAGGAACGGACCGCTATCCTGAAAGCCGATGAACGGCGGCGTATTCGCCGTCGCGTCCTTGAACGGCGAAACCACCCACAGGGGATTCAGCCCCACCGGAATCGACATGGTCCTCCCGTTCGAAACGATGGTCCAGGTGATTTTCTTGTCCGGCCCGAAGTCCTTCGGAACGGTGATGGTGAAAACGCCCCACTGCCTTCCCGGCAGGAAATGCGTCGGCTGACCCCGATCGGGACCGCCCGGTTCCACCCGATTGTTCGGACCCACCGGGATATCCAGCGATTCCTTGAGATTGCGATTGTAGTAGCCGAGCAGGATATTGGCGCTGCCGTCCGGGTTCGGGTACCAGCCTTCGAAAGCGGGCGTGACGCTTTGCCCTGAAGTATGGGCCGGCTCGACCGAAGCTTGCGTCGGAATCTGTCCCCATACAACCGGCCCCGCCGTGATCGCCAGCGCCGCCACAAACGCGCGAAATCCCCGTCCCCTAAAGACGGGGTGATGATGCGCAACACCCTCTGTCGTCATGTTTTGTCGTTATGTTTTGTCGTTACGGTTTGTCGTTACGATTAAGTGATTCGCGTCAGTTATTCGCGCCCGCGAGACCAAACCCCATCACCGGTTTCGGCTTGTGCTTGGAGTACCACTCTTTGTAATCGTCGTCGCTGATGTAGGTGACGTTTACCCAGGCGTGCGCCATCTCATCCACGGTGCGGTCGCCCCATCCCACCCATTGGTTGGGATCGGGATTCGAGGCCTTCGCTACGGTGTTGTCGTGCCACGCCGTCACGTGGATGATGGTCCCCTTGGGGAACACCGGCGCGGCATCCTCGGTATAGATGTAGTTGTTCATCCAGTTGAAGTTGAAATTATTCACGTAGCTGACGGTCTGAACCGACCCATCCGG
>Ga0182024_10001689_pt1 | contig 56085 bp, 49 predicted proteins | sample P32metaG_FD_120480 | JGI IMG/M metagenome (GOLD analysis project Ga0182024, IMG submission 120480) | Permafrost microbial communities from Stordalen Mire, Sweden - P3-2 metaG (Illumina Assembly) | ecosystem: Environmental > Terrestrial > Soil > Wetlands > Permafrost | place: Sweden: Stordalen...
CGCCCGCAACTTCCTCCACTCGGCAGGTCTTGAATGACCGGTCAAAGGTCGATATCGCGCGGCTTTTTCCCGAAGTCCGGATTCTCCTTCGCCTGCTTCAGCAGCTCGTCGAACTTGCGATTGAGCAACTGCCCCTGGTTCTTCTCCGCTGCGAACGACTTCTGGAACGCCTCTTCCCGCCGCCCCGGCGCGCCCTTCAACTTCGCCACCTCCGCCGCCAGGTCCTCAATGACCGGCTTCTTCTCCGGCTCCGCGTGTGAGATCACAGCACGGATCTCCGCATCGATCTTCAGAGTCGACAAGCAACAGGGACAAGTAATCTCAAATAACTCGCGGGCCATAGATGCATTATCGCGTGGCGCGTGCACTCGTGCGAGCCGCGTCGACACTAGTGTCGACGCTTGTCCCCGTGATCAGTGATAACATGGCGACGAATCAGGAGCCCCCATGCAATTAACCCGCCGAACCTTCCTGGCATTAGCCCCCACCGCCCTCATCAAAGCCGCCGATGCCAACCCCGTAACAGCGGACACCACATACGGCCAAATCCGCGGCGTCGAAGTCGACGGAATCAAGACCTTCAAAGGCATCCCCTACGGCGCTTCCACCGCCGGCAAGAACCGCTTCATGCCGCCTGTGAATCCCGTGCGCTGGACTGGCGTACGCGATGCCCTCCAATACGGACCGACCGCTCCGCAGAGCGCGACGTCTTCGCCGGCTCAGGGTGAAGATTGCCTCGTCCTCAACGTCTGGACACCCGCCATCAAGGACGGCCGCAAACGTCCGGTGATGTTCTGGTGCCATGGAGGCGGTTTCGCCACCGGGTCCGGCTCTTCACCGGGAACCGATGGGACCAACCTGGCTCGCCGCGGCGACGTTGTCGTCGTGACCGTCAACCATCGCCTGAACGTCCTCGGTTTCACTTACCTTGGGGCCCAGGAGTTGGGCGGCGCGGACTTCGAGCAATCGGGCGATGTCGGCATGCTCGACATCGTGCATGCGCTCAAGTGGGTGCGGAACAACATCGAGCAGTTCGGCGGCGACCCCAACACCGTCATGATCTTCGGCCAATCCGGCGGCGGTCGCAAAGTTGGGACGCTCCTCAGCATGCCTTCAGCCAAAGGTCTCTTCCATCGCGCGGCCATCGAGAGCGGCCCGACCATCAAGCTCGTCGATCGCGATCAGGCCACTCGCGTCGCCGAGCGACTGATTTCCAAACTACAGCTCGGCAGAAATGAAGTGCGCGAGTTGCAGAAGATGCCGGTCGAAAAGATCATGGCGGCTTACTTCGACGTGCTCAAAGATATGGGCGCCGCGGATCAGATGACGGAAGGATTCTCGCCAACGGTAAACGGCTCGGCTGTCCCGCAGGATCCCTTCTATCCGGTCGCCTCCGATGTCTCGGCCAGCGTGCCGCTCATGCTGGGGTCGACCAGAACCGAAATGACCCTCCAATCCCAGCCCGATACTTTCTCGCTCGATGAAGAGGGAATGCGCGGCCGCGTCAGGAGCCTCATCGGCGATAACGCCAGTCGAGTTATCGACACCTATCGCAAAGTGAATCAAGGCTCAAGTCCATCCGATATCTACTTCCTGATCGCCAGCGACTATCGCTACGGCGCGCCGGTAATGAAGATCGCCGAACGCCGCGCGGCTCTCAACAAGGCGCCAGTCTACCTGTACTACTTCCGCTGGGAGACGCCGGTGCAGGGCGGGCGGCTGAAGTCCCCGCACACCATCGAGATCCCCTTCGCTTTCGACAACGTGAAGATCTCCGCTAACCTCACCGGCGGCGGCCCGGAAGCTATGGCTCTCGCCGATAAGGTCAGCGATGCCTGGATCGCCTTCGCCCGCACTGGTGATCCGAACACTCCCAAGCTCCCGCGCTGGCCGCGCTTCAACTCAACGGACCGGCCGACGATGGTCTTTAACAGCGTGAGCAAGGTAGAGAACGATCCGATACGCGAACAGCGCCTCGCGATGTTCAGCGCAATGAACCTGGCCTAATACTTCGGAACAGTCGGATCGACCTTATCGCTCCATGCGATAATGCCGCCCTTCATATTCCGAACGCTTTTATAGCCCTGCTGCTTGAGGAAGTCGACAGCCTTCCCGCTTCGCACTCCGCTCTTGCAGTGAGCGACGATCTCGCTCGCCGGATCGAGTTCCGCGAGGCGCTTCTGTAACTCGCCGAGAGGAATCAAAACGGATCCCGGAATCCGGCAGATCTGGAATTCGTGAGGCTCCCGAACATCGACCAGCGTGAACTTGTCACCGCGATCGAGTTTCACTTTAACCTCAGCAGGTTCGATGTCGCCGGATGCCGCAACCGGTTCCGGCGGAGCTTCCAGATGCGGTACGCCGCAGAATTCCACGTAGTCGATCAGCTTCGTGACAGTCCGCTGATCGCCGCAAACGGGGCATTCCGGATTCTTGCGCAGCTTGAGCTCCCGGAACTTCATCCCGAGCGCATCGTAGAGCAGCAGGCGCCCGACCAGAGTCTGTCCGATGCCGAGGATCAACTTCACGGTTTCAGTAGCCTGGATCAGGCCGATGACGCCGGGAAGAATCCCAAGCACACCACCCTCCGCGCAACTGGGCACGAGCCCGGGAGGAGGCGGCTCAGGATACAGGCATCGATAGCAGGGCCCGCCTTCGTATGCGAACACCGTGGCCTGGCCTTCGAAACGGAAGATGGAACCGTACACGTTCGGCTTGTTCAACAGCACGCAGGCATCGTTCACCAGGTAGCGCGTCGGGAAGTTGTCCGTGCCGTCGACGATGATGTCGTAGTCCTTGAAAATCTCGAAGGCGTTGTCGCTCGAAAGCGCCGTCTCATGACGCACGAGTTTGACAAACGGATTGATATCAGCCATGGTCTCGAACGCGGAATCGAGCTTCTTCTTACCGACGTCCTTCGTCCCGTGAATCACCTGGCGCTGCAGGTTGGTGAAATCGACCACGTCGAAATCGACCATACCGATCTTGCCTATGCCCGCCGCCGCGAGATACATGCCAAGCGGCGCGCCAAGACCTCCGGCGCCTACCAGCAGAACGCTGGCCTTCTTCAGCTTCAACTGGCCTTCCATGCCCACTTCGGGCATGATCAGATGGCGGCTGTAGCGGAGTATTTCGTCCTTCGATAGAGTGACTTCTTCAGGCACGATGACCACCTGCAATGCTCGGTACAATGGACAGCGTATCCGGGTCATTGACCGGCGTCGCGTCCTTCTTCATGTAACGGATGTCTTCGTCGTTCAGATAAACGTTGACGAAGCTGCGGAGCTTTCCTTCGTCGTTGTAGAGATGCTTCTTCAGATCCGGGAAGCGCCCTGTCAGTGCGGTCAGCACTTCTCCCACGGTCTTGCCGGGTAGATCGACGGTATCGTGCTTATCGGCGAATTGACGCAATGGCGTCGGGATCAGGATTCGGGCCATATCAGTTCCTCTTTCTCGGCTTGGGTCTGCTCTGCATTGGGCAGCCAGCTATTGGCGTGGTCGAACCGTCCCTTCTGAATCGAGAGGACGACGAATGAATACCACGGACAGGAGTTCTTTAAATCGGTCTCAGAAAAGTACGCGCCGCAGTCGGGGTGCGAGTGGTAAATGCCGATCAGGTCCAGCTTGCGCTCGCGGGCTTCGCGATCGGCGCGCAGCAGATCTTCGGGGCGCAGTTCGTATCGCGCCGCCTGCGATCCAACAGAGACGTTTTCAAGCACCAGCGCGTGGCTGACGGTCTTGTTCTCGCCGTCGATCGTGCCGATCATCGCGCCGCAGCATTCATTGGGATATACAGCCTGCGCGTGATTCACCATCTCGCGCCATGGTCCCCGGTCAATCCTGATCATCAGTCTTCATCCCAGAAATGTTCGCTCAGATATTTATCGGCGCTGTCGCAGAGTATCGTGACGATTACGCCTTTCTTGCCCTGCTCGCGTAACTCCCGCGCGACCGTCAACGCCGCGACAACATTGCCGCCGCCCGAGATGCCGACGAGCAGGCCTTCTTCCCGCGCCAGCCGCTTGACCATCTTATGGCACTGCTCGGTCTCGATCCACAGATTGCGATCGGCCAGCTTGTCGTCATAGATGGCGGGTACGATCGCGGTCGGCATGTGCTTGGTCCCCTCGATGCCGTGGAAGCCGGTCGAGGGCTGCGCGGAAATGCATTCGACGTGCGGTAGCTCTTTCCGAAAACAGCGGGAATTACCCATGAACGTGCCGCTCGTCCCGAGCAGCGTGACGAAGTGCGTGATGCGGCCTTCGGTCTGCGCAATGATCTCAGGGCCCGTCGTCTCATAATGGGCTCGCCAGTTAGCGTCGTTGCTGTACTGGTCCGCGTAGAAATAGCGGTCCGGTTCGGCTTTGTAGATCTCGCGGACTTTGCGGATGGCGCCGTCCGAGCCCTCATCAGCCGATGTCAGTACGAGTTCGGCGCCGTAGGCCTTGAGGATGCGCTTTCGCTCGATGGAGGCATTCGTCGGCAGGCAGAGCTTCACTTTGTATCCGCGGGCCGCGCCGATCATGGCGTACGCGATGCCTGTGTTGCCGCTCGTCGCGTCGATCAATGTCTTTTCGTGAGTCAGCCTGCCGGATCGCTCGCCTTCCAGAATCATATTGAGCGCCGGGCGGTCTTTGACCGAGCCACCGGGATTGAAGTACTCGGCTTTGGCGTAGATCTCGATGCCGGGGAAATCGGCGGCGACCTTCGCCAGCCGGATAAGGGGTGTGTTGCCGACATTTCCGATTACATCGTGCGCGGTACGAGGCGCGAAGGCCACTGTATTCATTGAGTCCGAACTTTTCCCATCTTACAATTGGTGATTCAATTGACAGGGCTTTTGATTCGACGACTCTTGATCAGACCAGGCGCCATCGGCGATTTCATCCTCAGCTTACCGGCGCTCGAATCGCTGCAGGCCGATTACACCGAAGTCTGGTGCGCGAGCCAGAATGTACCTCTGGCGCGTTTTGCCGATTCGGCGCAATCCATTGTTGCATCAGGACTTGACCGGCTGGGGCTGCTCCCTGACGCAGATGTGATCGAGCGCCTGCGCCGCTTCGATTCGGTGATCTCCTGGTATGGGACGAATCGGCCGGAATTCCGCGAACTCACTCGAAAACTGGGCTTGCCGTTTCAGTTTCTGCCGGCACTGCCTGGCATCGACCGACATGCTGTTGAGTTCTACAACGAACAAGCGAGGCAGCTGGGCGCCCACTCGATCTCCCGGTTCCCGGAAATCAAATGCCCGGAAGCAGCGCGGAGTTTCGCGGTGATTCATCCCTTCGCGAGCAATTCCGCCAAGCGTGCACCGATGGCTGTCTTCGAATCGGTGGCGAGGAGGCTCTCTGAAACCATGCCCATCCATTGGCTTTGCGGACCGGAAGAGGAATGGGCGGGCGCCCTGCGGATTGAAGACCTCTATGAACTGGCATGCTGGCTGCGAAAGGCCCGGATTTTCGTGGGCAACGATTCCGGGATTTCTCATCTGGCGGCAGCGGTAGGGACACCCGTGCAGGCGTTCTTCCTGACCACCAACCCGAGGGTTTGGGCCCCGCGCGGTCCTTCCGTGAACACGACAATAATTTGAGAATATTCCGGTCTTAGCCCAACCTCTCTTGTGATGAGTATTGCGCTCACTGTCGTTCCAATCGCTTCCGTGGAGAGGCATATCCACGTCATCCGCGGTCAGCGGGTCATGCTGGACCGAGATCTTGCGGGGCTCTATGGGGTGAAGGCGATTGCGCTTCGCCAGCAGGTAAAACGGAACAGGGGAAGATTCCCGAAAGACTTCTTGTTTCAATTAGATGGGAGGGAAATTAGGAGTTTGGTATCACAAAATGTGATAGCTGATGAAAGGAGCTTGGGTGGGTCGAAACCGTATGCGTTTACCGAGCAGGGAGTGGCTATGTTGTCGTCGGTTTTGACCAGCAAGAGAGCGGTGCAGGTCAATATTGCGATTATGCGCGCGTTCGTCAGAATGCGGGAGATGTTGATCGATCATCAGGATCTGCTGCGCAAGATTCAGGACATGGAACTCAAGTACGACGACCAGTTCCGGGAAGTGTTCGATGCCATTCGAGCGCTCACCGAACCAGCCGACGTACCGCGGCGGTCGATCGGATTTGTGCCGACCGGTTAGCTTGCTCGTTTTTCGTGCAGGAGGAGATCGACGGCGTGCTCCATCGAGCCGGCGAGCGTGATTTCGCCGGAGTTAACGAAGAAGATCTGGTCCACGTTATCGATGGTGTTCAGGCGGTGGGCGATGATGACCCGGGTAGTCGTGGAGGGCAGTTTGTTGAGAATCTCCTCCAAGAGCTCTTCCGTGACGGTATCGATGTTGGCGGTGGCTTCGTCGAGGATCAGCAACTCCGGCCTTCGCAGCGCCGCGCGCATGAATGCGATCAGCTGTTTCTGCCCCAGGCTGATGCTGTTCCCGCTCGTGGTGACGACAGTGTCGAGACCTTCCGGGAAACGGGAAACCAGATTCGAAAGATTGGCTTCTTCCAGAACCTTGGCGAGCTCGTGGCTGGAGAATTCCCGGTACGACTCGTTGCCGTAAACGATGTTGTCGCGCACGGTACCGCCGAACAGGAACGGGTCTTGAAGGATGAAGCCGATTTTCTGCGCGCGCTCATCGGGCGTGTAAGAACGGATGTCGCGTCCGTGCAACAAAACCGAACCCTGCGTCGGATCATAAAGGCGGGCCATTAAATTGGCCGTTGTGGTCTTGCCGCCGCCTGTAGGACCGACCAGCGCGTAAGCCTTCCCCTGTTCCATCTCAAAGCTGACATCGCGAAGGACTTCCTTCCCGTCGGGATATTGGAACCACACCTGTCGGAATGAGAGAACGGATTCGGAATCGGCTGCCGCAGCGGGGATAACTGGCATGTTCGATTCGAGCGCAAGCACTTCCGAGATGCGGTCCAACCCGGCCATTGCCATCTGAAAGGAAGCCCATACCGTAGCCAGCTGGCGCATCGGGCCATAGAAGTTATTCACGTAGAGCAGAAACCCGATCAGCAGGCCGAGCGTGACTTGCCCGGCCTCGATGAGATAGATTCCATACGCAACCACAATGAGCTGCGCGAGATGGGAAGCCAGACCGTACAACGGCATGAAAATGTTGTTGGCGATACCAGCCGAGGTGGAAGCCTTAAAGTTCCTCTCGTTGGCGGAATTGAATTTCCAGCGAAAATAGTCGACTCGATTAAAGGCAACGATGACCTTGAAGTTATTCAGGCTCTCCTGCACTTCGGAGCTCATCCCGCCCAACGCCTGGAGACTTCCCAGGTTCATACGCTTGATCCACGCGGATGTTCCACGGGTCAGCAGCACGACGCCGAGGGCGGGCATCAGGGCCGCGAGGCCGAGTTTGACGTTCAGGCTGACGAGGAATATGGCTGCGCCGGTTATGAGAAACACGCTGCCCACAAACTGCATGAACGACTGCGCGACAAATTGATTGAGTTTGTCGGTATCGTTGTTCAGCCGCGAAATGAGATCTCCGGCCTTGTTTTGATTGAAGAAGGCGACGGGAAGTTCCTGGAGCTTTAAGAAGAGAGCGTTTCGCAAATGAAACAAGACTCTCCGGCCAACGCCGCCCATAGTTATAACCTGCACATAGCTCGCTACCGAGCCTGTGATGTAGATCGCCAACACGAGCATCGCCGACATCAACAGGCCATGGGTATTCTTCAGCCGAATATCGGTATCAATAGTCCGAACGATGATGACGGGGGCGACCAGCGTGGCGGCGGAACTCAGAATGATCGCGCCAAGCGCGGCATAGAACGGCTTCTTCTCAGTGGCGAAAAGCGGAAAAAACTTCTTGCCGGATTCCCGCAGCGATCGCTTTTGCCGCGGGCCTTTGGCAGTTTCAAGCGTGTATTTCATAGTGGCTCGTGCTGCGCTGGGAATCGTAGAGTTGGACATACTCGGGCGAAGTCTCCATCAGTTCCTGGTGTTTGCCTATGGCCAAAACCTCACCTTCCATAAGAAGGATGATCTGGTCGTAATCGGTGACTGATGCGATCTTCTGCGTGACGGAGATCAGAGTGATGCCGGGATAATTCTCGTGCACGTTCTGGAGAATGGTTCGCTCGGTGGTCGCGTCCACGCGCGCCGTGAAGTCATCGAGCAGCAGTACCTGGGGGTCCAGCGCCAGCGCGCGGGCGAGCATAACCCGCTGCTTCTGTCCGCCGGAGAGGCTGGTTCCGCGCTCGGAAACCACGGTTTCGAGTCCCTGGGGCAGTGCGGCGACGAAGTCGTCGAGTTCCGCGGTGGCGATGGCGTTCCCGATGTCCTGTTCCCGGGCAACCGTACTAAAGGCGATATTTTCCCGGAGCGTCAAATTGAAGATGACACTGTCCTGGAAGACAAATCCCACGTGGCGGTGCAGAGCCTCTTTGTCGAAATCGTCAATCGGCTCGCCGTCGTAGGTGACGGTGCCGGACGATGGCTTCAGAAGTCCGATCAGCAGGTAGAGCAACTGGGTCTTCCCGGCGGCGGTGGGACCGATGATGGCGGTCTTCGTGCCGGCGTTCACTCTGAACGAAACGTTCTTCAGCACCATCTTGTCGCCGAATGAGAGCGAGACATCGTTCATGCCGACGTCACCCTTCAGAGCGGTAACGATGCGGCCGGCTTGCGCTTCCTCGGGAGCGTTCAGGATGACGCCGATACGCATATAAGAGGCGGACGCCTGTGCAATAACGTTGCTCATGAATCCGATGAGGATGATGGGGAAGATCAGGATGGCGAGGTACGAGTTGAAGGCCGTAAAATCGCCGAGGCTCATACTTCCCGCGATCACGAAATGGCCGCCCAGCGCAAGGATGACTACTGTTGCCACATTGACCGCCAGGGTTATCGATGGGATCAGACTGGCGAACAATCGCAGGATACTCAACCCCAAATCTCTGGCTTCGGTATTCGCCGCCATGAACTTCTGAGTTTCGATCTGTTGCGTGTTCAGAAGGCGTATCAGCGAAGCTCCGAGGATGCTTTCGTTGATGACGCGGTTCAGCCAGTCGATGGCTTCCTGCGCCTTCTTGAAAAGGGTGCGGACTTTGCGCAGCACCAGTTGAAAGGTGATCGCGATGAAAGGAACGATACCCAGGATCCCGAGTCCCAGCCGCCAGTTAATGGAGAGCAACAGCACGCTCGCCCCGACGATAAGGAACAGCGAAGAGATGATCGACGCGAAGGCCTGCGATACGAACATTTTGACGGAATCTACATCGGACGTGAGATTCGTGAGGAGTTTGGCGGGCGTGATCTGCTCTACCCAGGCAAATGACTGCACGGAGATTTTCGCGGTGAGGCGAGTTCGCAGGTCTCGGGCCACGCGCTCGGAGGCCCACGTCTGGACTATGCTTTGCGCGTAAGTGAGGACGAAGACAAGACCGCCTGTCACAAGGAATTGCAGGACTACGGTATGGAGGACGAAGTGGCCCGCAGTGTAGGCGTCGATGGCGCGGGAGATCAGCTTCGGTACTACTAGGTTCAATCCGTTGCCGACGATGGTGAACGCGACCAGCGTGGCGATCATCGCTTTATAGGGCTTGAGGAGGAGGAATAGCCCGGCTCCGGAGGGCTTTCGTCGAGTGGTGGGTGCGTTGTCGGGCATTGAGGCGAAGAAGCGCCGATTAGCAATCGGCGCGCAGGATACCGGCGTGCAAGATACCATGCTGCCCCACGATGCGGCCGATTTGCAAATTGGCTTATGGGGTCAAACAGAAGATTAAAACAACTGTTTAATTTTGTCAAGCGTGAAGAAATGCGTTAACCTTTTGGAATCATGGAAGCAAGACCGGGGAATTTCGCGATTTTGCTGCTCGCGGCCGGCGCATTCCTGCTGTCGACGCCCGCTGAGGGCCAGTGGTTAAACCAGAAGACGCCTGGCATTCCGCGAACGGCCGACGGCAAGCCCGACCTTGCCGCGCCGACACCGCGCATGGCGAACGGGAAGCCGGACTTTTCGGGCTTGTGGCGCGGCGATACAGCCGCTGCCGACGAGACCGGCAAGGCAATGGATACTTTGAAGCCTCAGCCTTGGGCCGCGGCACTGGCTAAGAAGCGCAAGGAGGAGTTGTTCAAAGACTCTCCCAACATACTGTGCCTGCCGCCAGGCCCGGTCGTCGATCTCGGAGTGGGCAAGGTGGTTCAGACTCCCAATCTCCTGGTGATGCTTTTCGACGGCACGTCATATCGCGAGATATTTCTCGACGGCCGCGAACTGCCGAAAGATCCCAATCCGGACTGGATGGGTTACTCGGTCGGGCACTGGGAGGGAGACACACTGGTAGTCGAGAGCAGTGGTTTTAACGACCGGACGTGGCTGGATGAAGCGGGGCATCCCCACACGGAGGCGCTGCATATTACCGAACGTTACCGGCGTCGTGATTTCGGACATCTGGAGCTCAGCAAGACACTGAACGATCCGGGCGCGCTGATCGAGCCCTGGACTGTTCCGTTCAAGTTCGTGTTCGACGCGGACACGGAACAGCTCGAATATGTCTGCAACGAGAACGAGCGGGACCACGGTCATTTGGTCGGCAAGGCTTCGGATCAGAAGGGCGTCGAAGTTTCGCGGGAAGTCATTTCAAAGTATGTCGGCGCTTACGAATTCAGCCCGCCGGACCGGCCTGAGATCAAGATGTCTCTGGGCGTCATCCTGGACGGTGATGGATTGGCTCTGACAGGGGTTGGCCCGAAGCAGACGCTCATACCTTTGTCCCCGATCGAATTCGCCACTGATGATGGAGCGACTATAGAGTTCTTTAGAGACGGCAGCGGCGCAGTGACTCACTTGATCGCGAGGATCGTGGAAGGCGATATCAAGGCCGTGCGGAAGAAGTAAGCGGGACAGGTGTCGAGAAGAGTCTCGACACGGCTCGCACGAGTGCGCGCGCCACGGAGCTAGAGACTTCAGTTTTTTGCCAATTGGCGGAGGAGGGCGGCGGTGCTTTCGCGGGCTACCGGAGCGGCTCCGGCGCGGCCGCGGCCGCCGGCTCCCAAGGCGAAATCGAGCGGCGTACGCCCTTGTTTGTCCTTGATGTTCAGTTGGGCGCCGTGCTCTGCCAGCAGCTTGACCGTGGCATCGGAACTCAGAGCGGCGAAGTGCAATGCCGTTTGGCCGTTGTCATTGACGGCATTCACGTCGACGTGGCGATCGAGGAGGACCTGAAGGCCCTCAATCATTTGGGCTTCGGTTGCATAGTCGCCCGCGAAGACGCCGAGTCCGCGGCCGAGCCCGGCGGCTATCATCAGGGCGGTCGTGTGGTTCCTCTGCGCAAGCGATGGGTCGGCGCCGTTTTCGAGAAGCAGACGCATGGCGGCGGCATCCCCGTTCTTCGCGGCGCGCATCAGAGGCGTGGCGCCTTCGCCAAGCGTCGGCTCGCCTGGCGTGTGAGCGCGGTAGAGCGTTGGGGATTTCAGCTGCACGTTCGGGCTCGCTCCGTGCTGAAGCAGGAGCTTGATCAAGTCGAGCGCAGTCGTGTCGCCGGAAGCCTGCTTTTGAGCTGGTCTGCCGTAAACCTCGCCCAACGTATTCATGTCGACTGCGGCATAGAGCGGGCTCATGCCGGTGGAATCGCAGAGGTTGGGGTCGGCGCCCTTGATCAGCAGCAGGGCGGCGGTGTCGTAGTGGCCGTTGATAATGGCCAGCACCAGAGCCGTGGTCCCATCGGGATCGGCGAGATTCAATTCCGCTCCGGCTTCGGCAAGAACTCGCGCACTGCCAAGGGAACCCTGACGCGCTGCGTACATGAGCGGAGTGAAGCTGCCGTGCGGGAGAACGGTGACGACGCCTTCCAGGCCAAACCTGTCTTTGGCGTAATTCAATTTATTCGAACGAGCGTTGACCTCGGCTCCGTGTTCGATCAGGAGTTTTGCGGCGGCAGGATGATTTTCCGATGCGGCCCACATCAAGGCGGTCTCGCCGTAGCTGGTTTCGCGCGCGTTCACATCCTCACCGCCGCGTTCCAGCAGAATGCGCACGACCTCGGGATTTCCGGTTCGTGCGGCGGTCATGAGGATCGTTTGGCCGCCGGACTTGATTGCGGTGGGATCGGCGCCGGACTTCAGTAAAGAGCCGATCATTGCCGGGTTGCCGTTGGTTGCGGCTAGTTCGAGTGGGGTGACACCGTAACGGTTGGGCGCTTTGGGATTCGCGCCGGCAGCGAGGAGGGCTTCGGCCATTGGAAGGTCGTCGGCGCGGACGGCCCACTGGAGCGAGGTGGTTCCGTCGGGTTCGGGCGTATTGACGAGGGCGCGGTTTTTAAGGAGCGCTCGGACGGCTTCCTGGTTCCCCGACTTAACGGCGTCGATCAGGGGGGCGTCGGGGGAGCCGGCGGTTAGGGCGGTCGCGAAAAGGATCAAGGCGCAGGCCAAAGGCCTACTCCACAAGGCAGTGCTGGACATTTACGTGAACAGGCTGTCGATCGTTCCGGCGCCGTCGCCGTAGTGCTCGACAGTCGCACCATATTTGCCGGCCACCGTGCTCCAGAGATTTCCCACCGGAGTTCGCGTTGGCACCTCGACGTGACGATGTCCTTTGCCCGCGCCGCCGCCGGCAAAAACGATCGGCAAAGGGTCGCTTGCGTGCGAATTGGAATCGCCCATGCCGGCGCCGTAGATCAAAAGCGAATGATCAAGCAAAGATCCGTCGCCGTCTTCGGTGGACTGCAGCTTCGCCAGAAACTTCGCGTACATCCCCACGTAGTAGGTGTTGATCTTCACGCAGATCGCCATTTTTTCGACGTTGTTCTGATGGTGGGAAATGCTGTGATGCTGCTCCGTCACGCCTATTGCGGGATAGGTTCGCTGGCTGAGTTCGCGCGACATCATGAACGTGAACACGCGCGTTACATCCGCCTGCCAGGCGGCGGTAACCAGATCGAACATCAAGCCCACGTGGTCGTCGAATAGTTCAGGCACGCCGAGCAGTGCATCCAGATCAACCGCGTCCAGCGTGGTCTCGCTTTTGTGGTTCTCGGCACGTTGAATACGGCGCTCGATCTCTCTGACATTATCGAGATAGTCGGTGAGGCGCGCGCGGTCGCGCATACCCAAGCCACGCTGCAATTCGTTCGCTTCCTCGGAAATCGAATCGAGAATGCTGCGCTGCTTTTGCACTCGCGCGAGGCGCTCGGCCGAAGTACCGGCCTCACCGAAAATGCGCTCGAACGCGGTGCGGGGGTTGGTCTCCATCGGCAGCGGCGTCGTCGGTGAACTCCACGAGATGGTGTTCATGTAGGCGCAACTGAAGCCGGGCGAGCATCCGCCGACGTATCCGGTGAAGTCCTCGGTCGCAAGTTCGATGGAAGGCAGCGGCGTATCCTGACCGATCCGCTGGGCTACGACCTGATCGATGGAAGTGTTGGCGAGAACGTCCTCGGCTTCGGTCCGTTTGGGCCAGACGCCGGTGAGAAATCCCGCAGCGCTGACGGCATGATCGCCCACCTGGCTGCCGGGATGCGACCGGGTGAGGTTCGTGACGATGAGCAGTGAATTCTGAAAAGGCTCGAGCGGTTTGAGAATGGGGGTGAACTCGAATCCCGCGCCAGTGGTGGCCGGGGTGAACTGCTGCATGATGACGCCGTTGGGGAAATAAGTCACGCCGAAGCGGAGCCGCGGGTTGGCGGCGGCTTTGGCCAGCGGCGTGAATGCCGGGACCATGGCGTCGAGGAACGGGAGCGCCATTGCCGTGCCCATACCTCGAAGGAGGGTTCGCCGGTCCAGGGACTTCTTCGTAACGAACATCGAGTACAGCCTCGACTATCCATTCTATGTTGTCTTCGTTATCGTACGCTCTGGGGGCGAGCAGAAATGGATCCAGTGGTTTCTTTTATAGAATTTGGGGCAGCCGATGCCGGTAAGGCTCGGGCCTTTCTCGGGCGTTGTTCGGCTGGGATTTTCATCCGATGGAAATGGTGTCGAGGGCTGGTTCCAGACTCCAGCGGCATTTCGTTGCCACTCCTTTACCGTCACGGTTCGAGCCAAACACCGTCGTGGATCTACCGAACCGTGACCATCAGGAGCGCGGCAACGCAACGGCGTGGACTTACCAGAACGGATCACGGTCGCGCCGCCGCTTCACACTCACGCGGCGGCGTGGTTCTCATCCGGAATGGGGTGCTGCCGACGATCGCCGGCAGGCAGGCTGAGTGAACCCGGAATCGAAAAGCCCGTCAGTTCGCCAGCATGTGAACGATGACAATCGCCAGGACCCCTCCAGACATTACCGTCGCCGCGGCAACGAATAGCGTCGCGACCGGCGGCCGTTCAACGTCGTTGTTGCCGGGGGAAAGCAACATAAGGCAGCCCGTGACCAATACTGACAGGGGCAGGACGATGAGCAGAATCCAGAGAGTCCACTGCCGCGCCGAGTACCACATAACGATGCGCTGAGCGTTCCGCGCCAGTTCGTATTGCGGCAGGGGCAGGTTGCGCACGACAAGTGAGCCCATAAAGAGCACGGCTGGCAGGATGAGCAGTCCCTGCAAGGCGGCGACGGCAGCTTTCGTGATGTTCACAGTCCTCCAGTCGGAATCTACTCAGCCACCGTTGCGCTCTCACCTCGACGCGACAGCTTGCCGGAGATCAATGCGGCCGCCGGGACAACTACTGCGATAAGCAGCCATGACGCCGGGGGAACGACAACGAATACGAACGCGGCCTGCGCCTTGGGAGGCCTGAGGGCATTAACTCCGTAGATGGCCGGAGAGCCGAGTGCAAGTACCAACATCACGCTGTAGAGCGTCGATCGAGCGATAACCGTCCAACGCCTGGAAACCAGGCCGGCCCATACGAGGGTGACGAAGGGTGAGAGCACCCAGAGCACGAAAAGTACCATCAGGAGTTGGGAAGCATTGCGACGACCCGCATATAGCGTCAAGGCGACCGAGCCCACGGCCCCAGCCAGTAACGCAATCAGGGCTGCCGCGTGGAGGCGATTCTGGAACCTGCAGCCGGGGCTTCCCTGACTCGTTTTAGAGATCATCTCGCGTGAACCTCATTACGGAGTCGGTTACCAAATACTTTACAACAAAGAGTACTTTTTGTAAATCAAGAAATCGGGCGAAGTGAGCGCCGCTCCCTGACGGTCACGGTTCGGTAAGAATCGGCGGGGCGGCTCTCATTTGGAACGGGGTGCTGCGGATGATTCCCATTACGATGGCGGAGAATTTGTAGTTGCCTGGCGCGGACTCGCGGACTATTGCGCGGACTACCGGCATGTCGTAGTAATCAAGGCCACGGCCGAGTCCATAGGTTAGAAGTTTTTCTGTCAGCGTCGATGCGAACATATCCGGACGCCGCACCAGGGCTTCGCGCAATGTGACCACACCGTTAATCGACGTCCCGTCGGCCAGTTCTCCGGATGCATCGATGGCGCCGCCTGCTTCGCGCGTTCGCCAGGCTCCCACGGCGTCGAAGTTTTCAAGCGCGAATCCGATCGGGTCCATCACTTTGTGGCAGGTGGCGCAGGCGGGATTGGCGCGATGCTCCGCCATTTGCTCCCGCATCATTTTGGGTTTCTCTCCAGCTGCGGTTTCTTTCAACTGCGGCACATCCGGCGGAGGCGGTGGGACTGGCGTACCGAGAATATTTTCCAGAATGAATTTGCCGCGGACTACCGGTGAAGTGCGCTCCGCGTGAGAAGTCACCGCGAGGATGCTGGCTTGTCCGAGCAAGCCTCTCCGCGCATCGTCTGTGATCGCGACGCGACGGAAGCGGCTGCCATAGATGTCGGGAATCCCGTAGTGGCGAGCGAGGCGTTCGTTGACGAACGTGTAGTCGGCTGTGAGGAGATCGAGAACGCTGTGGTCTTCGCGGATGATGCTTTCGAAGAACAGTTCCGTCTCGCGGCGCATCGATTGACGGAGGTTGTCGTCGAAATCGGGGAACAGGTCGGAGTTGGGCAGGACGTTCGGAACGTTGCGCAAATGCAGCCATTGGCCGGCGAAGTTGGTTACCAGAGCTTCGGCTTTCGGATCGGCCAGCATACGGCGGACTTGCGTTTCGAGGATGGTTGGATTTTGGAGGAGGCCCTTGCTTGCCACATTCAGCAGTTCATCGTCGGGAATGCTGCTCCAGAGGAAGAACGAGAGGCGGGACGCTAATTCTATGTCGGTGATGCGATGCACTGCTGGGCCTTCGGCGGGGTCGCGTTCGACACGGAAGACGAATTTGGGACTGGCGAGGATGCGTTGGAGGGCGGTTTCGATGCCTGCTTCGAAGTCCTCGCGATTACCGGGTTCGCGACCGGGCCGATTGGCAATCGGCCGGACTCGGAGAGTGCCCTTACCAACCTGCCCTACGAAGGTCATCAGGCGGTTGAGGTCGGCGTCGGTGACGGATTGGCGGTAGGCGCGGCGGGCCAAGGTTGAAACGATCTGTTTGGCGCACGCGTTATCGGCCGCGTGGCAAATGAAAATTCGGCGGCGGCTGGGTGTATCGCCTGGTCCCGTGGCATTGAAAGGACCGGTGATCGCCAGGGTTTGCATGTGCGGCAATCCGGCCCAGTCGAAGTTGTCGACCGAGCTGCGGATGTAAGGCTGGAGGCGGTCGGGTACGGCGACAGCGGAGCCCTGCACGAAAGCCGCTGTGACCTCATGAGGACCGGCCTTGACCGGGATGCGGACACGCAGGCGCGCATCGACGGCATCTCCCGTATCGGTTGGTTTCTCGAAGAGCGCGGCCAGATCGGCCGGTCCGCCGAAGGTGGCGAGACGGACCCGCTGCCCGTCAACCGCGAATTCCACCTGATGCTCTGTGGAGAGCCCGCGCATGATGTTTAGATTGGTTCGATACAGTTTGGCCTGGAGAATATATTCGCCGTCGAGCGGAAAGTTGTAGAGGACGCGAGTGCCGCCGATGGTTCCGAGCGGCATGCCTTCGATGTGCTGGTTCTGCGAGAGATCCTGCTTGATGCGCCAGGTTTCGCTGCCCGGCGTAACATGCGGATCGCCGACGGCCAATGCGCCGATTTTCAACGCGGCCGACAGATAGTGTTCCTGAAGCGAGGGCGAAAGTCCCAGCGCGTCGGAGATGTTGTCGAAGCCATAGGCTGCATCGTCGGGAGGCAGCAGCGAGGCGGCATCGATATCGAGAGCCAGCAAGTCGCGGATTGCGTTGGCGTATTCGGTACGATTGAGGCGATGAAGCACTGGGCGGCCGGGATTGGGCTGCGCCTCGGCTGCGCGGTCGAGCTGGTCTTCGAGGTAGGAGACCAGATTCTGCCGGGCCGCCTGATCGGGTTGCGGCAAACCGGGCGGAGGCATGGCGTTGGTGCGCAGTTTCCTGACGACTTTTTCCCAGACGTCGGCATGCGCGGGCGCTTGCGATGAGTCGAGACCTTCGAGCACCAGGCCACCGGTTTTCAGGCGTTGGTTGTGGCAGCCGATGCAATATTTTGCAATCACGCCGGGAGCGGGCGCCGCGTGGAGGAGCCATGGAGCCGCGAAGATCCAAAGAGCAGTGACCGGTTTTATACAGTACCTCATCGCGCGAATGCGTTCAGCCCGATTTTAGCTTAAAGAGCCGCCTGAAAAGGAGGCTGCGCGGTCGAAAACCCGGCCAGACGCTGTGCAGCGTCGTGGAATTCGCCGATCGGCCGTGGCCGCCCCGCAAGGCGGATTCGCGCTACTTGCCGTCGACTGAAAGGGCAAGGAGGACGTTGCCCGGCATCCCGATCATGACGTTGTAGCCGGAATTTACGAACAGCATGCCGTCGGCGATCGCGGGACCCGACACGTTTAACGATCCGCCGTGGGCTTTCACACCGTTAACTGTATCGAAATCGCGAACCGTGTCGAGATCCCAGATCAGAGCGCCATCCTTCGTCGAGTGCGCGCGCAGGTGGCCGTCCATCGATCCGGAAAAAACCACGCCGGGAAGCAGCGTTGCGGCAGCCAGTTGGGCAGGGCTGCATCCGCGTTTCCCTTTACACGCAGGCTCAGCGGGCGGCACGTACCAGGCTTGATCACCGTTGGCGATCTTCAACGCAAACAGGCCGCCGCCGGGTCCCGGAATGATGTCGGATATGGGAGCGTAGACCTGGTCATCGTCGGCGGCGATGCCCCACTGAATGCCCCCGATGCCGCCGCCTTTGCTGATTTGCTTCTGCCAGATAATTTCGCCGTGACGATCGGGGTCGAGTGCGAAGACGATCCCCGATTTTTGCCCGACCAGCAGAATATCTTTTCCGCCCGGCAGGGTTTTCAGAATAGGCGACGCGCCGATGTCAACGTCGCGGTCGGGATTGGCGGGGCAACTAGGCTTGTCGGGACGGCCGCAGCTGGCGTTCCATGCATCTTCAGTCAACTGCTTCGACCATTTCATGGAACCGGAATTGAGATCGAACGCGAGGATTGCGTCGGAAGTGGAAGTCGGCGGATCCGAGTAATTATTGCCTGTGCCGGCGTAGACGAGATTGCGCTTGACGTCGATGGTGGGCGAATCCCAGATGCCGACGCCCGAGGGTCCGAACAACTGCGTGCCGGCGGAACTCATTTTCGTGCTCTTGGGAGGATCGGGAATAGTGAAAGTCTTCCACGCCACTTTACCGGTGGCCACCTCGAGCGCCACCAGACTGCCGCGGAACGTGCAGCACGGATACTTGGGATCTCCGGCGGCGACCTCTTCGGAAGCGGAACGGATGCCGACGTAAAGCCTGTCCTTGTAGAATTTCGGCGTGCCGGTGATGCCAGCCATGGGATGCGTGTCGAGCTTCGTCCTCCAGATCAGTTTTCCGGTTTGCGCGTTCACGGCGTAAACGTTGGTCTCGGAGTCGCCGAAGTATGCGGCGTATTGACCGACGCCGATGGGCTCGATATTGATAGCCGTGCGCATGCGGGTATCGGCCTTGAACATCCAGTACTGGCAGCCCGTGCGGGCATCGAGCGAATAGACGGCTCCGGTGGCGCTGCCGAAAAAGAGACGGCCTCCGACTACCGTGGGCTGGGCTTCGACGGTGACCTCGTAGGGCAGTCCGAACGCCCACTTCACTTTGAGTTTCGGGATGTCTGCGGCGCGGAGTCCGGCGGCGGCGGTGGATTGGAGGCGGCTGTTGACGAGGTCGACGCCCCATCCGTTCCAGCCGCTCAGATTTGAGAGTGGGCGGGCGGCTCCAGGCCCAAGCAAAGCAGAGCAGGAATTTTCGCGAATGGGTTGTTCCGATGCGGCCGTTCTGGGCGACAGAAAATCGGCTACTGCGCGCCGCTCGGCCGCGGTGAGGCCCGCGCCTTGGGAACGCATCGCGCCGGCTTCCAGGGCAACGACGATCGACTCGTTGGGACGCTGCTGCAGCATTTCGGGCAGCGGAGCGCGCTTGTCGCCGTCCGCGCTGTGGCACATGGCGCACTTGGCCGCGAACAGCGCCTTGCCGTCCGGAGCTTGCGCCCACGCGGCGATCGTCAGGCAGCAGAGAACTCCGATAAATCGAAACATGGGAAAATGCGTCTGACCCCTTTTTACTCTTTTTACTTCCTTACGGTTTTGGCGGAGTATTCCTGGTCGGTGACCGGGTCGAGCCACGTGATTCCGCCACGAGTTACGTTGTACTGTGTGCCCGCTTTATCGGGCGCCGCGCCGTGCCAGTGCGCCACTCCCGGCGGACACCAGATAACCTCACCGGCGTGCAATTCGATGATGGGACCGCCCTTTTCCTGCGTGAGTCCGACGCCCTCTTCGACGAGTACGAGCTGGCCTTTCTCGTGGATATGCCATTTGGTCCGTGAGCCTGCATCGAAGTGGATATAGGTGATGATCCCCGGCGGCGTCTCGGTCAGCCTTTGGATGGTCCCCGTGAAGTTGGAATTCGGCTGTTGCGCTGAAGCCACTACGATCAGGACTGCCAAAAGCACGAGCAATTTTCGACTCATTTTGATCTCGCAAGCATCCTATCATGGTAAACGCCAACCAAGCGGTATAATTGGAATCTGTACGATTCCTATATAGTTAGGGGTATTTGAATGAAGTCCAGCAATCTTCAATGGAAAGCCCGGTTGGGTAGTAGTGTATCGGAGCACTTGGCGACCGAGCTCGATGTGTTCGAAAACGAGATCGCGCTCAAGAAACAGGGCAAAATTGAGGACCGGGTGTTCGCCGAAACCAGGCTTCGGCGCGGGGCCTATGGGCAGCGTTATGACAACGGCCAACGGTCCGACGGCAAGACCACCCGCACGCTGACTTATCCCTCCGCCAACACCAAGGGACCCAACACCCTGTGGGACGCACCCGGCATGCAGCGCATCAAGATTCCGTTCGGCGGCCTGAACGCCTCCCAACTCGAGATGCTGGCCGATCTTTGCGAGGAATACTCGGACGGTATCGCGCACATCACCACCCGCCAGGATGTGCAGCTTCATTTCATCCACATTGAGGACACGCCGGCGCTGATGCGGCGTCTCGCTTCGGTCGGCATCACCACCCGCGAAGCTTGCGGGAATTCGGTGCGGAACGTGACGGCGTGCCCGATTGCCGGTGTTTGCCGCGAGCAGACTTTCGATGTCACTCCGTATGCCAAGGCGATCACGTACTTCATGCTGGGGCATCCGGACGCGCAATCGTTCGGCCGGAAATTCAAGATCGCTTTCTCAGGCTGCAAAGAGAATGCCTGCGCACTGGTGCGGCTGCACGATTTCGGCGCCATCGCGGTTACCCGCGACAAAGATGGCAAGGCACAGCGCGGATTTGAATTGTGGGTGGGCGGAGGTCTCGGGCCCGTGCCGCAGCAGGCTCGGTTGTATGACGAGTTCGTTCCCGAAGAAGAGATCCTGCCACTCGCACAGGCGATTGCGCGCGTGTTCGCCCGGCTTGGCGAAAAGAAAAATCGGAATACGGCGCGGCTGAAGTTTTTGGTGAGCAAGCTTGGTATCGAGGAATTCAAGAGGCTCGTGGCGGCGGAACGTGAGATCCTCCCTTACGATTCGCGCTGGACGGATTACCTGAAAGACGTTCCTCACTATGCAGAAGAACCGCTCAAGCCCCCTTCCCTGCTCCAGATCGGTGCTGTACACCCTAAAGGTTTCGAAAAATGGTACGCGACCAACGTTTACCGGCAGCGCCAGCAGGGATATGCGACCGTTACGATTGCTTTGCCTCTTGGAGACATCACGGCTACTCAGCTTCGTGTGGTCGCGGATGTCGCGCGCACGTATCTGAAGGAGACCATCCGCAGCACGGTGGAGCAGAATCTGGTGCTGCGCTGGGTGAGCGAAGCGGACCTGCCTGCACTCTACTCGGAGCTGAAAAAAGCGGACTTGGCAACGCCGGTCGCAGGTACGATTGTCGACGTCTCGTCGTGCCCGGGCACGGACACGTGCAAGCTCGGCATCGCGTCATCGCGCGGGCTGGCGGGAGAGCTGCGCATCCGGTTGGCGTCGAAAAACGCAGAACTGGATGAAGCGATCGGCAGCCTTCGCATCAAGATCAGCGGCTGCTTCAATTCCTGCGGCCAGCATCACGTCGCCGATCTTGGATTTTACGGTGTCAGCCGGAACAAGAACGGCTATACGGTTCCGCATTTTCAGGTGCTGCTGGGCGGCGAGTGGAGCAACAACGCGGGTGCTTACGGCCTCGCGATCGGCGCGGTGCCTTCGAAGCGCATTCCAGAAACGGTGGATCGCATCACGGGCCGATATCGCGCGGAGCGTTTGACAGGTGAGACTTTCCAGGCGTTCATAAAGCGTATCGGGAAAGCCGAATGCAAGAAGATGATCGACGAGCTCACCGCCGTCCCGACGCATGAAGAGGACGCGTCGTTCTACAGCGATTGGGGCGATCCGCGGGAATTTACACTCGGTGATATTGGAGTGGGCGAATGCGCCGGCGAGGTGGTTTTTCCCATCGATTTCGAGCTCGTGGCGTGCGAGCGCGAAGTATTCGAAGCGCAACTGCAACTCGATGGCGGAAACATCGAAAAGGCCGCGCGGATGGCTTATGAATCGATGCTTCACGGAGCGCAGGCCCTGCTGAAGTTCAAGTTTCTGATCGCGCCCGAAGACCCCGGCAAAGTAGTCGACGACTTCCGCACGCAGTTCTACGATACGGAAATATTCTTCGATCCCTTCGTCCGCGGTAAGTTCGCGCAGGATTTCTTCAAGGCCCATGAAGAGGCAGGTAAGGTGCGAACGGTTGAGACGGCTCACCAGCTGATAGAAGAGGCGCAATTGTTTATCGAGGCATGTTACAGCTGCTACGCGCGCATGTCGGCGGTTCCGGCGAAGGCTGTCGCTTGATCGATCCGGAAGCAATACAGCACATCAATCTGAAGATCTTCGTCGACGGAGCCGGGACGTTTGACTTGGCGGACGCGATTCCGGTGTTCCATCAATGGATTCGGGACACCGTGTACCCCGAGATGCTCATCGACGTGGCGGATTATCGTCATGTGTCCGCCGGTCCCGGAGTGTTGCTGATTGGCCACGAGGCGAATTACAGTTTCGATAACCGGGAAAACCGCCTGGGGTTGCTCTATAACCGCAAAGCCGCTCTCGACGGCCCATTGCAATCGCGACTCGCCCAGGCTTATCGCGCCGCGCTCGACGCATGCGATCGTCTCGAACAGGAAGCTCCGTTCCGCGGGAAGCTGAAGTTCGACCGAAATGCGATCGAGGTGTTCATCAACGACCGCTTGCTTGCGCCGAATAACGAAGAGACTTGGCAGGCACTGCGTCCGGAACTGGAAAAATTCTTTGGCGGTTTCACGATCCAGCGACTGGGAGAACCGCGAGACTTGTTCCGCGTTTCGGTAGCGAAGGAGAAGACGGCATGAAGAAAGCGATCGTTCTCATTGCAACGCTTGGGTTATTGATATTAGTCCGCGCCGCCGACGCGCCGGCGCCGGTGACTTATATGGACGCGGCGAAAGTTGCCGAAGCCCTGGCGAAAACCGGGCTGATCACCAGCAACGCCGAATACATGGTCGCGGGCGCGCATCGTGAAAAGCCCGGCCAGGTGGAGTTGCACGAGAAGACCACCGACATCCTCTTCGTGGTTGAGGGCGAGGCGCTGTATGTGACCGGCGGCAAGATGATCGACGGAAAACAAACGCGGCCGGGGGAATGGATCGGCACCAACATCGAGGGCGGCGTGGAGCATCACTTGAAGAAAGGCGACGTCATCATCGTCCCCGCAAATACGCCGCACTGGTTCAAGGAGGTTACCTTGTGCAACAGCTTTATGGTGCGGGTGAATAAGCCGTAAAAGCCGCGTGATAAAATCGACATTCGCAACTCTCCCCTCCAATGACTTTTCAACCAGGCAGGCACTTCCTTCAAATCCCCGGCCCCACCAACGTTCCGGACCGGATTCTGCGGGCGATCGACAACCCGACGATCGACCATCGCGGCCCCGCTTTCGCCGAACTGGGCAAAGAATGCCTCGCGGGCATCAAGACCGTCTTCAAAACCGAAGATCCCGTGATCATTTACACGGCCTCGGGTTCCGGCGGGTGGGAAGGCGCGCTGGTGAATACGCTCAGCCCCGGCGATAAAGTGCTGGCATCCGATACCGGCCAATTCGCCGCGTTGTGGACGAAAATGGCGCAAAATTTGGGGCTCTCGGTCGACCTGATACCGGGCGACTGGCGGCACGGCGTGGATGCCGATGAAATCGGCGCCAGACTGTCCGCGGACCGCAATCATGAAATCAAAGCGGTGCTGGCGACCCACAACGAGACCGCGACCGGGGTTACCAGCAACATCGCCCGCGTCCGGCAGGCGATGGATGCCGCGAAGCACCCGGCGCTGCTGATGGTGGATACCGTGTCGTCGCTGGCCTCCATCGATTACCGGCATACCGAGTGGCGCGTGGACGTGGGCGTCGGCGGCTCCCAGAAGGGCATGATGCTGCCACCCGGTTTGAGTTTCAACGCCCTCAGCCGGAAAGCGATTGAAGCGAGCAAGACCTCCAAAATGCCGAAGAGTTTCTGGCGCTGGGACGATATGCTGGCGGCGAACGAGAAGGGATTTTTCCCCTACACTCCGGCAACGAATTTGATTTACGGGCTGAGAGAATCGCTGGCGATGCTGGCGGAAGAGGGTCTGGACAACGTATTCTGCCGCCATCAGCGTCTCGCGGAGGCGACCCGCCGCGCAGTACGCGCCTGGGGGCTCGAGATCTGCGCGCTGGATCCGAGCGAGTACAGCCCCACTGTCACGACGATTTTTATGCCGGAGGGTTTCGACGAGGCGGCTTTCCGCTCCCTGGTGCTGGAAAAGTTCAATATGGCTTTGGGGGCTGGGCTGGGACGGCTCGCAGGCAAGGCGTTTCGTATCGGCCACCTTGGCAGTTTCAACGACCTGATGCTGGCCGGCACGCTCTCCGGCGTAGAGATGGGGCTCGAACTGTTCGGCGTTCCGCACAAGAAGGGCGGCGTGGATGCGGCGCTGGCTTATTTAAGCGAACAGGCGAAGACCCGATAGCGGGTGGGACAATACAGCCAGTCTCCCATGGATCTCCCTAACATTCTGAAGCAGCTGAACATCGATCTCGCCAACCTGAACGCCACCATTCAGGCGCTCGAACAGATGGAAGTGGCGACGACCCGAAGGCGCGGCCGCCCGCCAAAGTGGTTGGTTGAGGCGAAACGACTATCAGGATCGAAGCCGCACAGGCGTGTGGGCAGAGCGCGGAAATCGGCGGGCGGATAGCGGAAGCGCTCCTGGCACAACCGCGTGCTTCACGCAGTGACACACCCCGGTCACACACGTTGGATCGATGCGTTGAGAGCTGCGGTAACGGCATCGGCTTGTTCGTCAGCCTCGCGTTGCAGATCGCGGCGCTCGGCGGCTATTGCGGCGGAAAACTGTGAGTCGGAACGCATCTCGCGGATGTTGAAGTCGACGCTGAGCAACATCGCCCGCACGGCGCCGGAGAGGAGGGCTGCGGCGGCTCCGACGTCCGCGGCGGTCAATCCCCGGACCATGCCGGCGGTTTGCGCACACAGGTCTAGGCCGCGAACGGCTGAGCGAGCGGCTTCCATGGGAACCTCGATGGCTTTACGCACGGCCGCGGTCAGTTCCCTGCCTTGACGCTTGCACTCCATGTATTGATTGAAGGCTTGGATATCGTCGTCCGCAAGTTGCGCGAGACGCGTCGACTCTGAGCGCGCGGCGTCGAGAAGAGCGTCGAGATTATTCCTTTTACCGGCGATAATGAGCATCTTGGCCAACAGGGCCAGCGCGAGGCTTGCGCTTACTGCCGAGATCGCCACGCTTGCGGGGACTGGATCGGTACTGCCCGATTTATCGCGAAAACCGGCGAGAGTGGTGGTCCAGATCGAGTCTTCCATTTTAGGCACGAAAGAGACGCGGCTATCGCCGCATGTCCCTACGAGAGGCCGATGATGCGGCCGGTTTCCGTGTCCAGATCGATTTCGTAATAGCCGGGGCGCGTGGAGAGGCCTGGCATGGTGCTCATCGTGCCCAGCAGGGGATATACGAACCCCGCGCCGACACTGGCGCGAACATCGCGCACCGGCACGATGAAGCCCGTGGGCGCGCCCTTCAGGTTGGGATCGTGGCTCAGGCTCAGATGCGTTTTCGCCATGCAAATCGGCAGTTTGTCGAAGCCCTGGCGGGTGTAAAGCGCGATCTGCTTTTCCGCATGCGGCGAATACTCCACGCCGCCGCCCCCGTACATCTCCCGAACGATGGTCTCGATCTTTTCCTTGATGCTCATTTCGAGCGGATAGAGGAAGCGGAAATTGCTGGGCTTTTGGCACGCCGCGACCACGGCCTTCGCCAGATCCACCGCGCCCGCGCCACCTTCGGCCCAGTGATTGGCCCTCACCGCTTCTTCCGCCCCAGCCGCTACCGCAAGGCGGCGCACCAGATCGACCTCCGCCTCCGTATCGTTCTTGAACCGGTTCACCGCCACCACCACGGGAATGCCGAAAGATCGCGCGTTTCCGATCAGCCGGAGCAGATTGCTGCAGCCCTTTTCGAGCAGTTCCAAATTCTCCTGCGTATAAGCGGGAGCGAGCGGCTGCCCTGCCACCACCTTCGGGCCGCCCCCGTGCATCTTCAGCGCGCGAATGGTGGCCACCAGAACGACGCAGTTGGGAACCAGCCCGCTGTAGCGGCACTTGATGTTGAAGAACTTCTCCATTCCCATATCTGCGCCGAATCCGGCTTCGGTAAGGACGTAGCCCTCGGGTCCGACGAGTTTGAGCGCGATCTGATCGGCCACAATCGACGAATTGCCGTGCGCGATGTTGGCGAACGGACCAGCGTGAACAAATGACGGCGTGCCCTCGATGGTCTGCATCAGATTGGGCATGAGCGTGTCCTTCATGAGGACCGTCAATGCCCCGCCGGTTCCCAGATCGTCGGCCGTAACTGGTTCGCCGGCGCGGCTGGAGCCGATCACCATGCGGCCCAGACGTTCCCGCATATCTTTCAGGCTGGTGGCAAGCGCGAGAATCGCCATGATCTCGCTGGCGACGGAGATGTCGAAGCCGGTGACCCTCGTGTGGCCTTTTTCTTCCGGACCCTGGCCGACGGTAATCTGCCGCAGCATGCGGTCATTCGTATCCGTGACGCGCCGCCAGGTAATGGTGTCGGGATCGATATCGAGGCGGGCGAAGCGGCTGCGCTCTTCCGGCGTGAGATCGTTAGGGTTCGTTTTTTCGATTCCCAACTTGCGCAGGCGGCGCAACATCACGGCAGCAAAGCGGCGGCTGCCGTCTTTGGCGACGGGACAGAGACGGTCGAACAAGACCTGATCGTCCGCTGTGGTGGTTTCGTGAAGCACGCGGGTGTCAATGGCGGCCGCCAGGAGATTGTTGGCAGCAGTGATGGCGTGGATGTCGCCTGTCAGGTGGAGATTGAATTCCTCCATCGGAATGATCTGGCTGTAGCCGCCGCCGGCCGCGCCGCCTTTGATGCCGAACGTTGGTCCCTGGCTGGGTTGACGAATACAGGTGAAGACTTTCTTCCCGAGGTGGGCGCCCAGCGCCTGGCTGAGCCCAACGGTGGTGGTGGTCTTTCCCTCGCCCAAAGGAGTCGGAGTAATCGCTGTCACGACAATGTAATTGCCGTTCTTTACGTCTTTGAGCCGGTCGCGGATTGACAGGTGCACTTTAGCTTTGGTCTTGCCGTAAAGTTCCAGTTCATCGGGCAGAATGCCGGCTTCGGACGCGATCGTGTCGATCGGAATCGGCGTTGCGGCCTGAGCGATTTCGATATCGCTCGGCACGGAGGCGAGGATGTTCTTCAGTTTATGAGCCATTGAAATGTTGTGACGTTCAGACTTTCTCGTTTGCGGTCGTCGCGACGTTTTCGATCTGTGCCTTATCGATTTGGACCAGCGTGGCCGCGTCGGGGTTGGTGTCGTGCCCCGGGCGGCTGTCGCGCTCAAGGAACAGATTGATGAACGAACTCGTGCCCTGCAACGAGCGGTTTCGCGGTGGAATGTAGACTTTCAATCCGTCGATCCGGTTCGCGCTCTGCGCGGTTTCGTAGACCTTGACCCAGATGCAGGGTTTATCCGGCAGCACCTCGCACATGCCGTTCAGAGTGCCGCCGCACGGGCCGTTACGCATGTTCTTCGGACAAGTCATCGGGCAGACATATTCCATCTCTCCGAGGACACAGTTGCCACAAGCCTTGCAGCCGAACAACGGGGCTTTGATTGCCAGTTCCACCTTTTCCAGAGCGTTAGCCGCCGCGGGCCGTTCGTCAACCCAGCTAAGGATCGATGTCAGGAATCTTCTCAATCCGGTATCTTCGTGTTTCACCGGGAAAAGCCGTGCAGCGGTGTCGAGAACCTTCGGAAGTGCGCCCAGCGGCTTCGGGGGATGAGGCGGCGTTTCAAAGAAATAGAATCCGTCTTTGAGGCCGTAAGAGATTTCTTCGGCGAACTCCTCCCACTGTGAAGCCACTTCTTCGGAGCGCTTGATGATCCATTGAATGCGTTCCGCATTGTCGATGCCGCCAATATAGGCTCCGGCGTAGCCCAAGCCGCGCAAAATCGCTACGGTACGCGCCGCTCGCTCGAGGCGCGCAGCCATCCCTTTGTCTTCAGCCTTGGCCTCGGTCTGAACGCGCTCCAGGAGTTCCTTCGAAACCCAGCAGCCGGGAGGCTCCCCTTTGGAAAACTTCTCCGCGGCCTTCGGGGGCAAGACATAGACATTGCCGAAGACCGGCGTTTTCAGGCCGCGCTCATCGAGATAGCGCTTCAGTTCGCGGAATTTGCGCGAGTCATAGCCGAGCTGGGTAATGGCGAAGTCCGCGCCGGCGGCGATTTTCTTCTCCAGCTTGAGGTACTGATAAGCGCAGTCGGCTTCCGTGTATTTGAACGGCGAAACCGCGACCGACGTATAGAACGGCATCCCGGCGGCGCGCAGTTCGCCGATCATCTCGACCAGTTGCACGGAATCGATCGCGAACAGAGGCGGCGAGGCCGGGTCGGCTCCCAGCGGATAGTCGCCCGTGATGGCGAAAATATTCTCGATCCCCAGCGAGTGGCACGTCTCGAGTTGCTTGAGGATCTCCACGCGATCTTTATTGACGCAGGTGATGTGGACGTTGGGTGTCAGACCGCGGGAGCGCACGCCCGTGCCGATGCGAATGGGGTCGTGCCCCGCCGATCCTCCCGCGTAGCTGGTGACGCCTGCGGCTACAACTCCGGGAATCCGGGCGAGGTCCGATCCGGCCTGAAATATTTTTGCCTCCGGAGTGCGCTGGCTGGCGACCAGTTCCACGATGTAGGAAAAGCGCCCGCTGGTTAAGGCTTCTCGGATTGGATTCAGCGCCTGCATATCAATACTTTCCCGTGGCGCGCGCACTCGTGCGTGCCGTGTCGAGACTCTTCTCGACACTTGTTCGCGGGCGAAAACGGGTGTCGGCACGAGTGCCGACAGGCACGCACGAGTGCCCGCGCCACGCCGTCACTGGCCGAGCTCCCGGCGGACCGTCTTTGTCCCCTCCACCATCGCCTTCAGTTTGGCGAAAGCCACGTCGCGAGGCAGATGGAAACAACCGCAATCCGGCAGCACGGCGATCCGCTCCGCCGGCATCACCGCCAGCGCTCTTCGAATATGCTCGGCGACCATCTCCGGCGTTTCGATCTCATCGTTCTTCACATCGATCACGCCCACGCCCAGCTCGAACGGCGGCTTGAACTCCCGGAACAGATCCAGATCCTCTCCCCCGCGCCGCGCAAACTCGAGCGTCAGTTGTTGGATGTGAGCATCCAGCACGGCAGGGAAAAGATACCGGTAGCTGCCTTCCCAGGAGGGCTTGCCGTAACGGTTTCCATAGCAGACGTGAAGCGCGATTTTGCTGTCCACGCCATCAACCAGGGCATTCAGCGCTTTCACACCCCAACAAACGTCTTCCGGGAAGCCCGAATAATAGGGCTCGTCGATCTGGATCAGGTCCGCACCCGCCTTCGCGAGCGCTTTCAGCTCCAGATTCATCACGCGCGCGATATCCATCCCAAGCGCTTCGTCGGTCGGGTAGAACTGGTTGCGCAGCCGCTTGGTCAGGCAATGCGGTCCGGTGATGCAAATCTTCGTTGCCCGGTCCGTGAAATTACGAAGGAACTGGAAATCCCGCACCAGTCCGAGAGATGCCGTAGGGAGCTTGCCATGCACCGAGCTGTCGTAGAAATCGTAATAGAATTTCTTGGACGACCGGTCGATCTGGATGCCGGGAAGCCGCTCCAGAAAGTAATCGACGATGTTGTCGCGCCGCGGCTCGCCGTCGGTAATGACGTCGAGACCGGCGACCTCCTGGTCCTTAATGGCGGCTTTGGCGGCCGCGTCGTAGATCTCCTCGAGATCGTGAAGGCTGATCCGGCGGGCGAAGAAGTCCGTCTTGAGCCGTTCGAGCCAGCCCGGCATAGCGTAACTGCCGACTATCGATGTGGGAAGAATGGGAAGTTTCATTTTGCAGCCAGCTATTCGCGCGGCGTCGTATAAAGGACGGATGTTTTCGATTCCCTGCGGTAACGGTACGGCGCGAAGTGCAGGTCGTAGCCGGTTCGTTCGGCCACTCCTTTCAGCAGAGCGCCATTCACCCAGTTTACTATCGACCCGTCCAGTTTTCCGGGACCGTGAAAGCCGACGCGATAATCGTTGAGGTCCGTTACAAATATATCCTGCACCTGAAGATAGCCGCGGGGGTGGAGCAGCGGAATAGTATTCACGAAGCTTTCGAGCGCGCCCGAACTGAGGTGGAAGCGCAGATCGCCGTGCACTTTCGCCAGAATGTCTTCCAGCCTCGGGACATCGAGGCCGGTGGGCAGCATCAGGTCCGGCAGATCCTCGAATGCCACCATCTTTTCTTCGAGCCGCATGGATTTCCAGAGTTCCTGCCAGAACGACATGCCGCAGCTGTGGTCGCCGGCGAAATCGGGGCCGATGGAAAGCAGCTTGTCCACCACGCCCCGGAACCCGTCGAGCGGCACTTTGAACTTCTCCGCCATTCGCACCGCGTCGCGCATCGGCACATAGGCGCGCGTATGCACGTAGTAAAGACCGCCGTCGCGTCGCAGGATCTCCTCGTCCGGCAGGTTGTCGTACATGTTCGTCGAGTGAATATAGAGGATCTTGTGGCGAAGGAAAGAGAGGGTCTTCAGGGGATTCAGTGCATCCAGCGCCAGAAAGCTGCACAGATGGAGGTGTTCTTTCACGGCGGGCCGGGACATATCGAGCGTGTCCAGCGAATAGTCGCCCATCAGAACGCGCAGCCGGGGATAGTAGCTGGTGCCGCGCTGCTGGTCGAGCTGGCGGAATTTCTCGACGAACATGCCGCAGCGCGTGCCGCTGCCCACGCCGATTTCCAGAATGAAAATCTCGGCGGGAAGTTGCTTGCGCGTCTCCATGTCGCGCAGCAGGGTCCAGAAATCGGCCACGCTGTCGATCACAGCTTCGTCCTGATTGCCGTCGGACTTGCCGCCCGGCAGGGCCTCCTGGTAGCCCTTGCCCGTCATCTTTTCCCATGCGCCCAGATGGCCCCAGTAGAGCTTGTTGAATTCCCAGGCCAGGCTGTGGCGGAACGACTTGAAGTCTTCCAGCGGGATGCGGTCCTCCGCGGATTTTTCCGGATCGCTTGCCACGGCCATCGCGCGGAGCATTTCAGGACGGATGCCATCCGGCGTGACTTGTCGCGTATCGATGCGCATGTCGATTGCCGGAGGACGCGGCTCGCCAGTCTTCCGTTCAATTCGCGATACGGACACCATCTCGCGGAAATTCTGCTTGTACTGAACCCAGTCCAACTGAACCTGGAGGCTGGCAAACTGCGCCGCATCGATGTGGCCGTCCTCCACCAGTTTGTTGACGGCGTCGACAACAATCGGCGTGATTGCCGCCGCCTTGCTGTTGAGATGATTCAGTTGCAGGTTCATCAGATTAAATGCGTCTGTCCAGAATGTGTTCTTCCGGCCGGATGCACGCGGGGAGCGATGGCCGGAGCGGGGACGAACAGCGTCATGACAGAGTGTATCTAATCGGTTTTGATTTTGTAACGCCGGGCCGGATTCGACTTTAGAATGCCGGGCGCTTCAGACGGCCCGGCCTTTGCGGCGGGCCAACGCGGCAAACGCCGCCAATCCCACCGCAAGCAACACCAGTGTGCCGGGCTCGGGAGTAGAGATGGAACTGAGATCCAGCGGACCGGGATTGAACGTCGATGGGGAAATTTCATCGGCGGAATAATCCGCGGAGCAACCGCCGTTCACGTCGCCGTTCAGAAGCGCCTGGCCGAGGTCGCCGCAATCCGAGACGGTGCTGAAGGTAAGCAACAGTTCCGCGTAGGGAGCGGTGTTATCGGTCAGGAAAGACGGAAAGACCTCGGAAACATCCCATGTGAAGCCGAACGGCAAGGCATTCCCCTCGGAGTCGGTGAATTCCAGATTGCTGAACATTCCGTCCAGCGATTCATTGGTAAAGTCGTCCGAGCCGAGCTTGAGAATATCGAACTGCGTTCCCAGAAAGCTCTCGAGGCCACCGGGTTCCGACTCCAGTTCGCTCAGAAAATTCGCATCCAGCACGACATCGAGCGTGCCGCCCAGATCGACGTTCAGGCCGGAAACGTCGTCTGTGGTCAAAGCCAGCCTGGAAAAATCCGTCAGGCTGTCGATATTTATCTCCAGGGTTCCCCCGGCGCCCTGAATGTAGTCGCCGTTCAGAATCGTCAGCGTTCCCACGCCCCCGTCCCCGGGGTTCAGAACGCCGCCATCGTTCCCAACGGATCCCCGCACCGTGCCAATCCCCGATAAGGTTCCTCCCTCCAGCCTGATAACGTTGGTCGCGATCAGCGTGCCGTCGACGATCGTATTGCCGGAGGATTGCGTGAACTGGCTTGTGTCCGGTTGGCCTGGCAGCAGGCCCTGGATAAACACGCCGACAGTTCCACCCTTCTGCACGTCAATCGTGCCACCCCGATTGTTCAGATTGGTGAAATTCGTTTCTTGCTGATTGCCCGCCAAAATCAATCCGGACGCGGAATTGACTGTGGTTCCGATAAAGTCAAGGCCGACGCCCGTAATCGTGCCGTTGTTGAGAATGGAGCCCGCGACATTTCCGCCAAACGAGCCGGCGCCGACCAGCGTGCCGTTGTTTACGATCGAGGTCGCGCTGAATCCTGCCAGGCCATTCAGATTCAGCTGCGCGGACGAATCGATGTTGATGAGGGCCATTCCGGTGATGTAGCCGCCATTTAGTGTGGTAATGCCGGAAACGTTAACCGTTCCGCCGGGTGCGCCGGAAGTATTTTGTATCCTCATGGTCAACCCGGTGACGCCGTTAAGATTGACGGTACCCCCGGCATTGGAAGTGATGCTGCTGGCGGTTGCGCCGTCAACGGTCCCGGAGGCTGTGAACGTGCCTCCGGCCGAAAGATTAATGGCGCCGCAGCAAATATAGTAATCGCTCCGGAGAAGCGATCCGGAACCTATATTGATTGTGCCGTCGTTATAAAAGGAATCGCCGGCGCCGACATGGAGCGTGGATCCGTTATTCAGGTTCAGAACGGAGCCTCCCGGAGCGTTGGTCGCGCTGACGTTAGCGTTGTCCGGCACAGTCAATGTGGAATTATCGAGCGTTAGCGTGCCATTGTTCTGGAAGTTGCCGGTCATGGACGATTGCGAGAGCACGACCGTTGCGTTACCGATTTCCAGAAATTGATTCGTAATAGTGCTGTTTTGGAATGTTAGTGTGCCCGATTGAACGAAGATCGACTCCGGATACGTACTTACCGCATCGGCAGGGCTCTGCACCGTTGAGTTGACAAAAGTCACATTCCCGTTGGTGGTGAGGGCCGGAGAGCTTTGTACGCGTTCATTAGCAACTGCAAGATTGAGGGTCACGCCATTCAGCAGAGTCTGGGGAACGGCGGCGTCGCCGGTTATCATCGCACTGGAGAAAGTGTTGGGCGCGCACGTCTGCAGGCACACGCCCTCGATGTTGGGGTTACCGGTAAAAGTTCCGCCTGTCACAGTCGAATCGTGAATGGTCAGCGTAGTGTAGGTGAGACTCTGGTTCGTGGCGTTCAGGCTTTGAAAATCGATGTTGTTGGAAATAGCCGTTGAGTTTGTGATCGTTGTGTTGGCGCCAACGCCCGAGGTGGAACTGAGCGTCGCGGAACTGAAACCTCCGAGCCCGAACGTGGTGGAATTCAGCGTCAGTTGAGGAATCGGCGGAAGCGAAGGCGAATAGTCGAAAAGCGGGCCCAGACTCAGAGGTCCCGCGCTCAGAGCGAGGGCTGAAATGTCGACACCCGGCACCAGGGTCAGACCGGTTTGGGTCGTGAATGTTGGGTCGGCCAGCGTCAAAGTAGGAACGATGCTGATACTGGTGATGGGTTTGCCATCCGCCGCCAGCGTGGGGTAATTGAGAGTCGCGGTCCCGTCCGCATTAAGAGAAACCACGCCACCGACCTTAGCGCCGTTCTGATCCAGAATCTGGAGGCCAACTGTCGCTCCGTTGAGACTCATCGCATACTGCTGACTGGGCGAGATGCCGAGCGTCAGATCGGCCGACACGATGTTGTAGCCGGCGTTATTAAGAACGTTCTGCAGCGCGCTGCCGCAGGGAACATTCAATGTGCTGCAAACCAAGCCCCGAGATTCCCGCTCAGTGGGGGCAGGCCCAGGGCGCTGGTCACGGCATTTGCAGCGTTCAGGTCCAGGCCGAGCACGGTGTCGGCGGTCTGGCCGGAAGCCGTGTAAAGACCATTTCCGGCGGCTGTGCTCGCGCTGGAGAAACCGAGATTCGCAGTGCTTGCGTTATATGTCAGAGAAAGAACGTTGGGAATAATATCCGTGCTGCCCTGCAGATTTGAATTCAGCAAGCTCGTAACATTTTGGTTCAGAGCGATCAACTGGTTGGCATTGGCGGAGCCCTGTGCCGGCAAAGTCGGATTCTGCACGGACCCCGCCTCGTTGTACTGGAGAACAGTCAGAGTCTGCTGTCCGGTGTTGATGATCGACGTGTTACTGAAACCCGCGCATGCGGCGGCACAAGCTTCCACGCCGAGAGACGCCTGAAGGTTGTAGCCAACCGAAACGCCGAAACCGACCGTGGGGCTTTGCGTAGTGAAGTTGACGCCACTGCCATACCCATAGTTGGAAGTCACCGTGAATGTGTCGCCCGGATGGACCGACGAAGGAAGTTGGAGAGAGAGACCGACCGGAATATTTGCCGAAAGATTACCGCCACTGGCCACGGCGCTGCCGGTAAGGCTGATGTTTCCGGACGTCGACCCGCTGAAAGTCGCGCCATAGTCGCCCAGGTTATTGCCGTCCACTGTCACATTGGAAATGGAACCTGCCGACCCACTCAGATTCCAACTTGTCCCAACTGTGCCGCTGAATGAAACCGTGCCATTGCCCGTCGCGAACAGACTCTGGCCACCCGTGGTGAAGTCGTTGTTATATGAGCAAGTGGTAATTCCGCCGGCGCTGGTGGAGCATTGCGCAAAACTCAACTGCGCCAGCGATAAAATCGCGATAACGCCCGCCAGGAAATAGCCTGAGCGCCGACATCCGCGGAGTAAAACTGTGGCGTCCATCGGTGGAATTAAACATTATCCACCGAATTTGCGCTGGCGCAAGTCTTTTCTTTACTGTTCGGCGGGGCCCGGTACCAAGCGTCCCGCGCGGGAAAGGTTCATTGTAACCAGACGTTCCACTCCGAGTTGCGAAGGGCTTCCATACGCTGCAGGTGCGTCTTGAGAAGCTGCATCGACTCGAATACGGCCGGGACCGGAAGCACGATCGCATCGTCATTTCCTGTCGGCAGCGCCGCTTTTCTCATGTGCTCATCGTGCTTTGCGGCAAACGATCGCTCGACCGTGTCCTCCAAAGCGCCAATGGTCTTGTTCAGTTTCCGAAGTTCGGCTTTGAGGTGCCGGATCGTGTTCTGAATGTCCACATCAATCATTGTGCTGTCAGTATAGCCAAAACGTAAATGGCAGCTATTGTTAACTGGGTACCAATCGAGAGTACTGGTACTATCGATCGCGGGCCCTCATTTCCCGTAAATATCCCGGCTCAACTCCGTTAGGAGCACGCGCGCGGGGTCCGGAATGGCCACTCCTCCGCGGATGATCTCACGATTGCTCCACGGCCGTCCGTAAAGGCGCAACGCTTCGGAGCGGTCCCTTTCGACCACGGTCCCGTTCAGCGCAACTCCCGCGAAAGCGCCGCGCGACCGCGACCAGGCAAGGATCTCGGCGTGCATCAACGCATCGGTATCTGCATTCGCATCCCGGCCGACCGGTCCGGCAGCCACGTTGACATCCACTCCCAGCGCAAATTTATCGGACAGCAGCCGCTCCAATCCTCGCTGATTCATGATAAGCAGGATGATGTCCGTGGAATCGGCGCCGAGCTGCATACCGAAACTGCCCCCAGCCATGCGGACCGGCGCGGGCGCGCTCCAGCTTCCGGGAATCCGGCACGAAGCGAATCCCCGGCCGTATTCGCCGCCCACCACAAATGCCGCCTTTTTCATATCGGGCACAACCACAATGCACCGCGCTTTTTCGAGGAGCTTCAGGGGAATGCCGCCAGTGCGGCTCGTCGCGACCTCGCGGAGAGTTTCGGCGCTTCGTTGCAGTCGTTTATCCGCTGTCTCCTCCTGCGCGGAAAGTAACTGGCAAGCTATCGAAATCGAAACGATCAGGGCTATGAGGAATTCCATCGCGATAGTCGCATTGTAACGGGTCGGACCGCGAAAACGCCTGCCCCGCCAACGCTGTCAGTTATGGACCGGCAGGATTACCGAAGTCGCCTGGAATCCAGGCTGGCTCACCGCGAGCGTCAGATCGCCGTTTTCCGCATCAGCGGGAACCTGCAGATCGATCTGATACAAACCCGCAAGTGTCGGCGTCAAACCCGAAAACACGATCGCCGTGACCGCCTCGGAATTGAGCGTGACCGTTGGAGCATCCACGGTATTTGCCAAGGGAGCTGACGGCGATGCCGCACCTGAAAGGACAGGAACAGTGGTCGGCCCCATCCCCGCCAGATAGATCACGACGTATTCACCCGGTTTGGCCGGAGAAGCGTCGGTGATCAGGGTGTTGTCGGCAACGTGCTGAGCGATCGCGTATCCTGATGCATACGCCGCAATCTCCGGCGTCACAGCAACCGACTGGATCGTCAGCGGCGTGGAAAGCGCTCCATTGTTGTTCACGATCACCTGGTACGGCTGGCCCGCGGGCAATTCGAACGGCAGCTGCGCGTTCACCTGGCCTGCACTCACAAAGTACAGGGGCGCCTGCACGCCACCGACGATTACCGAGGTCCCGGCCAGGCTGGTTGCGAGAGGAATCGTTGAACCGGCCAGCGTCTGCGTGGCCAGCGACGAACCGTATATCTGCACAATGGTACCCGGCGCCATCGGTATTCCCACCTGGTAAGTGAATACGTTCAGGGTTCCGTTGGGGTTCAGTGTGGGCGCGGCGTTTGGCACCACCGAGCCCGAAATCTGCGCCGTGACTGTGGTGAATCCGGGCACGGTCGCCGTTGCGGTAACAGTCACCTGCGATCCGGTTTTGCGGGGCGTCCAGGTGCCGGAGTACAGGCCCGACGAAGAATTCTCCAGGCCGAGGGCCAGCGGAGAATCACCGTTCGAGAACGTCGCCACAACCTGACCGTTCGTCACCGGACTGCCGCAGTCGTTGGTCAATTGAATCTCGAGCGGCGTGGGCCAGGAAGCCGGCGACGCGAAATTATTCACCAAAGCGGTCTGCGTCGGAATGATCTTCGAGGGAGAACAAGACGCATGGGGAGACTCCGTCTGACTCGTCCGCAGGCTCCCGCCGGCCGGCTCGACAATCAGCGTTACATTCACCGTGGGCACTGCCGCGGCGGCAAGCGAATAACTGACGCTGCCGTGGTACACACCGGCCGCGAGCCCGGCGGGCGCGACCGATATGCTCGATTGGGCCGGTGATGCCGCCGATGTGCTTCCGGTCGCCGGGATTACCGAGAGCCAGTTGTTACCGTCCGTCGTGGATGCCGACGCCTGGTAGGTAACGGGAGAAGCCAAACTTGCGAACACCTCATCGATCTGCGGTGGCGAACTCCCATTCACAGCGGTCGTGAAGATCAGGCCCGCCGGAGAAGGCCTTGGCGCCTGCGGGGCCGTAGCGGTTGTAACGTCGAGGACGACCTGGAAATCCTGCGGAGAGTTCGAAACCGTCGTGGATGTAACGCGAATGGTCCCATAGTAAGCCTGCGGAGTCAGCGCCGCCGCAGCGGATTGATTGATGGAATAACTGACGGCGCCGGGCGCGGCTCCCGTCGAAGCACCACTCGTGGTGCTCAGATTGAGCCACGGCGCGCCTGGCAAAACGGCCGCGGTCCATGCCACCGGTGCAGTGCCGGTTACGCCCACGAGGAACGACGTGTTCGGAACCGCCGCCACGCCGCCCACGGGCATGATCAGCTGAACTCCCGAAGGCTCCAGCGAAAGACTGGAATTGGAGGCGATGAACAAGGTAACGGGAACTGTAGTTGAACCCGCCGATGAGACAATTGTCAGATTGGTGAAATAGAAACCCGCGCTCAGGTTGGCGGGATTGGCTGTGACACTGATGGATCCCGTCACCCCGGCGCCGAGCGACGCAGGACGCGTTCCTGCCGTACACCAGCTTTGCGCGCACGTGGCCGAACTGATCGCGATAGTCCCGCCACCTGTGTTCTGAACACCCAGACTTTGCGTAGTCGACTGGGGAGAACTGAAAGATGTGGTGAACGATAACAGGTCGGTCAGCACCGTCAGCTCCGGTGAGACCGTGCTTACAAGAAGCGACACGGTGACGTTCTGCGAGTTCCCCGCGCACGGGCTCGGCGCCAGGCAGGTGACTACAATCGTGGCCTGATAGGGCGTGCTGGAGACCGCAAGCGACGAGGCGGGACTGGCCAGGTTAACCGTGAAAGATCCGGGAGTTGTGCCGCCTTTTGTGACGGTGAGCCAGTTCTGTGCAGGCGTAACAGTGGTCGACCAGGCCAGGCCCTTCGTTACGTCCGTGGACTCCACCTGAACGGTCTGACTTCCCGGCAGGGCTGTCGCTCCCGCCGCGAGGGAGAAGGAAAGACTTCCCGCCGACACCGTCAAATCGGCGGCGAAAGGCCGCACGGTAATCGTGATCGATTTATTGCCGGTCTGGCCAATCTCATCGGTCGCCGTCAGTATGAACGTAAAGGTCCCCGTGACGGTTGGAGTGCCGGAAATCGATCCATTCGAAGCAAGAGCGAGGCCCGTCGGCAGCGAGTTTGCCGGGGCCGTAAACGTGTAAGGCGCATAGCCTCCGGCAGCCGAGAGCACCTGCGTCGGGTAGTTGACCGTAACCATGCCGGATGGGAGCGGCGACGGCGTGGTGATGGTTACCGCGGGCGGGGTGACAGCGACCGAAAACGATCCTACTACGAAAGCCCCGGTCGAGTCCGTAACCCTGGCGGTGAACGTGTAGGAGCCCGCTTTCGCGGACGTGCCGGAAACAGTTCCCGTGGAAGCAAGGCCCATTCCCGCGGGAAGCGAGCCGCCGGCCAGAGTCCACGTATAGGGAGGTGTCCCACCCGTTGCCGCAAGTAGTTGCGCGTAGGCAACACCGGTGGTGGCGCCGGGCAGCGATGCGGAAGTAATCGTCAAGGGGGACCCTGAAGTGGACCCGGAGGTAAAGGTGCCGAGGAGAGCGACGATCGCCGGTCCGAAACAATTGGAGCAGGAGTCGGCGTTGCTGTTCGGTCCGCCCAGGAAATTGAGGCCCGTGACCATTCCGTCATTCGACGTGCCGGCTGTGCACGCCGGAGTAAAGATCGGGGCCGCGATAGTGCCGCAGATGTCGACTGATTGGATCTGCGTGCTGCCTTGCTGGCCTGTGAACTTGAAAGGCGTGTTATTCAAGCTCGGGAAATTGTCGGCCGAATCGTAGATGGAGCCGGTAACGGTGAAGAAATTATCGCTGCCGTGATTTTGCCCGTCGTTGGTGACGCCCGGAACAACAATAAAGGAAGAGCCTGCGGCGATGGTTGGAACATCGAAGAAGTCCACGCCAACGATGGTCAGTACACCGTTGGTTATGGGGGTGTTGCCCGTATTCACGAACACAAAAATAGGCCCATTCTGCGCTCCTCCAAGCGAGTTATTTTCAGTGCCGTTCGCGGCACACAGAACGGATAAGGCGGCGGGGCAGGGCGATGGCGGTGTACTGCTGTAGAACACGCCAATGTAACCGGACTGGGTGGCGTTGGTCAGATTGACAGTGGCGGTCTGGGAATTGCCGCCGAAGGTTGCCGTTACGGTCGCGGGCTGATTGGTGGCGATGCTGGCGGCCGCGGTGGCGTTGAAGGTCGCGCTGTTCGTACCCGCCGCGACGATCACAGACGCAGGAACCGTGAGCGAACCGTTGTTGCTGGACAGTGTCACTGTGGTGGCGGCGCCGGCGGGGGCGTTCCCGGTCAGAGTAACTGTGCAGCTGGCAACGCCGCCCTGGCCGAGAAGGCCGGGCAGGCAAGTCACGCTCGAAAGGAGCAACGTGACAACACCCTGCCGCACCGGGAAGAGATACCGTCCGGGCACCCCGGAATTCAGGCTGTGGGTGACCAGCGCATCGGGCCCGCCATTAATCAGAGCGCCATTAATCAACGATCCCGTGAGCTGGAAGTAGACATTGTTCGCGCCGGTAAGCCCGTTGGAATATCCGACTGCGGCCGATATTCCACCCAGCCCGTCGGTCCCTCCGCTGGCATCCCCCGTTTCCCAGAGGATCGAATTGTAGTTGAACTCGATATCGAAATTTCCGGCGCCCGTATCGGAACGGTCGTAAAGGATCACTTGAAAGCTGTTGAGCTTGTCGGTTTCGGAGGCAAAATAGCCCACATTAATGTAGTTGGCCACGAATGCATTGACACCGTTGATCGTGGCGTTCCCGTATTGGACCAACCCGCTCCCCGTTCCGGTGGTATCCACGTCCGCGAAGAAAGGCGCAATGATCGGTAATCCTACGCCTTGAGCAAGACCGTTGGGAGTGAAATCGCTGAAAGAGTCTGAGAACGTCAAATTCCCGTTGTTGTTTACATAGACCCGCTTGAAGTTCTGTCCGAAGAAGTTAATCCCGGCGGCGGTGTCGATGTTGAGCAGCACAGCGGCGGTGGAATCGTCGTCGTTGGCCGCGAGCGTGTTGGCGAGCGTTACCTGCCTGATCGCGCCCGCCGATTGTCCCCGCAGCGGATTAGCGGCGCCCCACGCGCAGAGCAGACCCACACAAATCCCCGCGACATTGGCTATGCGATACATAGGTGTCTCCTCCGGTCTCAGGACGTTCTTGACATCGCTTTTCGCTATTCGACGACGCCGGCGCCTTAACGGTCGATTATAAACGAGGCGGACCACCCTAAGAACAATCCAAATTGGCAAAATCGTTCACGGAACATTTCCAGGGCGTGATTCGTATATTTTGCTGGAGACAATCATGTACTGCACGAAATGTGGCGTCGAACTCCGCGAGGACGACCGGTTCTGTTCGCGCTGCGGCAATCGGACCGCACTCGCCATGACGCCCGAGACGCCGCGGTCGTTGATGCTCGACAAGCGGCATAAGAAGATCGCCGGTGTCTGCGCCGGCTTCGCACGATACCTTGGCGTCGATGTCGTTTTGGCGCGCGTGCTCTGGCTTGGCATCGCGCTCTGCACCGGAGTCGGATTCTTCGTCTATCTAGCGGCGTGGATTATTATCCCCAGCGATCACGGTTTTGAGCCGCGCGATATGATGGCCTGGCACGCCCCTCAAACGAGTTGAATCACGTTCGCACAGCCAGATCCGGCGGGCCCACGCCGACGACCTGCCATCGATATTGCGAATCGAGAACAGCTCATTCGGCTGCGACGCATGGCATCGGGCAGCATTCCTCGATTACCTGGACCGGCCCGCGAAGTCGGTGTTCCTCGTGGCGACAATACATCGCCGGGCGGTCGGCTATGCGCTTGCGTTTCACAGCGGTATTCGCGCCGAGATTCACTCGATAGCGGTGGCCCCCGCGCAGCGTGGCCGCGGCGTTGCGGTTCGGCTCTTGAACCGCATAATGGCGTCCCTCCGGCGGCGAGGATTCAAGACCGTTTCTTTGAACGTCCGGCTCGAAAACGAGGCAGCCATTGGGCTTTATCGAAAGCTCGGATTTCAGCGGACCCGCAGGGTCAATGGTTATTACGACGACGGCGCGCCGGCATGGCGAATGCGCAGGAGCGTGGTCGAAGGCCCCTCGTGATACTGTAAATCGCAGGCGGAGTTATGCGATACCGTTCGGCACTCTTGCTGATTGCCGCCGCCGTGGGCGTTCTGGGAATTTTGCGCGCGCAGCGGCCTTTCAGGCAATACCAAGCCCAGGAATACGAAGATTTTCCGCTTCCCGACGACTTTGCGCAGAAAACCGAGTGGACTCGCGCACGGCTGCACTATCCCAGCGTCTACGGATCCCGCCGCGGGCTCGACCTCAACTGGACCATCGATTATCCGCGCTCGGATCGCCATCTGCTCGAGGGCGTGCGGCGGCTGACGCGGATCGAGACCCGATCGGTGGAGCAGGTCGTCGATCTTGACGGCACCGACGACGTTTACAACTGGCCGATGATGTATGCGGTCGAGGTGGGGCACTGGGCTCTGCCGGACGACCAGGCGGCCCAACTGCGCGAGTTTCTGCTGCGCGGCGGATTCCTGATGGTCGACGATTTCCACGGCGACGAGCCCTACCATAACGTTTACAGTGAATGGCAGGTGTTCCTCGCCAGCATGACCCGGGTTTTCCCGGACCGCCCCATCGTGGACCTGGAGAACTCCAACGCGATCTTTCACACGATTTACGATTTGGACGAGCGCTTCCAGGTTCCGGGCTGGCAATGGTCCTACAGCCGCCGGACGTATGAAGCGGGAGAGACCGGAAAAACTCCGCACTGGCGTGGGATCCTCGATGACAAGGGGCGCGTGATGGTCGCGATCTGCCACAACATGGATCTGGGCGACGCCTGGGAGTGGTCGGACGATCCACGCTATCCGGAGAAGTGGGCGTCGCTGGCTTATCGGATCGCCATGAATTATTTCGTTTACGATCTGACGCACTGAAGCGGTTTCGTAAGGAACCTTCCGTTGGCAAATCTCTTGCACATCTTCCCGGCGAAAGGTGTGAATCATATGCGCGGATTAAATATCGCATTGTTGGCTGCCGTTGCCGGAATCGGCTTCATGGCTGCGGTCCCCAGAGCGCAGGCTCAGGTCGGCGTCGACATCGGCGTAGCGCCCGACTGTCCCTATGGCTATTACGACGTCGCTCCTTACACTTGTGCCCCGGCTGGCTACTATGGCCCGGAATGGTTTAATGACGGCGTCTTCATTGGCGTTGGCCCATGGTTTCATGGCGACGAACATTTCCGGGGGAACGTTGATAATCGTTTCCATCCGGATCACGGCTACAAGGGTCCTATGCCAAAAGTCGGTGAGAAGGCGGAACCGTCAAGGCGCGTCGATGCGGCGCACTTTCACGGGAACGAAATGCGCGACGGGCGCGGCCACGCAACAAAACGCTAACCAACTCATGGGCAGGCCATCGCTTCTTGTGGCCTGCCTTCCTTACGTTGGGATTTTTCAGCCCACTTCAAAATCTCCGGTCGGAAATTTTCCGCGTGAATTCCGGCAGAAATTTCGGTAGAATCGCTGGAAATGCACCCGCACTGGAAGAGGCTCATCCGGCTCGGATCGGTTCCGGGATGGATCGGCGTGATCGTAGTCGTCTGCCGAATCGCTGGTCAAGCCGCTAATATCGACTTCACCGCAGTGTGGAACAGCCGCCTGATTCCGTTGTGGAATAACTACCTGATTGTCCCGTGGAATTTTCTCCAGACCCAACGGGGCAATGTGGCTCTTGCGATCGTCGGCGCACTTTGGCTCCTGGGGCTTCTTTTCTGGCCCAACCGATCTCGAAAAACCACGGTCGACGTACAACCAACGGCCATCGAGCCGCAGCCCGACGAATCGTGGTTAAAGTACTCTGTTCTCCCTCCTGTGCAGCCGGTTGTCGTCGAGCCGATTGTCGTCAAACCAGTTGGGGCGACTGCGGGAACCGCTCTGCCGAACAAGGAATCATGGATTGCGGCGGAGGGACATGTCGTGCAGCTGATTCCGGACCAATCCGGGTATACCGCCATACTCACATCCGGACAGCGCATCATTAACGCGCGGTTTGACGAGACATGGTCGTGGTACCTGAGTCACCTCGAAAACGGAATCACGCTGAGTGTTGAAGGAAATGTATCGTCGGAACCGACCGATCAACAGCTTCACCTTCTGGACTGCGTGTGCCCGGACGGAATCAGAGTGCGCCCGCGAGCGCATTGACTGCCGGCGCATACCAACCAGCGCGATCATCGTGGAAAATGATGTAATACTCAACTGAATGGAAGGCTTATCGGGCGTGAAAGCGGTTTGGATCGCGAGCGTGATCGCAGTGGGCCCGCTCCTACTTCAGGCCAGTGATTTCACTCTGAAGCAATTCGCGCTCGGGCGTGTAATCACGCTGCATACCACCCTCACTCAGGACGGGAAAGGCGCGCGGTTGATAGCGACTGCGAAGAACGAATCCGGCGCGCCAATCCAGCACGCGAAGATTTGCATCTTTTCCGCGGCGACGCAAAGAGGCTGCCTCTTCGAAATGTGGAATACCAGGCCGTGGGCGCCGGGGGAGGAACTGATGTGGAACACGACCACATTGGTCAAGACGTCAAACCTTGCGCACGGAGCTTCGCTTCTCGAATTTGACGGCGGCAAGGCGGCGCAACAGCCCGCGCAAACGGCGTCAGCACCGGCGACGGTACCCGTTCCACTGCCAACGCCAGCCCCCACACCCGCGCCGATTCAATCCCGTCTGCCGGCGCCCGGTGGAAGCCCCGTCGAGAAGCCGCCGCCGGCGGATCGGTCCGCACCTGAGAGCCTCTCTAACGAGACGGTGGTCAAGCTCGCCAAAGCGGGTTTGAGCGACGACGTGATCGTCGCCATGATTAACACGCAAACGGGACAATACGCGGTTACTCCAACTGCCGTCATCGCCCTGAAACAGAGTGGCGTTTCAGACAGGGTCATCGCCGCCATTGTGAACAGAAACGGCTCGATGCCCCTCGCTCGCGGCACGCAAGCCCTGCAAAAAGCGATCGAAACGCCTGACGATGCAAAGGCGCCGCATGCCGCTGGGGTAAGCGCGGCGCCGCCAGCGATGAAGTTGGATTCAGCGGCAAAGGTAATCGGCGGCGAGTGGTCCGCGAAAACGTCGTGGAATGTGACCTTCCATTATCACGACCCGAAGTATCCGCCGAGGGACGCCGCACGCGCCGCCGCCGATATCAACCGGGGCATCGGCCTCCACCATGCGTCCAGAGCCGCGAAGGAACCCCGCCCGGACATCGTTGAAGAATGGGATCTGATCGAGAAATATCAGGCTGACATCACCAGCCTTGTCAGAGTCACCGGCCCCTTTCTTTACTCGGAACCGGGAGTTCCGGTTCGGTTTGCCCTGAAGGACAACAATCTGACTTTGATTCTGGCCAGTTTGGGGTCGGCCAATGTCTACAACACCCGTCTTGACGCGAAGCAGCGGGCAACCCGGGAAATTCAGGAAACCGTTCTGCCCGCAATCAGGCGGTTCGCCGTCGTGACCACCACGGAGATAAAGAACTTCGGCGTGATCGTGGCCTATGGGAGTGACGACTCTTCCGAAGAGCCAAGCACCCGGGGCGAGATCGTTGCGCTTGTGGCTTCATCTGAAAAATGCAGGAAGCTGGCCGACGCGGAATTGACCGAGGAAGAGTTCGTCGACTCGGCGGACGTTTATCTGATGGACCGCGATACCGTTGGCGAAGTCAGAAAGGTCAAGATATCGATCGACGACGACAAACTAAGATGACCGCCAGCCGGGCCGGGGCAATTATTTTGTGATAATGTGCTCTCAAACGAGCCCGGCGATGTTGAATCCCCGGGTTTGGCATGCGTCCAGGAAGAGGTTGTTTTATGAAGCGTTTCGTCGTTGTGTCTGCTTTTTTCGCGCTTGCAGTCGTCGCGATCGGCGCGGTTATGCTGTCTCAGCAGCGGGTCCAGGCGCAGGCGCCGGGTGGACGCGGCCGCGGTCCCAGCCCTGAGCTGCAGGCCGCCCTTGCCAGACAAGCGGACCTCGAAAAATCGACACCGCAGCTCCAGATTACCGAGGAAGTGCTCCCGCTTGTCGTTCCCGGCCACACCATCGGGGAAACGGAAGGCGTGTCCAAAAATTCCAAAGGCCACCTGTTTGTGTACTCGCGCACGGGCACCAGCGGAATTTCGCGGGGCGGCACGGCGGCGGAGCTGTTCGAATTCGACGACAAACTGAAATTCGTCAAGCTGTGGGGCCCGGGCAACTACGCCGCGTCGTTTGCCCACTCCGTCAGGGTCGATAAGTACGACAACGTGTGGATGGTCGACGAGGGGTCCGGCATGATCGTCAAGTTCGACCCGAACGGCATGGTCAAGATGGTGCTCGGCCGAAAACCGGAGGCGATCGACTATCTCGAGGAGTACGTCGAACGAGGTGAAAAGAACGAGAACCGGCATCCGGCCGGCAATATGGGCACCTTCAACCGGGAGACCGATGTGACGTGGGATTCGAAGGACAACATCTTCGTCAGCGACGGCTATAACAACTCGCGCGTCGTCAAGATCGGTAAGGACGGCACGTGGCTGAAGACAGTCGGGACATACGGCTCCGGCCCGGATCAGTTCAACACGGTGCACGGCATTGCATCGGACGCTCAGGACAACATTTACGTCGCCGATCGCGGAAACCGCCGCATCCAGGTGTACGACTCCGACTTGAATTTCAGGAAAACCATCGGCGGAGTGGGCACGCCGTGGAGCGTCTGCACCACGAAGGGGCAGACGCAGTATCTGTACAGCGGCGATGGCAACGGCAAGATTTATAAGCTGGATCTGAACGGAAAGCTGCTGGGCTGGGCGCAAACCAGCCTCGGCCATGGCCAGAATAACTGCCTGATCCACGAGATTCACTGCGATTCGGACACGGTCATCTACAAGGGCGACTGCTCAACCTGGACAGTAGAGAAAATCACCGTCAAAGGTGGCAGTTAGAGCAGTTTGTGGGGCCAGGGCTTAGGCCCTGCCGCCGACCTTCCGGTCGGTGCGATCCAAACACTTCGGTTCGAAGCCAACGGGCTGCGTGAAATCTGCTTGTCCTTTTCGCCCCGAATCGGGTATCCTCCAGTAATCAACCTTCAGGCCCCCGTTCGTCCTTGATGTCTTTTTAATTCAATTTCGTCAGAGGAGGATCGTCACAAATGACTAACAGCAAGCGAGTATTTGGTTTTGCCGCCGCTCTTTTTTCAGCGGGCCATGTGCTGCTCGTGCTTTTTGCCGGCACGGGGTGCGTACTCGCCCAAACCGCGGGATCGGCGACCATCGCGGGAACGGTAACAGACCCGGCAGGCGCTTCCGTCCCGCAGGCCGGTGTAGTCATCCACAGCACGGGTACAGGCGTCGACCGGACGACTCAAACCAATGCCGCAGGCGCCTTCACCGCGGCCTTCCTCGCGCCGGGGCAATATGATGTGACGATAAGCAAGACCGGATTCGCCAAGCTGGTGCGCACCGGCCTGATCGTTCAGGTCGGACAGTCTTTAACGCTCGATCTTGCTTTGTCAGTTCAAACTACCTCCGATACGGTGACCGTGACCGGAGATGCGCCCATTGTAGACCCGTCCAAGACCGACGTGTCGCAGGTCGTGAGCGCCGGGTTCGTCTCGGATTTGCCCATCGACGGGCGGCGTTGGGAGAACTTCGTTCTGCTGACGCCCAACGCGACCACCGACGGCGACAGCGGCCTCGTCAGCTATCGCGGAATTTCGGGCTTGTATAACGCCACCGCGGTGGATGGCGCCAACAATAACGTGCAACTCTGGTCGGAGACGCGCGGACGCGCCACCGGCATCGCCTATGTTTACAGTCAGGATTCCATCCAGGAGTTCCAGGTGAGCGCCGCCAACTACAGCGCCGAGATGGGAGGCGCGGCCGGCGGCATTACCAACGCCGTGACCAAGTCGGGCACGAACGCATTTCACGGGGATCTCTTCTATTACCTGCGCTACCCGTCATGGAACGCGCTCGATCCGATCGCCAAGTCGCAGGGCATTTATACGCAGCCGGTTCATCAACAGCAGCAGTTCGGCGGCAGCCTGGGAGCGCCGATCGTCAAGGACAAGCTCTTCTTCTTCGGAACGTACGATGGTTCGCGCAAGTCGAGTCCCGTGATTTACACCAGCACGGTCGCCTATCCCCTCGCATGCCCCGTGCAGGTGGCTGCGGCTGTCTGCGGGGCGGCAAATAGTTTTCTCGCCTCGCAAGCCGGCGCCGATCCCCGCGTCTTCAGCCAGGACACGGGCTTCATGAAGCTCGACTATCAGCTGAACTCCAAAAACCGTATCTCGAGCTCTTACAACCTGGTGGATTTCGCCGCGCAGAACGCCTACCGCACAGCCAGTACCTATTCGAACGAATCCCCAACCTACAACGGCCCGAACATCACGCACGAGCGGATATTCATCACCAATTGGGACTCGATCATAACGAATTCCATGATCAACAACCTGCGCTTCCAGTGGGGCCGGGATCTGGAAGTCACCGGGACGAACTCGGGACCTCCCGGTCTCAACATCTCAAACGTCATGAACTATGGAATGCCCAATGCCCTGCCCCGGATAGCGGAACCCGACGAGCACCGCGATCAGATTGCGGACACTTTGTCCATCACGCACGGGACCCACACGTTCAAGATCGGCGTCGACGTCAATCTGATCCACGAAGTCATGATCAATCTGTTCTACGGCGGTGGCGTGTATTCCTATACGGGAAGTGCGCAGAGCGCTTTCTCCAACTGGGTAGCCGACATCAGCGGCGCAAACCTGGGCGACGGGCTGACTGGGCGGCACTGGACCACTTTCACCCAGAGCATTGACCCGATTACGGGCAGGGGCGAGGACAATTTTTGGATGAAGGACTTGGCGGGCTTTTTCGAGGACACCTGGAAAGTGCGTAAGAACCTGACGCTGACGCTCGGCATGCGATACGAAATTCAACTGATTCCCCAGCCGCCCAAGCCCAACCTGAACACGCCGCTGACCACCTACTACAGTTCGACCATCAATATCGACAGTAACAATTTTGCTCCCCGAATCGGAGCGGCGTGGCAAATCGCGAAGGGAACCGTACTTCGCTCCGGTTACGGAATGTTCTATGCGATGACGCCCGGCAGCGCCTGGTATAACATTCGCGTGGAGAACGGAGTCTACCAGCAGCAGTACGGTTTGACCCCCGCGCAAATTCCGGGCCTGACTTTCCCCAATGTCATTTTTACCCCACCGGCGGCCCTCATGAGCGCTCCCTTCGCGGGCGCTCTGACCCCCCAGGTCACGCCCATCGCGCCGCCTCAGGCTGGTCAGATCGTGCATGGATTATCGCCCAGTTTCGTCGATCCTTTGGTGCATGAGGGCGATGTGACGTTTGAAAAGGAATTGCCGGGGAACATGAGCTTTACGGCAGCCTACGTTGTCAGCCGGGCGATCCACCTCCCCATTTACACCGACGGAAACATCGCACCGGCAACCACTACGAAGACCTACGACGTAGTCAACGCCTCGGGCGCCACGCAAAGCACCTTCACGGTTCCCTTCTACACCACCCGTCTGAATCCCGCGACCGGCGTGATTCTGGTCGGCACCAGCGACGTGAACTCCTGGTATAACTCGATGGTTCTTACCTTCCGCAAGAACGCGAGCCATGGGCTTGAGTTCCTGCTCAATTACACCTTAAGCAGGGCCGTGGACGGCGCCCAAACATCCGGGCAATTCGGCACCTTTTTCGGCACGGACGTGGCCCTCGATCCCTACAATAAGAAACTCGAATACGGCAGCTCTGACATGGATCAGCGGCACCGCTTCGTAGGCAGCGCCGTATACGCTCCCACCTTCAGCCACATCACCAACCAAGCTCTGCGCACGATCGTGAACGGCTTCAGTTTCTCCACGATTCTGACCATGTCGTCGGGACAGCCGCTGTCGGAATACACCAGCAGCTACCCTTCGGGCGGCGTGGACGGCGGCTTCACGGGGGGCGAAGTGGGAACCTCGGCCACTGCAACCGGCGGCCGTGTTCCGTTCCTTCCCCGCAACAACTTTTACCTCCCCGCTCTTTACAACGTCGATTTCCGGATTGCGCGTTCGATTGTGGTGAAGGAACACTACCGTCTGGCGCTGGTGGGAGAAGCGTTCAACCTGTTCAATCACCCGCTCATCACTAATGCCGGTCCGGGTTCGCCGCCGACCGCTTATAGCTACAGCGCGTCTGGCTCCGGAGTCTGCGCGGGGCACACCAATGGTTGTGTTGTTCCCAATCCGTCCTTCCCAACGCCTACCCAGACGACCAGCTCGATTTACGCCCCGCGGCAAATCCAGGTCTCGGCCCGCTTCTCGTTTTAGCGGTGAGTCGTGCTTTCGGCGCTTCGGGAAACCGGAGCGCCGCCCATTCCCTGCTGGCATCGGAGTCCGGGAAGAGTGGAATAAGGCCGTTGCACCGGGGTTCTATCGCGTCCATGCGAAAACTCTTACCAACTGTCGCCGCATCCCTCCTGCTCGGTGCGCTTGTAGTTCAAGCTCAGTTATCGAAGCCGCGATCTATGGCGCGGCTGGTAACAACGCCCACGCAGCCTGCACGTGTGGCGAATTTGGAAAAACCCTTCTGCTCGATGCGACAACCAGCCCCAGCCGATATCCGGCGAGACAACCGACATCAGCTCGCTCGAACTGTACCGCCGCACGCTGATCGGCGCCGCGGGCGGCGGCGCGTCGCAGTTTTCCATCAATACGTGCAATCCTCTTGCGAAGAGCCGATCGGGATTTGACAGGGGGTCAAGACACCACGTTCGGCTCGATGCTAATATCGTGGTCAGACAAATTGGGACGGGTGCCTGCCAGTTCTCGAAAGAAGGAAAGCGGCCATGCGATCACTTTCACGCTTGACCAGCAGTCTGTCGTTAACTTTCCTGGGTACCGCAGCGTTGCTTGCTGTTTGCTTCCCCGCGCAAGGTATTGACGCGGGCTACATCTGGTGTTCCCTCCGCGACCTGCGGAGCACCAGCACAACCGTCTACTTTAGCGAAGTATTTGAGGGGGACATCTCGAATTCTGTTCTTTTCATGAATGCCTTTAACGCCTACGTGCATGCGAATTATACCGATGTGCGCGGCGCTGCTGCTTGTGCCTCGGCCAGCGACCGGCCCGCCGCGAGAGCTGACCGGGACCACGAAAAGGATACCCAAAGAAATATCGACATGAACACAGTTATTATTCAAACCGACTGGACATATGCTAAATGACCAGTTTCAGGAAATGAGCCTGGAGGCGGCGATCCGGACGGAGACGGATTTGAATCTGGCTGTGGACGCCGTGTTGCAGGCCGCGAGACTGGATCACCACCGAGACCAAGCCAAACAGACCCCACTCCGGGTACCTCCCGGGCACGGGTCGGCTGTCCCCGGCACGTCCACATTTACTAGTATCGGCATCGGGTCGAAGCCGGAATTCGAGTTGATCTACAAACGGCCCGCAGCCCCTCCCAGGAAGTAGGAGCTTCGTGGATACTCAAACGCAGATCTCGCCGTTATTCATAATAGTGTTGTGCTCTCCCTTGCGCTGCTGATTGCGCTGGCTCAGGAACCGGTGCCGACATTCGGCACAACGGTAGTCATCAATTCCGGGCTCAAGGGTTTCCTGTATCACATCCCGCACAACTCGAAGCATCTCCCGGAGTTTGAGGCGCTTAAGCCGAAAGGCACAATTTATACGACATCGCTGAACGTGTCGCCGCGCGATTTCAGGAGCGGGTTCCCCGGGGTTACGAAACGCACCGAGTGGTTTGCCATCGACTACACCGGGAAACTCTGGATTGAGAAACCGGCTCTCTACCGTTTTTCGCTGACCTCGGACGACGGGGCCCGCCTTTACATCGACGATCGGCTCATCGTCGATAACGATGGCCTTCACCCGCCCGAGGAGCGATCTTCCAGCCTGCAGTTGGCAGGGGGCGTCCACAATATTCGGGTATCGTACTTTCAGGGACCGAGATTCGCGGTGGCCCTGATCCTTATGATCGCCGGGCCAGGGGAGAACTACCGGGTCTTCGACACCGAAGAGTTCACGCCGCCACGGAACCCCGAGACGTGGGTTTTTCCCGAGAAAAAGTGAGACTAGAAAGTATCAATCACTTACAGGCGCGTTTCTAGTGTTTTCAGCGTGATACAGCAGTGCGACCATTTTGGACACCACGGACTCTGCGTGCGGGTTTTGGACTCACGAAGGACTCCGCGCGGATTCCAGAAACGAACTGAATCGCGCCCGCGCACCATGGAACGCGATTAACGAATAAGGTTACGCTGCCGCCTCTCCCTTTTTGATCTCAATGACATTTCTTCCGGCGATGCGCTTCTTCGCTTTGGCGACCTTGTCCTGAATCCGCCACGTGAGTCCGGCGATGGCGAGTTTGCATTTGCTCTTTTCCGTCTTCGGCTTATCGATGTTCTGGTGCCAACTCCGTTTTGGCGCCAACTCCGTTGCTCGATCCGAAGCGTATTCGTGTCCCGTTCCGATGATCCACCGCGTTCCGGAGCCTGCACTGGAGTTTGCCCTGATGGCCCACAACTTGCAGGTCTCCTCTCGGAGAACGATATGACACCAATAACCTGGTCGATCTTGATTATTGCCATCCTCGCACTAGCCTGTGCAGTTGTGCTTTTTATCCACACACGTACCAAAAACCTCAAATCGAAATTCGGTCCGGAGTATGAGCGCACAGTACGCGAGCAAGGCAGCACGTTCAAAGCCGAACGTGAGCTTGAGAACAGGGCAAAACGCGTCGAAAAATTCCCGATCCATTCACTCTCGCCAGAGGAGAGCGATCAATTTGCCGCTGAATGGCGAACTACCCAGGAAAAATTTGTCGACGACCCGCGCAGCGCTGTTGCCGCCGCCGCCAACTTGGTTGACCGCACGATGAGAGCGAGGGGTTACCCCATCGGCGGTGAGTTTGACGAGCGCGCGGCCGATCTTTCGGTTGATCACGCGTTCGTCGTGGAGCACTATCGCGCGGCTCATGAAATTGCCTCCCGCGACGTGCGCAACGCGGCTTCAACCGAGGACCTGCGTCTTGCGATGCAGCATTACCGCGCTTTATTCGAGGACTTGTTGGAACGTCACGTTCAGGGGACGACAGGAGTAAGACGATGACCACCGCAGAACTTGTAGAAAGCTCGAAACAGAATCAGGACAGTCAGAACCCGTCAAACCATGCGCCATTGTTCGATGAGCGTGAGGCTGGCGATTTGCGCACCCATTGGCAGAATGTTCAGGGTTCTTTTGTGGACGATCCACAGGCAAGCGTTGTGCAGGCGGATCAACTGGTCGCCACCGCTATTCAGCGGCTGGCGGAAATTTTCGCTCACGAAAAGGCGAATCTGGAGAGCGCCTGGTCGCGGGGCGGTGATGTATCCACTGCGGCTTCGACGGAAGATATGCGGCAGGCGCTTCGGCGGTATCGGTCATTCTTCGACCGCATTCTCGCGGTCTGATCTTCCGGGTTTGCCGGGCGGCGGGCATCAAATTACTCTTCGGTGCCCGTAGGCATTAGTGTTAATCGTTGGCGCGAACGTATCCCGTGGTGGCTCGCCTCGTTCAATTCGTCCGGTGTCTAGTACTTTGCATGCTGCCGTCACCACTCTGCTTGCCAGCGTCTATGACGCTTTGGGCGGATCACTTTCCCTATTCCACACGCCGGGCTTTTGTTTCGGTGCGACCCTCCCCGACAAAGACGGTTTGCTTGTGCCCCATCAGAACCTGAATGGTGCGCAGATCCGCCCCACCTTCAAGCATGTGCGTTGCAGAGCAGTGCCGCAGCGTATGCGGAGAGACACCCTTTTCGATGCCAGGCCGCTTGGCTGCGCACAGCTCCCCAAACGACCTTTCTTGCGGTGCGCTCGACGCTGAGGCGTGGACCTCTTCGCCTTCCTCCGGGGGCGTGGGAAACTTCCATCGCCATGCCGGTTTCGAACCGGAGTACGCCCGGAAGCGCATTACGACGGCAAGATCGTCATCCTGCGACTGGCGGCGGCTAGATGGTAGCAGATCCCGTCCATGCTCCCTGGATAACCGGCGAGGGGCAGAATAATCAAGGCGGCCAAGCGGGATCGCACAAGGGGCGAAGCCCGCTTGCGGGGGGAGCCGGATCAATCTGCAACCGGGCTTTGCTGATGAGTACGGATTGCGGTAAGTTGGCGCACGGCGTGAATCAACGCCTGTGGACCGAACGGTTTCCCGAGGAAAGAGAAGCGCGCCTGAATTGCTTCATCGGCGCCGCCTCCCGAGATCATCAGCACCGGCGTCTCCGGCAGGCGCTTCCTGACCACTCGAGCGAAGGCGATACCGTCCATGCCAGGCATGTCGATATCGGAGATGACAGCCGATATTTCAACGCTGGTATCCTGCAAGGTTGTCAGCGCGTCGAGCGGACTCGGAAAATCGAGTACATCGAATTGCTCCCGTTGAAGGGTAAGCCTCATCCAGGTCCGCATTGCCGGATCATCATCGACAATCACAATGGTGCCAAGTACGCGCATATCATGTTGACGCCCGAGTCAGCACCTTCGCCGATAAGTTTCCGGATGGTGAATCTTGAATCCGGCACGTGACTTGCGAGACACATTGTAGCGAGGAATTCACATTTTTGCGTACTACAGAATTTGACAAAACTTATTGCGCCTCAAGCACCCGTACAGCGTCATTCAGATATGCATATGCCGCAGCGCCCATCCTTCATTAATGTTCATTCGCGCACTCAGGCCGGCGGACAACTCGTAACCACGAACCGGCGCAAGCCCGAGAATATTCTGATCGAGCGACTCGCCGCCGACCTGCTGGTCTGGATTGACAGCGCCTGGATCGTCGGTCTCGTCCGATCCCGCGATACCACCGATGTCGTCGGCGTTTTTAACGACTCTGGCGATCCCGCTCTGTGGACCACGTATGTCGAATCGATTTCCGTGTGTACCCGCGCCGGGACGCCGGCTTCGATCGACTCTGAGCTCCGGGATCGTAACCTGGTCCGGGTGCTGGTTCCGATTGAGACCGATGGACAGGCTATCGCCGTTCTCGCAATCGGCCCCGGAAACAAGAACCCCGATCGGCAGTACTCAGCCTCCGACGTCGCAGTCATACGCGACTTATGCGCGCAAATCAGTGGTCTGTTGCGGACTCAGACAGTTGCGACCCGGGTGGATGACGAACTTGAGCGTGCGAATGACGAGCGGGAGATCGTCCGCCGCATTCAGGATCGACTCCTTCCCTCTCATCTGCCGCGCATCTCGGGAATCGAGTGCTTCGGGCAGTGCGAGCGATCCGGCGGACTCGGAGGCGACTTCTTCGATCTTTCCGGTTCCCTCTCCATCGGCGTGATGGCCGCAATCGGTGACGTGGCTGCGGGCGGCAGTCCGGGGTGCATTCTGATGACGGGGCTGCAGGTATGTCTCCGGTCTCTGGGTCGGCGCGGCGTCGAGTTGCCCGATCTCTTCGGGGAGGCGAACCTGATGTTCTGGGACATCGCTCCTGAGAATGCCCTCGCGACACTTTTTTCTGCGCGTGTCAATCCCGGCCGCGAGCAGTTGCATTACGTGAATGCGGGTTATCAAACATCGCTCATCGTAAGGCACGGTGGCACGGCAGACCGTCTGGAGCCAAATGCGCCCGTGCTGGGCCTCAGCCGGGGAAGCGCATATCGTCAACAGACGGTTCCGTTCGAACCCGGCGACACTCTGATTGCCGTGAGCGACGGAATCACGGAACCGGCTCGCGAGGCGGCCCTGATCCGGATGGTTCAACACGACCAGGGGCTCAGAGTGCGGGAACTGCCGGCGCGCATTATCGATCTGGTGGAATCGTTTGAGGGTCCGCGCGTTTTTGATCGGACAGCCGTTGTTGTTCACTTCGGGTGCGCGAGCCGTCGGCTTGGGGCGCGGTTTGCGCATCCTGCCGAGGCCGCCGCATGAAACGAAACCCAGATCGCTGACCCGGGAACCGGGCCGTTCCGAAAGGACCCTCACGGTCTCCCGGAATCCCCCGGCTGAGGGCTTGCGCTGCGCGTTCTCAAGTTCCACTGGCGACACCAGTCCCAATGGAACCTAACGGAAATCTGTAAGTGACGAGTTCCTCCCCTTCTCTGGCGATGCGGTTGGGAAATTCATAGAGCGGGTAGTGACCCATTGATTAGGATTCCTTTTTTCGAGCGCTCCGAAGCGCACGGCCCTCAAAGCCGAGACGTCGCGCCCGGAGCCAGCGAAGCGAAGCAGAACGATATGTGCCAATATCGCCCTCGGCGGTCACCCAAAACCGGCCAATGGTGGTCACTTGAAAACCGGCCAATGAGAAAGTGGTCAGGACATTACTCAGACGGAGGGAATAACCTCCGTCAACGTGAGCAATGTCTTGAACGA
>Ga0182024_10001690_pt1 | contig 56054 bp, 52 predicted proteins | sample P32metaG_FD_120480 | JGI IMG/M metagenome (GOLD analysis project Ga0182024, IMG submission 120480) | Permafrost microbial communities from Stordalen Mire, Sweden - P3-2 metaG (Illumina Assembly) | ecosystem: Environmental > Terrestrial > Soil > Wetlands > Permafrost | place: Sweden: Stordalen...
ACCAAGCCATCCGAAAATGTCGATGTTGTCCCAGCCTTCCTTGGCGTCGCCGCGTGGCGGATAGTAATTGATGCGAACTGCGTGATAAAGGTCCTTATAAAGCAGCGGGTACAACTCGGGCTGCAGGATCTGCTGAAGCACGCTCAGCTTGGTCTCCTCTTTGGATTTGAAGGAACCCGGATCTTCCAGCACTTCGCCGTCGCGATTCCCCAGGATGTTGGTCGAGAACCAGCCCGACATTCCGAGCATCCGCGCCTTCAGCCCCGGCGCCACCATGGTCTTCATGAACGTCTGTCCGGTCTTGAAATCCTTGCCGCAGATCGGAATCTGGCGATCCCGAGCCAATTCCTGCATAGCCGGCATGTCGGTGGTCAAGTTGGGCGCGCCATTGGCGTACGGCACCCCGCTCTTCAGCGCGGCGTATGCGTAAATCTGGCTGGGTGCGATGTCCGGATCGTTCTTCTGCAGGCCGCACTCGAAATCTTTCAGCGTCTGATGGACTGCGCCGGGCTTGTGAAAAACCTCGGTGGACCCGCACCAGATCATCACGGTTCGTTCCAACTGGTTGGTTTCGCGGAATTGCCGGATGTCTTCCATCAGCATTTCCGCTTTGTCCATCTTGGAGCCGGTGTCTTTGATGTTCGGACCATTCAGGCGCCGCACATATTCGTTATCGAAGACCGCTTTCATCGGCTTGATGGCGCTCAACGGTTCGCGAACCTTCTCAAGCAGAGGCGCATCCAAGACGGCTGCATGCACCGCGGATTCATACGCAGTGTCGTTGAAAATATCCCAGCCGCCGAAGACCAGATCGTTCAAACCGGCCAGCGGAACAAAATCCTTGATCATCGGGCTGCGGCCTTCGGTCCGTTTCCCGAGCCGAACCGTTCCAAGCTGTGTGAGCGAACCAATGGGCTGGCCGAGGCCGCGCTTCACCGCTTCAACTCCCGCCATGAACGTCGTGCTGACCGCTCCGATGCCGGGAATCAGAACCCCCAGCTTGCCTTCCGCGGGCGCAATCCTGGTATTTCCTATGGTGGACAACTGCGAATCTCCTTGAGTGGTGCGAGGATGCTCAAATGTACCCTCGAACAGGGCTGCCGACGCCTATCCTTCGGTATTCTAACATTTTATGACAGAGAGCGCGACCGAAGGCCCCATAAGTGCTTGCATTTAATAGTTATCCCCTCGCCTAATAGGGGAGTAGTGGGCCTCCGGAAGGACAACCCTAGGCTATACTAATGGCTGATGATCGAGCGCGCCACCGGCACCCTCTCCGCCATTCTCATTGACGATGAACAACTGGCGCGCGAGGAACTGTCCTACCTGCTCAAGGAATTTCCCGACGTCGAGATTCTCGCTACCGGCCGCAATGGCTTGGAGGCGGTGAAGCTCATCGAAAACCTGGAGCCCGACGTGGTCTTCCTGGACGTCCAAATGCCGGGATTGGACGGCTTCGGAGTGATCCAGAATCTCCGCGAGAAAAACATTCCGTTGCCGCATTTTATTCTCGCCACCGCTTACGATCAGTACGCCATCCAGGCCTTCCGCTGGGAAGCGCTGGATTACCTGCTCAAGCCCATCGAAAAAGATCGCTTGATGGTGGCTGTGGAGCGGGCGCGCAAAGCCGTTACCGAGAAATCGAAAGCGGCGCCGCAGTTGGAGATCGCACCCCTGAAGGCCTCTACCCAGCGCACCAAGCTGCTGGTGAAGAACAACAATCGCAACTTCATCGTGGACGCGCAGGACGTCGTGTACGCCACCATTGACGACGGCCTCATCACCGTGGTCGCCACCAACGTCGAGGGCGAATCGAACTACCGCACCATCGAAGAGCTCCAATCCAACCTCGATCCGGATACTTTCTGGCGCGTTCATCGTTCGTTCCTGGTGAACATTCATCGCATCAAGGAAGTCATCCCGTGGTTCAAATCCAGCTTCCAGCTCCGCATGGATGACAAGAAGCAAACCGAAGTGCCCGTGAGCCGCGTGCAAACCAAGCGGTTGCGCGCGCTGTTGAAACTTTAGGACTGAATGTCTAATGCCGCTCCCAGTCGCGCCGCAGTGAACGTCCGCCGCGCGAGACCCGAAGACGCGCCCGCCTGCGGACAAATCTGCTTCGAAGCTTTTCACAAGATCAGCACCGATCACAATTTTCCGCCCGACGTTCCGGCGCCGGAACATGGCGTGGGACTGCTGACCAGGATCTTCTCCCACCCCGGCTTTTACTGCGTCGTCGCCGAATCGGATGGCCGCATCGCCGGCAGCAACTGCCTCGACGAACGCGACGCCATCGCGGGCGTGGGGCCGATCACCATCGATCCGAAAGCGCAGAATCGCGGCATCGGCCGCAAGCTGATGGAGGCCGTGCTGGACCGTGCGCGCGAGCGGAAGTTCGCCGGAGCCCGGCTGGTACAGGCCGCTTTTCACAGTCGCTCGCTTTCGCTATACACCACCTTGGGCTTCGACGTTCGCGAGCCGCTGGCAGTGTTTCAAGGCCCCGCCATCAAGAAAAACTACGAGGGATTTCTCGTGCGGCCAGCTACATCGTCCGACCTCGAAGCGTGCACCAAAGTTGCGCTGCGCGTGCATGGACACCACCGCGGCGGCGAGCTCGCCGACGCCATTCAGCAACGCACCGCGACGGTGGTCGAACGTCACGGCCGCATTACCGGATATACGAGCTCGCTGGCGTTTTTCGGCCACTCGGTGGCGGAAACCAACCCCGATCTTCAAGCCATCATCGCGGCGGCGGATGGGTTCGGCGGCCCGGGAATCCTGGCGCCGTCGCGCAACTCGGAACTCTTCCGCTGGTGCCTGGCCAACGGCCTGCGCGTGGTGCAGCCCATGACGCTGATGTCGCTCGGCCTATATAACGAGCCGCGGGGCGCGTTCCTGCCCTCGGTTCTGTATTGAAGCACGAGCTTCGCGGTGTTCGTTGCAGCCCGAGGCGGCTCGGTGTTCTCGGGGAACTTCCCACGAGTGCGCGAGGATATCCGCAAAATGCGCTACTGTCCTGAGTTGCAGGTTGATTGAAGAATTCGCGAAGTGGGGCGGTCCCCCTGGCTGCTCGGCGCAGTGACCGCGGCCGACGCCCCCGTCGGCCTTCGTTTTGACTGTGTTGGAGGAGCCGGACCAGGGGCCGCAGCGGTCGCGGGTCCGGCGCGGACGAAGGCGTCCGCCCCACCGTGAGTTGTTTGGCGAACTTCCGACTCAGGACGCTAGCGCGGCTCTTGCGATTTCGAACTCGGCCTCATCGAGGGAAACGGTTCGTCCTTCGCCAGCGTCTCCGATCCCACGGTCAATAGCGGCGAGAGTTTCGGCGTCCACCGCTACTTCCTCGGTTACTGGAACGTGCCACTTTAGGTCCACGCCTATTAGTGGACGTCGGAAGCATTCACAACCTGCACCGTCGCGCCGCTCGCAAGCGAGTCGGGCGGATTGGAAATCACCGCATCGTTTTCACTGAGGCCGGAAACGACCTCGACTTGGTTGCCATAATCCTTGCCCAGAATTATCGGAACCAATTCGGCTTTGTTGCCGTCGCGAACCACACCGACGCGCAAACCCTCGCTGCGGAACAGCAGGGTGCTGACCGGCACAATCAGCGACCGCGAACCTTCCGGAATCATCAGGTGGACTTCAGCGTAGGCGCCCGGACGAAGTTCGCCCGAAGCGTTATCGACATCCACTTCGGTGAGCAGCGTCCTGGTGGCCTGATCGATGGCTCCAGCGGTGCGGACCAGCTCGCCGGGAAAGCGGCGGCCGGGAAATTCCGACAGCGTCACATACGATTTGAGGCCGGGAGCCGCGGCGCGCGAATCGGCCTGCGGGACGCTCACATACACGCGCAGCTTGGCGGTGGACGCCATGTGGAACAGTTCCTGGGCCGCCCCGCCGTTGCCGGCATTGATCAGCGCGCCGATGTCGATATTGCGGGCGGTCACGATACCGTCGAAAGGAGCTTTCACGATTTCGTAGCTTTGCATCTCCTGCAGCCGGCCAAGGTTGGCTTCGGCCACGGCAATATTACTCCGCGCCGCTGCGATAGCCTGCTCGAGCGCATTGAGATTGGCGACCTGCGCCTGATATTGCGCCTGATACTGATCGTTTTCCTGACGCGAGACAGCGCCTTTCGCCACCAGTGCCCGCCAGCGATCGGCGTTGAGGCGCGCCAGTTCTTCGTTGGCCTTACCTTGTTGCTGGTTGGCGATGGCCTGGTCTAAAGAAGCCTGGGTTTGTTGGATGGTGGCTTTGGCCTGCCGGACCTGCTGATCGAGCTCGGGCGCTTCAATAGTCGCCAATACTTGTCCGGCTTTCACGTGACCGCCGATGTCGACGTTCCATTGCTTCAAGTAGCCGCTGGAGCGCGCGTAAATGGGCGAATCGGTGAAGGCCTGGACGTTGCCCGGGAGCACAACTTCGTTCTTCACCGCGCCCGGCTTCGGATGGATGACTGAAACGGCTGGAATCGCAAGTTCCTTTGTGGTTTCTTTTACCGCCGCGGCGGTTTGGATGCGCGCGTTAATGCCCCAGAAAACGATGCCTGCCACTATCAGTACCGCCAGCACCAGGAGCATCGCCACCCGCAGCGTTCGCGGACGGGAGGGGGGCGGAACCGGCCGATTGGCGCGGGGAGTCTGGACGATGGGTTGGCTGTCTAGCATCTCTTCACGACTTAGCGTCTCTTCACTATTTAGCATCGATGGTCACCCGATTCCGATGCAACATGCTGAACACGGTGGGCACAAAGAACAGCGTGGCGATGGTGGCGCAGATCAGCCCGCCGATCACAGCGCGGCCAAGCGGAGCGTTTTGCTCGCCGCCTTCGCCCATGCCCACCGCCATCGGGATCATACCGATGATCATGGCGAGCGCAGTCATCAGAACAGGCCGAAAACGCGTGAAGCCGGCTTCGAGAGCGGCGCGCGTGGGATCGCCTACGGTCTCCAGATGCTCCTTGGCGAAGCTGATGACCAGGATGCTATTGGCCGTAGCCACGCCGACGCTCATGATAGCGCCCATCAGCGCGGGAACACTCAGTGTGGTGCGCGAGATAAAGAGAAAGATCACGATGCCCGCCATGGCGGCCGGAAGCGCGGTGATGATGATGAATGGGTCGAGCCAGGATTGGAAGTTAATCACGATAAGGAAATAGACCAGGATGATGGAAAGAACCAGCCCGCCGAGCAAGCCGCGGAACGAAGACTGCATGGTGTCGATCTGGCCGCGAACGATCAACTGAGATCCACGCGGCAGTTTTGCGCGCGCTTTGTCGACGATGCGATCGATGTCGCTGGCGACGCCGCCCAAATCGCGATCCTGCACGTTCCCGAAGATGTCGATGGCGCGCTGGAGGTTATAGTGCGAAACGACAGCCATCTCGGCCCGCCGGCTGGTGCTGACCACGTCGCCTAGAATTTCGGGGCGATGCACGCCTTCGCTGGTAATGGAGATGTTGTCGAGATCGTCGACCGAGGAAATGTCGTACTGGGGGGTCTGTGCGACCACGCTATAGGTGACCCCGCTCTTAGGATCGAGCCAATAAGAGGGCTGCGTTTGAAAACTCCCGCTGAGGGAAATCAGCAGACTGTTGGCGACGTCCAGCGGCGAATAGCCGCTCTCGATGGCCTTGGTGCGGTCCACGTTCACTTGAATTCGCGGCAGGTCGAAGAGCTGGTGGACGCGAAGATCCACCGCGCCGGGGACGGTTTGGAGCTGGCCGAGAAGACGGGTGGCGAAAGCATGGTTGGCGACCAGATTCGGCCCTGAAACTTGAATGTCGATGGGCGCCGGCAAACCGAAATTGAGAATCTGGCTGATGATGTCGGCCGGCAGGAAGTAGAAAGCTACGCCCGGGAATTCTCGAGGCAGCTTGCGGCGCAATTCGTGGATGTAAAGATCGGTAGGCCGGTGGCCCGGCTTGAGCGTCACCAGAACATCGGCGTCCATGGTTCCCACCGGCGCCGAGTTGCTGTAGGTCATGTTGATGGAGCTATACGGAACTCCAATGTTGTCGATGATGCTGGCCAGGTCGGACGGAGGAACAACCTCGCGCATGGAGGTTTCGATCAAGTCGCCCAGACGCGCGGTCTCTTCGATGCGGGTTCCGGTCTTAGCGCGAAAATGCAGATTGAACTGGCCGGCGTCGGTTACGGGGAAGAAGTCGCGGCCCAGCCATGGGATCAGAAGAAAAGAGGCGGCGCACAGGGCCAGGAACGCCGGCACGAACAGTCGGCGACGGCGAATGCAGGTTTCCAGTGTCCGAATGTAGCCCATGCGCATGGTCTCAAAACCGCGCTCGAAGGCCCGCTGAAAGCGGACGGGGAGATTCCAGGATTTTGGCTCCGGGCCATCGTCCTGGTGAGGTCTCAGCAAATACATCGCCAGGGTGGGGACCAGAGTGCGCGACAGCAAGTACGAGGCCAGCATCGCGAATACCACCGCTTCGGCAAGAGGAACGAAAAGATATCGCGCCACCCCGGTGAGAAAGAACATCGGGATGAAGACGATGCAAATGCAGAGGGTGGAAACCAACGCCGGCACCGCGATCTGTTGCGCGCCATCGAGGACGGCTTGCCGGATCGGCTTATCCATGTGCAAGTTGCGCTGCGTATTCTCGATTTCGACGGTTGCGTCGTCTACCAGTATGCCGACCGCCAGAGCCATGCCTCCCAGAGTCATGATGTTGATGGTTTCGCCCAGCGCGCTCAAGACGCAAAGGGAGCACAGGATCGAAAGAGGAATCGATATGGCGATGATGATGGTGCTGCGCCAGCTCCCGATAAAGAGCAGGATCATGACGGCGGTAAGACACGCGGCGATGATGGCCTCGCGAATCACTCCGCTAATGGCGGCGCGCACAAACACGGACTGGTCGGCGATGGGTTCTATCTTGAGCTCCGGCGGAAGCGTGGCGGCGATCTTGGGCAGCATGCCGCGAACTTCCTTGACGATGTCGAGCGTGGAGGTGTCGCCGATTTTCAGGATGCTGAGCAGGGCGCTGCGCTGGCCGTTGCGGCGGACGATGTTGGTCTGCGGAGAAAAACCGTCGCGCACGTGCGCCACGTCGTGTACATAGATAGTGCTGTTACCGACTGCTTTGACCGGAAGATCGTTGAGTTCCTGAACCGTTTCCGGGCTGGCGTTCAGGCCAACGTCATATTCGAACTGGCCGATCTTTGAGGTGCCCGTGGGCAGAATCAGGTTCTGGGTGTTGATCGCGTTGACCAGATCGGCGGGCGACAGGCCTTTCGACTGGAGCAGCGCGGGCTGAAGATCGATCATCACCTGGCGCTGCTTACCGCCGTATGGCCACGGTATGGCCGCGCCCTTCACGGTGGCAAGCTGGGTACGGATGAAGTTGGCGGCGTAGTCGAACAGTTGCTGCTCGGAGAGTCCTTTGCCGGACAACGCTAGTTGCAGGATCGGGACGCTGGAAGCGCTGTAGACCAGCATATAGGGCGATTGGGAGCCCGGCGGCATGGAATGAATCGCGTTTTGCGCGACGGCGGTCATTTCAGCCATCGCCAGGTCGACGCGGGTGCCGGGATGGAAAAAGACCTTGGTGATGCTGCGGCCGTTGACGGTCTGCGATTCCATGTGATCGATGTCCGTAACCACCGTGGTGAGCGAGCGTTCATAGGGGGATGCGACGCGCTCCTCCATTTCTTCGGCGCTCAGGCCGGCGTAGTTCCATAGCGCCGCGACCACGGGAATGTCCACGTTGGGGAAGATGTCGGTGGGCGTGCGCAGGATCACCAGCGGGCTGATGATCAGCAGCAAAAGCGCCAGCACGATAAACGTATACGGGCGCGTTATCGCGACTTTAACTATCCACACTTCGCAGGGGACTCCTTAAGACTAGGCGACAGTTCATCGAGCGCTGTTACTGGCTCTTTTTGACTAATAGTCGCCCCGGTACCGGCGCATCGCGCCTGTTTTGTGTTCGGTGACGCTTATTTGGATGTTCGCGGGCGGACCGGCGATGCGAGTTTTAGCCGGAGCGGCCAACTCCTTTCCCATTGTAGCTGATGACTTAGCCGCGATACTATATCGAAAGATATATCGTCAAAACATGTTGTCCGATATACCGCGAGGAGGCCTTTGCGCCACACAACGGGAGATTGGGGGAATTGGGCTTTTGATCCCCCTTGGGGCCGGAGCGGCCGATTTTTCGGAGCGGGCGAGGTACGGATCGCAATCTTGTCGCTTTTGTCGGAGAAGCCGAGGCATGGCTATGAATTGATGAAGGAGCTGGAGACGCGATCGGGCGGAAGCTACCGCGTGAGCGCTGGCGCCATGTACCCGGCCCTGCAGCAACTGGAAAACGCAGGAATGATCGTCTCGGAGACCAAGGACGGCAAGCGCGTGTACCAGCTCACCGCTCTAGGTAAACAGGAACAGGAGCGCGAGCGAGCGACGGCGGAGGACATCTGGCGCAGGACTTCGGACCGGGGGGAATGGGGGCAGTGGATCGCGGCCAGCCCGTTGGGGCCGTTCATGAAGGCGACGTTTCGCGCCATGAAGCACGCCGCGGGCGAGCCGGAGACGAGGAAGCGCGTGGAAGAGATCCTGGAGCGGGCGCGGCGGGAGTTGGAAGATCTATGACCGTTTCATTGGAAGATTACCGGCGATTTTACGCGGAGGAGATCGCGGCAGTGACGGCGACGCATTCGCCTTCCCTGCTCGAGGCTTTCGCAAAAGTGCCGCGCGAGCGTTTTCTCGGACCGGGGCCGTGGGAGATCGCGGGGCCTGACTTCGGCATGGGACCTCAACTGAAGTATCGGGAGACCAAAGACGCCGATCCGCGCTGGTTGTATCACAACGTCGTTGTGGCGATTGACCGGCAGCGCAATTTGAATAACGGGCATCCGAGCACGCTGGCGGCTTGGCTGGACCGGCTGGAGATCGCGCCGGGCGAACATGTGTTTCACATTGGCGCGGGACTGGGATATTACACCGCGATCCTGAGCGAGTTGGTGGGTGCGGGCGGACGCGTGACGGCGATTGAAGTGGACAAGGATCTAGCAACACACGCGCGGGAGAACCTGGCGCCGTGGCCGAATGTGGATCTGCACACCGGAGACGGCGGCGAATTCGATCCGGGGCCGGTGGACGCGATCTTCGTGAATGCAGGGGTGACGCATCCGCACCCGTTGTGGTTAGATCGGCTGGGTGACGGCGGCCGCTTACTGGTTCCTTTGACGTTCGACGTGGGTGGCGGGATCGGAAAAGGCGTCATGATGCTGATAAAGCGCAAGGGCGATCGGTTCGCGGCGCGGTTTTTGACGCTGGTGATGATCTATTCGTCAACCAGCATGCGCGATGCGGAGCTGAATGGGCTGATCCGGAAGCAGCTCAGTTCGCCCAAGTTGTTCTCGGTGCAATCGCTGCGCAGGGACGCGCACGAGGCGGATGACACGTGCTGGCTGCACGGCAAGGACTTCTGTTTTTCGCAGAGCGCGAACGCGTAGCTACTTCGTCGCTGGTTCGCCGTCGGAGGGGAATTCAAACACTTCGCCGCCGGTGTGAACCACTAGCGTCCCAGGACCGAGGATTTTGCCGTTGCTGGGGAAAAAAATGGCGCCATCGGTCGATTCTCCGGACGCCAGCTTGGTGGGGACCAGAGCCAGCGCGGAGGCCGCGGCCCCGGCTTTGATCCGCGTGGAGACGCCTTCGGCCAGCGCACTCTGGCGCCGGGTCTCGTAGCCATTGGTGGTCTGCATGTGTTCATTGCCGTAAACACCGCGTTCGTAAGTGGTGACCAGCTTGATGACGTCGCGGCGGCCGGCCTTGGCGAGCAGGCTGTTCACAACCGAGAGCGCGGCGGAGGCTTGCCAGACCGTTCCGTCCGTCTGGCGATAGCTGAAATCCTCCGGTTTCACCGTCCAGGAAATGGGCGAGCCGTTGGAGATGGAGGCCTGCATGATCGAATATTCCTTCAGGTGCGCCGGCAAGTAGGCGAACATGACGGTGACTCCGCCCTTGGTGAGCGTCTTGTACTGCAGCCCATTGGATTCGAACGGAATGATTTGCGCGGACAGCGTCACGCAGGCCGCGAGGATGGCGGCGAGCAGGAACCTCATGGTCCCATGATAGATGGTGGACGTGCGGGTTTCTTGCATGAACTTCAGGTCTGTTTCCGGTCGATCCATGTATCGGCCCAAGGCAGCTTGTACTCTAGCAGGCTCCCGATCGACGGTTCGGTCCCAGTATCGGAGATCGCCATTTTGGCGGCGCGCTAGCTTCGCGCCCGCAGGCGTTACTGGCGAGGCGGCTGCAAGCGGCGCTGGAAACAGATTCGGGAACTCACCTTCGCGGATCTCGGTTCGGTGCGAGTCTACTACGACCCGTATCGCGGAACAGTTCTACAGTTTGCCAACCGAGGACCGGCCGCGGCGGCCCCCGCCTGGACCTTGCTCGACAGCGGCAAGCCGGGCAAATGGTTCACGCCTTGGACGGTGGACGACCCCGGAATCTGTTCGGCAATTGATTAAGAATGCCAATGACCGCTACTGGTTCGGCTCTGGGAAGGACGAGAGCGCGGCTGGTTGAGTTGCAGGTTGATTGAAGAATTCGCGAAGTGGGGCGGTCCCCCCGGCGCTCGGCGCAGGAATTTATTCTGAGCCGTCACGCGTGAGCATGGGGTTTTGCCCGGTCGATCTGGGAATCCGCGGCTTGCGCATGGCGGCCCGGATGGGCTGCACCCGATTTTTTTGTTGAACCAACTTTTTGTACGCTGGTGTCAGCCTGGTGGCAAGCGCAGTATAGACCTGAAACCCGGACTAGACCCGCAAACACGCTAAGTGGTTCCCCTTACCCAGGCGACCACAAAGGCTTTGGCTCTAAGGCGATGTTGAGCCGTAACTAGTGCCAAAAACCAATTGTTGATCCCATGCTTGCGCCTTAGTCTACATTCAGGAGTGTTACAAGAGATGCTTAGAGGCATAATTATCTGTCCCGACGTGGACCTAAACGAGAGGCTGGAAGCGATTCTGACAGAGATAGGAATCGTGAGTATCACGCGGACACTCGATCGGTATCCGAACGCTCTTGAACTGCTCCGTTTTCTGCGTGCGCACGCGCCGCAAGTGATCTTCGTCAGTACCGAATCCACCTCCAAGGCGATGGAGGTTGCCCGCGAGGTAGAGAAGAACACGCCGGGCGTACAGATTGTCGCGGTCAGCCGTTTCGTCGATCCCCAGATTCTGCTGGAAGTGATGCGGGCCGGTATTCGCGAGTTTGCGTCGCTGCCGTTCGATCGCCAGGCGTTGGTGGAGGCCTTAGATCGGATCAAGGATGCGGTCCATGCGCGTCCGCCGGCCATCGAGGCCACCAATCAGGTTTACAGTTTCCTGCCGTCCAAAGCGGGCGTGGGGACATCCACAGTGGCTATGAACACGGCGGTGGCGATGTCGCGCGTGCAGGACGCCTCGGTCCTGCTTTCCGATTTCGACCTCAATTCCGGCATGGTGCGGTTCATGCTGAAACTGGAAAGCGCCTATTGCGTTACCGACGCGGCCGAGCATGCGCTCGAAATGGACGAGAGTTTGTGGCCCACCATGGTGACCACCATCGACAAGCTGGACGTGCTGCACGCCGGCAAGCTGAATCCGGATTTCCGCATCGAGCCAACCCAGATCCGCCATCTGATGGAGTTTATGCGGCGAAATTACTCGGCGCTCTGCTTCGACATGTCGGGCAACCTGGAGCGGTATTCGCTCGAGATCATGCATGAATCGAAGCGCATCTTCCTGGTATGCACCCCGGAGATTCCATCGCTGCACCTGGCGAAGGAGAAGTATCAATACCTGAAACAGCTCGATTTGGGCGAACGCGTCAGCGTCCTGCTGAACCGCTGCCCGAAGCGGTCGCTCATCTCGCCGCAGCAGATCGAGCAACTGCTGGGGGTTCCCATCTACATGACCTTCCCGAACGACTATCAGGGCGTGCAACGCGCCATGACAGCCGGCCGTTGGGTGGAGACCGGCAGCGAACTCGGCCGCCAATTTACCGCCCTGGCGCAAAGCATGCTGGAATCCAAGCCAATACCCGCGCAGCAGGAGCCGAAGAAGCGATTCATCGAGTTCTTCTCGGTGACGCCGTCGAAGGCCGTGATGCCGGCCAGGAAGACCGCCGGATAGGCACGCGCGAAAACGTGCGCCACAACAACTTCGCTATCATCTCTGGTTGGAAAGCGCCGTCCTCCAGTGGGTCGCCACGTATGGCTATTTCGCTATCTTCGGGTTGCTGGTGCTCGGCATCGTCGGCATTCCGGTTCCCGATGAGTTTCTGCTGACAGGCTGCGGCTTTCTCATCTATAAAGGCGACCTTCATCCGGTTCCAGCGTTTGCGAGCGCCCTGGCTGGGAGCATATGCGGCATCACGTGCAGCTACATCGTCGGCCGCACTCTGGGGTGGACGTTTCTGCATTCGCGCGCCGGCCGGTTGCTGCATATCCGCGACGAACAAATCGCCTGGGTCCATGACTGGTTCAACCGGATCGGGCATTGGGCGCTGATGATCGGCTATTTCGTGCCCGGCGTGCGGCACTTCACGGCCATTGTCGCGGGCACCTCAAAGCTGGAATACCCCGGGTTCGCGGCCTTCGCCTACACGGGCGCGCTAATGTGGGTGAGCGCGTTCCTCTTCATCGGTTATCATTTCGGCGCGCGCTGGGAGGACATTCTCCGCGTGATCGAGCACAATCTGAAAGAGGCGTCGGTGGTGGCGGGGGTCCTGATTGCCGCCTATGCCGCCTATGTATATGTGCGGCGTTGGGGACGAGGGTAGCTTTCTTCGATGTAAATCATTCTTCGATCTGAATCGAGGGGCCCTTTTTGCCGCTCTCTTCGGCGGCGCGGCGCTGAACTTCGCGCGCGATGGCAACGAACGGCGCACCCGCCTCGCCCAGCGTGATGGGCCGGCCGGAGTCGCCGCCGATCCGAACCGCGGGGTCGAGCGGCAGTTCACCCAGGAACGGAACGCCCATCGTCTCCGCCGTTCTCTTGCCGCCGCCGTGGCTGAAGACATCGATGCGCTCGCTGCAGTGCGGGCATTGCAGATAGCTCATATTCTCAACCAGGCCGAGGATGGGCACGCGCACTTGCTGGAACATATGGATGGCTTTGCGTGCATCTTCGAGCGAGACTTCCGATGGCGTGGTCACCACCACCGCGCCCGTGAGTGGCGCGGTTTGAATCAGTGAGAGTTGCACGTCGCCGGTTCCCGGCGGCAGGTCCACAATAAGATAATCGAGCTGGCCCCAATCGACGCCGCGCAGGAATTGCTGAATCACGCTATGCAGCATGGGTCCGCGCCACACCAGCGGCTTGTCGCCCGGATTCAGGAAGCCCATCGACATCAGGCGCACGCCGTCTTTCTCGAGCGGCTGAATGCGTTCGCCGATGGAATGCGGCTGGGCGCGAACGCCCATCATCAGCGGCACGTTGGGGCCGTAGACATCGGCATCCAGGAGGCCCACTTTGTGGCCCAGGCGCGACAGCGCCACGGCGAGATTCACGGATACGGTGGTTTTTCCGACACCGCCTTTGCCCGATCCGACGGCAATCAAATTCTGGACGCCGGCAATCGGGACTTTCGGCTGTTCGGCTTGCGCTGTGTTGGGACCCATCACTTTGATGTTAGAACATAGTCCCATTCCTTCGCGGCGCGATCGCGCAGGTAGAGGATGTCGCGATCGAGCAAATAACCTTCTTCAACCAATTGCCGCGCGGCGGCTGTGATCTTTTCCAGATAGTCCTGCTTGCTGGGATAGCGCTCTTCGATGGAAGCGCGCGGGTCTTTGCGGTTCTCGCGCTCGGTCTTATTCACGGGAAAAGGAATCCAGGACCCGGCCTGGGTATACAACTGATCGGGCGCGCCGATTCTGGGGCTGCGCAGATTCCAGCCCGTGTAGGAAGCGAGCGGGACCTGAATTTCAGGCATGCGGATTCCCGAGGTTTCGTCGCCATCGGGATTCACTTGCGGAACGAGGGTTGGGAAGGGAGGGCCAAGCTTGGGAGGTTCGACGGAGAAGTCGAGGCGAAACGCGCGCCGATTGGAGTGCGGAATAGCGATGCCTGGGATTTTCGGAAACGCATACGCGTCGACGGAGACCATTTGATCTTTCCCGATCAGTGGATAGACGGAAGCAGGCGGCTGCTTACCGTCTTTGAGCCAGGCCTGCATGGCGATCAAAAGCGCCCTCAGCGATGGCGTATAGTCATTCGTGCTGTCCAGATTTTGGGCTTCGAGATGCCTTGGCGGAACACTTCCCGTTCCGTGCCGCGAGCCGGGGAAAAAGTAAATGCGCGTGTCTTTGGATGGCGGAACATCCCGCTTGCCATCGGGCGTGGTGTGAATCAGCGAAGCGGCGCGCCCCCAGTATTCGTACGACCCATTGGTATAAAAGATTTTGGGAACGGTGTTGGTGCGCGTCGCGTTGGCGAGAAGCCCATCCTCGTCGGCAAAGGGGGGAATATCGACTGGATAGAGGATGTTGAAAAACGGATTTCCATCGCGCGAGGGCTGAGCGAAGCGAGCGTTGAAACCGCCGCGGCCACTGCCTCCAATGTCGGCCCACACGCCATCGAAGACACGGCGATTCTTTTCATCCTGGTTAAAACCGTCGTACAAAAACGTCCGGAGAAACCTGCCGCTTTGGGAAACGCCGAAGCCGAGCGTGCGCCGGATGTCTTTGTGGAACTCGTCAATCGGCGTATCCACGCCACCGTACTTCAGGTACGACACGAAGTCGCGCACGGCGGTGGGGCCGAGCCCAACCAGCACCGGATCCTTGGCCTTGTAGACCACTTCGTAAATCTTGCCAGGCTCAAAGCCGGAGGACATGGAGACGTGGGTGGAATCGACGAAGGTCCAACTTTCGCGCGGGATCGGGCGGCGTTCCCCTTCTACCGTGTCGCGGACGAATAGTTTGTTCGCAGGATCCTGGGCGTCGGACACGGGGTAGCCGAGTTCATCGCGGTCGCCTAAAGGAATAATGGTGACACGCTGGTTGCCGACCCATTCGGAGCGAACCAGGCCGGTGATCGGTTGGCCTTGGTTGGTGGCGACTGGTACTTCTACCCGAAGCACACCGGGCGAGGGCGGCACGTCGAACTCCCAACCCACCCAAGCTAGCGTGAAGCCCTGCTCCAGAAGAAAATGGTCGCCGATATCGAACATGCCGAGGGCCTTGTTACCTCGGTTGGGGATCTCGACCAGCGCAGTCCCGTTGCGCTTGGTGGGATCGTGAGGCCGGAGCATGTAAAGATCGGCCGAGAATTCGACTTTGCCTTCCGCATTGCGCGGCGCCAGGTCGATGTCGGCAATGATTCGATTGGCTGGGAGTTTGGGATCGACGGCGAAATAGACCTTCCCGACGATGCGGTCGTAGCCGGCTTCTTCGGATCGTTCGGTGACGTCAACGCGTGTAACTGCGGCGAAGGCGGCTGAGGTAATCACGAACGCGGCAAAAAGGCGGCGAGGCATTCCAGCCATTCTATGCGAGAGCCAGGTTGGCTTGGGCGCGGAGCGAGAAGTCCGAGAATTGTCCGGCGCGAAGTTTTGGGAACGCGGCCGCGGCAATCATGGCCGCGTTGTCGGTGGAAAGCGCGGGAGTCGGGAAGAAGACCGGGCACGCGAGTCTGGCAGCGCGCGAGGCCGCACGCAGACCGGCGTTCGCAGCCACGCCGCCGGATATGATCAGCGAGCGAGCGCCGATTTCCTCGATGCACACGGCGGCGCGGCGCAACAGTTCTTCGATGACCGTGTATTGAAACGAGGCGAGAAGATCGAGAGTGGGCTGCGGAGTGAGCGGCAGGAAATCCTGAGCCGATGCGCCCTGCAAGCGGCGGCGGGCTTCGATCTCAGCGCTCAGATCGTGCTGCTCCACCCAACGCAAAACCGCGGTCTTCAATCCGCTGAAGCTGAAGTCGAGCGCGTTGCCTTTCATGCGCGCGAGCGTGAATTTGACGGCGCGGGGATCGCCGTGCGGCGCGAGTTGATCGATGATGGGGCCGCCGGGATAGCCGAAGCCGAGGAGTTTCGCGACCTTGTCGTAAGCTTCGCCAGCCGCATCGTCGCGCGTTTTTCCGAGCAATCGGTATGTGAAGCCTTCGCGGACTTCGAACAGGTGGGTGTGTCCTCCGCTGACCACCAGCGCAAGCGCCGGGTATTCGATGCTGGGGCCGGCTTCGAGAACTACCGCGTGGATGTGCCCTTCGATATGGTTCACAGCGATGAGCGGCAGGTTGCGGGCGAAGCAAAGCGCTTTTGCATAAGTGATGCCGACCAGCAGCGAACCGACCAAGCCCGGGCCTTCTGTTACGGCGATCGCGGCCAGGCTATCGAGATCCGTGCCGGCTTGTTCGAGAGCCAGGCGCACCACGGGCACGATGGCGCGCAGATGCTCACGCGAAGCAAGCTCAGGAACGACGCCGCCGTATTTTGCGTGCGCAATTTGGGAGGCGACGACGGACGAGCGAATCGCGATTCCATCCTCCACCACCGCGGCCGCGGTTTCGTCGCACGAAGATTCGATGCCTAGGATTTTCACTGCTACTGTGTGACTTGGACCTTTCGCAATTTCATTATCACTTGCCCGAGGCGTCGATCGCGCAAGAGCCGCTAGCGGATCGGGCGGCAGCCCGGATGCTGGTGCTGCATCGCACGGAACAGCGCTGGGAGGATCGAATGTTCCGCGAATTTCCTCAATTCCTAGAAGCGGGCGACTGCCTGGTGCTGAACGATTCGAAGGTCTTTCCGTCGCGGCTCTACGGGAAGCGCGTTGGCTTTTCGGGCGTGGTGGAAGTACTGCTGGTGCAGCCGATCAGCGAGGACGCGAAAACGTGGACCGCCCTGGTGCATCCAGGGAAGAAGATGCGCACGCGCGAGCGGGTCGCATTTGATGGTGTCGAGGCGGAGGTGATTGGCCGCGGCGAATACGGCGAGCGGACCTTGCGATTTCACTACGGCGGCGATCTGTACGAGTTGTTGAGAAAAATCGGGCACGTACCATTGCCCCCGTACATCAAGCGGACCGATACAGCGGAGGACAGAGAGCGATACCAGACGGTGTTTGCGCGCGAAACCGGATCGGCGGCCGCGCCGACCGCGGGTTTGCATTTCACCGGCGAGATTTTGGATGGATGCCGGAAGGCCGGGGCGGAGATCGCCTATGTGACGCTGCACGTGGGACTCGGCACGTTTCAACCGATCCGAGGAGAGAAGTTGCATGCCGAGCGATTTCATGTGAACCCGGAAGACGCCTCGAAAATTCGGGCGGCGAAGCGCGTGATTTGCGCCGGAACCACCAGTGTCCGCGCGGTAGAGAGTTTGTTCCTAGGCAAAAGCGGCGAGACGGATCTGTTCATCCGCCCGGGATTTCAATTTCAACGAACCAACGCGATGCTGACGAACTTTCATTTGCCGGAGTCGAGCCTGCTGATGCTGGTGTGCGCGTTCGCGGGGCGCGAGTTTGTGCTGCCGGCGTATGAGCACGCGGTGCAGGCGGGGTATCGATTTTACTCGTATGGCGACTGCATGCTGATCCTGTGAGCTAGAAGCTGAGGAAGCCCTGCCACGCTTTTATACCGTCGGCGTTGTGGGTCTTCAGCGCTTCGATGCCTTCCTGCGGCGCATACGGATCGGTGAGCAGGTAGCGGCCAACGCGCGCGATATCGAGCACGTTGTCCATCATGGCCTTCCAATGCTCAGGCGCCCAGTCGATGGCGTGCGAGACCACCGACGGCACCCCCTCGGCGACGCCATCGGCCGTCACCATGTTGAACGATTCGGTGTAGCTGGGCTGGAGCAGCAGATGCATGTGCGCGACGCTTTGGCGGAATTTCGGCCAGGACTGCCAGCCGTTTTCGACCAGCTTGACGTTCGGAAGGCCGTCCAGCATGGCGCGCGCCGAGCGCAGGATGGTGTCGCCGCCGCCTTCGGTTCGCCCGGCCGAAAGCCACAATTCCAGATTGGCCTTGTAACGGTGCGTGATTTCGAGTGCGGCTCCGGCGGCGCTCATGAAGTTCTTCAGCGGCCGCGTGGCCCCGAAAGCGCCGATCCGCAGCGTGCCGCCGGTATAAAGAGGACGCCACGGAAGGAAGTCCGATTCCAGGTAGTAGAGGTTGGGAAGATAAGTGCACGGACGCGTGTAAGCGGAACGAATCCATTTGCAAAACTTCGAACTGTTTCCAGCCAGATGGAAATTATGCGTAGCCGACTCCACTTCCATGGCCTCGCGAACTAGCCGGACACCGTTGGAATCGGCTTGAAGAAATCCGACGTTGGAGTGACAATTGACTGCGAAGCGCGTGGAGGGGTTGGCCATCACGATGGCGTGAATGTCCACGGACGGAATCCAGGGCGCGGAGACTACGACGTGAGTGGCGGGATCGCGCTGCAATCGGCCGCTGAGGTCTTTCGCATTCACCACCGGCCAGACATCGGCGACAATGCCGCCGCGGCGCAGCACCTTGCAGGTGTTCAGGGCTGAGACGCCGAGTCCGATATGGCTGATGTTTTGGTGGGCGGCGAAGTTCTTATAGGCGAGGACGAGTCGTTGCATCTCGAAGTACTTGGATGTCCCAATCCTAAAGTGTCGATCGGGACACCCAGGGGATCGATTGGTTCAAGCGTTTGAAAAAACATCGAAACAAGAATTGCGAGAGTTGTGATCATATTGAGACAGGCATGAACGGAGCGGAATGTCTTCTGAGAACCTTGCTGCACTGCGGAGTGGACACATGCTTCATGAATCCCGGCACGTCGGAGATGCAGTTTGTAGCGGCGCTTGATCGCGTGGAGGGAATGCGCAGCGTGCTCTGCCTATTCGAGGGAGTGTGCTCGGGCGCGGCTGATGGATATGCGCGGATGCGCCGGCGCCCGGCCGCCACGCTGCTGCACCTGGGTCCCGGTCTGGGCAATGCGCTGGCCAATCTTCACAACGCCAGGAAGGCGCGGTCGCCGGTGGTCAACATCGTTGGGCAGCACAGCACACAGCATCTGCGTTACGACGCTCCGCTGACGGCCGATATCGAAGCCTTCGCGCGTCCTGTGTCGGGCTGGATCCGGACGGTGCAGCGGTCCTCTGACATGGGCGTCGACGCCACTTCTGTGGTTCGGGCTGCATGCGCGCCTCCAGGCCAAGTGGCCACGCTCATCGTACCCGCTGATTTCTCCTGGAGTGAAACTGACGAGCCCCAAGCCGGCGAGCCCCAAGCGCAGCCAGCCGCCAGGCGCGATCCCAGGTCTGAGTGCGTCCGTGGAGCGGCTTCCATTCTGAGATCCGGCGAACCAACCGGATTGCTGCTGGGTGGCGCCACCCTACTCGCCGCAGGGTTGCACGCGGCAGGTCAACTAGCCGCCGGCACGGGAGTGCGCGTGTTTGCCGACCGCAACGCAGCGCGCATGGAACGCGGGGCGGGAACCTTCGCCCCACAAAGGCTCCCCTACTTCCCGGAGCCGGCCGAAGCCGCGCTGGCTGGTTTAAGACACCTGATTCTGGTGGAAAGCCTGACGCCGGTGTCCTTTTTCGGATACCCCGGGCGCAGGAGCACGCTGGCGCCGGAAGACTGCGCCATGCATGTGCTGGCGTCCATCGAGGAGAACGGCACAGACGCGCTGCAAGCATTGGTGGAGGAATGCGGGGTCGGCTCCATATCGATTCCGCTGCAGCAACCGGCGCGCCCCGGCTTGCCCCACGGCGCGGCTTTGACCGTGGAAAATATCGGACTGGCGCTGGCCGCGGAGATGCCGGAAGCGTCCATCGTGTCGGACGAAATGATCTCTGCAGCCGAAGCGATCTTACAAAACCTGGCGTCCGCGCGTCCCTTTACTCATGTGCCGATCACGGGCGGCGCCATTGGTCAGGGACTGCCGGTGGCGGTGGGCGCGGCGGTGGCCTGCCCCGATCGCAAGGTGATTGCGCTTCAGGCCGACGGCAGCGCGATGTACACGCTGCAATCGCTCTGGACCATGGCCCGCGAACGGCTGGACATTGTGGTGGTGATCCTGGCGAATCGCCGCTACCGGATTCTTGAGATCGAGAGCCGCAGGACCGGGGCGTCGGAGATCGGCCCACGGGCGAACGACATGATGGACCTCGCCCGTCCGAATCTCGATTGGGTGAAATTAGCCGAAGGACAAGGAGTGCCAGCGGGTCGCGCGGCAACCGGCGACGAATTCATCGCCCTGTTCCGGGACGCCGTGAAGCATCGGGGTCCAAGGTTGATCGAAGCGGTTCTCGAGTAAACCGCCCCCGTGGCGCACGCAAGAGTGTTGTCGCTCCCTCCGGTCGCGGCTCGGAACGCTCACAGCCGCTTACAGAGCCGCGACCACAGGGAGCGAAGCAATTTGTGAGTGCGATCCAAAAAACGCAGCCCACCGTGAAAGATCACAGGAATGGAGTTGCCGTCCGCAACCACGTAAGAGTTTGAATGCTTCGGCGACGCGCCGCGTTCGATCCCACTGCATAGTTCTAAGGTAAACTAACTCTTTGACCCCATGAAAATTCACGAGTATCAGGCCAAGGCGATCTTGGCCAAATACGGAGTCCCTGTGCCTCGGGGCGAAGTCGCGTTTACGGTGGATGAGGCGGAAGCGGCGGCGAAAAAGATCGGCGGCAGCGTCGTCGTCAAAGCGCAGATTCATGCCGGCGGGCGCGGGAAAGGCGGCGGCGTCAAGGTAGCCAAGGACGCAGCGGAGGCCGTCGAAATCGCGAAAAAGATGCTGGGCATGCGGCTGATCACGCACCAGACGGGCCCCGAAGGCCGCATCGTGCAGCGCTTGCTGGTGGAAGAGGCCCTGCCGATCGCACGAGAGCTGTATCTCGGCATCGTGCTGGATCGCGCGCAAGGCAAGCCGGTATTCATGGCGTCGTCGGCGGGCGGCATGGACATCGAAGAGGTGGCGGAGAAGTCGCCCGAGCTGATCATGAAGGAAGCGCTGGAGCCGGGCTACGGGCTCGCGCCGTTTCAGGCTCGCAGCATGGCTTTCGGGATGGGCGTGGAATCGGAAAGCGCCAGCAGCGCCGTGGCGGCCATGATCGGCCTGGCCAAGGCGTACGATGCCATGGACGCTTCGCTCGCCGAGATCAATCCGTTCATTGTTTGCGAGGATGGCAAAGTGTACGCGCTGGATGCCAAGTTCAACCTGGACGACAACGCGCTGTACCGGCACAAGGATTTGCTCGACTTGCGCGACCTGAACGAGGAAGATCCGCTGGAAGTGGAAGCGTCGCGGTTCAGCCTGAACTACATCAAGCTGGATGGCGACATCGCGTGCATGGTAAACGGCGCGGGCCTGGCGATGGCGACCATGGACATCGTCAAATACGCCGGCGGCAGTCCCGCGAACTTTCTGGACGTGGGCGGCGGCGCGAACGCCGAGCAGATCAAGAACGCGTTTCGCATTCTGCTGTCGGATGCGGGCGTAAAGGCGGTGCTGATCAATATTTTTGGCGGCATTCTGCGCTGCGATGTGCTGGCGACGGGAGTGGTGAACGCGGCGCGCGAGTTGAAAGTGACGGCGCCGATCGTGGTTCGCATGGAAGGCACCAACGTCGAAAAGGGGCAGGAGATCTTGAAAACATCGGGCTTCAACTTCACCGTGGCGGATGGAATGCGCGATGCGGCTGAAAAGGTGGTGCGCGCGGCCAAGGAAGTGAAGGCATGAGCGTTCTGGTAGATCAAAACACGCGGGTTTTGTTTCAGGGCTTCACGGGACGCGAGGCCAGCTTTCATGCCCAGGCCTCCATCGATTATGGGACCAAGGTGGTGGGCGGCGTGACGCCGGGCAAGGGCGGGCTGATGCATCTGGGCCTGCCAGTGTTCAACACTGTGGCCGACGCGGTGAAGCAAACCGGCGCGAACGCTTCGGTGATTTTCGTTCCACCGCCCTACGCCGCCGACGCCATCATGGAGGCCGTGGATGCGGGAGTGCCGCTGGTGGTGTGCATCACCGAAGGCATTCCGACCGAAGACATGGTGCAGGCGCGCGAGTTCATGAAGGGCCGGGTCTCGCGTTTGATCGGTCCGAATTGTCCGGGTATTATTTCGCCGGGCAAGTGCAAGATCGGGATCATGCCCGCTTCCATCCACAAGCAGGGCCACGTGGGCGTGGTGTCTCGCTCGGGAACGCTGACCTACGAAGCCGTGGGGCAACTGACGAAGTTGGGGATCGGGCAATCCACTTGTATCGGTATCGGCGGCGATCCGATTATCGGCACCACGTTCCTGGACGCGATTCAGCTATTCAACGCGGACCCGGACACGCACGCCATCGTGATGATCGGCGAGATCGGCGGCAGCGCCGAGGAGACCGCCGCGGAGTACATCAGGGCGAACGTCAAAAAGCCGGTGGTGGGGTTCATCGCCGGGCAGACGGCCCCGCCCGGACGCCGTATGGGGCATGCGGGCGCGATTATTTCCGGCGGATCGGGAAAAGCCGAAGACAAAATGAAGGCGATGGAAGAGGCGGGCATCACGGTGTGCGCCACTCCCGCCGAAATCGGAGAAAAGGTCAAGAGCCGCCTCTAGCGGCGCGATATCAAACATGGCGATCGAACAGACATTTGCAATCCTTAAACCGGACGCGGTAGCGTCGGGCCACACCGGCCGGATTCTCGCAATGATCGAGCAGGCCGGATTTCGCATTCGCGGCATGAGAATGACGCGGCTTTCTAAACAACAGGCGGAGGGCTTTTACGACGTCCACCGCGAGCGGCCGTTCTTCACTGGCCTGGTGACGTTTATGACCGAGGGGCCGGTGGTGATGCTGGTGCTGGAGCGCGAAAACGCGATCAAACACTGGCGCGAAGTGATGGGCGCGACGAATCCGGAGAAGGCGGCGGAGGGCACGGTGCGAAAGAATTTCGCGAAAAACATCGAGCGAAACGCAGTGCACGGATCGGACGCTCCGGAGACCGCGGCGGTGGAGATTCCGTACTTTTTCAGCATGGCGGAACTGCTGTAAGCTCGCGATCTATCGGCCGATAAGCCCACAGAGATGAGCGAGGCTGCGATCAACAAAGATACAATTCTTTTAAGTCCGAAGTTGAAATTCGGCCAGGCGCCCGTGGACAGCAGACCAGTGAAGACCAAGCGGAACAATCACCCTCTTCAATCGGTGCTCTTCACGAACGGCACACCGAAACGTGCGCGGCCCCGCAAGCCATCGCTTTCGGCAGTAGACAATACTCCGGAAGGGTTGAAGGGACTTCTGGAAGCCAACCGTTACTACCGCGAAGTGGCGTGGCCTGAGCCTTACAACCGGACGACTCATCGCTTGCATCTGGGCGATGCGAGTGACCTATCGTGGCTGCCCGATCGTTCTGTCCACTTGGTGGTAACATCGCCGCCGTACTGGACTCTTAAGGAGTACGCGCCCGGAAACGAAAGGCAGATGGGGCACTTCGAGGACTATGAGCACTTCCTCGAGGAGTTGGATCGCGTCTGGAGCGAATGCGCTCGTGTACTGGTCGGGGGCGGCCGAATTTGTTGCGTTGTAGGCGATGTTTGCATTCCGCGGAAGCAAGGCGGGCGGCATCATTTGGTGCCGCTTCATTCCGACATTCAGGTACGAGCCCGCAAACTTGGCCTGGATTGCCTGACGCCCATCCTTTGGCACAAGATTGCTAACGGCGCGATGGAAGCCCAGGGCAATGGCGCAGGGTTTTACGGCAAGCCTTACCAACCAGGGGGCATCATCAAGAACGATATCGAGCACATTCTGTTTCTGCGTAAAGGCGGCGAGTATCGTTCCGCTCCCATGCTTCAGAAGGCTCTGTCGATGCTCACGCGCGAAGAGATGCAGACCTGGCAGCGCTCGATTTGGTCCGACGTCCGGGGGGCTTCTACTAGAGGCGGACATCCTGCTCCTTACCCCGTGGAACTCGCCGAGCGGCTCATCAAGCTGTTTTCGTTCGCGGGGGACACCGTGCTTGATCCGTTCGCGGGCACGGGGTCGACGTCTCAAGCTGCTATCATCGCGGGAAGGAATTCGATCGCCAACGAAATCGAGCCTGCCTATGTTGAGATAGCGCGGCGGCGCGTTATGAGCACCGCACGTGAGCCTCGGCTGACGGGAGGGATCGAGGCCGAGGTCTTATTTGACAGAGACGTCCCAACGAAACGAGTATCGGCTGCTCAACGAATTCCGGCGCCTCTTTGAGGGTAAGATCTACAAACATCGAGCGTCTAATCAGGGCGACTTCGTGGCGATGCACCTCTATGAAGATCTAGTCGCAGTTCAACGGTCTTCCAGATTCATTGAAGCGGTGGTCACTCGCAAGGATCGCGTACTGAACGTTCAAAATCGGCGCCGAGGTATCATCGCTCGCCGCGGTGATGGGACGTTTGGGGAGATTATCCCAGGCGAAACACCAATATTCGATAGCGGCTATCAAGTTGGAAGAGGACCAATCGCCACTGTTGAGATTGGGGTCGAAGTGAAGATACTCGCGAAGGCCATGATCAAGCAAATCGATCGCGTGATCAATGATCTAAGAAACCAAGTCGTCCAGTTCCGTCGGGGAGGCGGACATCCGATCTGCATAGCTATCGTCGGGGTTAATGAGGCAGCAAGCACGGTCGGGTATGAAGGCGATCGGTCATTTGCTACCACCGGTAAAGGCGGGTTTCCGCATCCAGTTCAGGAAGCTCCCGAGGCCGCGCGCAGGCTGCAATCTTTGGCGGCGCCGGACTACGATGAGTTCCTCATATTACGTTTCAAATCTACGAATGCAGCACCTTATCCGTTCGAGTGGGCCGACTACAACGAAACCCGCTTGAACTACGCTGCTTCTCTTTCCCGGATTAGCGCCGCTATCAGCAGCGTTTCTGAGATCCACTGGCTGGTGACGGGAGGTCTGGTCGAGAGCCACGGGATGGGCGCGGCACGGTGCGCACCCGCCGGCCAATCCCTAATCCCAAACCGCCAATCCCGTTGGGAAGCGTTCCCGGCGCTTTCCCAACCCTAAAGCTTTCCCCCTAGTCGCCGATAGCAAAGCAGGGTGCCACTTACCGAAATATCGCCGGGACTGGCCGATGCAGCGGACGTCCTGAGTGATCAACTCCGCGTCCACTTGCATCGGCTGGCGGTGTTTCTCTTGCCGCACGCCGAAACGCTCGACCGGCGCTTCCTGGCCAAGCTGAAGCGGGGCCAATTCGAGACCCGGCAATTCGAGTCCAGGATCCGCGTGGCGCTGGCCGCCATCACACCCGGGGCCGCGGCGCGCATTCTGGCCAGTGGCCAGCCGCCGCTGAAATTCATTGAGCAGGTCGAATACAACGGCCGGCGCCTGGCGAAGCTGAACCTTCCGCCCAGCAGTATCGTCGAAGCCTTGCAGGAATATGACCGGCTGCTCACCCCGATGCTGCGCAAGCTGCTCCCCAACGAATACGCGAACTTCCAGTGGGTGCGCGAACAACTGCATTTCTGCGTCATCCTGACGCTGAACAACGCCTACTACCAGGTCCGCGAGGCCGAAACACAGGCCTTCTACGAGCTGTTTCGGGTAGAGCTGGAATCGCGCAATCTGGACGAATTGCTGCGCCGCTCTCTGGGCACCTTGGTCCAGGTATGCCACGCCGACGCCGGCCATTTATATTTGCTGAACGATAAGCGCAGCGACTGGGTGTTGCGGGCGCAAGCTCAAACACGCGGCCAGAAAGGGCCGGCATTGGTTCAAGTTCCGAACAGCCGCGCCAGGATGCGAACGCTGGCGCATTCGCGGCAGATTGATCTCAAGGACGGCGGCGCGGGCACTTTACTTTTGGAGCCCGCCTGGAACGGCCGATTCCAGACCATCTGGTCCATCCCGCTCGCCGCCGGCGGCCGCACGGCAGGCGTCATGCAATTTGGTTTTTCGAAATCCTACGAGTGGCTGCCGCGCGAGCAGGAATTGCTGGCCGCGGCTGCCGAGCGCTGCCTGATGGTCGCTGAGAAAGCTCGTCTGATGGAAGACCTGGCCGCGCGCGAGGAGCAGGTCCGGCAGCTTGCCGAGCACATGCTGCACGTGGAGGAAATCGAGCGCCGCCGCATCAGCCGCGAGCTGCATGACGAAGCCGGACAGTCGCTGCTGTGTATCCGGCTCCAAATAGAATTGCTCGAGCAGGCCATCCCGTCCGAGCACGCCGAATGGATTCGCAAACTCCGTGAGGCGCGGGACCTCACCGAGCGCACCATTCTGGAAATGCGGCGTCTGATCGCCGCCCTAAGCCCGGCGGTGTTGGAACAGCTCGGCCTGGGAGCCGCGATGCGGCAACTGGTGAACCGCTTCCGGCGTCTCAATCCCATCCGTGTCAAACTGCTTCTGGCCAAGCTGGGACGGCTGCCGCAACATACTGAAATTATTGTCTATAGGCTGGTCCAAGAGTGCTGTAACAATATCGCCAAGCACTCCGGCGCCAGCAGCGTAAACATTTCTGTCAGTTCGGCCGATGGATGGGTCAGACTGGCCGTTGAGGACAACGGAGTCGGGTTTAGAGTCGAGGAAGCGCTGGCTCGGAAAGATTCGTTTGGACTTTCTGGCATGAGGGAGCGCGTTGCCCTACTCGGTGGCAGATTTGAGATTCGCAGTTATCCCAAGAATGGCTCCGGCGACGGAACCGGAGTTGGGACCAGAATCGGAAAAAGATCGGTTGATCGTAAGAGAACGGGACGGGGCACCAAGATTTTGATCCGTCTTCCGGTAGCCAAGCAACCGCCGGAATCCAGTTCGGTCGAGCCAATCGCCGCCAAGCCGATGGGGACAAGAACCGCGCGGAGGATCAGAGCAGTCGGTGAGTAGCCCGGCGGCCTGAGTTGAGCACTCAAGCTCCGCAGGCAGGAAGCTCAAGCTTAGGAAAGGGATTCGAGACAGTAAGTAGGTATACGTTTATGGCCAAGACTCGCATCATGCTGGCGGACGATCACACGCTCTTTCGCCAGGGCATCAGAACCCTGATTTCCGCGGAAGCCGATATGGAAGTGGTTGGCGAAGCTTCCAATGGCGGCGACGCCGTCGAAAAAGCAACCGATCTCCGTCCGGACGTCGTTCTCATGGACATCGGCATGCCCGGCCTCAGCAGTTTCGAAGCCACCCGGCAAATCAAGAAGAACCGTCCCGAGACCAAAGTTCTCTTTCTCACCATGTACGATGACGAAGATTATCTGGTGGAAGGCATGGAAGTGGGCGCCAGCGGCTACGTCCTCAAAGATAGCCCTTCAGCCCAATTGGTGGCGGCGGTCCGCGACATTTGCCGAGGCGGCAGTTACCTCAGCCCCCGCATGCTGTCGCAGCTGGTCGACGACTTCCGGTCGCGCATCAAGTCGGCCAACCGGCTGCCTCGCTTCGCTACTCTCACCACGCGCGAGCGCGAAGTCCTCAAGATGCTGGCCGAAGGCAATTCGGTGAAAGAGATCGCCTGCGATCTGAATCTGAGCGTCAAAACCGTGGAAGCCCACAAATTCAATCTAATGCGCAAGCTCGACATCCACAACAAGGCCCAGCTTGTGCAGTACGCGATCCAAAAGAAGATCATCAAGATCCCGAACCTGGCCTAAGGTGCTCAAGTCGCCGGCAACCGCGTCGGCGCGCGGTTCACGTCAGCGCGTTACCATGAAGTCGCTGTGAACCGGCCCATTCTGACGGTACCCGTCCAAAAAGTCGAAGGCGATTCCTCCGCGCCCTTCCAAGATCTACTAGCCGTCGAGGAGCCTCTCGAAATCCGCCTCGGCGACAAGTCGATCTCCATCACCATGCGCACCCCCGGCCACGATTTCGAGCTGGCCGCCGGCTTCCTGTTCACCGAGGGCATCCTGCATGACGCCGCACAGATTCGCGAAATCCGCTGGTCGCACATCGCCCATGGCAACCCCCGCCAGCTTGGCAACTCCGTCACGGTGGAGCTGAACCCCGGCGTTGAGGTTGATCTGGACCGGCTGGAACGCCACTTCTACACCACCTCCAGTTGCGGGGTCTGCGGTAAAGCCTCAATCGAAGCCGTTCAGATGCAGATGGAAATGCAGGGCTGCCCGGTTCTGCCGCGCAACTCGCCGCTGGTCGAATCCCGCGTCGTCCATGCTTTGCCCGACACCCTGCGGCGCGCCCAACCCGTCTTCGAACGAACCGGCGGCCTGCACGCAGCGGCGCTGTTTTCGCCCGATGGAACGCTCCAGCTCTTGCGGGAAGACGTCGGCCGCCACAACGCGGTCGATAAACTGATCGGCGCCGAAATGCTCGCGGGCCACATACCGCTCGGCAACCTTCTCATATTCGTCAGCAGCCGCGCGAGCTTCGAGCTGGTGCAAAAAGCCCTGATGGCCGGCATCCCGATCCTGGCCGCCGTCGGCGCGCCATCGAGCCTGGCAGTGGAAACCGCGCAACGCTTCAACTTGACCCTGCTCGGCTTCGTGCGCGACAGCCGTTTTAATATCTATTCAGGAGCATCCAGAATCCAATGAAACTCCGCATCCACGGCAACTCGCTGCGGCTCCGGCTGAGCCAATCGGAAGTCGCCCAGTTCAGCAAGACCGGTTTTGTCGAAGACAGCACCCAGTTCGCGCCGGGCACAAAGTTCACCTACACCATGGAATCCTCGTCGAGCCTTCCCGCGCCCCAGGCCTCCTATCAGGACCACTGGCTGAGGGTCCAGGTCCCGGCCGCGGCGGCCAACGAATGGTTCACCACGGACCGCATTGCCATCTCGTGCGACCAGCCGATCGAAGCCGGAAAGGCCCTGTCGATCCTGATCGAAAAGGATTTCCAGTGCCTGCATGGCGACGAGGCGCGGGATCCCGACGCTTATCCCAACCCGCTCGAAGAGACCGTTTCTGAACCCCGACCGTAAGGAAGCGGCAGTCTTTGTTACCAAGCCGTGACCGCAGGGAGCGGTCGCTAAAAATGGAAAAAGGCGCCGATGTAATCGAGCGCCCTTCGCCGCGTCGTTCGGAATCGACCCTGGAGTTATGACGTCTTAGTCCCCTTCTGATCGGGGTCCATAGCCTGCCGAACAACCTACCTCGCCGATGTTATCACGAAATCTTCTCGGCAATCGATTTGGCCTGCAGGAACTGCAGCAGGTAATCCGGGCCGCCCGCTTTGGAATCCGTTCCCGACATGTTGAACCCGCCGAAAGGATGCGCGCCCACCATCGCTCCCGTGCACTTGCGATTGATGTAGAGGTTTCCCACAAAAAACTGTTCGCGCGCCTGCCGGATCTTTTCTTTATTGTTGGTATAAACGGCGCCCGTCAGCCCATACTCTGAATCGTTGGCCAGCTCCAGGGCATGCTCGAAATCCCGCGCCTTCGCCACCGCCAGCACCGGCCCGAAAATCTCTTCCTGAAAGATGCGCGCCTTGGAATCCACGTCGGCGATTACGGTCGGTTGCACGAAGTAGCCGTCGCCCGGCGCTTTCCCGCCGCCCGCGATCAACCGGCCTTCCTTCTTGCCGATCTCCACGTATTCCAAAATCGATTTCATGGCGCTTTCGTTGATCACCGGACCCATGTAATTTCCGGAATCTTCCGCCGACCCCACCTTCAACCCCGCCACTTCGGCCTTCAGCTTGTCGACGAACTCGTCATAAATTGCCGCGTCCACAATGGCGCGCGAGCACGCCGAACATTTCTGCCCCTGAAACCCGAACGCCGACCACAATACGCCTTTCACCGCGCTGTCGATGTCAGCTTCGCGATCCACCACGATGGCGTCTTTACCGCCCATCTCGGCGACCACCCGCTTGATCCATCGCTGCCCCTTGCGCGGCTTGGCCGCCAGTTCGTTGATGCGCAGTCCCACTTCTTTGGACCCCGTGAATGCGATGAACCGCGTCAGCGGATGCTCCACCAGGACGTCGCCCACCACCGCTCCGCTGCCGACCAGCATCGAGAACGATCGCGGCGGGAACCCGGCGTCCAGCAACACTTCGGCGAACTTCGCCGCAATGGTCGGCGTATCGCTAGACGGCTTGATCACCACCGTGTTCCCCGCCACCAGCGCGGCGGTGGTCATCCCCACCATGATGGCCAGCGGGAAATTCCACGGCGGTACGACGACGCCCACGCCCAACGGCAGGTAGAACAATTCGTCCTTCTCGCCCGGCAACTGCACCAACGGATCCGGCTTGGCGAGGCGTTGCATTTGGCGCGCGTAGTATTCGCAAAAATCGATCGCCTCGGAAACATCGGCGTCCGCTTCCGGCCACGTTTTGCCGGCTTCGTAAACCAGCCACGCGTCGAACTCAAACTTGCGCTGGCGGAACAACTCCGCGGCGCGCAGAAGGATGCCCGCGCGAATTTCCGCTGGCGCCGCGCCCCACTCCGGAAAATACGCGTGAGCCGCTTCCACAGCTTCTTTCGCCAGCGCCGCCGTAGCTTTGTTGTGAACGCCTACGATCTCACTCGGCCGCGACGGATTCAGCGACTTCAACAGATCCCCGGTCTTCTCGCGCCGCCCGGCGATCAGAAGCTCATACTCGCGCCCTAACTGCGTCCGTACCTCGCGCAACGCCCGCTCCATCGCTTCGCGGTTGGCCGGTTTAGAGAAATCGGCCACTGGTTCGTTCGCAAATGCCGCCGGCGCTTTCACCGGCAGCGCAATCGTGCTGCTCATCTCTGTTTTATCCCTTCGTTTATCCCTTCAAATTGGACGCTGTGCTCTCAACGATCTTGCGGCCGCGCTCGAACATATCCGCCGCTTCATCCGCCAGCTTGCGCCCGCGGTCGTACATTTCGCGCCCGCGATCCAGCAAATCGCCGCCTGAATCAGCCAGCGCATCCCGGCCCCTTTGCGCTTTCCGTGAGAGCTGCCGCCGGGTGGCTTCCCCTGTCGCCGGAGCGTAGAGCAACGCCACCGTGGCGCCGATCGCAATTCCCGCCATGAACCATACCGCTTTGCTGCCGTAATCTTCCGCCATGAACCCTCCCTTTTTATTCTAACGCCCGCCGCGCACAGCAATCCTCTAGAATCAAAGCGTGCCTCTGGAATCAAGTCGTGAAGACGGACTAGATCTGATCGCGGTGTATCGCTCCATGGATGCGGACGCCAAGGAAGACGCCGAAAGCATCGTCGAACTATTGCGTGATGCGGGGATTCAAGCCGTCCTCGACGACGACTCGGCGCCTGGTGTGCCGGAGGGCGTTTTCGAAGTCCGCGTACCGGCCGCCGACGCCGCCCGCGCCGAAGAACTGATCGCCGAAAATCCGCCGCCCGAGGAAGCCGAGGAAGTGGATCCGTCATCGGATCTCGACCTGGAGACTATAATCGGCGCCACGAGTGAAATGGAAGCCATGGGCATCAAGAATCTCCTCGACTCCAACGGCATCGCGGCCGTGTTGGTCGGCGATTCGGTGCTCCCCAACTTTCCATTTGAAGTTCGGGTGGCTCGCGATCAAGCCGAACGCGCCCGCATCCTGATCGCCGACGCGGAAGCCAGGGGGCCGGCCGCCGCGGCGGAAGCCGAGTTGGAATCCGAATCCGACTGATTCTTACAGTCCCGGCTGATTCGCGTGCAGGAACCAACGGTCGATTACAATGTCGCGCACAAACCAGCGTGCGCCCAGCAGCCCCCTTCCCAGCGCGCCGATCCAGGCCGACGGGAGATGTTCTCCGAAACGTGAGGCCCAATCCTGGCCTGCCGTCCCAAATCGCCGCGCGAGCAATTTCCCATATGCCCCCAGGGATTCCCGCGAGTAGTTCCCGTGCGCCTCTGAAATGGCTTGCGCCGCCAGCAGACCGGCTTCGACGGCCGGCCGGATCCCCTCGCCACTCTGCTTATAGGCCAAGCCCGCCGCGTCGCCGATCAACAAAACCCCGTCATCGGCTATTTTGCGCTCCGAGACTCCGTATAGCAAATAGGCGTGACCCAGCAGCGCCGACGACGGAACATCAAACGAAATCCTGCCTGCAGATTTCAAAAAGCGCACGAACGCGGCCACGTGCTCCGAGAGCCGGTGCCGATCCATTCGCCCCAGGCCGATATTCAAGTAGTTGTTTTTTCGAAAGCACCAGCCGTAGCCTTTGATATCCGCGCAGAAGTAGAGCTCCGGCATATTCGGGCGAACGCGGCACGCCGCTTGCTGCCGAGGGTCCATCTCGAACTCGGCCTCTTGCGCCACCACCGCGTTCTCTCGCGCCGGTTTCGCGCCCGTCAGCTTGGCCACCGGGCAGAAGTGGCCGCCCGCTCCCACCACCATGCGCGTCTTGATGTTTCCGTTGGCAACCCAGCCGCCGTTCTCGCGCTGCAAGCTGGTCAGCGCCATCCCTTCGATGAGCCGCGCGCCCGAGCGACGCAAAAGATAATCGTCAAACTCGCGCCGGCGGATCCCGTAACTCACCGTCGCGTTGTATCGGGTATCCAGTGCCAGTCCGCCAATCCAGCCGGTGCGAAACGCAGTAATCGGCTGCAGCACGCGATCGCGGCCGTATTGCGCCGGATCGATCCCGAGTTCGCTCAACACCTGTGGCGTGATCCATCCGCCGCAGATTTTATCGCGCGGGAAAGTCTGCCGGTCGAGAATCGCAACATCGAGCCCGGAACCCCGCAGCCCCCACGCGCAGGACGAGCCCGCCGGCCCTCCGCCTACGATCAGGACATCGCATGCGTCCATTTGACCTTCTCGCGAACCTTCTCGACTAACGGCATGGCGTCTTCCACAACGCGATTTTCATCGGCGTACAGCGGATCGCGGGTCCAGTAAATCGGCTCGCGTTTTGAGCCGCTAAAGACAATCTGGAACAACTGCAAATGGCCCACGCGAAACGCGGCGATCGATCCCGCCAGGTACAGGCGCCACGCCCGCACGAAGCGCGAATCGTACATCCCGGCCACCTGTTGCCTGGATTTCTCAAAGCGCTCCAGCCAATGCTCCAGGGTCTTAGCGTAGTGCATTCTGAGATTCTCCACGTCCAGAACTGAATAGTTCCTGGGCTCCAGAACCCGCAACGATTGCTGCAGCGACGGAACAAATCCGCCGGGGAATATGTGTTTGCGAATCCAACGGCTAAAAACCGCGGGATAGTTTCGCCCGATGAAATGCAGCAGGCCGCGGCCCGTGTCGCCGATGCTGCGGTGAATGGTGTCGGAAAACTCCTGGAAGTGATCCAGCCCTACGTGCTCCAACATGCCCACCGAGACGAACACATCGAACTTACCGGAGATCGCGCGGTAGTCGTCTTCGATGTATTCCACGCGGTCGCTCAATCCTTCCGCTCGCGCCCGCGCTCGCGCGAAAGCAATCTGCTCGCGAGAAACGTTGTACGCTTTCACCAATACGCCATACTCCCGAGCCATGTGGAGCGCCAGCGCTCCCCAGCCGCAGCCCGCTTCCACTACCGTCTCACCGGGTTGCAACCGCAGCTTGCGGCAAACGTGGTCCATCTTGGCAATTTGCGCGTGTTCCAATGTCGACGAAGGCGTCGGAAAGTAAGCGCACGTATAGAGAAGCTGCTCGTCCAGCCACAGCTTATAGAAATCGTTCCCCAGATCGTAATGCCGGTGGATGTTGGTGCGCGATCCGCGGCGCGAGTTGTCCTGTAATAAATCCATCCATTTGGAAGCCGCCCGGGAATACCACTTGCCGGCAGTGGATGAGTTTTCCATGGCCTGGTAGATGGCTTCGAGCAAACGCACCAGATCGCCCTCCACCTCAATGCGGCCGTCCATATACGCGTCCCCGAAGCTGACCTCCGGATCGCGCAGCAGACCCGCCAGCGTGCTGCGATCCTGAATCACCATGGTGGCGACGGGAGCGCCGCCGGGGGGAGAAACATCGGCGCCTCCTTTGACCAGAAGGCGAACCGGCGCCGAGCCCGTAGCCTCAAGAATTCGCGACAGCAGCCATTCATCAGCGAAGCGTGGCAGAATCGCCATGTGCCTGTTCCTCCGATTGAGCAAGCCGAGCAGACCCGCTCTATTTAGATGATGTTACTACTCGCGCTAACACTTTGGGGACCGTACTGGCTTTCGCAGATTCCCCCTACCCCCAACCATAAGACGATGTGAAGTCAATAGCTTGACACGAAAGCTTCTCGAATCGACAGAAAACATTCTCTCATGGGACCCTTGAAACAGGATTTTCTTCCGCCGGACTGTGGAATTTACTCAGCCGCTTGCGTCTTTTTCCTCAGCCACTTAGTCCGCCGCCCCGGCATTGCCGTATAGCTGCAAGAATTGCGCCGCCAAGCGATAAATTCCAGCTTCGGAGCGATGGTACCTCAACTGCTCAACAAGGAACTCCGCCAGTTCGCGAAGGAAAAAAGGACCTTAGGGTTAAACATCTTTTTGAATACTGCCGTTAAGTTAGGTTACAGGAGCCAGCAATATGGACGCCGTCGTTCTTCCAAAAGAGGTTGTTCTAAATCAGGAGGCGCCTGAATCGCATCCGGCGGTCGCCACCCCCAACGACGAGGTACGTTCCCTGGCTCGATTCGCCGCCAGCTCCGGCGACAGATCGACGGGTGATGTGTTGCGCCCCGCCGGCGTCGAGAAAGGCAGCTCCCGGCCCCGGTATTTGCTCTCGGTAGGGGTGCGCAAAGGCGATGGCGTCGGGCCCGTGGTGGCTCTCGGCGAGCAGTGCTCGAAGCTGTTGGTTGTCACTCTTGGAATCAGCGATGTGGTGGAGCGCACCGGCCTCACCGTCTCGGTATGGGGTTCGCCGGACCAGAACCAATGGGGCCCTAAGCCTCTGCTGACCTTCCGGCAGCGTCAATACTGCGGTGTTTATTCGGTCCTTCTAAACCTGGCGATGCACACCGATGTCCGCTACTTGCGCGTACAGTGGAACACGAACCTTTGGGGAAAGGGTGAACGCATTCCCATGTTCGGTTTTGAAGTATTCTTGGAAGAGTCCGGCGCGCGGGTCAGCGGTTCGGCGGTGGCGTAGCTTGCCGCTCACAACCTAACGTAACGGATTCGCGCCTCGCGAATCTCATCAATAGGTAAAGATAGGGTAAAGTGCGGGCCGATGGACAACATAGAGGTTTTTCTTGTAGAGGATAATCCTGCCGATGTGCTGCTGGTTCGGGTGGCCCTATCCAAGTTCCCTTTCCTCTCAAGCTGCTCGTGGCTAAGGATGGCGAGCAAGCGCTCAAGATGCTGTGCTCTCCAGATTTCCGGCCCCAGTTGATCATTCTCGATCTGAACATGCCTCGCGTGGACGGCCAGACCGTACTGCAGCAGTTCCAGCAGACCAAGATCCCCATCGTGATCTTCAGCTCGACCCAGAACAAGGCGGAAGTACAGAAGGCCCTGGCTCTCGGGGCGCGCGAATACGTTCAGAAGCCTATCGGATTTGAGCCCTACGCAGACGCGATCCTCGGGATGGTAAGGCGCTGGATCGCCCCTCCTGCCGAACCAGCGCTCCCAACGAGTTAACGCCCCGAACTGCTAACAGACGCCATTCAGCGCGAAATGCCCGAATTCGCCTCCGTGGGGCGGACGCCCGCGTCGTAGTGGGGCGGACGCCCTCGTCCGCGCCGGACCCCCTGGTCCGGCTCATCAAACCAAAATTCGCGGATACAACTTCGTCGCCAGCGCGATCAAGAGCGCCAGCGCCAGCGCCATCATTCCTACATCCACGCCCAGCCCAAAGACGCTCTGCGCACCCCGCACCATCAGCGCCCGCAGGAAATCCACCTGGTAACTGAGCGGGTTGATCTTCGCCAAAACCTTCAGCCAGCCCGGCATCATGCTCAGGGGATAAATCGCGTTGCTCGCGAAAAACAGCGGCATGGTCAGCACCTGCCCAATGCCCATGAACCGTTCGCGCGATTTGACGATGCAAGCCGCCACCAGCGAGAAAGTGGAAAAGATGGCCGCGCCAAACATCACCCCGGCCAATACGCCCGCCATGCGCCACGGCTCAAATCTTAATTGCACGCCCATGAAGAAAGCGATGATGTAGACCAGCACGGCTTGAAATACTCCACGAATGGTGGAAGAAAGCGCGCGGCCCATCACCAACGCGGCCCGCGGCGCCGGACTCACCATAAACTTGTGCAGCACGCCCTGGTCCCGCTCCCAGATCAGGGAAATTCCATAGAAGATGGCGCCGAACATCACACTCTGCGCCAGAATTCCCGGCGCCATGAAGTCCAGATATTTCAAATTTCCCGTCGGGATGGCGCGCGTTCGCGAAAATACCGGCGCGAACACCACCAGCCACAACACCGGCTGCAGCATGCGCGTGAAAAGCTCCGCCGGATCGTGCATCAGCTTGCGCACGTCGGCTTCCGCCACCACCATCATTTGCAGCACGAACGCTAGCGGCTGCGGCGTGTCACTCCAGGCGCCGTGCCGTGCGGCGAGTTCTTGCGACATCGCGGAAAGCTCCTCCTTCTGCGGTCCCCCCCTCGATGCCGCCCTCGATGGACGCGCCCGTGGACAGAATGAACACGTCGTTCAGAGTAGCCTCGGGACCGGCCTGCAACTTCAGCGCCGCAGGCGATCCCAACGACGCAATGTGCCCCTGATGCATGATCGCCACCATATCGCACAGGCCGTCCGCTTCTTCCATATCGTGCGTCGTCATGAGAATCGTGGTGCCGAACTGCTGCCGCAACTCGCGAATTCGCTCCCACACCGACCGCTTGGCCACTGGATCGAGCCCTATGGTTGGTTCATCGAGAAACAGCACATCCGGCCGGTGCAGCATGGATTGCGCGATTTCGAGCCGCCGGATCATCCCGCCCGAATAATGTTTTACGCGCTTTTCGGCCGCCTCGCTGAGGTCCATGAATTCGAACGCCTCCCCGATGCGTCTCTCGCGTTCTTTGCCACGGATCCCATACAGCTTGGCCGAAATCAGCAGGTTCTCGTAGCCCGTCAAATCGCCATCGGCGGAGAGCATCTGCGACACGTATCCGATGTTGCGCCGCACATCCGCCGGCTTCTTGACGATGTCGAAGCCGGCCACCAATGCCGTCCCGCTAGTCGGCGGCAAAAGCGTTGTGAGCATCTTGATGAGCGTGCTCTTGCCCGCACCATTTGGACCCAGCAGGCCGAAAATGGAACCCGCCGCCGCGCTGAATTCGAGGCGATCGACAGCCACCAGCGAATCGTAGCGGCGCGTAAGCTCGAACGTCTGAATCGCGGACTCCATGCGATCAGAGTAACGCACGCGGAACTCTCCAACGCGAGCTTCGTGATATTTTTGAATCTGCCCTGCCCCACTCCACGCCATCCACTGCGCCCGTTGCCCGCGGCAGCGCACTCGCCTGGGTTTCCGAGCCTCGCGGCCTCGCGCTCTGGGCGGCCATGGCCGGCTTCGTGCTCGATTCCTACGATGTCCTGCTCTACGTCTTCGTGGTCCAGACCTTGCGCGCCGAATTTCATTGGAGCGCCGCCACCGCGGGTCTGGTCAGTTCAGCCACGCTGATCACCTCCGCGCTGGGCGGCATCGGCGCGGGCTTTCTTTCGGACCGCATCGGCCGCCGGCGAACGCTGGTTCTCACCATCCTGATTTATTCCATCGGCTCCGGCGGATCGGCCCTGGCCACCGGCCTTGCGACGCTCATCTTCTGGCGATCCATCGTCGGATTCGGGCTGGGAGGCGAATGGTCGGCCGGCGCGGTGCTGGTGGCCGAAAGCTGGCCGCCGAAACATCGCGCTAAAGCCATCGCACTGATGCAATCCGGCTGGGCCATCGGGTATATGCTCGCCGCAGCCAGCACTGCGTTCATTCTGCCGCGCTTCGGGTGGCGCGTGCTGTTCCTCACCGGACTCCTTCCCGCGCTCCTCACCATCTGGATCCAGCGCAAAGTGAAGGAGCCGCCGTTATGGAAAGAGAAACCCGCCGCGAGTCCCTGGCTCGATCTCTTCCGTCCGCCGCTCGCCAGGCGAACATTTCTCACCACCGCGCTCGCCATGTGTATGCTCTTCGCCTACTGGGGACTCAACACCTGGCTCCCCGGATTTCTCTCCGCTCCTCGATCGCAGGGTGGCGCCGGACTCAACGTTCTCCAAACCAGCGCGTGGATTTTCATCATGCAGTTCGGCACGTTCCTGGGCTATGCAAGCTTCGGCTGGCTGGCCGATTGGTGGGGCCGCCGGCCGGCCTTTTTCGTCTACGTCATCATCGCCGCCGTGCTCACGCCCATCTATGGGCTCACACCCATCTGGGCCGGACCGTCGTCGGAATTCTGGCTGCTGGCCCTTGGGCCGCTGGTCGGATTTTTCGGCACCGGCTTTTTCTCGCTGTTCGGAACCATGCTCGCCGAACTCTATCCAACCTCCATCCGCGGCTCGGCGCAGGGTTTCGTCTATAACACCGGCCGCGCCGCCAGCGCCCTTGCGCCTTTCGCCATCGGAGCCATTGCCGATCGCCACGGACTGGGCTACGGGCTCGCGCTCAACTCCGCGTTCTTCCTGATCGGCGCCGCGCTGATCTTCACGCTTCCCGAAACCCGCGGCACGGAGCTAAACTGAGCCGCCATGCGTGAGAGCTGCGGAAAAAGGCGCAATTCGTTTCGCTCCCTATGGCAGATTGCGGATTCTGAGCCGCGACCGGAGGAAGCGGTATTATCGAGTTTTTCCGCAGCCTGTCAGGCAGCGCGAGATGTTTTTGTTGAATGAACTTTCTGTACGATGCACCAGTCTAGTCTCCTGTCCCAAAAGTCGATTGAAGAAGTCGCCGAGTGGGGCGGACGCCCGCGTCCGCGGCCGACGCCCCCGTTGGCCTCCGTTTTGAGTGAGTTGGAGGAGCCGGACCAGGGGTCCGGCGCGGACGAGGGCGTCCGCCCCACCCCGAAATAACTAGTAGTGAAATCTCCAACGGAACTCGACGTAGATTTCTCGCGGGTCGTTATAGTGGAATCCGCCGAACGTCAGGCTATTGTCGAGCAATACGCGACGGTTCGCCACATTCAAAGCAGTCAGCGAGATCTTGTATTTGTCTTTCTCGCCAAAGCTCTTTCCCACGGAAAGATCAAACGTAGTGTGCTGCGGCAGATAGTTCCCCGGGTATTCCGCGTCCGGCATCCCGTTGGTGAATCCGGAGCCGTAGTACACATTCGTCGAACCGAACAACCGCCAGGGAAGGCTCGCATTGAAACCCAGGTTCAGCGTGTTCCTCTGATCGTGGTCCACCGGCGATAATCCTGGGGGCGGCTCGCATCCCGCCGGCGCTGGGACAGGACAGATCAAACCGCCGGTGAAGGGCGACGAAGCCTGTGCGATCTGGTTCGAGTAGGCCAGGTGGAACTGACCGCGGCGCCACAAGCGGGGGGAACGCAGCGTCGTTTCCCAACCTTGAATCAAGGCGTAGTCCCAAGTGAGCGGCCAGAAGAGGTTTGATTCGCCAATATTGCTGTGGTCCAGCCAATTCCTCGCGCTGGTTTGAAAAGTATCGATGTCGAGTGTCCAACCGCGAAAAGGAATCGCCACGCCGAACTGATATTCGTGATCGCGCTCTCCTTGCAGTGCGCCGAAAGTGAGGCTCTGGCTGTTGGCTAAGTCGCTTAATGGACCGGTAGCAGTCAAGAGTGGAGGCGGTTGGTAAAACACGCCGTAAAAGCCGCGAAACACCCAGTTCAGGCGTGGGATTCTGATGGCGACGCCGAAGCGTGGGTCGGGCGCGTTCTCCACCACGGCCCGCTGGGTTCCGCCGCCGACCGATCCGGAATCGAAGTGCGAATAGCGAAAGCCGGCGATAAGGGTCAACCACGAGGTCACCTTGTACCGGTCGCTGACGAACAACTCAGCCAGTCCGCCGGTTACGGCGCCCGACGAAGGGCCGAAGTTCTGACAGCTTGTACCGCAATCCGTAAAAACGTTATTAAAGTAGTTGGCCTGGTGCTGGGCGAATCCGTACGCTCCCACTTGAATGTCGTTGTTCTTCAGAACGGTTGCGCTCAAGCTGGCCTGTGCACCGCCGTAGTTGGCGGTCTGGTTCACATTCGTGATCACCGGGAAATCGTTCGGCGAGCTGTTATAGCTGGCCTGGTTGTAATGATAAAAGGGTGAAACCGTCAGCAGCAGGTTGGGACTAAATGTGTGGACCCACGAGAAGGTGACGTAACCATCCGGTTCACGTTCACTATCGTGAAGACCGTAACTGGGATACACCTGATTTCCGGATGAGTTGGGATTCGGGTCGATCGGGATCTGGTAATAATCCTGGCGCAACGAGGCAACCAGCCGAAATTGATTGGACGGATTGGCGTTGAATATGAAGGACGCGAATCCCCCATAACCGTTCTCGGCGTCGTGCACTACCTGCCCGATCGGGGGCTGCAGACCGTAGTCGCTGCGATTTGCGTTTACGCTCGCATAATAGGCGAAGCGTTTGGTGTGCCCTCCGAAATTAAGTTGATCGTTGGTCTGGTACCAATTGCCGAAGCTGGTGACGAGTTCCGCCTCATTGTCCCGCTCGAAGCCGGTGCGGGGCACGATGTTGAAGACTCCATACGTACGGTCTCCGTACCCCGCATCGTAGCTGCCTCGCTGAACTTCGAGATAATCAATGTCCTTGGGATCGATTTGCGGGCCTAGATTGGTGGCGATATTGGTGTTCGGTATGGGTACGCCGTCAATCAGCCATTCCGTTTGATGGCCTCCGCGCATATGCAACATGTCGTGACTTACGTAGGCGCCTGGCGTAAAGTCGGTGATCATCGCCATACTGTTGGTGCGGTCGGCGCCGGGAGTTTGGGCGATGTCCTCACGATCGAGCAGCGTGGTGGGGGTCACCGAATCCATGTTGACCGCGCCAGATTGGCCGACGACAACGGTGGATTGACTCAAGGTCCCAATCGTCAGTTGAAAATGGAGAACGGGCGACGAGTTGGAATCCACGGTGACAGTCTGTTCCGAAGTCTCGAAATTGGACTGAGTGACGGTAATTTTGTAGTCGCCGACCGGCACGCTGGTGAACGAAAAGGCGCCGCTATCGTCGGCTTGCGTGGCTTGAGAATAATCCGAGGTGATGGCCTGCAGCTTTACCGATGCTCCGGCCACGGGCCGGTGCTGCGGGTCGTGCACGATTCCCTGGATTCTTCCAAAGATCGTTGCTTGCAACAGAGACCCAAATATCAAGAAACAGAATAAGAGCTTACGCACAAAGGCTTCTCCACCCAAAACGAATCAAATGTGGATGTGTAAACTAAGCGACGAAAGGAGGAGGGCGTTCGAATAGAGGTGCATCGTGGCGAGTGGAAGGAATCCAGCCCACCCACGTCGGCGGCGGCGAAATCGCGGGCGCCAATTGGACACATGCTCTGGCGGGAACAACCGTCTCTGCAACAGGCTGGCTCTTGCGGACCGCAACCTGGCACGTCCCGCAGCATTCCCGAGAGGAAAACGCGGGACCCGAGGTTTCCCCCGCTGACATATGCCCATGCGATCTCCGGCAGCAGCTCATGCTCCCGTCCTTACAAGAACAGGACATGTCGCTGGCGGCGGACGCGAGAGCTAGAATCGGAAGCGGCTGCGCGAATAGAAATGCCACCAGCGCGAGTGCAAACCAGCGTGCGGCGCGCGAGGGCATTACGCATAGTATACGCTCGAACCGGCCGAAAACTTCCGTCCGAGATCTAAAGAGCGGCAAACTGGAGGCCAAACCTAAAGGCGTCAAAGCTTTACGACGATTAGGACTAAGAGCGGTCTTAGTGGAAACAGGCGGCAGGAAAAGGATGAGCAAGAATCCCAACGGAGCCTTGCACCCACAGAACGCCGAGGATCGTCTGTCCTGGCGTTTTGCCGCCCTAGTCACGTTTGCCGCCGCTATTGGCGAATTGCTGACCCACCTGCTGGTCCAACATCTAAACGGATGGTTGGTACACGCCTTGTCGTTCGGCACGCTCATGCTGGCCGCGGCGCTGATGTTTGCCTGGTCCCGGCGCCGGCGCACGGAACGGGTCGCCATGAAGGCTGGAGCTGAACAGTTGCTGTCGGCCGAAATCGATAACCGGCGCCGCGCCGAAGATATGCTGCGGGAGCGCACCCAACTGCTGGACACTTTGATCCAAACCAGTCCGGTAGGTATCATCGTGCACGATCAGCATCGCGTGGTCACGCTGGCCAATCCCGCCTTTTGCGAAATCTTCGGCTACACCGAACCCGAGTGCCTGGGACGCAGGCTGGAAGAATTGATCGTGCAGCCGGGCGCTGAAGAGGTGTTCCTGTCGAACATCGAGCGCATCGCCGAAGGAGCCGTCTTCCAAGGCCCGATGAAGCGGAAAAAGAAAGACGGATGCCTGGTAGACGTCGAAGTGCACGCCAAGCGGCTTCTGGCCGACGGCAAGTATTGCGGCGCGTTCGCTCTTTTTCAAGACATCGCCAAGCGCGTGGAAGCGGAAACTGCGCTCCGCCAAAGCGAGGAGGTCTTCCGCACGCTCTGCGCGGCTGCTCCGGTCGGGGTCTTTCGGATCGACCAGCAAGGCTCCATGGTCTATGCCAATGAGCGGCTCCTGGAGATTCACGACCTCACCATGGACCAGGTTAAAGGGCCCGAATTCCGCGCCGGCATTCATCCCGAAGACGCCGGCAGAGTAATGGCTGCCAGAAGCGCTAACATGCAGTCGGAAAAACGCTTTTTCGATCAATATCGATACGTGAAACCCGGCGGCGAAGTCGTATGGCTGGGCGTCCATGGGGGGCCGGTTTACGCGCCGGACGGGCGTCCCCAAGGATTTGTGGGAGTGATCGAAGACATCACCTCGGTGCGCGTAGCGCACGAGCGAATGCGCGAGGCCAAGGAAGCCGCCGATGCGGCCAGCCGCGCAAAATCGGAGTTCCTGGCCAACATGAGCCACGAGATCCGTACGCCCATGAATGGCATTATCGGAATGACCGAGCTGGCTTTGGATACCGAGCTGGATCCTTCGCAGCGAGAGTATCTCAACGCGGTCAAATACTCGGCGGATTCCCTGCTCACCGTCATCAACGACATTCTGGATTTCTCGAAAATTGAAGTAGGCAAGCTGAGCCTCGATCCTATCGAGTTCAAGCTGCGCGATCACCTGGGACAGGCCATGAAAATTCTGGCGGGACGCGCCCATGAGAAGGGCCTGGAACTGGCGTATTTCGTTCCGCCGGAGCTGCCCGACTTCGTGGTCGGCGATCCGGTACGCCTGCGTCAGGTGATCCTCAATTTGATTGGCAACGCTATCAAGTTCACCGAGCGGGGCGAAGTGGTCTTGCGGGTAGAGGTGGAATCGCAAACTAACGATGGAATGTCGCTGCACTTCGCCGTTTCCGACACCGGGATCGGCATTCCTCCCGAAAAGCAGGCACTCATCTTTGAACCTTTTTCGCAGGCCGACACCTCAACCACGCGCCGCTATGGTGGCACGGGCCTCGGGCTTTCCATCTCCTCGCGCTTGATCGACATGATGAACGGGCGAATCTGGCTGGAAAGTGAACCAGGCCAAGGCGCCACTTTTCACTTCACGGCCCGTTTCGGAGCGGCCAGCGTTTCGTCGACTCCGGCGAGCGCGGACCCCGCCATTCTCGAAAATGTGCATGTGCTGATTGTCGATGACAATGCCACCAATCGCCAGATTCTGGAGAAGACGCTGAGCCACTGGAAGATGCGTCCAACCTCCGCGGCCGGGGCCGAAGCCGGCATCGCGCTGCTTGAGCAAGCCCGGGCCAGCGGAACGCCGTTCGGCCTCATGCTGGTCGACTGTCATATGCCCGATATCGATGGTTTCATGCTCGTTGAGCGGTTGCAGACACTGCCGGAAATGCGCGATCTGGTGACCGTTATGCTGACCTCAGGCGGACAGCGCGGAGATGGCCAGCGCTGCGAGGAGCTGGGGATAGCGGCTTATCTAATCAAACCGGTTCTGCAGTCCGACCTCTTGGAGGCTTTGATGCGAGTGCTGGGGCCTCGTTCCCATGCCGCGGCGCCCATGCAATTGATCACTCGCGACACCTTGCGCGAAGCCCGCCTGTCATTGCGCGTTTTGCTCGCCGAAGACAACATCGTAAACCAGCGTCTGGCCGTGCGCCTGCTCGAAAAAGAAGGCCACAGTGTGGTGGTGGCCGGCGACGGCGTCAAGACGCTGGAGGCGTTGGCGAGAGAGCCGTTCGATCTTATCCTCATGGACGTGCAAATGCCTTTGATGGATGGAGTGGAAACCACCGCCGCGATTCGCAAACGGGAGAAGAGCAACGGCGTGCATATTCCTATCGTCGCGATGACCGCCCACGCCATGGCCGGCGACCGGCAACGTTTCTTGTCACTGGGAATGGACGGATACGTGTCAAAACCCATCCATTCACGCGAGCTGTTCGATGTCATCGAGACCGTATTCGCCGCGAGCCGCGTAAGCTAACCCGAGCGGAGCGACCTGTAAGATGAGAGCAGCATCTTTCGATGTCGCTCAAAGAGTACAGCCGCAAGCGGTCTTTCGATAAGACTCCGGAGCCTAAGCCCGCGACGCCCGCGCCATCGGCTTCGCCAGGCAATTACTTTTGCGTCCAGCGTCACGACGCCACGCGGCTGCACTACGATTTCCGGCTGGAAGTGGACGGGACGCTGAAATCCTGGGCCGTGCCCAAAGGCCCGAGCCTGGAACCGCTCGCCAAACATCTTGCCATGCACGTGGAGGATCATCCGCTCGATTATGGCGGCTTTGAAGGCAACATTCCGAAAGGTGAGTACGGCGGCGGAAGCGTGATGCTGTGGGATCGCGGCAGTTACGAACTGCTGGGCGACGCGCCGGCGCTGGCGCAAATCGAGCGCGGCGATTTCAAATTTCGTTTGCAGGGCGAAAAGCTGCGCGGCGAATTTGCACTGGTGTTGATGCGCGGGCGCGGCAAGGGCAACGAATGGCTGCTCATCAAAAAGAAAGACGCCGACGCGAAGCCCGGCTGGAACATCGAGGATCACGCACGCAGCGTACTCACCGGCCGCACCCAACAGGAGATCGCGGAGAACCTCGCTCCCAGCCAATCCCCAACCCCAAATCCCCAATCCCGCGCGATGCCGAAAGGGGCCGTGCAAGCACCAATGCCGGGGTCCGTGTCCCCCATGCTGGCCACCCTCGCCACCCGGCCGCCCGTGGGCGATTCGTGGCTCTACGACGTGAAATGGGATGGCGTGCGAGCGTTGTGCTTTATCGGGGGTGATCAAGAAGAGAACGAACTCCGCATTTTCTCGCGATCCGGAAAGCGCTGCGACCAGCAGTATCCCGAGTTGAGCGTTCTTCCACGCCACGTCAAGGCATCGCAGGCGATTCTGGACGGCGAGATCGCGGTGCTGGACGACAAGGGCCGCTCCAGCTTCAGCCTGATCCAACCACGCATCTCTGTGACCGACGCAAACGCGATCGCGCATCTCTCCCGATCGGCCCCCGCCAACCTTTTCTTGTTCGATCTGCTGTATCTCGACGGCTACGATTTGCGCGGAACGCCGCTCGAAGAACGCAAGCGCCTGCTGTCGGAAGTTGTCACTCCCTCCGATCGCATTCACGTTTCCGATTTCTTCACTGTGGATGGAGATGCGATGCTCGAAGCCGCGCGCGCCAATGGACTGGAAGGCATCGTGGCCAAGGCGCGCGGGAGCAAATACGAAGGACGCCGCAGCCGCGATTGGGTGAAAGTCAAAGTGGTGTCGACCGGCGAGTTCGTCATCGGCGGATTCACGCACGGCGAGCGCGACTACTTCAGCTCGCTGGTTCTGGGGCTTTACGATGGAGAAAAGCTGACGCACGCCGGGCAGGTGGGCACGGGATTCAACGAGAAGTCGCTCAAAGAAATCTACGGCAAAATCGAACCGCTCATCGCCAAGAAAAGTCCCTTCACCGGAACCGTCAAGGCGCTGCGCGATGTGACGTGGATCAAGCCCGAGCTGGTGGCCGAAATCAAATATCTGGAATTCACCCCCGACGGACTTCTGCGCGCCCCGGTGTTTGTCGCCCTTCGCGGCGATAAGGATCCGAAAGAGTGCGTGCGCGAAACGGCGGAAGCGATGGAAACGTCTGGAGGCCCGCTCATTCCCGCGGACTCGCCCGCTGAAGTTGCGCTCGACATCGAAGGCCATCGCCTCAAACTCACGAATCTCAACAAGGTGTTCTATCCCGGCGAAGGCGTCACCAAGCGCGACGTGATCAATTACTACGATGCGGTAGCGCCGCTGATTCTTCCGCATCTGCGCGACCGCCCGCTTTCGCTCAAGCGCTATCCGAACGGCATCCTCGAGCAGTACTTCTTTCAGAAGGACGCCGAGGGCAAAGTTCCCGATTGGGTGCGCCTGGAGCCGATTTTCTCCGAATACAATCAGGACAAAATCCATTACATTATCTGCAACGACCGCGCAACGCTGATCTATCTGGCGAACCTGGCCAGCATCGACCAGAACCCCTGGATGAGCCGCGTGGGTTCGCTCGACAATCCGGATTTCGCTCTCATCGATCTGGATCCGACCGAAGGCTGTCCCTACAGCCAGATTGTCGAAGCGGCGCAACTGGTGAAGAAAACGCTCGATTCGATCGGACTCGCGGGTTATCCAAAAACAACCGGCGGCGACGGAATGCACATCTACATTCCGCTGGAACCCATCTATACCTACGAACAAGTCCGCTCCTTCGCGGAGTTGCTATCGATTCTGGTCATCAACCAAAATCCCGATCTGTTCACCACTCCGCGGACCGTTGCGCGCCGCAAGAAAGCGAAGGTCTATTTCGACTATCTGCAAATCTCGAGCGCCAAGACCATCGCGGCCCCTTATGTTCTGCGGGCGCATCCGGGAGCTCCGGTCTCGACGCCGCTCGATTGGTCGGAAGTAAACGGCGGCCTGGAGCCCGGGCAGTTCAACATCCACAACGCCATGGATCGCTTCGCGCGCACCGGAGATTTGTTCGAAGGCGTTCTCACGAAGCCGCAGAAACTGGAGCCGGCTTTGGAGAAGGTGGCAGCGAATAGCGCTTCACTAGCGCCACACCGGCGAAAATGATCAACATCGCGATCAGTTCCTGAAGTCCGAAATGCTCGCGGAAGAAGAGCCAGCCGAGAAACACGGCGATGATCGGGTTGATGTAGTTGTAGATGCTGACCACCGACACGGGCAGACGGTCGAGCACAAAACTGTAGGCGCTATAACCCACGATGGAGCCGAACACCACTAGATAAACCACCGCTCCGATACTGCGCGTGCTCCAACTGGATGGATGCGGCCTGGCGAACAATGCGGGTATGGCGAACGCGAGGCCGGTGGCGAGTTGCTGCACCGCGCCGCTGACCACGGGATGCGCCTTGGTTTGATGGCGGCGTTGCAAGATGGACCCCAGCGCCCAGCCGGCGCAGCCGAGTTGCAGCAGCAGGAAACCGCGCAGCAGCGGACCGCCGAAGCCTTCCTGCAGCGCCTCGGGAGCGACCAACAGAATGGCGCCCGCGAGTCCCACGAACATCCCGGCGATGGTGGGCCCATGCAATCGAGCGCCGCCGGGAATGAGCGCCTCGACGCCGATCATCCAGAATGGCGATACCGTGATGAAGACCGATGCCAGGCCGCTGGGCACCCACTGCTCCGCGTACACCAGACAGCCCGTGCCGGCGCCGATGATGATCACGCCGTATAGCGCGGTGTACCAGAGTTCGCGTCCGGTGGGAAGATGCGCCTTCGAGAAATAGGCCACGGCCAACAAGATGATTCCAGAGATGGTGTAACGCACGCTCATCAGCACTGCGGGCGCCATGGATTCGAGCGCGATGCGAATGCCAAGGTAAGTGGTGCCCCAGAAGAAGCACACCGCGGCCAGCGCCAGGTACGCCTGAAAATGAGGATGGCGCGGCAAAATTCAGGGTAACATTGAGTGTTGATACTCACCGTCACGATCAACCCTTCGGTAGATCGCAATATTGAAGTAGACAGGCTAGTTTTCGAAGACCGCGCCTATATTCTTTCGCGCAGCGACTCGGCCGGCGGCCGCGGCATGAACGCTTCCCGCGTGCTGCATTCGTTCGGAGCCAAGACGCTGGCGATTGTCACCTCGGGCGGCGTGAACGGGCCGCGCCTGGAAAAGCTGGCGGCGAAATCTGGATTTCCGGTGAAGGCGGTTCCGATTCAAAACGAGATTCGCGTGAATCTGACTATCACCGACAAGCAGGGGCTCGCCATCCGGCTGAACGAACGCGGCCCGAAGATCACGCCGGAGGAGCTGACGCGCATGGAAAAGGCGGTGGCGAACCGCCTGGAATCGGCTTCCTGGCTGATGTTATGCGGAAGCATTCCGCCGGGTGTGTCGAGCGATTTCTACACCAAACTGATTCGCCTGGCGCGCGAGCACAAAGTGAAAACGATGCTGGACACCGACGGCGACGCGCTACTGCACGGCATCGAAGCGTCTCCCACAATTGTGAGTCCGAATCAGCCCGAAGCGGAACGTCTGCTGAATCGCGCACTGATCACGCGGGCGCAATTTTTGGAAGCGGCCACGCGCATCAAAGCGATGGGCGCCGAAGCCGTGATGCTGTCGCTGGGTGGGCGCGGCGTGGTGGCGGTGAATGAGAATCAACTGTTGGAAGTGATCCCGCCGCGGACGGATGCTGTGTCGCCCCTGGGCGCGGGCGATGCGCTCGCTGCGGCGTACGTATGGGCGGCCACCAAGAAAAAAGACTTCGCCGAATGTGTGCGCTGGGCGGTGGCGGCGGGAACGGCCTCGGCCATGCAGCCCGGGCTGGTATTCGCCAGCCTGGAGCAAACCAAAGAAGTGTATAAATCGGTGGAAGTGCGCCGGGCCTGAATCATTCCCCTTCGCCATCGGGCTTGCCCGTGGGTCGCTTGGCGGTGTTGATCAGCACCACAAACAGAAGTAGCAGGCAGAGCAGCGTGGCCACGCATCCGATGACCAGGGCGTCCGTTGGTTTGTGCGGACCGGGCATCACCTTCCACAGGACAGCGACGGTTACGCCGAAGATCATCGCCATGCCGAGAGTGAGCGCCAGCGTTCTGTTCATTAGTCGTATTTTTCGAAAATGATCTGCTTGCGGTCGAGGCCCAACCCCTTGAGGATAGCGCGTACGTCATCGACCATCGCTTTGAGGCCGCAGATGTAGACGTCGAGATCGCGCCGGTCGCCGATGGCTTCGAGTAAGTGAGTTTGCACATGTCCGATGCGCCCGGTCCAGGAGGATTCCGCGCGGCTCAACGTTGGCCAAAAGCGGAAATTGGGATACCGGCCGGCAAGCGCGTCGAAATCGTCGCGATAGTAAATGGTCTGTTCGTGGCGCACGCCGAAGAGAAGCGTGAGCGGCCCGGCGTGGGGATGCGACAAATAGTCGGGCGCCATGGCGCGGAAAGGCGCAATGCCAGTGCCGGTGGCGATGAAGACGGCTTCTTTCGCTGGATCGCGAATCACGAAGAATCCGAGTGGCGCGGACGTCTCGATGGAATCGCCCGGCTGCATGGCGAAAAGATGGGGAGTGAAGACGCCTCCCTCCACCAGATTCAAGCAGAGCTCGAAGCGATTGCCATCGGGGAGGGAGACGATGGAATAAGGGCGCGTGATCTTCTTGCCGCTGAGCGTTTCATTGAACGAAACGAACTGGCCTGGCTTGAAGTGGAGCTGCCGGACTCCGGGGACTTCGAATACGAAGTGGCGGACTTCGGGCGCGATGTCGTGAAATTCCAGGACCGTTGCTCTCATGCGATATTTAAGGCTTCACTGGCGCGATCGAGCAGCGCTTGGACCAGGGCAGGATGTCCATCCAATGGTGAGGTGATCTGCACTTCGATGCCGCCGTGAGCGTGCGAGGCCTCGAGGGCGAGGCGCGGCAGGTCGCGCTGCATGTGCGTGCCAAGCGTGAGGAAATAGGGGATGACGACAATCCGCCGGGCGCCGCGCGCGATGAGCATCGTAGCAGCCGCGGTGAGATCCGGCTGGCCAATTTCCAGAAAGGCCGGTTCGACAACGTGCCGGCCGGAAGCAGCCATCTGAGCGGCGACGTCGCGCACGGCCTGGTTGGCGCTTTCGACGCGAGAGCCGTGGGCGAAGACGATGAACCCGGTCATATCTGAATCAGTGGCGAATCGGGCGTGAGACTTTGTTCGGGTGCGGGAAAGTATGCTCGCAGATAATCGATGAACGCGCGTCCGCGCGGGCGTCCGTTATTTTCGTGCAGCTCCACGCGCTCAAGGAACACGAGCGTTCCGAGGATTTCAGCGTCACGGAGAGGCATCGCATTCTTTCCGGCCAGTTCTTTGCGCAGGCCCTCGATGGCTTCCTGCATTTTCTGATGGATGCCGGCGGCGATCAGGTTGGTGGGGCGAGTTTCGTAATAGAGGCCGCTCTGGAGCGTTCGATAAGTGCGGATGAGGGATTGGAGCGCGTCGCGGACGTCGGAATCCACGGCGCCAGCCGAGCCGAGCGAAGCTTCGATGAGCTTCGCGCCCAAGAAAACCAGGAGCGAATCGTGTTCGCGCAGGAATACCTCTGTGACCTGGACGTCGCGGTTGGGCACTTCGTCGGGATTCAATTCGTGCGGCTTTTCATGCCGGCGCGCTTCCACCAGATAGGGGCAATCGAGCGGGCAACTGATGCTGACTTCGCGCTCGTTGCCGCAGCAGATGGAACAGATTTCGGCATTCAGGCCGGGGCAATGGCGGCGCGGCTTGCGCGTGTCGCAGATGGGGCATTTCATGAGGTGAAGGCTCGGTAATTCCATCGTAGCATCGGCGTCCAGTTTGGAGAGACGCTTGTTTTTGGCTTGGAACCGATTGAGCGAAAAGGGGATGGCGTATCAGGGCTATTTTTGTGTTTGGTGACGATAAAATTCCGTTAATGTTTAGTGTTGGTAGGTGCAGTTGAACAGGATCTTCGGGTGAGCGCTTGACGCAGTCATGCGGTCATGTTAGTCCGTTGAGCCGCCAGCCAACGCCAGCGATTCGCTAAGTTGGCTATTACCCAGGACGAAACGATCGAGACGCTAGGTGATCGCGCGTGTAAGAGCGCGACCGGGGGCCGCGCGCGGACGAGGGCGTCCGTTCTACTTCACTCGCCAATGGTTTGCCGATAGCAGCGCAGGAAATAACCGTCGGTCATGCCGGCGATGTAGTCGCAGACCACGCGATGCACGGGCGAGTTGGCCAGCGATTCGACGTAATTGGCGGGTAGTTTGCCGGGGTGCGCGACCCAGAACTCGAACAGCTCGGCGATTTGGGTGGCGGAGCGGCGGCGCTCGCCCGCCATCGGCTCGGAATAATAAAGCGTGTGGTGCAAAAATTGTTTCAGCGCGCGGTTGGTGGTGTGAGCCGGCAAAGTAAACGAGGCCAGGCGCCGGGGATGGGCGCGGACGTCGTCGACGCTGGAGAGCGAGGCCGCGTCAGCCGCTTCGACGGTCCCTTGCACCAAACCGGAAACCAGCCAGTCAAGCAACCCGCGGAGCACTTCCTGAAACTGTTCGCGTTCGGAAGCGCCGGGAAATTGGGATTCCACTTCTTCCCAACGGCGGCCGAACTCGGGGACCCACTGGCTGGCTTCCTCGATCTTGAAAAGACCTGCAGCGTAGCCGTCGTCCAGGTCGGCCGTGTTGTAGGCGATCTCATCCGCCAAGTCGATGAGTTGGGCTTCCAGCGGCGGTCGGAGTCCGGGAAGGTATTCGTCCAGCGCCGGATTCTCGCCTTTTTCGAAATCGCGCGAATGCTTGACGATGCCCTCGCGCACTTCGAAGGTCAGGTTCAGGCCGGGAAAGCGGGCGTAGCGGCGTTCGAACGATTCGACGATTCGCAAGGCGTGGAGATTATGATCGAAGCGATCGCCAAAACGGCGCATCTGGCGGTCCAGTTCGTCTTCGCCCGCGTGGGCAAACGGAGGATGACCGACGTCGTGGCCCAGGGCCAGCGCCTCGGTGAGTTCTTCATTGAGATGGAGCGCCGCAGCCACGGTGCGGGCGATTTGGGCCACTTCAATGGTGTGGGTGAGCCGGTTCCGAAAATGATCCGAGATGCCGGGCGGAAAGACTTGAGTTTTATTTTCAAGGCGTCGAAAAGCCCGCGAATGGATGATGCGGTCGCGATCGCGCTGGAACTCACCGCGGTAAGGATGCGCCAGTTCGGGATATCGCCGGCCCCGGCTTCGCTCGACTGGAAAACGGAGGCGGCTTAGCCAGTGCACCGCTGGCGGGTTCACTTCTGAGGCAGGGAGCTGGCCAAAGTGATGGCGGCTTTGCTCACCGCGCTGCGGGTGCTGGTACGAAGCGGGTCCACCAGCTTCCTGGCGCGCTGCGGGTCGCTGGTCTTGATCAGATCCGCCAGCGCCAGAATGGCAGCGTCTTTCGAGACCAACACGGTGGGACGATCAATGACGGACTGGATGAGTTGCACACCGTCGTTCAGTTTGCCCTGTGCGGCATCGACTTGAGCCAACGCCAGCTTGGCTTCCGACGCATAGGGCGCACTGTCGGAATCGATGGCCGCCTGGAAGTGCTTGGCGGCTTCGGGCAAATTGCCATCGTCGGCGGCGTTGGTGCCCAGGAAAAAGTCGGCGATGCCGCCTTCCTCGGTTCCGGGGTACTTGGCAGCCAAGTCGCGCCATGCTTTGACCACGGCGATTTTGCGGGCTTGCGCAGTAGGGAACGACACCACATATTCCGATTGCGAAGGGCCGATCGTGCTGTTTTGGATCTGCATGGTGTTGTGCAGCGCTTCCTGCCGCACGCTGTGCTGGTAGTTTCGATACCAGAAAATGCCAATGACGATCAGAACCACGGCCACTGCGGGCACGGCCCATCGGACCATTTGCCGGCGGTGCAGGGAAACGTATTCGACGCTGTGCTGGACTTCCAGAGCGAATTTGTCGCTCTTCAGTTCCTTGCGGGTAAGCTTGTCCACGGAGACCTCGTAAGTGCGGGAAACTTCAGTCTAGCATAGGCAGATTAACATTGGGCCAGATAGGGCGGAGCGTGAGCGCTTCCCGCCCGTTAGAGAAGGAAGCGCGTCATAAAACGGATTCGTAACCGCGGTTCGATACGTTCCGGCCCGGCGACAACCTTTAGGCGTAGCTGCGAATCGCCGACGGCTCGTCTTCGAAAACCTCGAACACTGTATAGAGCTTGGTGATCTGGAGCAGATCCTTGACGCGCTTGGTCAAGCCCAGGAGTTTCAACTGCCCTCCGTGATTGGTCACCGTGGTAAAGCTCGACACCATTTCACCGATCCCGGAGCTATCGATATAGGAAACATCGGACAGGTTGATCAGGATTTTCTTGTTTCCCTTGGCGGCTAAATCACGAATCATGTCCCGGAAAACGCTGGCGCCTTCTCCCAGGGTGATTCGCCCCGCTGCATCCACCACGGTAACGTCGCCAACTTGGCGGTGTGACATTTTAACACTCACAAATTTGGACCCTCCTCGCGATTCTTTTCGATCTTGTCAACTGGCCTTGGCCAGGTACTTCACCATGCGCACTTCCGTCCCCCTGGGTTGCCCGGGAAGCACTTGGAACTCGTCAACAAAGGCGCGGATCAAAAGCAGCCCCCGGCCGGACTGGCGCAGCAGATTCCCTTCGGCCAAGGGGTCCGGCACCGAATCCGGATCGAAACCGTCGCCCTCGTCCGCAATCACAATGGTCAACCGATCGGGCGCTTTGGTCACCGAAAGATGGACTTTCTTGCGCGAGTTGTAGCGGTTCCCGTGAACCACGGCGTTTACCATACTTTCCCGAACCGCCATGCCCAGTTGATGCAGATCGTCCTCATGGAAGCCGATTTCTCGCGCGGCGCCCAAAACCGCTGTTTCCGCCACTTCCACACTGTCCAGGGTCGAATCGAGCAGTATTTTGCGTTCTGCCATAGTTTCAGCGTGGAGGCCGTCCTTTGGGCAAAGCCGCGGCCAAGATGAATGTTCACAGTAAAATACTTGGCGGCCTGATGTCAAGGAGAGCTACGGAGCGGGCGAGCTACGGGGGTACCGATTTAGTCTTTCCTCAGCGCGGTCGAGGAGCCCATCAATGCCTAGTCCCTCTCGCTTATTTTCCCGCCCAGCGTCGAGAATTTCTAGCAGCGGGTAGTCTCGTCCGGCAGGGCAGTGAACCGCGCAGGTTTAAATGTGCTTTTACCACACGGTCTGCACGCTGGAGGTGCGGATGCGGCCATCACGACTGATTACCGGCACACCAAAATATACGGCCGTCGCCGCGACAATGCGGTCCGGCATATCTGGGATGTCGGACCGCGGCACCTCCAACATGGCATCAATGATTTCGGAGGTCACTGGAGCTTCCTGGAGGACATGATCGGGGTCGTGCATCGTTTTCTGCAAATCATCGTATGCTGACCCGGGAAGGCGGTTCTTTTCGACGAGATAAACGACCTCCGCCAAGCTGATAACGGATAGCACTATCTTGCGCCGAGAACGCGCCGCCGCGTCAAAGGCGCCCTTGGCTGGCAGTGACAGGCGATTATCTCCAAAAAGATACCAAAGCGCGGCGTGAGTGTCCGCGACGCCGGCGATCATCAACAGTCCTGGGCAAAGCCGCGGAACATCTCCCGGCGGTTTTCATCGATTTCCTCGGCCGACGGCGCCGGGCCATACTTCGCCAGCATGCCGTAGCCCGATTTGAACGGCTTGGTTGGCTGGCTGGAACCGGGCTCTTCGGCCGCAAGTCTGTAGAGCCAGTCTTGAAGCGTAAGGCCTTCCGCCGCAGCCTTCGCCTTAAGCGCCACCAGTTGCTCGTTCGAAACTTCAATGCTCACGATCATTACGGCCTCTCTTCAGGGTAACCCAATGGAAAGTGCGCGGAGCGGACGGGTGGTGTCACGCCAAGGGCGATTAGAAGAACTAGGCTATGGAGCGACGCATTTGAAGTTAGAGGCATCGTCGATGCTGCCGGATCCCGATACGCGCGACTTGAGGATAGGGGCAGACGGCGAGCATATCACGGCGCACAATGAAAAAGGCCCGTGTATTTTCACGGCCTGAGACGGTTGGTTCCGATAGAATTGTTCGAGCGATGCAGGCGCGGATAGTTGCGTTGACTTTGTCCATCTTCTTGCCTTGCATGGTTCTTTCGCAGGCCGGAGCACCTGGCTTTGCCGATTACCCTTCGGTCGGAAAGTACAACGGAAAGAATGCAGCGGTAGCGCTTAAAAATAGAGGTGACAGGGAGTTTCGCACGCGGCTCCGATCTGCGGCACGACAATCACCGAATTTCGCCGGTCATTACATCGTGACCGCATGGGCTGCGGAGCCGAATGCCTTGCGGGAGCAGTTCTTGACGCCAACTCGGACGAGGTCCATTGGTTCCCGGGCACGATCTGCTGCTGGGGAGATACAGACGATAAATTCCGCCCCATAGAGTACCGCGTCGACAGTAGGCTGATCGTCTTCTCAGGAGAGCGAAACGAGAAGGAAGGCGACGATGGCATGCACTTTTACGAGTTCCGGGACGGTAAGTTCGTGCACATCAATCCATCATGAAGCCGTTCGGAAATTTACATAGGTAGGTCGCCCGCTTTCCCTGTTACACCCCGTACGTACGGGTCCCTATGCCTCAGATCCGGTTCTTGTGCATCGGCTCGCGAGGTTGTCAAAGGAACTTTCACCTTCGAGCTGTCGATCATGCTCGGCACACAATAAAAAAGGCCGGGGGATTAGCCCGGCCTTTCACACAGGAGGAGGAGTGGCTTTACCTGGCAGCGAGTAAAGCTCTCAGGTGGCGCGCCCGTTCCGGGGATCGAAGCTGGCGCAGCGCCTTGGCTTCAATCTGACGGATGCGCTCTCGGGTGACGTCAAACTCTTGCCCAATCTCTTCGAGTGTGTGCTCGCGCTCGCAGCCGATGCCGAAGCGCAGACGGATCACTTTCTCTTCTTTGGGAGACAGGGTCTTCAAAATGTTGGCGGTCTCATCGCGGACGTTGGAGTCGATAACGGCGTCCACGGGAGAACCCACCCAGCGGTCTTCAATCAGGTCGCCCAGCGCCGACTCGCCGTCGCGGCCTACAGGAGTTTCCAGCGAAACCGGATCGCGCGAGATGGTTTTCAGCTTCTGGACCTTCTCCACCGGAATGTCCATGCGGCGGCTGATCTCGTCGTTGGTCGGAGCGCGGCCGAGTTCCTTTTCGAGCTCGCGCGTGGCGCGCAGGAACTTGTTCATGCTCTCGTTCATGTGCACCGGGATACGA
>Ga0182024_10001691_pt1 | contig 56050 bp, 41 predicted proteins | sample P32metaG_FD_120480 | JGI IMG/M metagenome (GOLD analysis project Ga0182024, IMG submission 120480) | Permafrost microbial communities from Stordalen Mire, Sweden - P3-2 metaG (Illumina Assembly) | ecosystem: Environmental > Terrestrial > Soil > Wetlands > Permafrost | place: Sweden: Stordalen...
CTATGTTGTGAAACCCGATGAATGTCGGAAAAAGAAGGAAGGGACGTTAGTACATTCGTCCGGCGTCCTACTTCCACACCCAGGTGCTGCGAAATCTGCACGGTACAGCGTTTAAACTCTGCGGCAAATTCACGGGTTGTACCACCGGAATCCTTTGCGTTGTTCCTCCGCGATTTCCTTTGCTACCGCCATCGTCAGTGGGCGTCGGTATTGGCCGCAGGTTGCAATAATCGCGTCCAGTAGTGAGATCGGAGCCGTGAAGGAGAGGGCGAACGAGGCGGATTCGACCGACGCCAGGTAGATTTCATGGCATGTGCGTGCCAACGGGGAGAGGTAGGTGTCGGAGATTCCGATGCAGTAGGCGCCGTGGGCGCGGGCCTGCTGTGCGCCCTCGACCGTTTGCCGAAGACCGCGGCGAAAGCTGATGGCGAGAACGACGTCGCGCTTATTCAGGGCGCGGGCCTGATGCGAAATGGCGCCGGGCGAGGTCACCGCTATGATGGGCAGGGCTAAAACACTCAGTTGATATTCTAAATATTCCGCCAGCGTGGCGGCAGCGTCGCCGGCGAAAACGGCAACGCGTCGGGCGGCAAACAGACGCTTGGCGAGGCGCGAGAGACGCCTGGCATCGAGGCTGTTCTTGAGGCCGTGCAAATTCTTGAATCCTTGCGCGATGGAATGCGCGATGAGGTCGGGCATGCTGGAACCGCTGCCCGCTTCGAGCATGGCGTCTTCCGGAGTGGCAAAAGCGATCGAGAGTTCGTGCAAGTGGTGCTGGAACTCGCGATAGCTGCCAAAGCCCAGCCCGCGGACAATTCGGACGATGGTAGCCGGGTCGGTATTGAGCCGCTGGGCCATGGAGCGGACGCTTAACAGAACGTACCCGCGAGGCTGTTCGAGGATGGGCCGGATGATTTCCTGGCGCTTTGCGGTTAGCATGGCGATGCGTTCTGCGAGATTGTGAGAGGGCGTCAGGGCGCGGGATTCCTGCTTTTTCATGGCGCGAGAGAATCGCTTAAATCCACGGGCGTGTCAACCGGGTTTGAGATTCGGTTGTTTAAGAATGATTAGAAGAAAGTTAAGGAGTTTTCTGCTTACTTGTCGGAAGTCGCGGCTTTGGTGGCCATCCCCGGCGCCGTGACTGGTTGCAGGAAGGGCATCATAGCGCGTAGCTTGGGGCCCAGTTGCTCAATGCTGTGGGTTTGTTCGCGTTGGCGGGTTGCCAGGAAGTTGGGGCAGCCCTTATCGTTTTCATCGATCCATTTTTTCGCAAAGCTGCCGTCGCGGATTTCTGCGAGGATTTTTTTCATTTCGTCGCGGGTTTTCTCGGTGATGATTCTGGGGCCGGCGGTGTAGTCGCCGTGTTCAGCGGTGTCGCTGATGGAATAGCGCATATAACTCAGGCCGCCGCGATAGATGAGGTCGACGATTAGTTTTAGTTCGTGCATGCACTCGAAGTAGGCGACCTCCGGCTGGTAGCCGGCATTGACCAGGGTGTCGAAGCCTGCCTTGATCAGTTCGCTGACGCCGCCGCACAAGACCGCTTGTTCGCCGAAAAGATCGGTTTCGGTTTCCTCGGTGAAGGTGGTTTCGAGAACGCCTGCGCGCGTGCAGCCGAGGCCTTTTGCGTAAGAGAGGGCCAGCGCCTTGGCGTTTCCGCTGGCGTCCTGCTCGATAGCGATTAGCGCGGGCGTGCCGCCGCCTTCGGTGAAGACTTCGCGGACGCGATGGCCGGGGGCTTTGGGCGCGATCATGGACACGTCGACCGAAGCGGGCGGCTTGATGGTGCCGAAACGAATGTTGAAGCCGTGAGCGAACATTAGCGTTTTGCCGGCTTTAAGGTGCGGCTCGATGGATTCCTTGTAAAGCTTTGGCTGCTTGGTATCGGGAGTCAGGATCATGATCACGTCGGCCCACTCGGCGGCTTCGGCTGGCGTGTTGACGGTGAGACCATCCTTCTGCGCCCGAGCTAGCGATCCGCTGGCAGGTTGCAGGCCGACGCGGACGGAAACGCCGCTGTCGCGGAGATTCAGGGCGTGGGCGTGGCCTTGGGAGCCGTAGCCGATGATCGCGACCTTCTTGGACTGGATTACCGCGAGATCCGCGGAATTGTCGTAGTAAAGATGTGCCATTCTTTCGTTTCCTCTCGTCGACCGGGTCGCGGTCGTCAACTATCGTGCGTTACCAGGACCGCCTCTTAGTGGCTAAAGTCGGGGCAGAGGAGCCTTTGCGGCACACCTGAAGCCGTGCTCTCCGGTCACCACCACGAACTTTCGTTCGACTAGGCAAGATTTCTAGGCGTTGGAACCTGCCGTCTCGAGTTGACCGCTTTTCGGCGGAGCGCCTGGCGGACGCAGCAAATCGCCGCCGCGAGTCATGGCGATGCGGCCGGACCGGGCCATTTCCAAAACACCGAAGGGTCGCAGGACTTCCAGCAGGCCATCGATCTTGTCTACCGTGCCGGAAACTTCCAGGATCAGCGATTCCGGGGCCACGTCGATGACGCGAGCGCGGAATACTTTGATTAGCTCCATGAGGTGCGGGCGCGTTTTTTGATCGGCAGTCACTTTGATTAGCGCTAGATCGCGCTCCAGCAATGGGCGCTCGGAAACATTTTCCGCCAACAGCACATCGACCAACTTTTCCAGGCTGGCCTCTAGGCGGTGTGCGCCGCGTTCGTCGGTGTGAGCGACGATGGTCATGCGGGCGATTTCTTCGTTGTCGGTGGGGCCGACCGTCAGGGAATCGATGTTGATGGCGAGGCGTCGGGCTAGGGAAGAGACGCGATTCAGTACGCCGGGTTTATTTTCTACGTAGGCCACGAGAGTTTGCATGGTTTCCTCGGTTTTTCTTTACAGCTCGGTTGCCGCGGTTTCGACTAACGGGCTGTTTGGGCGGCGAATCATTTCGTGTAGTGCGCCGCCTGCTGGCACCATCGGGTACACGGAGTCTTCCTGCTCTACGCGGAAATCGATCAGGACCGGTTCTTGGCTCTCGCGTGCGGAGCGGATCGTCGGGGCTACATCGGCGCGCGAGGTGATGCGTTCGCCGCGGATACCGAAGGCGTTGGCCAACGCGGCGAAATCTGGAGCCACCAGCGGCGTGGCTACGTAACGCTTGTCGTAGAAGAATTCCTGCCACTGGCGGACCATCCCCAGGAAGCCGTTGTTGATGATGGCGATGTTTACCTTGATTTTTTCTTGCACGATCGTTGCGAGTTCGCACATGGTCATTTGGAAGCCGCCGTCGCCGACCACTACCCAAACATCGGCGTCGGGCTTGGCGAACTTGGCGCCGATCGCTGCTGGTAGGGCAAAGCCCATCGTGCCTAGGCCGCCGGAAGTCACCAGCGAGCGCGGCTGATTGTGGTGATAATACTGCGCTTCCCACATCTGATGTTGGCCGACGTCGGTCACGACGATGGCTTCACCGTTAGTTTCTTTCCACAGATCATTGATCACGTGGGCGGCGTAGAGGTGGCCATTGTCTGGCAGGCCTTGAATGTCGCGCACCGCGGAGTCGCCCTTTAGCTCGCGGATGTGGGCTAGCCAGTCCGGGCGCTCGCGGCGTTGGATGCAGGGGAGTAGCTGTTCAAGGACTTCGCGGGCATCGCCGACTAGCGCCGAGTCTACCTTCACGTTCTTGTTGATTTCGGAGCGATCAATTTCGATATGGATTTTGCGGGCGTCTCGGGCGTAGGTGCGCAGGTCGCCAGTCACTCGATCATCGAAACGCATGCCAACCGCGATTAGCAGGTCGGCTTCCTGAATGGCGTGGTTTACCCAGGCTTCGCCGTGCATGCCCATCATGCCGAGGTTGAGAGGGTCGCTGGCGGGGAAGCAGCCGATGCCCAGCAGAGTCATTGCCACTGGGAAATTACCGCTGCGGACGAATTGGTCAAAGGCGCGCATTGCGCCGGAAACCATGATTCCGTGGCCGGCGAGGATTAGCGGGCGCTTTGCGGAGTTTAGAAGCTCTACCGCGCGATCGAAGTCGGCTTTCTCGTAATTTACGCGTTGCCGCTTTACCGGCAGCTTCGGAGCGGAGGCTTCAAAATTGAAATCGCAGGAAGCTTGCTGGGCATCCTTGGTAATGTCGACCAGGACCGGGCCCGGCCTTCCGGAATTTGCGATTACGAAAGCTTCGCGAACGGTGCGGGCGACATCCTCCACGCGAGAAACCACTACGTTGTGCTTGGTGATCGGCATGGTGATGCCGGTGATGTCGATTTCCTGAAACGCGTCAGAGCCCAGGAGTTTACTGCTGACTTGGCCGGTGATGCAGACCACCGGGGATGAATCGAGCATGGCGGTCGCAATACCCGTGACCATGTTTGTCGCGCCTGGGCCGGAGGTGGCCATTGCTACACCTACTCCGCCGCTCGCTCGGGCGTAGCCGTCGGCCATGTGCGTGGCGCCTTGTTCGTGGCGCACCAATACGTGATGCAGCTTGGATTTGCCGAGGGCGTCATAGACGGGGAGGATCGCGCCGCCCGGATAGCCAAAGAGATGGCGGACGCCGAGATGCGTCAGCGTCTCGCATAGAATTTCCGCACCGGTCAGCTTCATAGAGTCCTCGCGTGCACCCCTTCAGACATCGAACGACTGAAACTTGCTGGCGGCGTTGTTACGGCGCCTTGCGCCGCCGAGGAAACCAGCAGAGCATATTTGGCCATTACTCCTGTGCTGAACCTGGGGGCTGGTGCTCTCCAAGTAGACATGCGGCGCTGAATTTCCGCCTCAGTCAGCATCACGTTCAACGAACGTTTTGCAATATCGAACTCGATGGTGTCGCCGTCGGCCACGGCTGCGATGGGTCCGCCGTTCACTGCTTCGGGTGCGACGTGCCCGGCCATCAAGCCGTGTGTGGCGCCGGAGAAACGGCCGTCGGTTAGCAACGCGACGGAATCGCCGAGTCCTGCGCCGATCAATGCGGCGGTTACCTGCAACATTTCCCGCATTCCCGGGCCGCCTTTCGGCCCTTCGTACCGGATTACCACCACGTCCCCGGCCTTGATACCGCCGCTTTCTACTGCGGCAAAAGCCGCTTCCTCGTTGTCGAACACTCGAGCGGGGCCGCGGAACGTTGTGTAGTTGTGGCCCGCGACCTTCAGGACGCAGCCTTCGGGAGCTAGATTGCCTTTCAGGATGACGAGACCGCCAGTGGTTTTAAGCGGTTTGTCGAGCGAGCGCACCACTTCTTGCTTCGGAGTTTCTTTCGCGGCAGCTGCCTCCTCGCCGATCGTGTGGCCCGTGACGGTGATGCAGTCGCCGTTCAAAAGCTTGGAGTCGACCAAGCGCTTAGCCACCAGTGCCGTGCCGCCCGCGGCGTAGAGATCGGTGGCTACGAAGCGGCCGCCTGGTTTCAAATCCGCGAGGATTGGGGTGCGGGCACTGATGCGGTCAAAGTCTTCGATGGACAGAGGGATGCGGGCCTCATTGGCAATGGCCAGCAAATGGAGCACGGAATTTGTCGATCCGCCCGTGGCGGCTACACCGGTAATCGCGTTTTCGATCGCGGCCTTGGTGATAATTTTCGAGGGCGTTATGTCTTTGCGAAGAAGATCCATCAGAAGTTCACCGGCGCGGTAGCCGGCATTGTGCTTCTCTTTATTCGTTGCCGGAACGCCGGACAATCCCATCGGGGCAATACCCAAGAATTCGGCCACGAGGGCCATGGTGTTGGCGGTGAATTGACCGCCGCAGGCTCCCGCACCCGGGCAGGCTGCGCTTTCAAGCGCGTTCAATCGCGCGTCGCTCATGCCGCCCCGTGCGTGGCTGCCAATCGCTTCGTAGACGTCTTGAATGGTGACGGCGTGGCCCTCGAACTGACCAGGAGAGATCGACCCTCCGTAAAGGACTAGGGCTGGAATATTCAGACGGGCAGCGGCCATGATGCCGCCGGGGATGGTTTTGTCGCAACCGACGAGAATAATGATGGCGTCGAACATGTTTCCGCGGGTCACCAGTTCGATGGAATCGGCGATGACTTCGCGGCTTACCAGCGAAGTGCGCATGCCGTCGGTGCCCATGGTGATGCCGTCGGAGATGGAAACGGTGTTGAACTCCAGAGGCGTTCCACCTGCCGCGCGAATTCCAGCTTTCACATCGACTGCAAGCTCGCGGAGATGATAGTTGCAGGGCCCGATTTCGATCCAGGTGTTGGCCACGCCGATCAACGGCTTGGCGAAATCGTCGTCTTTCAGACCGCAGGCGCGCAGCATGGAACGGGCGCCGGCGCGATGGGGGCCGTCGATGAGCGCGTGGCTGCGGGGTTTCGGCAAAGGAGCTGTCACTGCGTCGTTCCTCCGGATCTTTCGATCATCAAAGTCTGCCGCCGTTTTGTTCGAGCGGCTGGTCAGAATGTCAGCCGAAAAAACTACGGCCATCATCCTGGTCTGGATGATGGCCGTTAAAGTCGTTTGCGTTGCTTGGCTAGGCCGCCATCATCCTGGTGTACATCCCGTAATAACTACGGGAATAATTCGTACGACGACGCGGGATACTCGTACCGTCTTGACGGCCGACGTGGCTCTCGCGCGCGTGATGGCGTTGCGGTTCACAACGCCATGAAGATACAGGATCAAGGAAGGGAAGTCAATCAGTCAAATTAATAGTAATGCGAGCGAGGATTAATTCGGCTTATTGAACGAATGTGCCATCAATCGATGCGCCTGGGCGTTAGGGGCGCAGCAATGCTGCACCCCACCAGGGAACTGGAGGGCACGGCGAGCCATGTTGTACCCCGTCGCGGACCCCCCGAGCACCAGGCCTGTCCTATTCTTCTGGTTCCTGAGTCACGATGTGGACATCGACTGCTGGTGACTCTCGAAGAAAGCGGTGCACGGCGGAAAGATAGAGATATTTTCGCCAATCGTGCAGTGCGGCGCGTCCGAAGATCACCTGCGTGATGTGCTTGGAACGGACGAATTCGGCAACAGAATCGGCCACGCTTTTTCCGCGCAGTCGGACAACTTTCGCCCCCAGGTTTTCGGCAAATCGTAGATTAGCCGATAAAGCGACCTGATTCGATTCTTTGAATCCGATTTCGCGATCAACGTGAATCACGTAAAGTTCGGCGTCCATACGCCGGGCCATGCGCGCTCCGCGAGCGATTAGGTATTGGCCGGCGGGATTCGCCGAAACGCAGACGGCCATGCGCTCTCGGACACCCCAGTTTTTGCGGATGTCCTGATCTTCCATGTACGTCTCGAGGCTGCGATCGACTTGTTCGGCCACCTGGCGCAAGGCCAGTTCGCGGAGGGCAATTAGGTTGCCGCGGCGGAAAAAATTTTTCAGCGAGCGCTCGACTTTATCGGCACTGTAGACGTCGCCGCGTTTCATGCGGTTCAAGAGGGCTTCGGGTGTGAGGTCCACCATGACCGTCTCCGAAGCGGTCAGCGGCACCCAATCGGGCACGGTCTCGCGGACCACGATGCCAGTGATGGAACGAACGACCGGAGCGATGCTTTCAATGTGCTGAATGTTGAGAGTAGAGACCACATCGATCTTGGCGGCGAGAAGCTCCTGAACATCCTCGTATCGCTTGCGGTGTTTGCTGCCCGGAATGTTGGTATGCGCCAGTTCGTCGACGAGTACGACGCTGGGATGTCGCGCAAGTATCGCATCGACATCCATCTCTTCAAAAATCGTGCCCTTGTACTCGAGCTTCTTGCGGGGAACCGATTCCATCTCCTGGATGAGTTCTTCGATACCTTTCCGGCCGTGCGATTCCACCACGCCGATGACCACATCTTCGCCGCGGCGGCGGCGGCGGATGGCTTCGCTGAGCATGCTGAAGGTTTTGCCGACACCAGGGGCATAGCCGAGGAAAAGCTTGAAGATGCCCCGCGATTTCTGGGGCGGCGAGGCAACCTGCAGCCACTCTTCGGGCTTCTTGGCCAAGGGCTAGTTTCTCCGGGTTACGCTTGCCCCATACGATAGAATATCGGGATGCAACGATTCCTGGGCGGCCGCATCACCGGGCTAACGATATCGGTCGCCATCGTCACCTGCGTAACGTACATTTACTATCGGGTTCTGCACGTCAATCACACCACGGTAGCGCTGTCTTTTCTGCTGGCAATTCTAGCAGTTTCAGCAGTCTGGGGAATGACCGTTTCGGTGGTCATGGCCATATTGGCGATGCTGTCATTGAACTACTTTTTTTTGCCGCCAGTCGGCAAGTTCACAATAGCGGATCCGCAAAATTGGGTTGCGCTGATCGTATTTCTAATCACGGCGATTACTGGGAGCCAGCTTTCTTCGCGAATCCGCTCAGAGGCGGACGAGGCCCATCAGCGACGGCGCGAAGTCGAACGACTGTATCGCTTCAGCCGCAAGTTGCTGGGCGAGGGCAACGTGATTCAGCTGATGAACGCCATTCCAGATTACATCGTCGAAAGTTTCGAGGCGGGAGCTGCGGAATTATTTCTACCGCAAAAAGACAAATTTTACCGCTCAGGATTCGGCGCTTCTCATCTGGATGAAGTAAAAATGAAAGCGGCGTTCGAGCACGACGAAATCACCGGCGACCCTGCCGCCGGCCTCTATTTCATCCCGGTGCGGCTCGGAGTACGGCCAATCGGGAGTTTAGGCGTTTCGGGCTCGCAGCTTTCTCGGCAATCGGTGGAAGCCGTGAGCACGCTGGTGGCAATTGCCATCGAACGTGCTAGGGCCGTCGAACAATTGGGGCAAACCGAAGCGGAGCGGCAAGGAGAGCGACTCAAATCGGCGCTGCTGGATTCGATCACGCACGATTTCCGGACTCCCCTTACCTCTATGAAGGCCGCGGTCAGCAGCCTGCTGGCGTCTGGTAATCCTGATCCGGTGCAGATGCGCGAGTTGCTTACGATTATCGACGAAGAGTGCGACCGCCTGAATCGTCTCGTAGAAGAAGCGGGGGAAATGGCGAAATTGGAAGCGGGTGAAGTGGTATTGGATCTCGAGCCTACACCGATCAACGAGATCGTCGATGCGTCGCTGGCGCACTGCAAGATGGCACTGGCCGGCCGGCCGATCGATATTAAAATAGAAGCGAATCTTCCGGCGGTGTGCGCGGACCGCGAGCGGGCTAAGGAAGCGATGGTGCAATTGATTGACAACGCCAATTTGTATTCGCCCAAAGACCAGCCGATCACGATTACGGCGGAACTGAACGGGGATGCGGTCACGACGAGCGTGGCGGACCGCGGGCCGGGAATTGATGATTTCGAGCAGACCATGATCTTCGACAAGTTCTATCGTGGAAAAGACCAGCGCTACCTGGTGCGCGGCACCGGCATGGGTTTGCCGATCGCTAAGGCCATCATCACTGCGCACAAGGGATCTGTGAGCGTCACCAGCCAATTAGGCCACGGCTCGGTTTTCTCTTTCACCTTGCCAGTGGATCGCAACCAGGACCGCGGCCAAAGGGAGGCCCGGTGAGCGGCGAGACTATCCTGGTGATCGACGACGAGCCGCAAATACGGCGGGTAATGCGCAGCACGCTCTCCACCCACGGCTACCTTATTACCGAAGCGAAGACTGGGGAGGAAGGCGTGGAATCGGCGCGCAAGGAGCGGCCCGATTTGGTGCTGCTAGATATGAATATGCCAGGCATGGGCGGCCTGGAAGCTTGTAAAGAGATTCGCCGATCGTCCGAAGCCCCGATCATCATGCTGACGGTGCGCAACGCCGAACGCGACAAAGTAATGGCTCTCGACGCTGGCGCGGACGACTACGTGGTGAAGCCCTTCGGGATCGAGGAATTACTGGCCCGCATTCGTTCGGCCCTACGACGGTACGCCCCGGGCGACTCGATAGCGCCATTCGTCTCCAAGGATGTGAACATTGATTTCGAGAGTCGGCAGGTTAGCGTGCGCGGGCACGACGTGCACCTGACGCCCAAGGAATACGATGTTCTGAAGCACTTAGTCGCGAATCAGGGAAAGCCGCTGACGCATCGGCGACTCTTACAATCGGTATGGGGTCCCGACTATGGCGAAGAGACCGAAAATTTGCGTGTGGTGATCAATCAGCTACGCAAGAAGATCGAGGTTGACCCGGCGCGGCCGAAATACATTTTGACCGAGCCGTGGATCGGGTATCGGTTTCAGCCGCAACGGCCTAACACCGCCAAGACTCCTTCGCGCAAATCATAGTTGGCAGCGGGCCTGCAAAATGCACTCCTCTGAAATCGGTTGCCGGCTCGTGATTTGAGATCCTTTGGGGGTCCTCATCGGATGCGCTCAGGACGACCGTATTGCTAGGGAAGTCTGCAAGTCTGCTGAGGAACAGCCCTCGCAGTTTCTCCAGAGGAGATCACACGCGTTTTTATTGGTAAGGACGAAAAAGTCACCCTGCGGCTTGCTCTCGTTCCTTTTCCTCGTCGCTGACTACGTTGAAGCTTTTTAGAGCGGCGCCGCCGAAGCTGGTAGTGATGGCACAGTCGGTGGCGTCGAGGCCGGTGGCCATCAGGACGCGGCCGATGCGGGGGGTGTTGTGGCGGGCGTCGAAGGTCCACCAGCGGTCTTCTAGGTAGACTTCGAACCAGGCGCTGAAGTCCATCGGGAATGGCGCGGGAGGAATGCCGATATCGCCTAGATAGCCGGTGGCGTAGCGCGCGGGGATATTCAGAGCACGACAGAAGGTGATGGCCAGGTGCTGGAAGTCGCGGCAGACGCCGGCGCGTTCGGTGTATACGCCCAGTGCGGTACGGAAGGAGCTGGCATTTTTGTAGCCGAAAGTGACTTTGCTCTGCACCCAGTCGCAGACCGCTTGTACGCGGGCCCAGCCTCGGGGGGTTTGCCCGAACAGCTCCAGCGCGGCGCTGGATAAGAGATCCACCTCGCAGTAGCGGCTGTTCATTAGATAGGGCAGGACCTCTACGGGAAGATCCTCTACGGGAAGATCCCGTAGGTCTGGGGCTTGCGGATCGGGCTGGCCGGAATCCTCAATTAGGGTTGAATTGTAGAGGCGGATTCTTCCAGCTGGCGCGACGAAGCGGCTTGCTCGATTGCCGAAGCGGTCCAAAAAGTCCTCGATTTTTACAAACGGGTCGGTACGCAGCTCGTCGGGCTCGCGAAGGTCTTTTTCCCGCGAAGGATGAATCTTGAGCAGCGTTACCGTCGGAACTCGGGCGGTGGTTTCGAACTGCATGTCATATCCCAGGCGGATCAGCATAGGGTCTCGTTGTAGACCTTTCCCACATTGGTCTCTTGCGATTTTTTTTGCTACGTCACATCATAAAAATGCGATCACGAGTCGGTGTATGATGCGGTAATTTCACATCTTCGGAACCCGAGGCGCATTGTGACTTATTGCTTGGGCATCACGACTTCGGAAGGCTTGGTGCTGGCCTCCGATTCCCGGACGAACGCGGGATTCGATCAGGTCAATACCTGCCGCAAAATGTACCAATTCGTGCAGCCTGGCGAACGCGTCTTTGTCATCTTGACCAGCGGAAGCTTGTCGATCAGTCAATCGGTGGTCACCTTATTGCGCGCCGACTTCGACGCGGGGCGTGGCTTGGCACAAGCCAGTTCTTTATATGATGCGGCACGCATCGTTGGGGACTGCGTGCGGAGAGTTTCCGATATCGACCGCGCTTCCCTGGAGCGCGATTCCTTCAGCTTTAACGTGCACCTGTTGCTGGGTGGGCAGGTTCGCGGGCAGGAGCCGAACTTATATTTGATTTATCCGCAGGGAAATCCTTTGGCGGCTACCGAGGATTCGCTGTATTTGCAGCTGGGAGAGTGCAAATACGGGCGGCCGATTCTGGATCGGGGAATCCAAGCCAGCACATCACTGGAAGTCGCGGCGAAATATGCGCTGCTTTCGCTGGACGCCACCATGCGGTCCAACGTCACCGTGGGACCTCCGTTTGACTTGCTGCTATATAAGAAGGATTCGCTGGAGGTCACTCGGTACCGGCGGGTGGGGGCCGGGGATCACGATTTGAACTTGATCCACTCCAGTTGGGAGCAGTCGCTGCGTCGGGCGGTGGAGCAGCTGCCTGATATCGAGTTCCTGCCGTCCGGTAACGGACCGGTCTCCGTGGAAGCTGTGCCCGTGCCGTTGCACGCTTCGAAACGTTCTTCGTTTTAGACTTGCTCGTCTCGCCGTTCCTCCACGCAGTTGAGTGACCGTCTGCGTTATTTCTTTCACCGCAAAGAGGGCGTCCCGCCGCGGCGTTGCTTTCTTCTCGTCGTTGCGGAGCTTGCGTTCGACTGACCATCACTTGGCACTACACAAGATCGCACCATGCAAAGGCGTCTGGTCCCGACGCGTAGCGCGACTCGGATGAGTTGCGCGAGATGGCGGGCTGAGCCGCTCGTTGGGTCGCGCTGAAGCGCGCCTCTACATTTGCACCCCTGGTGTTGTGCGCCCCGCATGGAGCTTCGCTGATAGCTTCGAAAAAGTTACACGACAAGTAACTAGCCCGAAGGTACCGGTGTTTTAGTACGTTGGGCACCCGTACCTCCATGATCCCACCCGCCAGTTATGACCCGCGGCTCTAAAACCTACTCTACGTCTGCCTGCGACCTCCCTTAACAAACACGCTGGCAAAAGAAACACCGCAGCAAAAACTGAACTTGGGAAAAAGAGAGAACGTTAATCATGAAAGCGATTCGCGAAACCGGAGTTCAAGCAATTCTAATCTTCCTGGCATCGATCCTGATCTGGACCTCTGGCTGCGTCGGCGTCGCCAAGTCGTCGTCCGGCAGTAGCGGCGCTCCAGCAACTTCAATGATCGTTTCACCGGCGGCTTCTTCACCGGCAGCGGGCAGCAAGACGCAGTTCACGGCACAGATCCCGGGAGCATCTTCGAATAGCGTAACCTGGACCGCTTCGATCGGGTCGATCACCGCGGCGGGCGTGTTTACGGCGCCGACTGTGGCGGGAACCGGCACGATCACCGCAACCAGCGTTGCCGATCCGACCAGGACGGCGACCGCGACGGTTAAGGTTGGCGGCGCTTCCGGTCAGCGGCCGGCTTCCGGCGTGACCTCAGTCACCGTGTCGCCAGCGAAGGCGTCTTCGGTTACCGGCGGCACGCTCTCGTTTAGCGCCGCCATACAAGGCACCGTTTCAAACACAAGGGTCAGCTGGAAAGCGTCGCTCGGCACCGTCACTGCGACTGGCATTTACACTGCGCCTGGCAAGGCGGGCACCGACACAGTAACAGCCACCAGCGCCGCCGATTCCACCCAGTCTTCCTCGGCTGGCATTACGGTCACTGCGGCGACCGCAAACCCGCTGGTCACCTCGATCATGATCGCGCCGACGACGGCGCAAGTCACCACTAACGGCACATTCCAGTTCGCATCGACTGTTCAGGGCACCGCCACTGACAAGAGCGTTCGCTGGACGGCCTCCCTAGGCACCATCAACTCCACCGGAGCCTACACGGCGCCGGCCAAGGCTGGCAACGACACTGTGACGGCCATTAGCAATGCCGACTCCACCAAGACCGCCGCGGCTAGCGTGAGCGTAGCAGCGCCAGCCACGACGTCTTCCCAATCAGCTTCCTGCAACGGCGCACCGTGCCCAGCGTTTCCGGGAGCGGCAGGCGGCGGTGCGGCCACAGTTGGCGGACGCGGTGGCGTGGTAATCGAAGTGACCAACACGAATGACTCGGGAACCGGATCCCTGCGCGCTTGCGTGCAAGCCTCCGGCGCACGCACCTGCATCTTCCGCGTCGCCGGCGTGTTCAACATCACCTCAGGAGACAACTACGCTGGCAGCCCGTACCTGACGATCGCGTGCCAGAGCGCGCCGGGCGAAGTTATCCTCGGCGGCCCCAACGCAAATGGAGCGGCGCTGCGCATCTCGACGCATGACGTGATCGTGCGCTACTGCACCTTCAGCCCGGATAACGTGAACAGCGTTTCCGGCCCGGACACCGGTACGGTTGGGATCACCATCGTGAACTGCAACGGCAATGGCACGCTGACCGGCGGCGGCTGCTTCAACATCATCACCGACCACATCACCTCGCGCTGGTCGGGCAACAAGAGCTGGATTACCACTTCAAACTTCACGCCAGCAATGAACGGTAATGGCAACGGCGACGGGCCAAATCACTCGATCACCTCATCCTGGTCACTGGACTACGAGCCACACGAAGGTCATCCAGTAGGCTTCGGCACCGCCACCGACGAAACCTGCGTCGGCACCCGCTCCAACCCAATCTGTTTGTCCGTATATGAAACCGACATCGACTTCCACCACGACATGTTCGTCAATGTCGATCACCGCATCCCGGAAAACTCCAATGGTTCAACCCGCTGGGTAAACAACATCATCTACAACTGGTCCTATTACGCGAACGAGTGGCTGGGCGCGGAAATCATCGACGACATCAACAACAAGTTCGTCAAGGGCAACCTGAACCCATCCGCCCAGGCGCATCCGATTCACTTCACCACCAACAGTCCGGAAATGAGCGGCGCGCCTTCGGTCTACGTCGCCGGCAACATCTTCGGAGCCGCAGGCGCCAACACCGTGGCCTCGGATCAATACGGCACATTGGTATCTCAGATCACCGGCGAAAACGGCGACGAAACCGGCGCGATCCCAAGCAGCTGGGAACGCAGCGGCTCCATGCCAGCCAGCAACGCCTTCCCGATCGTGCCGGACCCCACCGAGCAGCTCGATAGCTTGATGCTCGGCACGGTTGGAAATTCCCAGCATATGGACTGCAACGGCAAGTGGGCCGCCCATCGCGACGCGGCGGATACGCGCGTCGTCACCCAATATCAAAACGGCGGAAGCGGCGGTTTCTGGCCGAACGGCGTAACGTACACCGGCCTTTCCACCTTTCCGACACCGACCAGCGGCTGGCAGGATAATCCAATCACCAACTTCAGCGCTTGCCAGGAATCTCTGCACGACGGGATTCCGGACCAGTGGAAGACACTGGAAGGGCTCAGCACCACCGATACAACTCTATATAAGACGGTGGCTCCTAACGGCTACACCTACCTGGAAAATTACCTGAACGGAGTGGGTAACTAAGCCGAGACGCTTTTCTCAGAGTGCAGAAGCAGGGCAGCCGGAACCCGGTTTTGGTTCCGGCTGCCCTGTTTGTGTTCCACTCGCGATGTGCATTTAGACACTTCCGGATAGATACTGGCCTTCGGGTATGGCTGCCTGCTTCTATTCCTGTTCCTCTGAATGCCTGGAGGAATGCTCAATGCAACGAGTACATCGCTTCATCGCTTCACTGTGTCTGACCACCGCGCTCACGGCGCCAGTAGCTTTGACGGCCGCTTTTGCGGCTCAAGAGCAAGACCATGACCGTGACCACGAACAACGGGTCTACGATCGCGACCACAAGGACTACCATCAATGGGACGATCACGAAAAAGGCGCTTGGGGTCGCTATCTTACGGAAAACCACAAGAGGGATCACGACTTCCAGAACGCCAGCAGGAAAGAGCAGTCACAATATTGGAATTGGCGGCACGCCCATCCCGATTAGAATCTGGGAGGTTAGAACGTCGTTGTGTGAAAGCTTCGTGGGAATCGCATTCCCGGGTGATAGAGACTGGCCGCGCGCCGGCGGGATGGCCCCTAGTCCTTCGATAGAGGGGGCAAACCGCCGGCGGCTCCCGCGACCTACTGCAACACGTTTAGCGTGTTCGTGACGTCGTCAACGAAGACCACTCCCAGGTCGGGGTCAACCATCAAACCGAACAGGCTGCCGAAACCTGGGGTGCTCGGAGCGGGTGGAGTTGAGACGGTGCTGTCCAGCAACTTTCTGGCAATTTGTTTTCCCTGCGGAGTGGTTTCAACGATGAAGCCGTCATCCCCGTTAACCGTCAAGATGTGACCGTTCGGGGCCACGGTCAGTCCCAAAGGATCGTTGAGCCAGCCGCCGGAAGTCAGCGTAATTCCCAGGCCAGCCGAGGTGGTCCGTGTGATTGGATCGGGAATGATCGCGATCCGATTGCTCGAACTGTCGGCAACGTATAGCACTTCTTCTCCGACTTCATTGCGGTCGGCGCAGTCATCGATGTCGTTCGGATCGCAAACTGGGCTGAGCCCTACGCCGGTCGGTCCGACTACCAGAGCCAGCGGGTCTGTGCGTGCCGGGAAGCCGGAACCGATCACCGTCATGGACTCGATCGACGGCATCTGCTTTTCCGAAACGGTGAGATTGATGCGCAGAATGGTGGCGGTATTCACCGCTTTGGGGCTTGCCGCGACAGTTCCGTTGAGAACATTGGTGACGAAGAGCTGCGCGTGCTGATCTCCATCTTGCACGATCATGTCCCACGGGCCATCGATGAGCGAGCCAAAGATGGTTCCGGCGACGTTGCCCATGCTGTCGAGCACAATCAAGCATCCCGCCTGCATCGTGGCGGAAGTGCCATCGCTTGTCGGGAGGCTGCCAACGATCACCCAGCCGGTCCGCAAAACCACCAGTGCGGTGGTTAGCCCGACGCCGCCAGGGCAATCGTTCTGCACCGTGCTTGCGTTGATCTGCGCGAACTGCGCCAAGCCGCCATTGGGGGCAATATCAACGATCGTCGTGCCCGTGCCTTGGGCATTTGCGGCGTCGTTGAAGTTGCTCACCAGAATGTGACCCTTGGTAAGTTTGCCGGTGGTCTGCGGCACTTCGAAAACGCCGTAGGGGTTTACGTCACCGTTTGACGGTACTGTCGAAGAAAGCGTGTTGATGGTCTTCAGGTTTTTCAGGACGGACGCTTCGTCGTCGGCTCTAGCAGATGGCGCTGCTAAGAAACACAAAGCCAAATTCAGGAACAGAGAAGCAAACAGCTCGATCTTTCGCTGGGGCATTTCGTTCTCCTCTTCGATTTCCTTCAGCTGGACGAAAACTCCGGGCGCGGTCCAAAACCGTGGCATCACGCCAAGTTGTTGGAGCGCGCTTTTACCAGGGTCACCCAGACGGGGTCACGATCAGGTGGGACTCTGAGACGCGAGCCAGAACTGGGAGGCTCTATCGTTGCGTAAGTCGGTCCGTGCCGGCCCAAACTAAGTTCCCGGTTCAGGGGAGCATGGCGGTGGGATGGTAGCGTAGAGAGTCAGTAAGGAAATTCGTTTCTTGTCTCCAACGTGTAATTTTTTGGTCTCGGAGATACGCGAGCACTCGGGGAACGGCCGCGCCGCTATTTCATGGGATGGGTGGCGTCAAGATCCAAATTTAACTCCAGCACGCGAACGCGCGGTTCGCCGAGGAATCCGAATTGACGGCCCAGGGTGTGTTTCGAGACCAGCAAACGCACATCGTCTTCCGGCATGTTGCGTTCACGGGCAACTCGAGGGGTCTGGAATTCGGCGCCAGCTGGAGAAATTTCAGGGTCGAGGCCAGAACCCGAGCCCGTGACTAGGTCTACCGGAATCGCAGCGTTCGGATTTTCCGCGCGCAGCTTCGCCACATCGCCTTTGACCCGATCGACTAGCTGGTGATTCGTCGGGCCTAGCTGCGACCCCGACGATTGCGAAGCGTCATAGCCGCTTCCGGCGCTGGACGGGCGTGTGCGGAAATAACCCGGCGAGGAAAAAGTTTGGCCCAAGAGCTGCGAGCCGACCACCTGACCGTTCTTCACGATGAGGCTACCATTCGCCTGATTGGGAAAAAGCAGTTGCGCGAGGCCGGTGACCACCAGCGGGTAGATCAGGCCGAAGATTACCGTGGTGACCACTGTTATTAGAACGGCGATGCGGAGATTCTGTTTCAACATGGGGTTCCTCTAACACCTCAAGCGAAGTGCAGGTAGGTGATCAGCAAATCGATCACCTTGATGCCGATGAACGGTGCGACCACGCCGCCAACTCCATACACCAGTAAATTCTGGCGCAGCAGCGCCGCCGCGCCCAATGGGCGATAACGCACGCCGCGAAGAGCCAACGGAATCAGCGCGATAATGATCAGCGCGTTAAAGATTACCGCCGACAGAATGGCGGATTGCGGCGTGGCCAGATGCATGACGTTTAGCACGTTCAGCTGCGGGAAAGCACCTGCAAACATCGCCGGAATGATGGCGAAATATTTGGCCACATCATTGGCAACGGAAAAAGTAGTCAGCGCTCCGCGAGTAATCAGCAACTGCTTGCCGATTTCCACGATCTCGATGAGCTTGGTTGGATTCGAATCCAGATCGACCATGTTCCCGGCTTCCTTGGCGGCCTGCGTGCCGGTGTTCATGGCCACACCGACATCCGCTTGCGCCAGCGCCGGGGCGTCATTGGTCCCATCGCCGGTCATGGCGACCAGCTTACCTTTGGCTTGTTCGCGCTTAATCAGCGCCATCTTATCTTCGGGCCGAGCTTCCGCCAGAAAATCGTCCACGCCGGCCTGGCGCGCGATCGCCGCCGCGGTCAATGGATTGTCGCCGGTAATCATCATGGTACGAATGCCCATCGCGCGCAGGTGATCGAATCGTTCGCGCATGCCGCCCTTCACGATGTCGGTCAGCGCGATCACACCCAGCACCCGGCCGTTCTCGGCCACAAGCAAAGGCGTCCCGCCGCCATTGGCGATGTCGGTAACGTTCTGCTGAATTTCCAGCGGCACCTTGTTGCCGCGCTCGGCAACGTGCTTGGAGATAGCTTCCGGAGCTCCTTTGCGGATTTGCAAACCGTCCAGATCAACGCCGGACATCCGAGTCTGCGCGGAGAAGGGAATGAAGATCGGGCTGAGCTGGCTGAGTTCGCGTCCCCGCAGCCCATATTTTTCTTTCACCAGCACGACAATCGAGCGGCCTTCAGGAGTTTCATCAGCTAACGAAGCGAGTTGGGCGGCGTTTGCCAATTCCGCTTCGTTGACGTTCGGGCTAGCGTGCAGCATGGTCGCTTGGCGATTCCCCAGTGTAATAGTGCCGGTCTTGTCGAGCAGCAATACATCCACGTCCCCGGAAGCTTCGACGGCCCGCCCCGACATGGCGATGACGTTGCGCTGAATCATTCGGTCCATCCCCGCAATGCCGATGGCCGAAAGAAGTCCACCGATGGTCGTCGGAATCAGGCAGACCAGCAAAGAAACCAGCACGAAGATACTCTGCGGCGCGCCGGAATAAATGGCGAAGGGCTGTAGCGTAACAACTGCCAGCAAGAAAATGATGGTCAATCCAGCCAAGAGTATGTTGAGAGCAATCTCGTTGGGCGTCTTTTGCCGCGACGCGCCTTCGACCAGGCGAATCATGCGATCCAGAAACGTCTCGCCGGGATTCGAGGTTATGCGCACATTGATGGAATCGGAAAGCACCCGCGTGCCTCCGGTCACTGCCGAACGATCCCCGCCGGATTCGCGAATCACCGGAGCTGACTCGCCAGTGATCGCGGATTCATCAACGCTGGCAACGCCTTCAATGACTTCGCCATCTCCCGGCACGAATTCGCCGGCCACTACTACCACCACATCTCCGGTACGGAGCTTCGAACTGGGAATCACATCGATCGAACCGCTGGGGCGCAGAATGTGCGCTTCGGTTTGCGTACGCGCTTTGCGTAGCGTGTCGGCTTGCGCCTTGCCGCGGCCTTCCGCCATAGCTTCCGCAAAGTTTGCGAACAGCACGGTAAACCACAGCCACAGCGTAATTTGCAGCCCAAACCCGAACTGCCCGGAATGGCGCAACGTATCGACGACAAGCTCGATTGTCGTGAGAACTGCTCCCACTTCAACCACGAACATCACAGGATTCTTGACCATCGTCCTCGGATTCAATTTCGTGAACGAGTCCGCCATCGCCCGCAATACGATCTTCTTGTCTGCCAGCGGCTTCGGCTTGGATGGGTGGGCGTGATCCACAGAAGTCCTCAGAAAACCTTTCCGGCCTGCATCAGCAAGTGCTCAAGAATAGGTCCCAGGCTCAAGGCCGGAAAAAAGGTGAGCGCCCCGACGATCAGGATGGTCGAAACCAGCAGCGTGGCGAACAGCGGGCCGGTAACCGGGAAAGTTCCCGCGGAACTCGGCGCGGTTTTCTTTCCCGCCAGATTCCCGGCAATCGCAAGAATTGGGATGACCACGAAAAAACGGCCGAGGAGCGTAGCAACGCCGGTGGTGGCATAGTACCAGGGCGCGTTCGCGTTGATACCGCCGAACGCGGACCCGTTGTTTCCAACCGACGACGTGTAGGCGTAGAGAATTTGCGACAGCCCGTGCGGTCCCGGATTGCTGATGCCCGCCAAGCCCGGCTGGATCACTATCGCGACCGCCGAGAACATCAAGATCGTCGTCGACGAGGCCAGCACCGAAAGCATCGCCATCTTCACATCGAACGATTCAATTTTCTTGCCCAGGTATTCCGGCGTCCGCCCTACCATGAGTCCGGCGATGAAAACTGCCAGGATTACGAACACCAGCATCCCGTAGAGCCCCGAGCCGACCCCGCCGAAAATAACTTCGCCCAGCATGATGTTGAGCAGTGGAATCATTCCACCTAAGGGGGTAAAGGAATCGTGCATGCCGTTAACCGCGCCGCAACTGGCATCCGTGGTCACGGTGGCGAACAGTGCGGAATTAGCAATACCAAAGCGGACTTCTTTGCCTTCCATGTTGCCGCCAGGTTGCTGATCGCTGACGGCTTGATCGACTCCGGTCAGTTGAGGATTACCCCTGGACTCGGCGGCATAGGTAGCCAAAACCCCAACCAGGAACAGGACGGCCATAGCTCCCCAAATGGCCCATCCATGGCGCACCGCGCCAGTCATCCGGCCCAGCGTGTAGGTGAGTCCCGCGGGAATCGCAAAGATCAAAACCATCTGCAGAAAATTGGTAAACGGTGTCGGATTCTCAAACGGATGCGCGCTATTGGCATTGAAAAAACCGCCACCATTGGTGCCAAACATCTTGATGGCTTCTTGCGAGGCCGTCGGTCCCAGCGCGATCGGCTGCTGCGAGACCGTCTGCGTGCTGGTCTTGCCGTCCGCACCCTGCGTCTGCACGGTTTGCGGATCGATTAGTTGCGCGTTGGCGTAAGGCTTCAGGTTTTGCACCACGCCTTGCGACACGAAAATCAACGCGATAACCAGACACGCGGGCAGCAACACCCAGAGGAACGAACGAGTCAGGTCGACCCAAAAGTTGCCAATGGTCTTTGACTCGCGTCGCGCAATGCCGCGAATCAAGGCAATTGCCAAAGCGATGCCGACTGCCGCGGAGGCGAAGTTGTGGTAAGCGAGACCAGCCATCTGCGTGAGATAGCTCATCGTAGTTTCGGGAACATACGCTTGCCAGTTAGTGTTGGTAGTGAACGAAGCCGCGGTATTCCAGGCAAGATCGGGCGCGACGTTAGCAAGTTTTTGTGGATTGAAGCCCAGCCAATGCTGGGCGCGCTCGATGAAGTAGAGCAATACCATCGACACACCGCTAAACAACAGCATAGCCGTGCCGTACTCGATCCAATGCATCTCCTGGTCTTCGCGCACGCCGCAAAGCCGGTAGATGATGCGCTCAATAGGTCGCAGGGCGAAATCAAGGAAAGTCTTGTCGCGATTAAAGACCCGCGCCATGAACACGCCGAAAGGCTTGGTGACTGCAAAGATCACCAATAAGAAAAAAAGAATCTGGAGCCAGCCGTTAGAAGTCATGGCTAGAAGTCTTCCGGCTGAAGCAGCGCCATCAACAGATACCCGAACAGTCCAATACACACCGCGATAAGAAGTATGTTTTCAAGCATGGTTATGCCGCGCTTCTATTTCAGTCGCTGACACCCGCGAAGATAAAAAACCGCGACTGCAAAAAACACCCCAGTCGCCATAAGAAACGTCAAATCCGCCACAATCTGCTCCTCGAGAAGGTGACTCACTTCAGTAAGCTGCGCGTCAATATGAGGAATCTAAGCCTGCGCGGCCTTCCGGGTACCGTCATCCTTTCAACTTGCACGCACACGGCCGTCCGCAACGCATCGCGCCACCAACAGGTTCAATGGCAAACAAGAGGATAAGAGGCCGCTGCTTAAGAAGTGATGAAGCGGACATAAGGATTTTGTAAGGGAAAATGTCACCAAGCGCTGACAGACAAAGGCGCACGGAATGGCCAGTTTCCGAATAATCCGACGAGAGTCAGGCGTTAGCCCGGTGCTTAGGCCCGATTATCTGTAAGCCAAATCGGGCCGTGATCCCTCAGGGACTCGCCCGGCGGCGCGTTCATAGGGACAGTGGAAGCGGTAGGATGCGGGAACCAGGAATTCGAATCGGGAATCCGGTTACGCTGTCGAGAGGACGCACATGTCCAAGGCGTTCCTTCGAATTTTATTAGGCATGTTTTTCGCCGCGCCTCTGTGTGGCCACAGGCAATTGCCCTCCGCGCGGGGAACCTGATCGATCCCGCCAAGGGCACGGTTACCAAAAAAGCAGATCATCTTGGTGAAGGACAAGAAGATCGTGGAGGTCGGCGCGAATATAGCCATTCCCAAGAACAGCGGGGAGCGCAATCGTGGAGGGCCTCTTCGCAGACATGATAGCCATGCCCGACAGTCCTCTCAGCAACGTCGAATCGCAGCCCAAAGTCGATTTCGTGATGAAAAAGGGAGCGATCGTGAGAAAGCCAAAACAAAAGCTAAGAGCTAGCGCCTGACAAACCGCGGTAATCGGAAACTGGCTCCTAACCTAGACCCTCGACCCTAAAAGCTGGTCGTCAACCGAAGCGCATAGCTCCGCGAAGGACCAATAGCATTTCCCGAGAACAACCCACCAAAATCAATCACGTTGAGCCGGTTATTGATGTTCTCCACGTCGGCCTGCACCCGCATTTGAAGCTTTTCCGTCCGCCATATATCGGCGCCCAATGACGCATCCACCGACAGCGACGGGCGCACCCGGCCTTTGGCAAAGTTCACCCGATCCACCACCCGCTGGCTGTATTGCGCCAAAGCATCCTGCTCGCTTCCGACGAACTCGAACGGCAGACCGCTGCCATATTCCCCGCCGATGCCGCCCCAAACGCGATCGGTAAACTGATAGCGCGCTCGGCTGCGCACGGTGTTGCGCTGATCCTGCGAAACCCAGAACCGCCCGGCAACCTGGCTTAGCGCGTTGCTCGCTTGGTCACCCAAAAACAATCCGCCGGTGACCGGCAGATAAGCCGAGCCGACGCTGTAAGAATAGCTGGCGAAAGCGTTCATCCGTTTCCAATGCGGCAGCTCGATCTTGCCCTCGGCCCCGTAGATATACGCCTTGTCGAAAGCAATCGGGAAGCTCACCGCGGTGCTCAGCAATTGGTCGTCGTCAGCAAAGTTGCTAACCCGCCGATCGAAAACGTTCGCGTCAAACTTCAGCTGCCCAAAAAATCCCTTGCTCAATCCAACCTCATAGTAATTACCATGCGAAGGCTGAACCGGAAGCCGCAAAACCTCGTCGCTCAACGAAACAACCTCCGCCGAGCTGGAAATCAAAATGTTGTCAGCCGAAGGGGTCTGAAAAATCCGGTCATAAGACGCGTGCAGCACCAAGTCAAGCTTCGGAAAGTAATAAGCCAGCCCCAGCCGCGGGCTGACCGCATTCTGATTCACCAGCAACTGGTAATGATCCCACCGCAACCCGGCGCTGACCGTCCACCGGCCCAGCCGGATCTGATCCTGTACAAAAGCCGCCTGCTCCAGGTCGGGCTTTTCCCCCGCAAAAGAAAATGTCAACGGAGTGTCCGGATCGAACCGGCTAGGGTCGGTAATGACATCGCTAAAGCGTTCATGCAAAAACGTTGCATCCGACTCCACTCCGGCTTTCCATTCGTGCCGCCCATGATGGACAGCAACGCTCCCCTTAAAATAACCCTCACGAAAATAGTCATGCTGGAAAGCGATCACCGGCGTGGACAAGTCATTCGAGAAAACATCGTTGGACTTGTCCCGGACCATGCCGCGCAGGTCCGCCACCACGTTGGAGGAAAAAATGTGCTGGTACGAAGCGGTGCCCATGGTCTCGAAGTTATCGGCATTCTGTAGTTGCCCCGAGGCCTGCTGCACGATCTCGTTAGGAAGCTCAAAACGCGAAAGCTCATGCCGCAAGCTCACACTCAACCGGTCCCGATCCGTAAAATCCCGCTCGTAACTAACCGCAAAATCGCCAGTAGTGCCCCGATTCGTGAAATTCTCCGGCACCACCGGATTCAAGTACCGCCCGGTCATATCCCCGCTGGCGCTGACCGCCAGCGTATTGCTTCCCCACAGATACTGTCCCAGAGCGAACGCCCCAGCGGTATCAAAGCTCCCGCCCGAAAGCACCACCTGCCCATGAAATCCTTCCCGTGCATCGCGCGTGGTATTCACTTCCACTACCCCACCCATCTTGCGTCCATACTCCGCAGGAAAATTAGCCGTATAAACGCTCATTGACTGCACATCGTCTGCTTCAATCTCCGGCCCGAAGCTAGGCGAACGATTGTCCATCAGCGGAATGCCATCCACTACGAACTGTGTCTGGTATTCCGACCCTCGCGGATGCAACACCGCATTTCCTTCGTAAAGCCATCCCGGCTGAGAGTTCACCAGGTCCTGCAGCGACCGCCCCGGCAGGGAACTAACCCGATCCTGAATCATGTCCAACCCAATGCGATTGATGTCGCCGGTCCGGTGCGGATCAATCAAAGTGTCCGCGCCGTTCACCACCACCGACGTATTCGCCGCCGCGATGCTCAGCTTGGCCGTAAACTCCCCGGGAATCGCAGACCGCACCTCAATGGAAGCCTCAAACCTTGCGAATCCGGAGTGCTCGATCTGCACTCGATAAACACCAAAGGGTATGCGCTTAACAACCAACTCCCCCGAAACATCGGTCGGTAGCGTCTTCTGGAACTGGTTAGCTTCCGAAACCAACTCAACCGAACTCTTGACGCCCAGCCCGGACGGGTCCGTCACCCGTATGCGCAGCTCCCCAGAGTTGCTTTGCCCTAGCAGGGAGGATGCACAGAATAAAAGTAGAGCCAAGTAGCGCATCTTGAAGGTCGATAAAATCCGCGAACAATATTATGAATCAGCGATAGCCCGTCTTCATTCTTTTGTTGCGCCAATTCGGCCCAATCCTCAATATTAACTAGAGCGAATCTGCTTGTAACATTTCGTGGCTCCCCGCGCGTCTAAAAAGGGGTGCAAACTTCGGGGGTGCAGTTTGCCTACCCGTTGGCCGAATCATGACCACAAATGACTACACCTTATTGAATCGAATGCGCTTACTGACTTTTATCGCCCTGTCTGCCGTGGCCCTCGCGCTCAGCTCCTGTCCGCTTTACGCACAGTCTTCGCCGGCGCCTGCCAAGGCCGTAGGCACTGTCAAATCCGCTTCAGGAAAGAACATCACTCTTTCCGCCGAAGACGGCAACGAAATCGCGGTAACCGTCCAGGACAGCGCCCGCCTCCTCCGCATCGAGCCAGGTCAAACCGACCTCAAAACTGCCGCTCCCCTCCAACTGGAAGAGTTGCAACCCGGCGATCGCGTCCTGGTTCGCGGCACCGCGGGCCCCGACGGCAAATCCCTATTCGCCAACTCCGTAATCGCCATGAAAAAGGCCGACCTCGCCGAAAGGCACGCCCACGAAGTCCAAGATTGGCAGAGACACGGAGTCGGCGGCCTGGTTAGCGCGGTCGATCCGGCCACAGGAGCAGTCACTATCTCCGCCTCGGCTCTCGGAGCCAACAAGACCATCACTGTACGCGTATCGAAAGACACCGTTCTCCGCCGCTACGCCCCGGGCTCTGTAAAGTTCGATGATGCAACTCCGGCCCCACTCGAACAGATCAAGGTGGGCGACCAACTTCGCGCTCGCGGTACTCGCACCCCCGACGGCGCAGGTCTCACGGCCGACGAAGTAGTCTCCGGCTCGTTCCGAAACATCTCCGGCACGATCAACTCACTCGATGCAGCTGCTGGCACCCTCACCGTCTCAGATTTGGCGACGAAAAAGCCCGTCGTAGTCAAAGTCAACGACGCGTCGCAGCTGCGAAAACTGCCGGCCCCAATGGCCCAAAGAATTGCAGCCCGACTGAAAGGAACCCCAGCGGACGCCCAGCCAGCCGGCAACGCCGTTACACCGGTGCCGGCGACCACAGCTGCCAGCCAAAGCCCAACCGGCGCCGCAGGGCAACGGGCCGCAGGTGGGGCGCGGCAAGCTGGAGGACCAGGTGCTGGGCAAGGCGGTGGACTAGGCGGTGGACAAGGGGTAGGCCAAGATCTTCAGCAAGCTATCGGTCGCATGCCCGCCGCAACACTCGCCGATTTGCAAAAGGGTGACGCGGTCATGATCGTAGCCACACCAGGAGCATCGGACGGCAGTGTAGTCGCCATCACATTGCTAGCCGGGGTCGAATCCATCCTCCAAGCTTCGCCCGGTGGGGGCCAATCGATCCTAACGCCGTGGAGCCTTAGCTCCGCTCCCGGCGGCGATACTGGACCGCAATAACCCGCGAAGATCTGAAAGATTTTGGCCGTTCCCAGGAGATTAGATGAGTTTGAGGTCAGTCAAACAATACGTCGTCCCCATTGTCGCAGCTCTCGTCGCCTTAGCTCTGCTGGCTGTGCCGTTCCTCTCGCTCGCCGCCCAAACCAACACGGCAACATTGCGCGGCCAGGTGACCGATCCGTCGGGTAGCGCGGTAGGTACGGCAACGGTATTACTTACCACTCCCAACGGTGACGCCATAACCGCTAACGCCAACCGCGATGGAATCTACGAATTTAAAGGCCTCGTTCCCGGCAAATACGGAGTCAAAGTAATCGCTCCCGGCTTCACCGCATTCGAAAACAATGCCGTGCAACTCACCGCCGGACAAACCCAAAAGTTAGACGTCAAGCTCGCCATCGAAACCCAAGAGCAAAAAGTTGTGGTAACCGATCAGGCCGCCGCTGCGCTCGACGTAAATCCCGCCAGCAACGCTGGCGCCATCGTAATCCAAGGCAAAGATCTGGAAGCCCTTTCCGATGACCCAGACGAATTACAGTCCGACCTGCAAGCCCTGGCCGGTCCCTCAGCCGGACCCAACGGCGGCCAAATCTACATTGATGGTTTTACTGCCGGCCAACTGCCGCCAAAAGCTTCGATCCGCGAAATCCGCATCAACCAAAACCCCTTCTCCTCCGAATATGACAAGCTCGGCTACGGCAGAATCGAAATCCTAACCAAACCCGGCACCGACCAATGGCACGGCCAGTTGTTCCTCACCGGTACGACCGCAGGTCTGAATTCCCGCAACCCATTCGAACGGCTGCCGGAAGGCCAACAACCCCCGGGCTATGAGTCCACACAATTCAGCGGCAACATCGGCGGTCCGTTAAGCAAAAAGGCCTCGATCTTCTTTAACTATGAACAACGAAACATCAACAACCTCAACGTCGTCAGCGCCCAAGTAATCGATCCCACCACCTTCGCGGTTACCCCCTTCAGCGCCGCGGTTGCGAACCCGGACGATCGCATCAACCTCAGCCCCCGCCTCGACTACCAGGTAAGCCCCACCAACACCCTCTCCGTGCGCTATCAGTTTTACCGCCAGACCCAAGACAACGAGGGTGTAGGCGCCTTCAATCTAGCTTCGCTCGGCACCAACCAATACGATTCCGAAAGCACGTTACAAATGAACGATACCCAAACCCTAAGCCCCAGAACCATCAACGAAACCCGCTTCCAATACATCCACGAAGTCGCCAACCAAACTCCGGTAAACACCGCCCCCATGATCTCGGTCTCTGGCGCATTCGCCGAAGGCGGCAATACCACCGGCACCAACGACGACAGCCAGAATCGCTATGAACTGCAGAACGAAACCTACATGACCATCGGTAAGCATTCGCTGAAGTATGGCGGACGCCTCCGCGCAACGACCGATTCAAATTCCACCAACGCGACATTCAACGGCGAATATTCCTTCGGCAGACGCGCTTTGGCTCCGGCCGTCTGCACCCCAACGGCAGCGAATAACAATTGCGAGATCACACCGCTGCAGTCGTATCAAATGATGTTGGAGGACCTCTCGACCGGCTTGACCATGGCGGATATTCAAGCGATGGGCATAGGCCCTAACTACTATTCGCTGGCCGTCAATGGACTAGGCCGCGCCAACGCCGACGTAACCTACGTCGATGGCGCACTCTACGTCCAAGATGACTGGCGCGTCCGCTCAAACGTAACCCTCAGCGGCGGTCTGCGCTACGAAACCCAGAACAATCTCGGTGACCACGCCGATTTCGCCCCGCGCTTGGGGATGGCCTGGGGCCTTGGCGGAAAAGGGAAGAACGCCTCGCCCAAAATGGTACTCCGCGCAGGCTTCGGCATTTTCTACGATCGTTTCACTGAGGATCTGGTGCTGACGCAACAATTAGAGAACGGCATCGTCCAGCAGCAATACCTGGTGCAGTTTCCAGCATTCTTCAACCCCAACCAAACTGTGCCGCCGTCAGCATTTTCGGCCGCCGCCCTCTCTCCGCAAACCATCTACCAGCCCAATCCAAATCTGCGCACCCCGTACACCATGCAGACCGGCATAAGCCTGGAGCGCCAGGTGACCAAGTATGCTAACGTTGCGGTTACATACTTAAACTCCCGCGGCAATCACGCCTTCTACACTAACTTCATCAACGCCAACCCGCCCGGGGCGCTCCCGCCAAGCGAAATCTTCTATCAGTACCAATCCGAAGGCGTCTTCAAGCAGAACCAGCTAATCGTGAACGGCAGCGTCCGCATGGGCGCGAAGCTCACTCTGTTTGGCTATTACGTCCTGAATTATGCCAACAGTGATACCTCCGGCCCCACGTACATGCCTTCCGATCCTCTCGATCCCACCCTCGATTATGGCCGAGCTTCGTTTGACTATCGCAATCGCCTCTTCATGGGTGGCACCATCGGTCTTCCTAAAGCCTTTCGCCTGAGTCCCTTTCTGATCGCGAGCTCCGGCCCCCCGTTCAACCTCACTACCGGCAACGACCTCTTTGGCGACGCCCAATTCAACAGCCGTCCCGGCGTAGCCACCTGCTCGGCCAGTCCCGCACCAAACCTCGTGCAGACCAAATACGGCTGCTTCAACGTCCTCCCCGGGCCTGGCGACTCCCTCCTGCCCGTCAACGACGCCACCGGCCCAGGCCGTTTCGTCCTGAATCTCCGCCTAAGCAGGACGTTTGGCTTCGGCAAAGTGAAAGAAGTCACAGCCCAAAACGGTCAAGGAGGCCCGGGCGGGCCGGGCGGCGGAGGAACCTTTGGTCGCGGCCCTGGCGGGCCCGGCGGTGGTGGACGCGGCGGAGGCGGTGGTGGTCCACGCGGCGGCGGGTTCGATGCCGGCGCCACCAACAAGCGCTACGGCTTGACCTTCTCCGTGGCAGCCCGCAACGTTTTCAACAACGTGAACCTGGCCACCCCCATCGGCAACTTGAGCTCTCCCCTATTCGGCCAATCCAATGGTCTGGCCGGTGGCCCCTACTCCTCGAGCACCGCCAACCGCCGCATCGACCTTCAAGTCACCTTTAGCTTCTAAATTTCGGTCGCAGCAAAGCCAATCACTGGATTTTCCAGCCTTCTCTGGGAACCTCCTGCGTCGGAGCGGTATGTTTTGATGTTGGTGTCTGACCATTTTCTAATTTCTCCTCGTGAGCTAAGCTGACCCTGCCCGTAAGCAGGATCTCCGTCGGGCGAAAAATTCTGTTCACGATGCACAGGTGAAAACTGGTGGGAAACGCAAACCGCGATGACCAACTGGGAATGAAACGCACGATCACGCGTCGCGACTTCCTGAACGGTGCAAGCTTGGCCATTGGCGGGACCCTAGCCTTATCGGGAAACGTCTGGGCCGAAGTCTTCGGTCTATCCAAATCGCCCGTCGATTCGGCGGCCTACTACCCGCCGGCAAGAACGGGGTTACGCGGAAGCCACGATGGCTCTTGGGAAGTCGCTCACGAAATGCGCGACGGCAAGCGCTGGGATTCGGTAACTCCCGACAACGAATCCTACGACCTGATCATCGTAGGCGCAGGCATCAGCGGCCTGGCTGCAGCCTACTTCTATCGCCAGCAGGCCGGCCCAAAATCGCGCATTCTGATCCTGGACAACCATGACGACTTCGGCGGTCACGCCAAGCGCAACGAATTTCGCCCCTCCGGCCGCTTGCTCATCGGTTATGGCGGCACACAATCGATAGCAGGGCCGAACCTCTACAGTCCCGAAGCTAAGGGCCTGTTCAGCGACCTGGGAATCGAGGTAACCCGCTTCGATAAATATTTTGACGGCCAGTTTTTTACTTCGCGCGGCCTCGATCACGGAGTGTTTTTCGACAGAGAAACCTTCGGCGTAGACCGAACCGTAGCCGGCCTAGGGAAGCCCTCGTGGCCCGAATTTCTAGCGAAGACCCCGCTTTCGGAAAAAGCCCGAAAGGACCTGGCCAGACTTTACGCCGAGAAAATCGACTATCTCCCCGGCACCACCCCAGCCGAGAAAAAAGTCTATCTGGCTCGCACGAGTTATAAGGATTTTCTGCTCAACGATGTAAAGGTCGATCCGGGCGTGATCCCATTCTTCCAAGCTTCCACCTACGGCTTGTACGGCGTCGGCATCGAAGCGGTTCCCGCCGGCGACCTGGCAGGTCTCAAAGGTCATCCGGGTTTCGACGGCATGGATTTGTCCGGTCCATTCGGCCCCGGCATCGGTCTGGAGGTAACGCGCCAGGACAACGAGCCCTACATCTATCATTTTCCTGACGGGAACGCTTCGATTGCGCGCCTATTGGTACGTCGGTTGATCCCCGGCTCGGCCCCCGGCAACACCATGGAAGACATCGTCTCGGCAAAGATGGACTATGCGAAGCTGGATCTGGATTCTTCGTCAGTTCGGATCCGCCTGAATTCGACGGTGGTGAATGTGCGGAACGAGGGGGGCGCCTCGTTGGCCAAAGACGTGACGGTCTCCTACGTCCGCGACGAGCAAGCGCATTCCGTGCGCGCGGCCGCCTGCGTGCTAGCGTGCTGGAATATGGTCATACCCTACCTCTGCCCCGATATGACCGCCAGGCAGAAAGAGGCACTGGCCTACGGCGTCAAAGTTCCTCTGGTCTACACCAACGTACAACTCCGCAATCGCTCGGCCTTCGAAAAACTAAAGCTCAGCGGCGTAACCTGCCCCGGCAGCTATTTCTCTGAAGTTGCGCTGGATTTTCCAGTCAGCATCGGCGGCTACGAATATCCCAAGGCCGCCAATGAACCTTGTGTAATTCATATGCAACACGTTCCGTGCGCTCCGGGCCTTCCGGCTCGCGAACAACAACGCGCAGGCCGCACCAAGCTCTTCACCACCAAATTCGAAACCTTCGAACACAACATTCGCGATCAATTAAGCCGCATCCTGGGCCCGACCTTTGACCCCGCCCAAGACATTCAAGCTATAACGGTAAATCGCTGGCCTCACGGCTATGCCTATGAGTACAACTCGCTGTACGATCCCCAATGGCTCCCAGGGCAATCACCGTGCGAAATCGGCCGCCAGCCCTTCGGCCGAATTCACATCGCCAATTCCGACGCGGGGGCTTTCGCCTACACGAACGAGGCCATCGACCAGGGCTATCGAGCGGTAGCCGAAATCACCAAGACCTAACAGGCGATCGGAAGAGCCGACATGAAGAAACGCAAGAAAAAAAGGCTGGACGTTGGCCAAGTAGCCCGCCGTAAGGCCCGAGAATCGGGTTTGGTCCCGGCCACTACCCGGGTCATCGCCGACAAACGAAAGCGCCCGCCAAAGCACCAGAAAAGATCGTTGGACCCGGACGACAACTTGCGGGACTAGGACGCCCGCCTCCACCTAGGGCAAGAAAGGAAAGACGGGTTATTCCGATCTTGATTTGGAGATTAGGGGCCGGTTGAGCGTCGGCGCCAGCTACCGAGAGGCACATCGATCCAACGTAGTTCGTGCGACTGTTGGCTTGCTATCGATCGGAAAGCACTGGGGTTAGAAGACGGTCGCAACAAAAACTGCGGAGATCGAGGTAGATTAGGGTTGTCCCGATTTGGGATTCCCTTGAAGTTGAAGAAATGCGCTAGACGTGATTGTTTCTGCGGTCAAGTGTAGCCGTTGAATAGGTTATCCCCAGGCCGAAGCAGCGATCGGCATAACATTGGGGGCGAAAGGGTAGTTGGAGGTGTTTGGAATCGTGGGGAGCTGGCCTTCTTGCGCGGATTGCTCGTGACGCCGGGAGGGGCCAGCCCGTCCCTACAGCATGGGTCTTGCGAAGCAAGTTGTGGGTAGGTCCGCACCGGACCTAGTTTTTCGAGCCTCAACCGGGCTTATGTGCGGGGACCTTCTCATCGGAGCGGAACAACCGAGCCGGGGCCGATTGTTTTCGTTCGGCCAGCGACGCACCTATATCCTCTAGGCCTTTTTTATCGAAGCCGATGCAAACGACTTCAGCGGTGCCTTCCGGCTCGATGAAAAATACCGTCGGCACACTTGTCAGGCCATAGGCGTTCGAGGCGGGATAGTCTTTCTCGTCGACGGCCATTGGAAACGTCACGCCATACTCAGCGGCGAACTTCTTGGTGGCCTTGGCATCGTCTTGGGATATGCCCAGAAAGGTCACGCCCTCTCCTCCGTAGCGCTTGTAGAGGCGTTCCAAAAAGGGGAAGGTGAACTGGCATACCGGGCACGAAATCTTGAAGAAGGCGGCAACCACTGGACCTTTCTCCAGCAAACAGGGAAGGGAATAATCCTTGCCGTTGAGATCTTTTAGGGAAAACGGAGGAGCGAGCGTTCCGGGTTCAATGTGAGTCATCTGGCCATCCGTTCGCAGAAAGCGCGAAATCCATCCAGGCAGCGCCATGCAGTGAGTGTAACTTGGCGGCCCAGCGCCGGTAAATGGATTGGTATCGAGGTGTGCTGGACGGAGCGGGACAGGTTGGAACGCCAGTTTTGGGTTATGTTCTTCGGGCGTGGCAGGGCTTTGCCCGGGCTCTAGTTGTTCAAAGGGAAACAGAAAAGGACAACGCAAAGACGCGGAGATCGCTCCAGTGGCTAGTGGATTTGCCGCGTTTTGCGCTGCATGTAATCCATGAGCAGGTACTGCCCCAGGGTATAGGGCGTGGTGAAGTAGGCTTTGCCGCGACACATCTCCGTGATTTTTTGAACGAAGTGCACCAGGCTGTAGTCGCTGGCCAGCATGAACGTGTTGATTAAGATGCCTGCGTGCTTGCACTTGTTCACTTCTTCCAGCGTTTGGCCCACGACGAAGGGATCAAGTCCGAAGGCATTCTTGTAGATGCGGCCGTCTTCTAGCGTAAGCGCCGACGGCTTGCCGTCGGTGATCATGACGATCTGGCGCATATCCTTTTTTTGACGCAGCAAGATGCGCTGCGCCATACGCAGGCCTTCGCGCGTATTCGTATAGTAAGGACCGACCTGGACGCGAGCCAATTCGCCGATGGGTACTTCCTCGGCGCTGTCGTGGAACAAGACCAGGCTCAAGGTATCGCCGGGGTACTGCGTGCGGATCAAATGCGACAAGGCCATGGCCACGCGTTTGGCCGGCGTGAAGCGATCTTCGCCGTAGAGAATCATGCTGTGGCTGCAATCGAGCAGAACGACAGTGGCACAGGAGCTCTGATACTCGCATTGATGCACCATCAAGTCGGAATAGGTAATCTCGATGGGCACCTTTGCGCCGTCGCGGCGCACCGCGTTGAACAGTGTCTCGCTTACATCCATGTTCATGGTGTCGCCAAATTCATATTGCCGCGAGACGCCACTTGCTTCGATGCCGGTCGACAAATCGCGCGTGTCGTGGCGGCCAAAGCTGCTTCGTCCTAGCGATCCCAGCAAATCCTGCAAAGTTTTAAAACCGAGAAAATCGATGGTCTTGTCGGTGATTTCAAAGCGCGCTTCGGTTTCGCGTTCCTGCGCCTGTCCGATTTGCCCGCGGGCGCTGGTCTGCGGAGGTGGTGTAACTTGCGGCGGTTGCTGAGGATTGATGTAGCCTTCTTCGGCCATGCGATCCATCAATTTCTGGATCAAGTCGCGAACAGCCTGATTGTTCTGCGCCTGTGGATTTTTGAGCATCTCGCGCAGCTCGTCGCTGATCGCATCCTGCGGAAGCAAATCGCCTTCCTGCAGCGCGCGCAAAATGGCGTCCTTCAAAGCTTCCATCGACTTTTCTGGATCCATTTCCGAGACGCCGTAGAATTGCGACTCGAAGCCGCTTTGCAGGAAAAAGTTTCCCAGCCGCTTCACCAGTTCTTCCAAATCGACTGAATCGGCCGGCTCGCCGACATACTTTCCGTAGCGAACGAATTTCATTGTGGGCCTTTTCTTTTCATCTTCGCCAAGCTCCTATGCTGCCGGGCACGGAGTATGCCTGCGCTTGGGACGCTCTTAAGCGCGCCCCTGGATTAGTTGAACTGACGTCGCGGGCGATTCGGAGCTTCGCGTTCGCGAGCCTCGGGCTGCCGCGGCTTTTCCGCGAAGTAGCCGCGTTCTTCGGTGCGGCCTATGCGCCGATGGGCCCACAAACCTTCCAGAATCATTTCCGCCGCGGCGGCTGCGGCCCCCGCATCCTTGCGATCGTTCACGCCGAGTTTGCCGATCTGGTCCATGAGCCCTTGAATTTTCGACAGCTGCTCATATCGTTCAGCGGTGGTTGCAAGTTCAGGCAATTTGAGTTCGCCGCCCAACTCAAACCACTGGATCACCGGTTGAAAGCTGACTTCGCCGAATCGCTTGCTGAATACGCGTCCGACTGCCGCGCGAATCAACTCACGCGCGATGGTGTCGGCACCCTTTAGTTCGCCTTCGTATTCGAGTTCGAGCTTTCCGGTGATCGCGGGCATGGCCGCATAGATGTCGGCGATTCGGGCGATGCCGGATTTTTCGCCGGTACGGGCCGCGCGCTGCTCGGCGCTGCTCACCGCGCTTTCGAGAGTGGTGATGGGGAGCCGTTGGCTTACTCCGGAACGGCGATCGACGCGCTTGTCTTCGCGGGCCTGGAACGCGATTTCTTCCACGACTTCGCGCAGGTAGTCGGATACCTCGATCTTGCGAGCCGCGTCGCGCCCCACCCAGGCTTCCTGATTGGTGACGGTCATGCCCTCGGCCACCGTAGCCGGATAGTGGGTGCGAATTTCCGCGCCGATGCGATCTTTCAGCGGGGTGATGATTTTGCCGCGGGCGGTGTAGTCTTCCGGGTTCGCGGTGAAAACCAACAGGACATCCAGCGGCAACCGAAGGGGGTAGCCCTTAATCTGAATGTCGCCTTCCTGCATGATGTTGAACAGACCAACCTGAATCTTTCCGGCGAGGTCGGATAATTCGTTGATGGCGAAAATCCCGCGATTGGCGCGCGGCAACAAACCGTAGTGAATGGTCAGTTCGTCCGAGAGATCGCGTCCGCCACGGGCGGCACGTATGGGATCGACGTCGCCGATAATGTCTGCGATGGTTACGTCCGGCGTGGCCAGTTTCTCAACATAGCGCTGATCGCGCGGCATCCACGCGATCGGCGTGGCGTCTCCTTCGGCGGCAATTTTTTCGCGGCAGGCGCGGCAGATCGGCCTAAGCGGGTTGTCGTTAATTTCGCATCCGGTGAGGACTGGAATTTCTGCATCCAGAAGCAGGGCTAGCCCGCGCAGGATCCGGCTCTTGGCCTGCCCGCGCAAGCCCAGTAAAATAAAATTGTGGCGGGACAGCAGGGCATTGACGATCTGCGGGATCACCGTGTCTTCGTAGCCGTGCACGCCGGGGAACAGCGGCTCTTTCTTTTCGATGGCTCGGAGCAAATTTCTCCGCAATTCGTTCTTCACCGATATCGATGCCGCTCCAGCATCAAAATCGGGTATGTTGCGCAATTCTCCGAGCGTTCGTGGCTTCGGAGTTCCTGCCCGTGCCTGTAAAGATGTGCTCACCGTCATTCAGGTCCCCATTTCACGCGACGACTGATCGCCACTCCGAAAATCCGATTCAGCATGCACCCCGATTACTTCAACGAACTAATTCAAACCCTGTCCGTTTCCTTCGGCGCTCTGACGCAACATTTCGATCTTCTGAAGATGCGGCGCCCACTCGCGCAGGTACGTCACGAGGCGCTCTTGGCGGTCCGCTTCTGACCGCAGTTCCAGCACTTGCTGCTTCCACATCAGTTCCATTGGCAAAGTTCCGGCCACCACGTACGACAAGGGCCGTGGCTCGGCGCCCTGAACGTTCTTGGGATAGTCGCCATACACGATGGTGTGGCAAACCTCATATAGCTCCACCAGCGTCCGATGCACGTCGGGATCCGCCGGGCGTTCGCGGTCGTCCAGATAATCAATCTGACCCTCTAGATAGGAGTCCTCGCCAAACTTTTCCATATTGACCAGCTCGACGATTCGAAAAGGTTCGCGGCCAACCGTTACGATATCCAGCCGTCCATCGTCGTAACGCATGGGGACGTCCACGATTTCGGCAGTGCAACCCACACGGACTACGCCCTTAGGCAGCGACAGCAACATGCCGAAAGGCATTTTCTGTTCGATGCACTGATGCACCATGCGGCGGTATCGCGGCTCGAAGATATGCAGAGGAAGATCGCCGCCGGGCAGAAGAACGACGTTCAAAGGAAATAGCGGAATGCGATCGGGACGCGTTACTCCCATTGCCCCATGATACCAGACCGGGAGAAATCGTGTTCTTGCGGCTCGCTTCCGTGTTGCAGCCGAAGGTTGGGGCATTCAGTTAGCGTCGGGCGTTGTAAATATAGGTCAGTTTAAATTGCCCGCGCGCTTAGGAAAGCTCGCCGAGGAGCGTTTCCATTTCCGACCTCGCGTGCTGATCACCCTTTCTATCGGCAGTGGCGATCCCGGCAGATAGCACCTGCCGCGCTTCGTCAACCCGCGACTCACGCGACAGCATTTGCGCATACATCAAATACGCCGGCAGGTAGTCTGCGTTGCGCTGCAGCAATTCCCGAAAGTGCCCATTCGCGGCCTCGGTATCGCCGCCATTCATGCACTCCATGGCCAACCCATACCGGGAGAAAGCATCGTCCGGCTTTTTCCCTACAAACTCTTCAAGCATCTGTCGCCGCGTTTTCTTTTGTTCGCTCATAAGTTTCCATTAGTATACGAGCAGCGCGCACCGTGCCCAAGCAGGCGCACAGGTTGAGGGCCGCGCACTCGTAAGTGGATTGCCCACCCCTGGAGCCCCGCAGCATTTATCGGGATTTGCCGAATGGGTCCCTTTAAAGTCATCACTATGTGCAATTTTGAACACCTGGGGCACGGTTTGATGCTGTGCCTGGAGTGCTTATTGTCGACGATAGCCTCGAGATTCGATCTCTAATTCGCGCGTTCATCGAGAGCACGACGTCTTTTAAGGTATGCGGAGAGGTAGGCGACGGTACGCCGGCTATTGAGAAGGCCAAGGAGCTTGAGCCTGACGTAGTACTGGTGGACCTTATCATGCCAGAACTGAATGGCGTTCAAGCGGCGTCGATCCTCAAAACGGCACCTACCGGAAACCAAAATCATTTCTGTTTTCATTCTTCACCGAGGTGCCGGGCAAATCCTTGGCTGCGGCCGTCGGCCTCGACTATGTGCTCTCTAAATGCGACGGCCTAAGGGGAATTACAGAGGCCATACGAAGCGTTACCGCCCGTATCAGTCCGTTGGATATGACCCCATTGGGGAAGAGCCACGCTGCGAAAAAGATTCCGCCCCCCGCTGATGATGTTCAGTAGGTCATCTATACTGTACCTCACTCTCCGTCGGTAAGCTCACCGTATAAATGAAAAGAGACAGGGCTTCGGTTTCGATAGGCTATGGGAATGGCTAGCTGACGCCGCCGACCCATAGCGGCGTGCTGCTGGGCTGCGGGCTTCCGCCGGGGGGTTCTTCGGTGATGGCCAGAGCCTTTGTCTGCGCCATCACTTCTGGGGGGTTGGCAACCATTTCTGCGATTTTGCCGTTGGCGTCGGGCCAGAAGGTGTGCGAGGGCATGGGCTTGGCGCCTGGAGTTTTCGGGATCAGCCACAGTTGCAAAACCTTGTTGCCCTTGGGCATCGGCATCTTCTGTCCGGTGATGTAAATGCCGAGCTCCGGGTGCCACATGGCCTCGAGCTTGGGCATTTCCTTGTCATTCGGCATGATCTCAATTTTCTTCGACGCAGGATCGGTTAGAATGCGGGCCTCGTGCTTGGCCACCGATAATTCCTGTTCGAGCTTTTTGCGCTCTTTGAGTTCCGCAGCGGCTCGCGCGTTCACGTCTTGAACTTCCCTTTGCATTTTCCGGGCGTCCCAAGTCGAATACACTGACAAGAGCAGCATCGCAGCGACGCCGGCCCACAGCCACAAGGGAATCGTCCCAGTGGAGGCCTTCATCTCCGTAATCTTTGCAGGACCCAGGTCCGCTCGCACCTCGCGCAATAGCCGAGCCTTCAGCATCTCGGACGGTTCGGCGGGCGGAGCAAGATATGCGAGCTGGCTCACGAGGTAGCGCGCCTCTTCGAGCCCCTTGGCGCACCCCGGGCAGCCCTCGGCGAGGTGCGCCTCCAGCGCCGCCTGCTCGCTAGCGTCGAGCGCACCGAGGGCGTAGGCCTCGATCAGTTCCCGGAATCGGTCCTGTTCACTCACGATGCTGTCTGAAACCCTTCCTTCAACCGCAACAGCCCGTTCCTGATCCAACTTTTAACGGTGCCCAGCGGTTCTTGTAAAGCATTGGCGATCTCGCTGTGACTGAGCCCTTCAAAGTAGGCCATCTCAATGGCCTTCTTTTGCTGCGCGCTTAGCGTGGCCATCAACGAACGCACACGTTCAGCTCGCCGTTGCAGGTCCAAGGCCTTCTCATATTCCGGCGCCTGGGCGATCGCCGGGATGTCTTCGGTCTGGTCCTCGCGACGGCGTTGCCGTTCACTTTTGAGTCGAAGATGGTCGAGCGCACGATTGCGCGCGAGGGTCAGCAGCCAGGGAACGAATGGGCCGCGATCGGACTGATACTGGCCGGCATTGCGCCACAGGTGGAGGAAAACGTCCTGGACTACTTCCTCCGCGGTGGGTGCTTGCTGTAGGATGCGCACCACCAGCGAGTAGACAATACGGGAATGCCGGTCGTAGAGCTGTTCAAACGCGGTCACGTCCCTGCGAATAAACCTGTCCACTAGCTTCGCGTCAAAAGACGCGTCATCGCCATATTTTGAAATCATGGCCGCCAGAAACACAGGTTGAGGCTTCTTCGACTCCTGTAGAGATATACGTCAGCCGCGTTGAGCCGGATGAGTTTACAGCGTTAGGGGCGGTTACGCGAGAGCATTTGGTTGGCCATTTGGTTGGCCAGGTCTAGAGATTGCTCGACGCAGGCGCCCATGGCTGGCCCGCGGAGATAATTGCCGGCGAGCCACAGATTTGGGAAGTAGGCGCGTTGCGTTTCGATGGCTGAGAGGCGGTCCGCGTGGCCAAGATTGTACTGCGGCAAGGCGCGGGGATGAATTGTCACGTTCGAGAACGTCGGGGCTTGACGAATCGCAAGCAAAGGCGCGAGTTCACTGTGAACAAGAGAGGAGAGGCCCTCTGACGACAAAGTCACCGCTTGCGGATCGGTCGCGCCGCCCACGAAACTGGTCATCAGAACATGCCCGTCTGGTGCGCGGCCGGGGAAAAGTGAAGAGTTCCAGACGGTGCCGAGAACGCGCTTTCCTGCGGATCGCGGCACCAGGAATCCGAATCCGCCAAGGGCATGAGGCACTTGCGGGCGCGGATAACCCAGCGACACAACCGCAACGGGGGCATATTCAATGGCGTCCAACAGCGAACCAAAAGTCGGATTCAGTTCGCGAAGAAGATTGCCGCCTGCATCAGAGGGCGTTGCCAAAACCAGATTGTCGGCGAGGATGGTTTCGTGCTGCCCCGGCGTTTCGACGGTTATCTGGAAACGAGGGCCAGCACTATCGGACTGCACGCGAGTCGCGCAGGTGTTCAGCCGAAGGGCGTCGCCCAATCGCGCGGAAAGCGCGCGGGGAAGCGTTTGCATGCCATCGCGAAAACTTAGCAGGGTGGGCCGCTGCCGGGGCTCGTTGCCGGATTTCGCCAGCATTCCGCGGATGACGCTGCCTTTGCGTTTCTCGGCGTCATACCACGCTGGGAATGAGCTGCGTAGGCTGAGGCGTTCTGGATCGCCGGCGTAGACGCCGGAGACGAACGGGCCTACCAGGCGGTCGAGCAATTCAGCCGAGAATTTTCGTCGGACGAAAGCGGCCACGGATTCATCCTGATCGGGAGGGTAACTTTTGCCGAATACGTCGCGGACGGCGGCGAATTTTGTTCGCGCGCTAAGCAAATGAGACTTGAGGAGCGCGGGCGGGCTCAACGGCACCTGCTGCAGCGCGCCACCGACGAGCACGTAGCGAGGTGCGCGGGGCGGCGCTTTTACAAGCTCGCCTTGTATGCCCAGCTCGGAGCACAGAGAGAGCAACGGTGCGGTGCCGCTAAAACTCTGCGGGCCGAGTTCGAGCAAATATCCCTCGCGCTGCTGGGAATGAATCGCTCCGCCGCAGCGGCCGGATGCTTCAATCAGCAAGGCGGTGACTCCGGCTTTGCGCAGTGCATGCGCGCACACCAGGCCCGAAATTCCTCCGCCGACGATGAGCGCCGGAACGTGCAGCGTCACGGCGCGACGCCTCGGTTCACCATATCAGAGCGTTTTCGAGAACAGCGGCTTGGCAGCGAGCTGCTGCCTTTCCAGGTAGGGATCGAAGACCATGGCCAGGTTGCGAATGAAGATTCGTCCTAGCCAGGTTGTGCGAATCTCGCCGGATTCGAGCAGCACTAGGCCATCGTCGCGCGATGGTTCCAAATGCCGCAATTCTTCGGCAAAGTATTGGTCGAAACTGATTCCAAACTCGCGCGAGATCTCATCCTTAATCACGATCGTGTGGCACAAAAGGCGGCTGATCACGGCACGCCGCAGAAGGTCATCCGCGGAAAGATGATAGCCGCGCATGGTGGCGATGCCGCGATCGTTGACGGCCTTTTCCCACGACGGCAGATCGCGGTGATTCTGGGCATAGGCGTCCTGGATGCCACTGATGGCGGTGACCCCCATGCCGTAAAGATCGGCGCCGGCTTTCGTGGTGTATCCCTGGAAATTGCGGTGCAAGGTGCGATTCTGCTGCGAGACGGCAAGTTCGTCGCCCGGCTTTGCGAAGTGATCCATGCCTATATAAAGATACCCGGCTTCGAGGAACTTCAACATGCCGGTGCGGAAAATTTCGAACTTCTGCTTGCCTTCCGGCAAAAATGTGGCAAAGGCGCCTTGTTGTTTCTTCAGCCAGGGAACGTGGGCGTAGCTGAATAGCGCGACGCGGTCGGGAGCTAGCTCTAAAATTTCCTCGACGGTGTGCCCGAAACGTTCCGGAGTTTGGTGCGGCAAGCCGTAAATGAGATCGACGTTGATGCTGTCGAAGCCCAGGGTGCGCGCTGCGGAAATAAGGTCGCGGGTCATTTCAAAGGGCTGAATGCGGTTGATGGCCTTTTGTACGTCGGGATGGAAATCTTGAATGCCCATGCTCAGACGATTGAATCCAAGCTTGCGGAGCGTTTCCAGGTGCGCGCGAGATGTGACCCGCGGATCGACTTCGATACCGATTTCTGCGTCAGGCGCAAACGTGAATCTTTGCCGTGTAGCACCGAACAAATCTTCGATCTGGGGAGGCGTTAGATAGGTTGGAGTTCCACCGCCCCAGTGGAACTGCACTACGGAGCGTTGTTTCGAGACGGCGCGGCTAACGCGCTCAAGTTCGCGTTTCAGGATGCCGAGATATGGCGGGGCAACGGCTTTATCTTTTTGGATGATGACGTTGCATGCGCAGAACAGGCAGAGGCTCTCGCAGAAGGGAATATGCATGTACAGCGAAACCGGCGCCTTAGCACGATCGGACTTTTCGTGGACGCGCTCCAGGTCGTCTGGCCCGAAGGCGTCGTTCCACACCGGCGCGGTCGGATAGCTTGTATAACGAGGTCCCGGCCGATTGTATTTGGCCAGAAATTCTTCGCTGACGTGAAGTTCTTCGCTCATTTGCCGCAAACTCGGATTGGCAAGAGTCTCAGTCATCCAACCTCAACGTGACGGAACCGCGTCCTTGGGCTGCGCCAACTCCGCTCGCTGGCCCGTTTCGATGAACAACTGTGCGTTTTCGACCGGGGTGCCTTGCAAAATCCCGTGACCTAGATTCAGTATATGTCCAACGCCACCTAGCGCCGCCGCCGTATCTAAAGTCACTCGGCGAATTTTTTCCGGCGGACCAAACAGCACCGCAGGATCCAGGTTGCCCTGTAACGCAATCTGCGGCCCGAGGGTCTCCCGCGCTTCCCGCAAATCGATGCGCCAATCCACGCTCAAAACGTCGGCGCCGGCGCGCGCGACCGCCGGCAGCAAATGATGAGACGCTTTGGTGTAATAAATCACCGGAACTTCTCCGGAGATTTGGGAGATGATTTCTCTCACGACAGGTAATGCATAGGTTTCGTAATCGGCCAGGCTGAGTTCTCCGCACCAGGTATCAAACAGTTGCACCGCGGCCGCCCCGGCCGCGATCTGCGCCCTTAAATATCCCACCGTCGCCTCGGCGATCTTGCTCAGCAAGGCTTCGAACGCATCGGTGTGGTGATACAGAAGATTCTTGACCGTCGCGAAGCCTTCTTTTGTGCGCCCTTCCACCATGTAGCAAGCGAGCGTCCAGGGAGCGGCCGCGAAGCCCAGCACCGGCACAGTCGGACCGACCTCGCGCACGATTCGCCGGATGGCTTCCATCAAAAAGCCCGTTTCCATCTCGGGATCAAAGATCCTCAGCTTTTCAATATCCGCTGCAGATCGGACTGGTTCCGGCAAGTTGGGTCCAGCGTCGCCCAGCTCCAGCTTCAGCCCCATGGCCTCCGCCGGTATCAAAATGTCAGAGAATACGATGACGGCGTCGACGCCCAGCCGACGAAACGGCTGCATCGAAACTTCCATAGCCAGATCCGGCGTCTTGCAAACTTCTAAAAATGCGCGCTTCGCCCGGATTTCCCGATACTCCGGTAGATAGCGCCCCGCTTGCCTCATCATCCACACCGGCAAACGTGGCACAGCCTCGCCGCGGCACGCACGCAAGAACAACTGTTTCCGATTAAAGGGGGCGGGTTGTGAACTCATGGTTGGTTCCATAGAGAAGCATAACAAATCCGGCCAGCCCGCGCTGAACCCGTGATCCACAGGCTAGCAAGGCGGGGCGAACAGCGAGCCGGGCAGGGATTGCGCACACCAAGGCATGCTGTGCGGCCGCCAAAAAGCTAAGCTATACTGAGTGATCGACAGTCGTGCGGGGTTCTAGGGATGTTCGCTGGTCGGCGGCGCCCTACCACTTGCCGCGAAAATATACCCGATGCCGCACCTTTTCCTATCTCTGACCGTGCTCGCCTATGTTCTGAGCCTCGGCTCGTACGTTCAATTTCTCCGCTCGGGACGCGAAGTCGCGGGGCGGCTCGGAACGCTATTGCTTGCTTTGGGCTTGGTAGCGCACTATTTTGCACTGCTGGAGCGGTCGCGTGGGTTGCACACCGTCCCGTATCACGATCTATATGGCTCCATGTCGCTCTTCGGATGGCTCCTGGCGCTCACCTATTTGGGGCTGGAGTTGTACCATCAGCAACGCTCGGTCGGCGCGTTTGTCTTGCCATTTATCCTGGTGTTCTTTTTGGCCTCCCATCTTGCTCCTGCGGATCGTCTATCGCCGACTGTCGCGCACGGTCCGATCTTCGCGTTGCATGTGACGCTCAGCATCCTCGCTTACGCCGCCTTTGCGCTCTCGTTCGTAGTCAGCCTGATTTTTCTGGTGGAGAATCAGTTGTTACGAGATCGCAACCTCAGCGATGTGGTGTGGCGGCTGCCGCCGCTTGAACTGCTGGAGCGCATGAGCCGCTCAAGTGTTCTGGTTGGCCTGATTTCCATCGCGGTCGGCACCGTTCTTGGTTTTATCTGGGTCGACCGCCTCACCGGTCAATATTGGTATTACGACCCTAAATATGTAATTACGCTCCTGGTGCTGCTGTTGTATGTCGCGTATCTTCGGCTTTCGCGCACCACGACCTGGCGCGGCGCTCGCGCCTCGCGTCTTTGCATTTTTAATTTTGTGATTGTGGTGCTCAGCTTTACGGTCGTAAATCTGTATCTGTCGCGCAGTCATCGGTATTTTTAAGGAGCGCACGAGCAACGGTATGGAAATCGTCCTGGTCGGCTTGAACCATCGGACCGCGCCGGTTGAGGTGCGTGAGAAGGTGTCTTTCACCGTCGATCAGGCCCGCCGGGCCGCGGACGAATTGCGCGCGCGAGGCATACTGGATGAAACGCTAGTTCTGTCCACCTGCAACCGCAGCGAAGTCTACGGCGTCCCTCCAGAGACCTCCCACAATTGTTTGTCCGGTTTGGCGTCCTTTCTCAGCGAATTTCACTCGGTCGGCCCGGAGATCCTCACCAGCTCTCTCTACCATCATTACGATCGCCACGCGGTCCGGCATTTGTTTCGTGTTTCCGCCGGCCTGGACTCGATGCTGCTGGGTGAAGCCGAAATCCTCGGGCAGGTTCGTGAGGCGTATCGCTTGGCGCACGAGCAGGGCGCCACCGGCCCGGTGCTCAATCGCCTGTTCCAAGGTGCGCTTGAGGTCGGCAAACGCGTCCGCACCGAGACCGAACTTGGTTCGCGGCCGATGTCGGTCGCCGCTGCCGGCGTAAAACTTGCCGAACGTATTTTCGGTAAATTGGCTGGGCACAGCGCGTTAGTCTTGGGCGCAGGTTCCGTCAGCGAGCAAGTCGTTTCCGCGCTTTGCGACCGCGGTGTGACCGATCTTTCGGTTATGAATCGTTCCCACGATCGCGCTGCTGAGTTGGCGCAAAAATTTAGCGGCAGGGTTCTGGAGTGGGGTAACTGGGACGCCGCGCTACTTAAGCCCGACGTGGTCGTTTCCTCGGTTTCCGGCGACCAACCAGTTCTAACGCGGGCTCTGGTGGAATCCGCCATGAACGCGCGCGGCAACCGCGCGCTCTTCCTGATGGATTTGGGTATGCCCCGCAACATCGAAGCCGCTGCGGCAGACCTCTACAACCTCTACGTCTATAACTTGGACGATCTCAGCGGCATCGTGCAACAAAATCGCCAAGCTCGCGAAGGCGAAGTCCCGCGCGCCGAAGCCATCGTCGAAGATCACGTGGGCAAATTTCTCTCCTGGCAGGCCAGCGTCGAACTGGTGGGTCTGGTTTCCGCCTTGCGCGCCCGTTTGCGTCAAGAACGCACCGCGTTTCTGCAAACCCGGCTCGCGTCGGTCACGCACCTCAGTCCAGAGGATCGCGAACACATAGAAGTCCTCATGGACGAACTACTCGAGAAGCTACTGATCGAGCCGGCCGAACGCCTCCGCGGGGAACGCGAATTGCGTCGAAAAATTCAAAATGTCGAAGCACTGCGTGATCTCTTCCTGTCTGATCGGGAAAAGCGATGAAGCACCTGCGGATCGGCACGCGCGGCAGCGTCCTCGCCAAATGGCAGGCGGAATTCGTGCGTAGTCAGATTTTTCAGTCGACCGGCATCGAAGGCGAAATTGTTATCATCAAGACGTCTGGTGACAAAATGCAGGCTTCGCCGCTGTCACAAATCGGCGGAAAAGGAATATTTATCAAGGAACTCGAAGACGCCCTGCTCGAAGAATCCATCGATATCGCAGTGCACAGCATAAAAGACGTGCCCACGCAAGTTCCTCCACAGCTGGCCTTTCCGGCTATTTGCCGCCGCGAAGATGTACGCGATTGCATCGTCTCGGGCAACGGCGCCACGCTGCTCAATCTACGCGAGGGTGCGCGCGTAGGCACCGGCAGTCTTCGCCGCCAAGCGCAGCTCCGCCACCTCCGCCCCGATCTCGACGTGCGCGATTTGCGCGGAAACGTAGACACTCGTCTCCGCAAAGTGGAAGCCGGCGAGTACGATGCCGTGATGCTGGCCAAAGCCGGACTCGACCGCCTGGGTTGGTCCCATCGCATCAGCGAAACGCTTTCGCCAGAAGTCTGCGTGCCTGCCGTCGGCCAGGGCGCACTGGGCATCGAGTGCCGTGCCTCGGACATCGAGACTTCCACCGCCCTCGCGAGACTTGACGACGCAGAAACGCGCGCCGCGATTGTCGCCGAACGCACGCTACTCTCGGTTCTTCAAGGCGGATGCCAGGTCCCGCTAGGCGCCTGGGCTCACATGGAGCGCGACGAACTCGTCCTCGAGGCCTGTGTCTGCTCGATCGACGGCCTCCAGTACCTCAAGCAGCGCGAAGCCGCTCCACAGGCTGAAGCCCGGGCCCTCGGCGAACGCATGGCCCAGCGTCTCATCGATGCCGGCGCGCAAAATATTCTCGAACAAGTGAGTCGCCAACGTGGCTGACCCCGCCGCGTCGTCGAAAACGGCGTCACCGCTTTCCTCATCATCTTTGCTGGGCAAACTTATTGTCATCACCCGCGCGGTCGCGCAAAGCTCCGAGCTTTGTGAACAATTGTCGCAACGAGGCGCAATTCCGGAGTCCCTACCGCTGGTTTCATTTTCCGCTCCGCGGGATTACGCCCCGCTGGATGCAGCTTTGGGCAGATGGCAAGAATTCGACTGGATTGTTTTCACCAGTGCGAACGTCGTACAGTCCGTGGTCTCGCGTAGCACTTCACTGGGCCTAGAGCTCGCTGGTGCCGCCAAACGCCCGCACATCGCCGCGGTTGGTCCAGCCACCAAAAACGAAGCAACCAAAGCGGGGCTGCGCGTGGATCATGTGGCACAAACCCACCTGGGTGTAGCGCTCGCCCAGGAGTTGGCATCGCGACTCCGCGGTAGCATCGTGTTTCTGCCGCGCAGCGACCGCGCCAATCCCGATCTGCCCGCAGCGCTGAAAAAACTCGGCGTCCAATTGACCGAAGTCGTCGCCTATCGCACGCTTCCTCCAAGCGACCTCGATCGCGACCGCGTCAAGAAGGTAATCGGGCACCAGGCCCACGCCGCCATCTTCTTCAGCCCCAGCGCGGTTCATAATCTAGCAGACCTAATAGGGAAACAGGCCTTGAGCGAACTGCAAAACAAAATCACCATCGCCGCCGTGGGACCGGTAACTTCCGCTGCCCTGAGCGAGTATGGAGTCCTGCGCATCGTTACGGCGGCCGACACGACCACCGCAGACGTCGTCGCAGCCCTGGAATCACATTTTGCGGCCAGCGCTAGTGGGCAAAAGCCGCTAGCAGGAACCAAGCACGGATGAGTTTTCCCACCCATCGTCCCCGACGCCTGCGTCGTACCGAAGCGCTGCGCAATCTCGTCCGCGAAACCCGCCTCACCACGTCAGGCCTCATCTATCCGATGTTCGTTTGCGCCGGCACCGACGTCCGCCAGCAAGTCCGCTCGATGCCCGGCGTCGCGCAACAATCCGTCGACAAAATCGTAGAAGAATGCCGCGAAGTCGAAAGCTTGGGCATCCCGGGCGTAATCCTCTTCGGCCTGCCCGAATCAAAAGATGCAACCGGCGCCAGCTCCACATCGCCGCAAGGCGTAGTGCAGCGCGCCGTAGAAGCGATACGCAAAGCCAATCTCAAACTCCTGGTTATCACCGACGTCTGTCTGTGCGAATACACTGACCACGGCCATTGCGGCGTAATCGAGAACGGTGAAGTCGCCAACGACGCCACGCTAACAATCCTGGCCAACCAAGCCCTTTCTCATGCTCGCGCTGGCGCCGACATCATCGCCCCGTCCGACATGATGGATGGCCGCGTCGCCGCCATCCGCGACAAACTCGACGACCACAAATTCGAAAATCTACCCATCCTTGCCTACGCCGCCAAATACAGCTCTGCCTTCTACGGCCCGTTCCGCGAAGCAGCCCAATCTACGCCGCAATTTGGGGACCGCCGCAGCTACCAGATGGACCCCGCCAACGCCCGCGAAGCTTTGAAAGAAGTCGCGCTAGATCTGGAAGAAGGCGCTGACATGGTCATGGTCAAGCCCGCGCTTCCCTACCTCGACGTAATTCGCCGCGTTAGAGATGCCTTCGATGTTCCGGTAGGCGCCTACAACGTAAGCGGCGAATACGCCATGGTGAAAGCCGCCGCAGCCAACGGCTGGCTGGACGAGCGCCGCGCTGTCCTGGAAATCCTGATCGGCATCCAACGCGCCGGAGCCGACATCATCCTCACCTACCACGCCAAGGACATCGCACGCTGGCTCGGTCCGTGATAACTTACCGATGCCGGGGACTGTAGGAGCGCAGCGCTGCGCCCCATCTCGGCAAGACCGGTGCAGAGAGACCGGAGCTTTAGCGCCGGCGCTAAGCACCCGGCAAGCAATATTAGTCCCAAGGAAATCCTTATAATTCCGAGATCGAAAGCCGGCAAGACCATGACCGCCACGCCAACCAAAACAAAAAACATGCGCCGCCGCTCGCGCGAAATCTTTGCCCGGGCCGAAAAGTTGCTGGTCGGCGGCGTAAACAGCCCGGTCCGCGCTTTTCGCTCGGTGGGCTGCGACCCGCTGATCATCGAACGCGGTGAAGGGCAATATCTTTACGACGTAGACGGGAACAAACTTCTCGACTACGTCGGTTCCTGGGGCGCTATGCTCCTGGGCCACGCCAATCCGGCGGTCACCACGGCCATCGCCGACCAAGCCACGCGCGGCACCAGTTACGGTGTAACCACCGAACTGGAACTGGAATTGGCGACCCAAATCAATCGGACGATCCCGGCCCTCGAAAAAATCCGCTTCGTCTCCAGCGGTACCGAAGCCACCATGAGCGCCGTCCGCCTGGCCCGCGGCGTAACCAAACGCGACTACATCCTGAAATTCCGCGGCTGCTATCACGGCCACGCCGACAGTTTCCTGTCCCACGCCGGATCGGGCCTGGCAACGCTTAGTATCGCCGAGTGTCCGGGCGTGCCTGAAGCTCTCGCGCAGTTAACGCTCAACGCGCCCTACAATAATCTCGAAGCCGTCGAACATCTTTTCACCGAACACAAAGATAGAATCGCAGCGGTCATCGTGGAGCCTATTGCCGCCAATATGGGCGTGGTCCTACCCGAATCCGGCTTTCTAGCCGGACTACGCGACATCACGCGCAAGAATGGCGCGCTGCTCATCATCGACGAAGTCATCACCGGGTATCGCATCCACAATGGCGCGGTGCAGCAATTTCTCGGCGGCGAAGCGGACCTCACCACGCTGGGCAAAATTATCGGGGGCGGCCTGCCGGTAGCAGCCTACGGCGGCCGCGCCGAACTCATGAACAATATCGCGCCCTTGGGCCCGATCTACCAAGCGGGCACGCTAGCGGGCAATCCGCTAGCCATGGCCGCTGGCATTGCCACCTTAAAACAGCTGTCGGTCGACGGCCTTTACCACCGCATCGCCGAACATGCCGATCGCCTCGCCACCGGTCTACGTAAAGCATTGGCCGACGCAAAAATCCCTGGCCAGGTCAATTCCGCCGGATCGCTCAGCACGCTCTTCTTCACCGATGAGCCAGTCCGCGATTACGCCGGCGCCAAACGGTCGGACACCAAACGCTACGCCCGCTTCTTCCGTGAAATGCTCGATCGCGGAATTTTTCTCGCACCATCGCAATTCGAGGCCGCCTTCGTCTCGACGGCGCACACCTCGCAAGATATCGACCGAACCATCGCAGCTGCGGCCGATTCTCTAAAAGCCATCGCGGCGGACTTCGACAACTAATCAGCCGAAAGGAAGCTCTCAACAATGTCCGAAGGCATCGAACTGCCCGAACACGAAGAGCATGAGACACATCTTCACCCGTTGACGATTCCGGTCTCAGTGACGATCTCGATCCTCGCGGTGCTGGGAGCAATGGTTACCCTGATGGGCCACCGGGCCCACACCGAGGAGCTTCTCCTTCAAGCCAAAGCCAGTGACCAGTGGGGTTATTACCAGGCAAAAGATATTCGCCTCCACGAAATGGACGCGGTCGCCGACATGCTCGGGGCGCTCGCCCCGCATGAAAGAGAAGAGACCTCCGCCGTCCGCGAAAAATATGTAAGAGAAGTCGAACGCTACGGAGCAGATAAAAAGGAGATCAGAGAAAAAGCCGAGGAACTCGAAAACGAGCGCGACCTGATAAGCCACCGCGCCGACCGCTTCGACGCCGGCGAAGTCTTCCTGGAAATGGGCCTGGTCATCTGCTCCATCACACTGCTAACCAAAAAACGCTTCTTCTGGTTCAGCGGCATAGCCATAGGCGCAGTAGGCGTAGTCCTGGCCATCACCGGCTTCCTGCTCCACTAATCTCCGACAGCAGTGCATTACTGGTTAAGTGTACGACGGATGGTCAGGATCGGGGGGTTACAAACGAGCCGCGAAATCTGGGCCGCAGGGGTGAGGCCATCAGGTCGCCCAAGCTGGACTAGATACTCTCCGCTCGGGTTCCTGTAACGCCGCGTTGCAGCTGACGTTGGTAGTCGGCACTATCGAAATGGCCATGCGATTCAGCAATCAGCCCATCTTCCCCGATCTTCCACATCTCAAATCCGCTGACGCAAACCCGATTCCCGGTCCCGCCGGGCCCGTTATTCGTGCCGCTCAGCGTCCAGCGGTATTCCGGGTATTCGCCCTCAATACGAAGATCATCCATGACCACTTGCAGGTCCGGAAACCCAGTCATAAATTCCTGAGCCGCCGCCTTGATCGCCTCTCGGCCCAATGCCGGCACACCGTCGTTAATCGTAAGCGATCCGTTTAACGAATAATGAGCGGCAAGGCGTGCAGCGTCCTGACTGGACCACGCCACGGTGTATCGCATGGCGAATTCGCGTAACCGAGTAGGCTCAATCATCGCCGGCATCTCCCCTCTGCCTCATCGGCGCGACTTCGATCCCAGCCTTGCGCAGCCCGTCGATAAGATGCTCGGTGAGTTCCGGATCCCACCATTTGCCGAGCTCCAGCCGGGCAATTTCGGGGAAGTCCGGCCGCAGCGCCAGCAAATCGCGCGCGGCGTTGGACGCTGCCTCTGGTTCGCCAAGCTGCCCGTAAGCCGCGGCGAATGCCAAGCTGGTACGCCAGAACGGCGGCATATTCACCTTAAGGGCGAAGTCCACCGCCCCGTGATAGTCCTTTCTGCGATAAGCGTCGAAGGCATCCGGGAACCAATACCAACCGGGATGATGGGGGTTGAGCTGTCTGGCGCGGCGTACCAGCCCGCACCCGCGCTCCCAACCACCGGCATACGCCAGCAGGAAGCCCATGTACGCAGCCGTGAATCCGTCCATCGGATTCAATTCGACGGCCCGTTCGGCGGAGTTCCGGAAAGCCGGAATCTCCCGCCGGAAAAATTGCGCCGAGGCCAGCGCGTGGTACGCAAGATGATTCGATGGCGCAATCTCTACCGCACGCCGCGCAGCCGCCAACGCTCGGCCCAGCGCATCCGGCCGCAGATTGAATCCGTGAGCGTATTCTTCACGAGCGAGCATCGACAGCATGGCCCAGGCGTCGGCATAACCGGGCGCTTGCCGGACGGCTCGTTCCAAGCCCGCTTCTGCCGCGGCGTGCTCCGCGGGGGAAAGCCGAGGAAAGTGCGCGAAGCTCCGCAGCACAGACTCGTATGGCGTGAGTTGCTCCGGATCCTTGCTGCGCAGAAGTTCACTCATCGCATGAGGCAGAACGCCGTAGGTTTCCGCAACGGTGGAGACAATCTTCGGCACCACGTCATCTTGTAGAGCGAAAAGATCCTCCGCCTGAAAGTTGCGGTCGTAGGTTTCCGCCCACAGATGCGCCCCGGTAGCGGCGTCCACCAATTGCACCGCGATCCGCAGCCTCGATCCCGCCAGTCGCAGGTTGCCTTCCATTACATACTTTGCGCCAAGCTCCTTGCCGACTGCGCGGATGTCCCGCTCGCCGTGGGCATCTCTCGACGTGGAACTGCGCGCGATCACCCGAAGGTAGGAGAATCGCGACAGTCCCGTCACGATTTCGTCGCTCAGACCCTCCGCCAGCGCCGTCGCTTCCGCGTTTGTGCCCTTGTATCCAAAAGGCAAGACCGCGATCCAGAAGCCCTCGTCGGCGCGAGCCTCACTGGGATCGATTATCAGGACCGGGGCGGGAGGCTGCGGAGTGGGGTCGGAAATCGGCGAAAAGTCCGATCTTGCATTCTGCATTGTCGCGCGTATTGCATCATGGAGATCCCGCGCCGACGATAATCGGTTTGAGACGCTTTTCTCCAGGCATTTATGGATGACTATGCGCAACGAATCTGGTAATCCCGGCCGCAGTTCGCCCAGCGGCCGCGGCGCGTCGCACAAGATCGCGGCTGCCAATTCAGCCGACGAACTCCCCGGGAACGGTCGTTGTCCGCTGGCCATCTCATACAACACAATTCCCATCGAGAAAATATCCGTGCGATGGTCGGTAGCGCGGCCCGCAACCTGTTCCGGTGACATGTAAGCGGGCGTACCCATCACCTCGCCAGCTCTTGTGTAATTCGTCGACGTCAGCGTCGTGTCGGTCGCATCGGCTGCCAGAATCGCCTTGGCCAGTCCGAAGTCCAGTACTTTCACGCGACCGTCGTGAGTTACCATGATGTTGGCGGGCTTCAAATCCCGATGCACGATTCCTTTTTCGTGCGCCGCCGCCAGCGCGTCACTCAGCGCGGCCCCCATTTCCAATAGACGTTCGAGTCCCATGCCGCCCTCGGCAAGCTCGCTCTTTAGCGAGTGTCCTTCGATAAGCTCCATCGTCAGGAAATGGATTCCGTCCACCGTCTCCACCGAATAAATGGTAACGATATGGGGATGATTGAGTGCGGCGATCGCACGAGCTTCGCGTCGAAATCGGGCCAAATATTCAGGATCGTCCGCCAGCGCCGCAGGTAGAACCTTGAGCGCCACCTCGCGCCCAAGTTTCCGGTCGACCGCACGATATACCTCACCCATTCCGCCCGCGCCGAGCGCGCCGGTGATCTCGTAGTGGGCAAGCGTGCGTCCAATCAGATCAAGCTCCAAGGTCACCGCCGCATCTCGGTCGACACGCTGTGCCACCCAATGAGCAGACCGCCATATTCACCGTTAACCTCTCCAGCCTGGCCAAACCCGTTACGCCGTCGCCGGCGGCTGGGCCTTGCGCAATCTCGCCAATTCTTCGGTCAACATCTCAAAGCGACTCAGCAATTCCTTGTGACGTACATCATCAGTGTCCGGCTTTTTCTTAACGAAAGTAAGCGTACCTCCTGGCTCGAGCACGCACTGCTGCACCTCAGAAAGATCATCGAAACCCTGCTTGCGCGCCGCTGCCAGGAGTTGTTGCATGGTGATCAACTCCCGCTTCAGATGCTCCGTTTGCACTCTGCCGTCGTGGATCAACACATCCGCCTTGCCTTCCACCAATTGATCCAATTTTCTGTGATTATACAAAAAACGTACTACCAAATAGTTGACCGCCAGCAGGGAAGTAGCCCCAATAATCCCTCCGCTAACGCTATTGTCGTCTCCGATGATCGCGTTCTGAACGGTGTTCGACAACGTCAATAACACCACTAGGTCGAATGGATTCAACTGCACCAGTTCCCGTTTGCCCGACAGCCGCAAACTAACCACCAGAAACGCATACACCACAATCGGCCGCAGAATCTTCTCGAGTACCGGCAAGCCCAACACAAACATATCCTTCCAGATCGAATGCATGGCGACATCCCCTCCTTGGCGTGGCTTCCCTTTGTTTGGGCGATTCGAATCGAAATTTCAGTTGGACGCCGGGAGCGTAGCACGCCCCGGTAAGCCTAGAAAGTACCCGCAAAATTCGAGGGACATCCTGTCCTTTGGTACAGTCATTTTTTAGCCGCACCCTTGTTCTGGTTAGCCTTTTCTTCAAGCGGTTTAACATATCCTATATCCATCAGGTATTTCTCGGCCGTGCGATGCGGTCGTGTAGCACCAGAATCTCCAGCGGAGGCTGCCGGATTCACCGCGGCCCGCGATGCGTCTTGCGGGCCGCTTTGCGCACCGTCCACATGCCACAGCGCCTATCTTCCGATCAACTCCTGCTGGGTCCGGAGCAACTCTCCTCGTTGCTAGGATTGACCCGTGAACTCCTCGCACTCGTCGACAGCGAAGGTTTGGTTCTGTACGCAAACGAAGGATTTGGCCGGGTTCTGGGTTTGTTTTCCGGCGAGTTAGTCGGAAAGCCCATCATTAACCTACTGCATCCCGATCAACAACAAGCTGCCCACGTCCGTCTCCAGCAATTGAGTGAAGCTCCCGGCGCTTGGTTCAACACCCGTTGCCGCCTGCAGCGTAAAGACGGCTTATGGCGTTGGTTCGAGGTCTCCGCCCAGAATCATTTGCGTTACCCTGGGGTCGAAGCCATCGTAGTCAGCTTTCTCGATGTCACCGATCTGCAACGCATGCAGGAAGAGCGCCAGGTCATTTCCGACATCGTCCATGGCCTGAACCAAACCGCCAACCTGGACCAGTTGCTTCTCAGCATCCATCAATCGCTAAAGAAGGTTTTATACGCCGAAAACTGTTTCGTAGCCCTACATGATTCCGAAACCGACACCTTCCATTTCCCCTTTTTCGCCGACGAATTCGACCCCCCACCCGCTGCTCAAAAAGTGAGTCGCACCTGCACCGCCTTCGTGTTTCGCACTGGGCGCGCCATGCTGATTCCCCAGACCGAATTCGACCGCCTGGCAGCCCGCGACGAAGTGGAACTGGTCGGCTCGCCATCCCCAGCATGGTTAGGTGTCCCGCTGAAGACTCCCACGGCCACCATCGGCGTTCTCGTCGTTCAGCATTATCAGAACGAAAAAGCCTACGACATTCGTGATCTTGAATTCCTGGATTCGGTCGGCGGCCACATCGCCCTGGCCATCGAGCGGCGTAGCGCCGAAGACGCCCTGCGCAAAAGTGCCTCCATGTTCCGCCTGCTGTTTTCACACAATCCGCTCCCAACCTGGGTCTTCGACAAGGAAACCCTCCGTTTCCTCCAAGTGAACGACGCGGCCGTCCGGCAGTACGGCTACTCCACCGAAGAATTCGAGAGCATGACGGTCCTCGACATCCGCCCGCCCAGCGAACACGCCGTTTTTCGTGACTACCTGAGCCAATCCAAGCAGGACGAACAGTTCAAATCGCAATGGAGGCACGTCCGCAAAGACGGCAAAATCATCGACACCGAGATCATCGCCCACCAGCTGGAATATGCCGGGCGCGCAGTCCATCTGGTCGTAGCCCAAGACGTCGGGGAGCGCCAGCAGCTAGAAGAGCAGCTTCGCCAAGCTCAAAAAATGGAAGCAGTAGGACGCCTGGCCGGTGGCGTCGCCCACGATTTCAACAATTTGTTGATGGTCATCAAGGGCCACACCGAACTATTGCTGAACGCACTTCCTTCAGGCGATAGCTCCGCCCGCAAAATCGAACTGATCGACCGCGCGGCCGATCGCGCCGCCTCCCTAACTCGCCAGCTTCTAGCCTTCAGCCGCATGCAAGTCTTGCAACCCCGCGTAATGAGCCTCGGCAACGTAGTCGAAGAAATAGGCAAGCTAATTCCGCGCCTGATTGGCGAGGACATCGAGCTAATCATCCGCACCGTGCCCGACCTGGGAGCCATTCGTGCCGACGCCAGCCAGATGGAACAAGTCATCATGAACCTGGCCGTGAACGCTCGCGACGCTATGCCCAATGGCGGCCGTTTGCTGATTGAAACTTCTAACGCCGAACTCGATCACGCCTATAGCAGCACCCGCCCCATCGTCCAGCCGGGCCGCTACGTTCTTCTAGCGGTCAGCGACACCGGCACCGGCATGGATGCAGAAACGCAGGCGCGCATCTTCGAACCATTTTTCACCACCAAGGAGCAAGGCAAAGGTACCGGCCTCGGTCTTTCCACGGTTTACGGCGTCGTAAAACAGAGCGGCGGATTCGTCTGGGTCTACAGCGAAGTTGGAAAGGGAACTTCGTTCAAAGTTTACCTGCCCCGAGTTGACCAACCGGTGGAACGGGGCGCTGCCTCTACAGCCATCTCGGAAGTCCCGCGGGGCACAGAAACGATTTTGCTAGCCGAAGACGAAGGCGACGTGCGCGAACTCGCCCGCGAATTCCTGGAAGCCGCAGGTTACACCGTCATCGAAGCACGCAACGGCCAGGAAGC
>Ga0182024_10001692_pt1 | contig 56049 bp, 46 predicted proteins | sample P32metaG_FD_120480 | JGI IMG/M metagenome (GOLD analysis project Ga0182024, IMG submission 120480) | Permafrost microbial communities from Stordalen Mire, Sweden - P3-2 metaG (Illumina Assembly) | ecosystem: Environmental > Terrestrial > Soil > Wetlands > Permafrost | place: Sweden: Stordalen...
ATCATCGGGAAGGAGATCTCGGATGCCGCTTCGCGACCTCTTTCGTTCGCCGGTGAACGACACTCATTCCTGGGACGAAGTTCATGGCGGTTGGCCGATGGAAATCGTCCGGGACTTGTCGACGATTCTGCCCGCGGGATTTCGCGCAGCGCCGAAGGTCCACCTCGGTTCGCCCTTCGAGGTCGATGTCAGCACGTATGATCTGGACGCGCGTCAATTGCACGCCAGTGCGGATTCTGTCGAAGGCGCTACGGCGATAATCGCCTCACCATCTCCTACCCTCACCGTAGAAGCGGATCTGACTGAACAGGATGAATACGAAGTCCGCATCTATGACACCGGACGAGGCCGTCTCCTGGTCGCGGCAATCGAGATCGTCAGTCCGTCAAACAAGGATCGCCCGACGGAGCGCGAAATGTTCGTCGGCAAGGTCGCATCCCTTCTGCAGCAGGGCGTGTGCGTCTCCCTCGTTGATCTGGTCAGTGTTCGCGATGCGAACCTGTATGCGGAGCTGCTAAGGTTGCTCGGCCGTAGCGATCCGGCCCTCGGGCTGATCCCGCCGCACCTGTATGCCGTAACGCTTCGCGGTCGCAAGCCGCCCAAACGCCGCCCGCTCCTGGATGCCTGGTTCTATCCCATGGCGCTCGGCCAACCGCTGCCCACGCTCCCCATTTGGCTGACTCCGAACCTCCGCATCAGTCTACCACTCGAACCGAGCTATCAGGAGACATGCCGCATCCTCTGCATCGCGTGATGGAATGCGGCGTACCGGAATCGCTTATCCCCGATAAGTGGCGGGTTCCCCACCACATAATCCGCCTTCGGCCATTCCGCCTTCCGCGAGTTCGCATACGGGTACACCTGCACCCGCGCCGTCTTGTCCGGGACCTCCTCGCCGGTCACCGGCGACATGCTCCACTGGCTCGCGACTGCGCCACGGAATCGGCCGTGGCTGGTTGCTCGCCCCGAACTCCGCGGCGTCGCCACCCATTTGATCCGTTGCCTCCTGACGCCGGCGGGATATAGTGCCCATTCCTTCGCCAAGCGCCACAGCGCCGAGGCCTCGGCGCTGTGGCGGAGATGGTGGTTTGGGGAAAGGCGGTAACGTGCCATGCGTGCCATGCCCGGACTTGTTCTCGACCGACTACGGAGTGCTCCGCTTGCGTTGCTCTCGTTGATGTTTGCCACAATAGCCTCTTCGGTCTCGATCGCGCAAACCACGCGGGCCGATGCTCTCGCGCCGCTTCTCGCACGGGCGGGGTCGGGCGATTCGACCGCGATGGTCAGTATCGGCATTCTTTACGAGCGCGGCAATGGCGTGCCGCAGGACTACACCCAGGCGATGGCCTGGTACCGGAAAGCCGCCGATGCGGGGAACTCGTTGGGAATGAGCAACGTCGGTGATCTTTATTATTTCGGCCACGGCGTGGCGCGCGATAACGCCAAGGCGATGACTTGGTATCGCAAAGCCGCCGACGTGGGAAACGCGGATGGGATGTCCAACGTCGCGTTTATGTACAACGAGGGCCACGGCGTGGCACGCGATTACGTCCAGGCGATGGCATGGTATCGCAAAGCGGCAGACGCCGGGAGCCTTTTAGCGATGGACAACATCGGTTTACTCTATGAGACCGGCCGCGGAGTGCCCAAGGACGTGGATGAGGCGATGCGTTGGTATCACAAGGCCGCTGACGCCGGACATCCAGGGGGGATGAACGCCATCGGCATTCTCTACCGCGATGGCAAAGGGGTGAAACAGGATTACGCCCAGGCGATGACTTGGTTTGTCAAAGCGGCGGACGCAGGCGACGCGGTCGCGCAGAACAACCTGGGCGACTTCTATTATTTCGGCCACGGCGTGGCGCCCGACAACGCCAAGGCGATGACCTGGTATCGCAAAGCGGCCGACGCGGGAAACGCGGATGGGATGGCCAACGTCGCGTTTATGTACCATGAGGGCCTCGGCGTCTCGCGGGATTACGTCCAGGCGATGGCGTGGTATCGCAAAGGCGCGGACGTAGGGAGCGCCAATGCGATGTACAACGTCGGCTCACTTTATGAGCACGGCCAAGGGGCGCCCAAAGACCTGGATGAGGCAACGCGTTGGTATCACAAGGCCGCCGAGGCGGGCGACCCTAATGCTATCAAGCGATTGAAGCAGTGAGGAGCATCAGCATCAAGGCGTTCTACATGCGGCTGAACGACGACGGCCGGACGGTGGCCGCCATGGACGTGCTGGCCCCCGGCATCGGCGAGATCATCGGCGGGTCGCAGCGCGAGGAGCGGCTGGACGTTCTGGACCGGCGCTTGGAGGAGATGCACCTGGATAAGAAGCAATACTGGTGGTATCGCGACCTGCGCCGCTACGGCACGGTCCCGCACGCCGGCTTCGGGTTGGGGTTCGAGCGGACGATCATGTACGCCACCGGGATGCAGAACGTCCGCGACGTGATCCCCTTCCCGCGCACGCCGGGGCATGCGGAGTTCTAGGCTCCGGTGCCCTACTGGACGGGCCTGGCAAGAGACAGGTCGATTCGAGATGTCGATGGTCGAGGCGGAAGGGGCGGAGCGGGCCAGTCGAGTCCCAAGTTCCTGGCGAATCCGGCGAATGTCCCAAAGCTGGATGGTTTCCTGCAGCCGGAACGTTGCCAGTTGCCCCCCGTCGGGACTGAAGCTCACAGGCATTTCTTCGTCAAGGTCGTCGAGGGTCACGAGTTCGGCGCCGGTGTCGGCGTCAATCAGACGCACGCCGAACCTCCCGGGCGAAACCGCGACAGTGCGGGAGTCGGGAGAGAAGGCAATCCCGCCCACGACGCTCGCATTGCGAGTAACACCATGCCGAGGCTCCCAGGTGCCGGCCTCCCAGAATCGGTACTCCTGGCTCGTGCAGGTCACGAGCCAACGATTGTCGGGGCTGAATGCGACATTGGCGTCGAGGTGAACAGGCAGATCTCTGACGCGGCGCCCCGTTTCGGCATCCCATACCGTGACCTGTGGGCCGCCGGGCGTGGCCGATCCGGTTATGCACAACAATTTATCGTCAACGCTGAAAGTGGGGTTCCCGCCACCGGCCAGCCGCACAAGCATTTCACCCGAAGCGGCATCCCATAGTCGGGTCGTGTCGTCCCAACTGGCGCTGGCAAGCAGGTCACCGCCATGATTGAAGGTGATGTCAGTTACGTCACTGGTGTGACCACCCAGGGTCGGCAGGGGAACAGGACGAGCGATTTGTGTCGTGTTCCACTGATAAATCTTGCTGTCGGAAGCTGCAATTGCCAGCCGGGCCCCATCGGGATGCCAAGCCACTGTAAAAACCCTCCCCCCGTGCGGCAGGGCTGCCATCCGTATCGCTGGTTGCAAAGAGATTGCAGGCATGGTTGAAACAGATGCCATCGGCGCCAAGGCCTGGCCACTGTTTTAGAACGCGGAGATCCGCCAGTGCCAGGCAGCCGGCTGCCTGGCTGCGGACCGACACCGAGGCCTGCCCTGAGCCTGCCTGCGGTGAGCTCGCCTGCGGTGAGCTTGTCGAACCCCTCGAACTCGTCGAACCCGCCGAAAGGAAGCATACTCGCGCCACCGCCGCCAGCGCCGCCAGGCCATCGAACCGCCGGCCCGGGAGGAAACTCGTCCGACCGCCACGCGCCTGCAGCACCGCCGATCGCACCATTTGATCATTTGCCTGGGCGACAGCGGCTTCTTCACGGGCGCTGGCCTGCTCTGCTTCGATCCGCCGGCGGTCGGCCTCGATCCGCTGGGAGCGCGCCAGCAGCAACGCCGCCTCGGTCTTCCGCTGCTCGTTGCGAATCCCGTGGACATAAACAACCCCGGCAAGGACCGCCACAATCACCACCGCGGCGGCGGCCGAAACCATCGGGAGGTTGCGGCTGACAAACTTATGCAGCCGATACAGCGTGCTGGGCGGGAAGGCCTCCACAGGCTCATTGCTCAGGTGCCGGCCTACGTCACGGGCCAATTCACCGGCCGATTCGTACCGGCGGGTCCGGTCCTTCTCCATCGCCTTCATCACGATCCAGTCCAGTTCACCGCGCACCTGAAGGGTGAGCTTTCGCGGGTCCGCTCCGTGGCTGGCAGCAACGGCGCTGAGCGATTCTCCCAGGGCGGTCAGCCGCACGCTCGGGCTGGGTGGATCGACCTCCCGGATCATCCTTTGGACCTGGGCGTATGACGCCGAACGCAATTCTTGTGCATCGAAGGGAGTCGTGCCCGTCAGCAGCTCGTAAAGCAACACCCCCAGGGAGTAGATGTCCGAGCGGGTATCCACCCCCAATCCGCTCATCTCGGCCTGTTCGGGGGACATATACGCCGGCGTGCCGATCAGTTCGCGAAACTCGGTGAACAACGTCTTTTCGGTCAAGCGGGACTGGGTTGCCTTGGCGATCCCAAAATCGATCAGCTTGGGCACCGGCGTGCCATCGTGCAGCGTGATCAGGATGTTGTTCGGTTTGATGTCGCGGTGGATGACCCCTTTCTGGTGGGCATGCTGCACCGCGCGGCACACCGCAACAAACAAATCCAGGCGCTGCGCTGTCGATAGCTTGTTCAAATCGCAATACTGCGTAATGGGGACCCCCTTGACCAGTTCCATCACAAAGTAGGGCCGGCCGGTCTCAGTTTCACCGGCGTCGAGGACCCTGGCGATGTTGGGGTGGTCCATCATCGCCAGGGCCTGCCGCTCGGCTTCGAAGCGGGCGATCACCTGTCGGGTATCCATGCCCCGCTTGACGATTTTCATCGCCACCATCCGGCGCACCGGCGACTGCTGTTCGGCCATGAATACCGAACCCATTCCTCCTTCGCCGATCAGTTGCAGCAGCTTATAGCGCCCGATATGGCTGCCCGGCCCCTCCCGAAGTGGCAGGCCCGTGGGAGGAACGCTTCGGCTGGATTCGGGCTGAGCAAGGAACCCCTCGGCCTCATCCTCCGCCGCGAGATAGGCCTCGACTTCGGCGCGCAAATCGGCATCGCCGGCGCATGCCTGGTCCAGGAAGCTCTTGCGGTCGTCCCCAGTGCGCTCCCGGGCCTCTACGAAAATCTCCTTAACCGAGGTCATCTTTTTCCTGGAGCGCGCGATACAGAAAAACGCGTGCAAATGCCCATTCCCGCTTTACCGTGCGCGGAGAAACCCCCAGCGCGGCAGCGGTTTCGTCAACGCCGAGGCCGGCGTAGAATCGCAGCCGCACCACGCGTGCCGATTCGGGGTCCTTCTCTTCAAGGCGAGACATCGCCTCATCGAGGGCCAGAATTTCTCCCGGATCATCCCTGGACGCCAATTCAACCACATCGAGGACTTCCCTGGGCATTCTCTGGCGATCCCCGCCGCGCCGTGGCCCGGGCATGCTCGATAAGGATCCGACGCATCGCATCGGCGGCGGCTGCGAAAAAGTGACCGCGGTCGCTCCAGGCCAGGTCGCGGTTGCCTACCAGCCGCACATAAGCTTCATGCACCAGTGCCGTCGCCTGCAGGGTGTGGTCCTTGCGCTCGGCGTCCATCCGATGCTCCGCCAGTTTTCGCAGTTCCTCGTAAACCAGCGGAAGCAGCGCCGACGCTGACTCCCCAACACCACGCCCTGCCTCTTGCAGCAAACGGGTGACTCGGTCATCAGTTGCATTGTCCTTTCTTTAGCCGCCGCCAACACCCAGGACACGATTCAGTTCTTCTCCAGCCCCCAATCCACCGGCCAGGGCGAAACCTATCTCGGGCAGATCACCGTCAGGACGAACCGTCTCGGCAGCGCCTCCTTCTCCGCATCCTCACTGCCCCTCGCTCTCGGACAGATCATCACCGCCACGGCCACCGACTCCAACGGCAATACCTCCAAGTTCTCCAACGGCTTGAAAGAGCGATTTCCGATCATTATTAAGGTGCCAGGAAGAGCGCTATGACCCATGCCCCTCCGCCATCCGGCGCAGCCTTTCGGTGACGTTGAGCATCGCGCGGCCCTGGTGGTAGCCTTCGGTCCATGCGTCGCTCTTCCCCTGGCGCTGCCGCGGCGAGCCGTCGGCGCTGACCGTCGGGTACCAGCCGCCGTGGGTGGCGTCGATCTGGGATTTTGAGATGAAATCCCACTGCTTCACGAATGCATCGCGATAGCGCTGGGCATCCTTCGGATATCGCATCGCCGCCGCCGACAGCCACGTCAGCCGGGATTGATAGACGATGCTCTTCGTACCGGTCGGTCCCGGCGTCCAGTCATCACGGAAGTTCTCGAAGAACCCGCCCTTCTTCTCGTCGATCGCCACCGCGAACCACTTGTTCAAGTCATCGCGAAAGAGGCTCGCCTCCACCTGATTGGCGATTCGCCGGCAGGATTCGGGATTGGCCGGCTGGGCGAGAAGGGATGGGGATAAAAGGGATATCATCACTATGAATTGGAGCGCGAAGATTTTCATGCGATGATTCTACACAGAGATGCAGAACAAGAGGACAGGCGATGGCTCCTGGCGATTGGGTGAATACCTATTACTCGGGTATCTGGCAGATATACCGCCTTCTTCCCATCACCCACGAGATGCGGTTTTCCCTTTCGGAACGCCGAAGGAAATCGCGCCGAGTGATCGTCTTCGCCCGCCGGATCGTAAATGCAAAATGGCATCGGGCATTTAAGACGGCGTCCTGCGGACAGAGCCTGGTCACGCCCCTTTCCGCCGATGATCGTCGGCGACTCGACCGCCTCTTGCAGGACGACGACGGCTTGCGAGTCGCGTTTGAGCGGTATAAGCCCAAACCCATTCCGTTGATCGTGAATCTGTCAATGGGAATCCCAGACCGCACCAGGCTTGAGTCGTTCTGCGCTCATACCCTTTCACCGGCGATGGCCTCAGGCGTTTCGATGGACGATGTTCTGGAGATGCTCGACGCCGCCAACCTAACCCAGTTCCTTCAGAAGTACCCGATTCGTGCGACGTTGCAGATGGTTTGCCGCGATCACGACGTGCGGGACGCCGAATTCGTTCTGCGAGACTGCCGGGTGCTTCCGTTCTGAGCCTGGATCCGGTGTGGCGTCCGCGCGGTCGATACGGGGGCCGGAATTGGGTCAGGAATGGTTAGTACCGGTTCGGCCGGCTGCCGCTGAGCCAGGAGCCAGCGTTCCAGAAAGCGCACCCGTCCGGCTCGCCCCCCCGCTCGTCCCGCTGTTCTGCCCAATTGCCCTAACATTGCCCTCAACCGGCTGAAATCCCCGGCTTCATTTCAATCGGGGCCTGGAAGCCATCACCCGCCAGCGCTTCCATCGCGGCTTGACTGTCGCTGTCGCTCAAGTAGTAGTAGAGCGCCAGGACACTGCTGTCGCTGTGGCCGAGCCACGCCAAGGCCTTGCGGTACGCCACCTAGTGGTTGGCGCACAGGCTCGCGAAACAGTAACGGAAGTGCTGGCCGTTGATGTTGTCGCCCGCATTACCAATTCGACCAGCGGCTTCTTGACCATGTTAAGCAATTACGGTTATTCGAAGGGTCCCTATATGACACCTTCGTCGGCAATGGTCAGTGGAGGTCCGAGTCATACGAGTTGGGCTTTCAGACGTACGTCGATCCGGCGGTGCCAGAACTGGCTTCCATCGGCTTCCTCCGCGCGGCCGCTTTGATCTCGTTGCGTCGGCGATTTCGAACCTGATAGTCGCGGCATTCCTTGGCAGAATCGCGTATGATCTCGGGGATGTCGAAATACGCCTCGCGCCGTAGCGCGTGGCGGCGTGGGCGACACGCCGGCCAATGCCACTGTCGCTGTCCAGCCCGATGATGAACGCGCCGACGACCAGGATGCCGTGCCGGTGAATTCGCCGCACGGCCTGCCGCGGGTCGCGCCTGGGCGTGCCGCGATAAGATGGGAGTCGCATGCGCCGCAACAACGGAGCTTATTCCGTTATTCTTCACCGAGGTAGGCTTTATGTGTCGCTTGTTGCTGACATTGTCTCTGGTGATCGCCCCCGTGTTGTCCGCCCAGCAGCCGGCCGAGGAGACCCGATTGGGCCCTCTGGACGAGAAACGCGGCGGCGAGGTGTTTAGCGGCGATGGGCGACATTTTGCCTATGTGACCCTTCGCGGAGAAAAGCGCGTCGTGGTCCTTGATGGCCGGACTGGGGCGGCCGGCGGCGAATACGACGACGTCAGCGGCCTGCAATTCAGTCCCGACGGTAAACGTTTGGCATATTACGCCTGGAACGCAACGGCCAAGAAATACCGGATCGTGTTGGATGGGCGGGACGGTCAGGAATTCGACAATATGTCCGCACCCGTCTTCAGTTCGGACAGTCGCCATGTGGCCTATGCCGCCTGGAATGAACCGCATCACACGGTGCTTCTGGACGGCGTGGCTGGGCCTGTATATGACAATATCAGCGAAGCGAACGCGGTAGTCACCGGACGTGAGGTGCAATTCACACCGGGCGGGAAACATCTTGTTTACGTTGCAGTCAAGGGCGAGAAACGCGTTGTCGTGGTTGATGGCCAGAACGGAGAAGAGTACGAGTACATCGGGGCGCGCACGTTTAGCAAGGATGGCGACCGTGTGGCGTATGCCGCGGGCCGTGGCGGTAAATGGTTCATCGTTGCCGATGGAAAACCCGGCCCGCCGTATGGCGCTGTCGCAGATTGTGCCTTCAGCGACGACGGCAAGCATCTGGCTTACTTCGCCATGAACGGCAATAACTGGTTGGCCGTGGCCGACGGCAAACCCGGACCCGAATACGCAGTTGTCGGCGAGGGAACGCTCGCACTTGGTCGGGGTGGCAGGTTGGCATATGCCGCCAGCCGCGGAGCCAATTGGTTTATTGTTGTCGACGGGCACGCCGGCGCTGAGTTCGTCGATATTCGGGCGCCCAGGTTCAGCGGGGATGGGCAGCGGGTTGCTTTCGCTGCAACGAGCGGTCCCAAGTGGATGATGGTTGCCGATGGCCGGCCTGGGCCGACGTTTGACTACATCGGGGTCATAACGTTTGGCCCCGCAGGCAGGCTGGCGTATTCGGCGTTCAGGGGCGAAAAGTCTGTCGTCGTGGTCGATGATCAACCCGGGACAGAATTCGACGGCGTCGGACAGCCCGCATTCGGCGGCAGCGGCGCTCACCTGGCGTACGCCGCGCGGACCGGAACGAAATGGGTTGTGCTCGCCGATGATCAGCATGGGCCGCCATTCGATGATGTTGGCAGAATTGTCGTCAGTCCGGACGGCAAGCACATGTCATATGCCGCACGGACCGGAGCAAGTTGGGTTGTCGTCACCGATGGTGTGCAGGGTCAGGCATGGGACGGCACGACAACTCCAGTCTTCTCTCGCGACGGCAAGCGGGTCGCGTACGCCGCGCGCAAGGGAAGTAAGTCAGTGGTCGTTGTGGACAATCAGGCAGGCCCTGAATGTGACGCGATTCCACCAGGCGTGCCGTGCTTCGACGATTCAGGTCGTGTGGAATACGTGGCAATCAAGCAGTTGGCCGTGGTGCGCGTTGTCCACCCCTGATCGCTTGATCCTTCATTCCGTGGATTTGTCGATCGATCGACACGCGTCCCATTGCAGGAAATCAGCGTTCTCGTGCCTCGGTCGTTCGGGAGTCCGTGAGCAATCGGATTAAATCCCGCGCGCTGCCCTCCGCTCCGAACGGCGACGGCGGCAGGAACTCACTGGTGCGGCGTTCGCAGAAGGCCAGAAACTCTGCGTCGTGTCCCTTGTGAAGAAGACGCTTGATCGCCGCCCCGGCGATGTAGTCGTCATTCTCCCATTTGGGCCCATGGTTCGATCGGTGCTTCCTGAAAGTCTCCCACACGGCCTGATCGATCTCGGCCGATGGAGCATTGCCAAGCTCCTTGATGAAGTTCGCCATGTCATTGTACGTGACGGCATCCACGGAAGGCGGGTCCTGAATGCTATGCTTGCCAATCATCGTGGTAAGGATGTCGTCCGGGGCCACCTTGACAATCGGTGCCGGGCCGGGATACCACATCTGCTGATCCACCTTGTAGGACCGGTCTTCCCATAATTGCAGGATAAGCCCGTCCCGGCTTGGTGCCCCGTTCTTCGCAATGAAGTCGTCGATCAGCTTTTTCCGCACCGCGGCATCGGCCGTCGTGTACAGCGTCTGTTGAGCGAACTCGCGAATTGGCCCCCAATCATAGAGGGGCGCATCCAGTCGTTTGAGGACGGCGCTGGCTGCCGCATCCGGATAGTATCGGAGCAGTCTGGAGATGCCGCCGTCAGCACGGCCTGACCAATCCGGTTTGGTTGCATCCGCCAGGAGCGAGCGGCGATGTTCCTCGGGCGTCAGTTTTGTCCACTCGGACCTGACGGCGTCGCGCAAGTCCGGACACAACACCGGCGAGTTGACGATGACGATGGCGGTGGGCTGGTAGCGCACCGCCTCGTATCGTCGGTTGACGATGTCACCCACGATATTGAAACAGAGGTCGCCAACGGCGACTGTGTATTCGTTACCTTCAGGGCGGCCGACAATGTTGAGCTTGTGCCTGTCCTCAAATGCGTCGCGCTCTACACCCGCGGGCCGCTCCTTGCCCTCTTGGGGCTTCCAGTCGTACTCGGCTGCGTAAGTGATCCCGCTCCCAAACATGCCGTGAATTGTTGCCTTGGTCTTGCGGCCGTCGTCCAGATGCGACAGCAGGCCTGGAAGCGAAGCATCTCCCCGGCGCACCAGTTCCCCCATCGCATCGGACGGCTTGAGCTCCGCCTCCTGCAGCCTCATCAAACCTTGGGGGAGGGCATCTCCGGCGAAGATGTTGGTCCGCAGCGAAAACTCATCGTTGGTGATCTGCGTCAGGCGATCGATGAGTTGCTCTACTGTGAACTGGTCTGCGGGCCGGCTCGCGGGCCCTGCAGATGAAGGGCGCGCGGGATATACCGGAAGAACAATCATCAGAGCAGCCAGCATCGTGACTGTGCAAGTCCGCTTCATGACGTCATTCCGTACGGGAACTCTGAATCACTCGCGTTTTTGCAATATACCGCGCTCCCGCAGGAAGCCCAACCGTGCGTCGTCCAGCCGTCCAGCCGTGGCCGCGTCCCGCCTGCCTCGGCCGAGGCTTCCTCTGCCATGAGGGCAACGGCGCCACTGTGGACCGGCTACCCAATTCCCAGTTCGGCCTCGCGCCTTGCCGCTCAAGGCACCATCCCAGTTCACGGGCCTGACGTACTTGGCCGGAATCTTGCGGCGTGCGCGGCGAAAAGGCTGGATTGCAGGCAAGAATGGGGCTCGACCGCCCACGGACCGTCGGCTGCAAAAAAAATCAGACAAGATTTTGCTTGACCGATATCAAACAGTTACCTAACATGCCAGCCCGGCCCCGAGTGGCGGCCGACGAACGAGTGTCCCGATGCGCCAAGGGTGAGCGACGTGATCACCAAGGACGAGTTGAAATTTCTTGAGGCGGTTGGTTATGCCCTTCGACAAGCTCAGGACTCCACCCTTCGGAAAGCTCAGGACTCGGCGGACGCGGTGACGCTGCCGGGGGCGTGGGTTCAGTCTGCGACCCGGGCACTCGGAGAGGGGCGTGCTGGCTTTGGAGGAATGTGCTGGCCGAGAAGAAAATCACCGTGGTCGCGGGGGTGGCGGGCGTCGGCAAGTCGATGCTGGTGGCCGGCGACCGTCAACCTGACAATCCACGCTCGTGAAGTAAAGCCGCTTTACCTTAGCGAGGTAAAGCCGCCTTATCTTGGTGAGATAGTCGCCGCAGAGGGCGCCAGACGCAGGTTGTCCGGCGCCCATACTTGCTATTGTTTTGCTTCTCCGTGCCCTCAGGTGCGTCAGTGAAACCGGTTTTATCTCGTGGAATGAAAGGAGTCCACCATGTAATCGCCCGTTTGACACGTAGCGGCTGAGACGTGGGCGCTGGCAACGGTGTCCCGCGAAGCATTTCAGTTTGCGAAGGTGCGAGCCGTAGCGAAAGCGAAGCCGAATGAGCCTCGTTACACCAGTTTTGAGTGGCCAGGCCGTCAGAGTGGCTGAAGCCAGTACGGACGATGAAGCAGCGGGTAAGTGCAGTCGTCCGGCTCGACGGGGTCAAAGGGAACGGCGCGTGCCAAACGATGAAACCGGGAACTGAGAGACCCCGCACGCCGGCGGGCAACCGTGACACCCTGGCGGGAATCAATAACCGTTGGGCGTGGGCGTGCGGGGAGTCGGATGGGCCCATAGTAGCTGCGAAGCGGGGTAATGCCCGTGGAGCCAAGGGGCCCTGATGGCATCAAGCGGAAGCAAAAGGATGAGAGGGCCGATTGCAGGGCCTACCTGCTACCCACGGCTTCAAAACCTCTTGTCTGCGGCAGAGGCTATACCTCGGCGCCAATCGGGTGCGAACCCGAGAATGCTCGAGGAAGAAGGTGCCATGAGAGCCGGATGCGGGAAACCCGCCTGTCCGGTTCGAGGACGGAGGGCTGGAGTGGTAATCGTGCCACCCAGTCCTCTACTCTACTGTCTCAGTGGTGAATTCTGCATTTTGGCCGAGGCGGATGACGCGGACGACGCCGTTGATGAACGAAAAGCGAGGAAAGTTCGGAGAGTTCGGTTTTTGAGTCAGAAATCGAGGTGGCCGGATAGCGAGTCGCGCCGAATATCCGCATGTTCAGCGAGTGGAATCGAACTTCCCGGCAAATCGCGCAGAAACAGGAAAGTTCGACCGGAAGTTCAAAAGTTCGGCCCTGTCGGCATCAACCGGCGGATCGTGTGAGATTCTCGTGGCACGGCCGTCCCGGCTGTGATTTTCTGCTCGAGAACACAGGCGGGACGCCCGTGCCACAAATGCAATCACAGGCGCTGATCGCAAAGGCGGTTCCAGAAGTATCTCCGAGCCGGGTGCAACATTCGGCTGGACCGATTAGGCTCTGTCTGAAAACTCGTCGCTCCTTCTGGTCTGCCGCGGCCCGTCGCGTTTTTAGACAGAGCCTTATCTAATAGGAACCTCTCATGTTGAGACAGACCTCTTTTCGCATTTTGCTGCCCGCCATCGCGGCGGTCTCGTTTTCCCTCTCGCTGGCCCCCGGCGTCCGCGGCGACGACTGGCCGCAGTGGCAGGGGCCGAATCGGGACGCCGTCTCGAAGGAGACTCACCTGCTCAAGGAATGGCCCAAGGACGGCCCGCCGCTCGCCTCGAGGGTTAACGGGCTGGGCGGCGGGTACAGCGCTCCGTCCGTCGCCGCCGGGCGGATTTATGGCATGAGCAGCCGGGGCAACGAACAGGTCGTCTGGGCCCTGTCCGAAGCCGACGGCAAGGAGCTGCGGGCGACGCCGATCGGGGCAGCCTACCGGGGGCAGCGGATGCCGCAGGGAAATGAGGGGCCGGGGTGTACGCCGACGGTCGACGGCCAGCGCCTCTACGTCGAGGGCGATGGCGGTGAACTGGCCTGCCTGGAGTCCAAAGACGGCAAGATCGTCTGGCAGCGGAGCCTGACCCGCGACTTCGGCGGAGTCGCGCCGCCCTTGACTCGACTTCAAGGCCGGTGACGTCCTGTGGAACCAGCGGGACGAGCGGCGGACCCCAAAGGGCTCGATCGTCCTGGCAGATGGCCGGTTCTACTAACGCACCGAGCAGGGCAGCGTGCTCCTGATCGAGCCGGACCCCAAGCAATACGTGGAGAAGGGCCGGTTCGAGCAGCCCGACCGGACGAGCCGGCCGGCCTGGTCGCACCAGGTGATCGCCAACGGAAAGCTCTACATCCGCGACCAGGACGTGATGTTCTGCTACGACGTCAAGGCGAGGTAGCCGTTGGATTCAGGTTTGTGTCACGGAGAGAATGTTGCCGTCCGGGTCCTTGAACCACGCCACTTGAGCGCCACTTGGGGAGCGCCAGATGCCCAAGCCGCTCTGGAGCATCCCCGGGAATCGCTCGAAGGCGCCCCCCTTCTTGCCAAGTTCACGCACGGTCGTTTCCGCGCTGGCGACATGCCAGCCCAGGACCGTGAACGGATAGGGTCTAAAGTCCTGCACGGTGGAGACGTTCGCGATGCGAAGCGTTACGCCATGAGCGTTGAACAGGAGTGCGAATGGGTCCTCACTTACGAACTGCAGCCCCAGCGTTTGCTCGTAGAAACGCCGCGCTCTCTGGGGGTCGCACGTTGGTATGAACGCGATCAAATCCGAATCGCCGAGCATGATTTCTCCATTCGTCAATCATGATTCAATCACCACAACCTCGTGATCCAGGATATGTTCCAGCTCAAAGCTGGCCCAGCCGGCGTCAACCCGACCCTTGAGGGCTTGTCCATTACCGGCAACCAACGTTTTGAACTGCTTGGCCTGGAATCGTTCGGGCAGACGCACCTTGATTTGAAGTGGGCCGATCGGGATCAGTTCATGAATGGGCGCTCGCCATGTGCCGGCGCTGGTCAGGTTGACCACATGGAGGATCAGCCGGTCCTCCTGCCGGTAGAGCTCGCAGTCCACCAGGCCGGCGCCCTGGACATCGAGGGGAATGCTCTCTCCGGCGGCCCAGCGAACGATGTTGGCGAGCAAGTCGCCGTGATCGGGCAGGTTCTCGGCGGCGAAATGACGGTCGATGTCGGCAGGCAGATACGCGACGCGCCCGGCCGGGCCTTCGCTCACCACCAGCGCGGGGATGTCCGTGCGCGGTGTTCGCATCCAGACGTCTTCCGGCGGAAACTGCGGAAACGCCGGAATGAAGGTCGCCATCACTTTCGCATTCGCCGCGACCGTGAGCGGACCAAGCGTCCCGCCGAACGGAAGAATATCTGTTTCGTCGAATCCCGCGAGAACGGGATGGCGTTTGCCGGTGATGGCCGGCTCATCACCAGACTTGGGGCCATCGACCTGGCCGCGCAGTTCCGGGCTGAGCCGCAGATATGTGTGAAGGGTTTGCCGCTCGGCAGATCGCGGCGGGGCGTCTACCCGGGGAGCGGGCTTACCGTCCTTCACGCCAAAAAGGTCCGCGAGTGCGAAATCGGGTCGCGCATCGCCCCAATGGTCGAACAGGCTGGTTTGTCCGGTGGCAACCAATGCCCCGCCGCGCCCGACAAAGCGCCGAACGGCGTCGACCTGCTGATCCGACATGGCGCCGATATTGGGAAGGACCAACACCGACAGCCCCTCGGCATCGCGATCGAGGTGATCCAGGTGGAGTGGGACAAACGGAATTCGAGCCCGGATCAACGCCTGGGTAAAACCGCGCGCCGGCTGCTCGACCAGCTCATCGGCATCGTCGCGGCCAAAGAAATCCACGTTGCGCTGCGACCAGCCTATCGCCACGCTCGCAATGGGCCGGCGGTTCATGAGGTACTGTTGGTTTGCCCGGTGCCACTTCATCACCGGCTCAGCGGTGCGGTACATCCGGCGGTCTTCGTGGTACGCGCCGATGTGGTGCCACCACGGTTGAATGCCGCCGGCAAACCCCGAGAGCATCCACATCCGCGCTTCGGGTTTCGATGCGCTGGAGAACCTGAACTGCGGCCGGCCGGACTGATACATCGCCATGCTCTCGGGGATGAGCTTGTCCCACCCGAGCAGGCCATGCACCAACTTCCCGGCCACGGCGTTCTCCTGGACATTGCCACGATCGCCGCGGCCCTGATGATCGAGCATGAAGATTTCCGCCCGCTGGCAGATTTCCTTCAGATCGCGGAAGTTGTTCGCCTGCCCCGTGACGTCACTGCTGTTCATGCCGGCCCAGAGACAGTCTTGCCCGCCGGCCTCGCGCGTCACGTGATTGTTGAAGTCCCACTGTTCGATCCGCCGGGCGTAATTCCAATCGATCCATTGGCGATAACCGGCGTCGTCCCAGTTCCGCTTGGCCGGCAATTCCTTCCCGCAATACTTTCCAAAGCGCGACGCGCAGTTTTGGCAATAGCAGATGCTGTTGCGATCGAGTCCGCTCCAGCCATTGTCGGTGATTCCTTCGGGGTGCGAACGCTCGATGATCTCGCGCATGATGTCCGGCAGCCACTGGTCGTAATACGGGCCATTGACGCACGGGAGATAGAACTCGCCGTTTCTGTGCGGCCGCCCTGCGGAGTCGGCCGCGAACCAATCGGGATGAGCGCGGTACAGCGGCTCGTGCGCTTTGCTCGAATCCATTCGAGCCAGCACCGCCAGTCCCTCGTCATGTGCGGCCTTCGCCAGCTCGCCGTACAAGTCGCGGTCCTTCAATGCCGGCGGACGGTAATGCAGGGGGAATTTGCTCGGGTAATAGGCCACGATCCCGCCGGCGTTAATGATGACGCCTTGGACTTCGGTCCGCTTCCACTGCTGCCGCCACCAGGCGATGTCATAGCGATCCACGTCGGCTTCGTTGATATTGGTCTGGCCCCAGCGCACTGCCCGGCGATACCACGGCGGCGCTGCATCGGTTGCCGGCTGCGTCGTTGCCCCGGCCGCTATCGGCCCGATCGTGACCGTCGCCAAAGTCGTCGAAGCGACCTGCGTGAGAAACTCGCGACGCGTCGTGCCCGAGAAAGTGGGTTCCCGTTTTTCCATCGAGCAAATGTTAACATGAGTGCCAAGGCGCAGCCCCTTACAAGCATACCTCGCAATGAGGGCAACTCGCCGCTGGACACGCACCTGGGCCGGTGCGTCCACGGCGAATGCAGGCGATCCGCCGAAACCAGGCCCCTGGGGCAACGTTTCGAGCTTCTTGCAATTCAATTCCATCGAGTCGGGGCGAAGGCGAAGGGCTGCAACCGCGCGAGCCTGAATAAGCGGTGGAGTCAGCGCCTGGCGGTGGCCCAGGCGTAAACTACTTTGTCTCCAACGCTTCCAGCTCGGCCAGCAGCTTCTTGAAATCTTCGCGCTGTCGGAGCGGCTCAAGCGCACTTTTGCTCTTGGCTTGCGCTACGTGTTTCGGGTCGTCGAAGTACCCAAGCGCTCGGGCCTCGCCCAGCAGCGCGACGGCGCGATCGGCATACTGCCCCTTGAGACCGGGCTCGAGCGACTCGCACGCCGATGCCGTGGCGTAGACACAGGCCGCGTCGTAAGGCTTGTCCACGCCAGCTTTCTCTTCGCGCAGCCAACCTTCCGCGAGCTTTATGGCCCGCTCGGGCTGCCCATTCTCTGCAAGCCGGGTCGCACGAAAACTGGAAGACATGTGACTCTCCTTAAACGCCTGGTCGGCCTCATCGGCTCGGCCCAGGGCGTCCAGACATACCGCCCGACCGGTCAAGGTATTGGCATGAATCTGGCTATAAATCGGGCCATCGAAATCAAATGGGTCCTGCGACTTCCGACACGGCCCCAGCGCGAGCCCCTGGTCATAGGCTTGCAGGGCCGCCGAGAAGCGGTGAGCGTATTCATGGACATTACCCAGGGTGCGGTAGGCCCGTCGCAACTCGTTTCGAGCTTTTTCATCGGCCGGCTGCTCGGCCAAGCGCTTGCGCCGCTCCTCCAGACCCGGCGCGAGGACCGAATCAATATCGGCCTGCTGGCCCTTTGCGGCGAGTTTGGCGCCGAGGTCCGCAATGTCGTGGTGCAAGTTGTAATCTTCTTTGCCGCGGTTGGAAAACGCGTCGAGGCGAATCAATTCTTCCCAGGCGGCTCGCGCCTGGTCCGGCCGCCCGGCAGCGAGACAGTCCCGCGCCAGGCTCGAATTGCCATCCCTAAGATCGATCCCGCCTGCGCCCTGTTCGAGCTCTAGTTGCCGCCGATCGAATTCAATCGCCTCCGGCCAGCGCTCCAGTTTTTCGGCCACGCCGGCGACGGCGCGGCATTGCTCCGACAATTTCCTGAGCGTCTGTTCGTCGAGCGACGCGGGCTGGACCATTTCCAGCGTGCGCCGGATATCCCGCATCGCCTGGTCTAGGTTCTCGGACGCCTCCTTGCGGCCACCGGCGGCTAAAGCCGCTTCCGCGGTTCCCAAGGAATCTTTCTTGAACGTCATTGCGCTGAAAGTCCCCAGTTTTGCCTTGGGGTCCCGCGCCATCAGCGCTACGTCGCGCTGGAAGTATTCGCGGGCCTCGTCCTCGCGGCCCACTAGCTTCAGTGGATACTGCATATTTTCGTAGCATGCATGAAGCGCCTGGCGGACGGCCTCGGAACCGGGATAAGCCACCTCCATGCGCTCCAGTTTGGAGGCTGCCAATTGGAATTGGGCGATCGACCCCGAGTGACTGGCTTGGAGGTCCCCCTGCGCGAGACTAGCACTACTGTCGGCCGGGCTTTGGGCAGGCGAATCTGGCCCCGGATTCGCACCAGTCCGATTTTGCGCGGCACTCGAGCGTTGCGCAGCGCGTTTGAGATTGACAGAAAAATTCAGGGCCACGCCACAGTCTATCCGGCATTGGCAACATTTGATTTGGAGATTGAAGTCATTGTACTTCTCTGCGAGTTTGCTCACTCGTTCCACGTCTGCGATGGCCTTCTCCAAGTCGCCGATCATCACAAAATCTCTTGAGCGCAGGCCCAGCGCGTCGGCCAATATATCGCGTCCCTTCCCGTCGCGAGCGACCTCGGGCTCGAGCAAGGCGATCGCCCGATTAGTATCGATAAACGCATTCGGAAGGCGGGCCATGCTTGTAATGACAGTCCCGGGTTGTTGCTTGCCATCGCGCGTCCCAACCGCCAATTTGGCGGAAAAGGTCGGCAGCGCGGTCTTTCTCGCCACGTGCAAGCGGGCCAGTTCGCAGGTTATTTCCCTTTCTTGCGGGAATTCACGGTGGAGCTTCTCCGCCAGGGCCACCGGTTCGTCAATGGTCCGGTCAACATCCTCGTTGCGCCGCATATCAAGATAGGTGAGTTGAGTCCTTGACAAGCAGGAGAGCAGCGTACCAGCCGCGGCTGCGTCTTTGGGAGCCCGGGCCTGCCGTCCGCGGCACAACTCGGCGGCCTGCCCGTAAGCCTTCAGGGCCTGCTCGTAAGTTCCAAGGTACCGGTATACGTCGCCGACCGCTTTCAGGCATCTGGCCCGGATGTCGTCGGACTCGGCGGCGTCGGGCTGGCCGGCCGCCAGGCGTTCGTAGCGCTTGACGACGCGGTCGAAGAACTCGCGGGCTTCCGGGCCAACCTCCTTTTTCTCGGCCAGGAGGTCGCCCACCGTGGTGTCGGTGAGATCGGTCAAGGCGTCGAACGTCTCCTTGCGGGCCGCGATGGCCGCGTCGCGCTCCTGCGTCGCCCGATCGCGCTGTTCGGCCGTCTTCTGCTCGGCGCGGTTTGCCGCGATCATCCCGAACGTGGCGGCGATGGCGCCGCCCGCCAAGGCCACAACCACCACCGCCGCCGTAACCGCCGCGGCCCGGTTCCGCTGGGCGAACTTCTTCAGCTTGTAACCGAGCGAAGGCGGGCGGGCCAAGATCGCCTCTTGGCGGAGGTAGCGTTCCACGTCCTCGGCGAAGTCCCCCGGCGTGCTGTAGCGGCGATTGCGGTCCTTTTCCAGGGCCTTCATCACGATCCAGTCGAGCTCGCCCGCCAGGAGACGGGCTAGTTGCTTCGGGTCGGTGCCCCGGTTGTCGGAAAGGACGGTCGCCTGGCCTCCCAGCGACGACAACCGCGTGCTGGGCCGCGGCGCGTCTTCCTCCCGGATTAGCCGCTGCATCTCCGCGTAGCCCGCCTTGCACAACTGCTGCTTGCTGAGCGGCGTAGTGCCCGTCAGGAGCTCGTACAGCAAGACCCCCATCGAGAAAATGTCGCTCCGCGTGTCGATGTCCAGCCCGCTCATCTCCGCTTGCTCGGGGCTCATGTACGCCGGCGTGCCGATCATCTGGCCGTAGGCGGTAAAGAGCGTCTTTTCCGTCAGCTTCTGCGCCGTCGCCTTGGCCACGCCGAAGTCGATCACCTTCGCAACGGGCAGGCCGTCGTGCAGCGTAATCATGACATTGGAGGGTTTGATGTCGCGGTGAATGACGCCCTTGTAGTGGGCGTGCTGGATGGCGTGACAGACATCGACGAATAGTTTGAGCCGCTTCGCGGCAGGCAAGCGGTTCTTGTCGCAGAATTCGGTGATGGGCACACCTTTGACCAGTTCCATCACGAAGTAGGGCCGGCCGGTGTCCGTCGCCCCCGCGTCGAGCACCTTGGCGATGTTCGGATGGTCCATCATCGCCAGGGCCTGGCGCTCGGACTCGAAGCGGGCGATCACTTGGGCGGTGTCCATGCCCGGCTTGATGATTTTCAGCGCCACCGTGCGCCGCACCGGCTCCTGTTGCTCGGCCATGTAGACGACGCCGAAGCCGCCCTCGCCGATCTTTTGCAACAGTTTGTAGGGCCCAACCACGGTGCCGCACAGCTCAGCGATCGGGGGGTAATCTTCAGTGGGCATTCCCGGCGCCGGCCGATTGAGGACGCTGGCCGGCTGGTCATGGGCCGCCAGCAGACGTTCAATCGCGGCCCGCAACTCGCGGTCGCCGCCACAGTGGGCGGTGAGATATGCTGCCCGTTCCGCAGCGGGAACCTCGGCGGCGGCAAGAAACTGGTCACGAACAAGTTTGGGATCGGTCGGCATGGCAACGGTCTCCGGGGCCTGCCCTACAAGGCGCACTGTGCGCTTGAAAAGTCTCAAGAATCTTCCGGCCGGTCGGCAAGGGCAGCGGTCAACCACGCACGGGCATAGGTCCAGACGCGGAAGGCCGTTGCCCGCGGCATGCCCACGGCCTCGCTGGCTTCCACGACCGAGAGCCCGCCAAAAATTCGCAGCTTGGCCAATTCGGCCGCTGCGGCGTCGATTTCTTCGAAAGCCGTCAATACTTCGTCCAGGTCGATCCAGGAATCGGCGTCAACGACGGGCGACCGCAATCGGTCTGGATCGACCGGAAGATGTTTGGGACGGGCCCCGCGTTTTAGAGCCCGCTTGCGGCGGGCAGAATCAACCAGAATGCGCCGCATCGCATCGGCCGCCGCGGCGAAGAAGTGCCGGCGATCGGCGAAGTTCCGATCCCCGAGCGGACCAACCAACCGCAGGTACGCCTCATGCACCAGGGCGGTGGCATCCAGCGTATGGTCAGGCGCCTCGTTCGCCATGTGCCCGGCTGCCAGCTTACGAAGCTCGTCATAAACGAGCGGCAGCAATTGCTTCGCCGCCTTGGGATCGCCCTGCTCGATAGCACAAAGGATCTGGGTGAGGTCGCTCATAGGCGTGGCTGCAAGGAAAAGGCCAATACACAATCATAGCAACGTATGAATGCAGGAGCCTCATCCCGCCGGTTCCAGGGCTGGGCGAAGTCACGCTAGACCATGTGTCAAAAACCGTTCCTTTTCTGACGTTCGGCCGATCAGTCCGCGCCAAGGCTGATGTTCTCGACAAGCACATGCCGAGATTGCCGTTTCGGAAATCAAAGTGCCGAGAAGTCGCACGGCCGAGCCGATCCCGGCTGGCTGGTTCGACCGGATTGACCCTCCCGCAAATCAAGCGCAAAACATTGGTGTCTAACAAGTAACAGTCCTGCCGAAGGTCGGCGAACGGCTGTTGCTGTCTGAAATTGGGACAACAAGACGGCTATTGAACTAATTCTTCCGTTTTTTCAATGGAATCAAGGATTTCGCATTGCCGCTTGATCGAGCCGGACCCCAAGCAGTACGTGGAGAAGGGCCGGTTCGAGCAGCCCGACCGGACCAGCCAGCCGACCCGGCTGCACCCGATGATCGCCAACGGCAAGCTCTACATCCGCGACCAGGACGTGCTGTTCTGTTACGACGTCAAGGAGAAGTAGGCGTCGGCCCCGCGCTGGAGGCGGGGAGACGGCCAACGAATGCGCGGCGGCGCTTCGTGCTCTTGATCCATGACATGTGAGGCAGCTCATTCCCAACTACTAGGCCCGTGAGCCAGCCGGTTCCTGTAACTCGCGCCACATTCTCGCCTTCGAGGGCGTGAGACAATGAAGCGAGAAATGACTGCGTTGGGGGTGAGATGATCAGGTCCTCGCCACGTGGCTTTCGGACCGCACGATGAGGAGCCGGAATAGCGGCGCCGCCATCCTCAGCGGTACAATCGGGCCCGATTGAACCCCGACCTCACGCAAATCCTCAGGGCCATCGACTCTGGCGAGCCCAAGGCTGCCGGTGAGTTGCTGCCGTTGGTTTACGATGAGTTGCGCAAGCTGGCGCGGCATCGCATGTCCTTTGAATCGGCCGACCACACGCTCCAGGCGACCGCGCTGGTGCACGAGGCGTATCTTCGCCTGGTTGGCAAAGATGATCCCGGCTGGCAGAACCGCGCTCACTTCTTCGCAGCGGCCGCCGAGGCGATGCGGCGAATTCTGGTCGACCATGCCCGCCGCAAGCAGGCCGACAAACGAAGCGGCGATCTTGAGCGGCAGTCTTTAGACGCCTTGCAACTGGTGGCGTCCTTGCCAGCAGATGATATCGTCGCTCTCGACGAGGCGCTGCTCCGGCTCAAGCAGATCGAGCCCCAGGCGGCCCAGGTGGTTCAGCTCCGGTATTTCGCGGGTTTGAGCCTCCCGGAGATCGCCCAGATGCTCGACGTATCGCCCCGGACCGCCGACCGCCAGTGGGCTTACGCCCGCGCCTGGCTGCACCGGGAACTCCGCTCCGGCACAGCGGAATAATTCTTGGCGTGGTTGTCTCCTCGAATCCGCATTGTCTGTCGCGGACCTCTTGTGAATGCCGCAGACAAGGACAGACCATGACCGAAGAAGCCCTTTTTTCCGCCGCCCTGGAGTTGACCGAGCCCGGCGCACGCTGCCGTTTTATCGCCCAGGCGTGCGGCAATGATGCGGCCCTGTGCGGGCGCATCATGGCGTTGCTCAGATCTCACGAGGAGGCCGGCAACTTCCTGGCTATGCCGCCCGACGCCGTCGCCACCCTCGACACAGGGCACTGCACCGAACAGCCCGGAACGATCATCGACCGGTACAAACTGCTCCAGCAGATCGGCGAGGGCGGGTTCGGCACCGTCTGGATGGCCGAGCAGACCGAACCCGTCTCCCGGCGGGTGGCCCTGAAGGTTATCAAGCTCGGCATGGACACGCGCGAAGTGATCGCGCGCTTCGAGGCCGAGCGTCAGGCGCTGGCGATGATGGACCACCCCAACATCGCCAAGGTGCTCGACGCCGGGGCCACCGGCGCCGGCCGGCCTTACTTCGTCATGGAGCTGGTGAAAGGGATCCCCATCACCCAGTACTGCGACCAGCGGCAACTGAGCCTGAGGGAACGACTGGCGCTGTTTGGCGATGTCTGCTCGGCTATCAACCATGCCCACCAGAAGGGGGTTATCCACCGCGACATCAAGCCTTCGAACGTTATGGTCACCCTCCATGGTGACAAACCGGTGGTGAAGGTCATCGACTTCGGGGTAGCCAAGGCCACGCAGGGCAAGCTCACCGACAAGACGCTGTTCACCCGCTTCGAGCAGTTCATCGGCACGCCGGTCTACATGAGCCCCGAGCAGGCGAGCTTGAGCGGTCTGGACGTCGACACCCGCAGCGACATCTATGCCCTGGGCATCCTGCTGTACGAACTGCTGACGGGAAAGCCGCCGTTCGATTCCAAATCCCTGGCCGCCGCCGGCCATGAGGAGATGCGTCGGATCATCCGCGAGGTTGAGCCGCCCCGGCCGTCGGTGCGGCTGAGCACCATCGCGGGCGATGAACGCACGCAGGTGGCCAAGGCGCGGCACCTGGCGCCGGAAAAACTCGGCCGGCTGGTGGAGGCGGACTTGGACTGGATCGTAATGAAGGCGATCGACAAGGATCGCTCGCGGCGCTACGAGACGGCCAACGGGCTGGCATTGGACATCCAGCGATTCCTGTCCGATGAGCCGGTGAGCGCCACGCCGCCCAGCGCGGGGTACCAGCTTCGCAAGTTCGCCAGACGAAACAAGACGGCGCTGCGCGTGGCGGCAGGGATCGCGGCGGTGCTGGTCGTGGCAACAGCGGTCAGTTCCTGGCAGGCGGTGCGGGCGACCCGGGCCGAGAAGCGGACCGGCGAAACCCTTGGGCAGGTAGCCAGGGAGCGTGACGCCAAGGAGTTGGCGCGCAAGGACGCCGAATCGATCGCTGCGTTCCTCTCCGACATTTTCCAAAGTCCGGACCCCAAGCGGGACGGGCGGACCATCAGGGTGGTCGAGCTGCTGGACAAGGCTGCGAAGAAACTGGAAACCGACCTGGCCGACCAGCCTGAGCGCACGACCAAACTGCAAGCAACGCTGGCCGATACCTACTGGGCGCTGGGCCTGGCTCGCCAGGCCATACCGCTGCAGGAGCAGGTTCTGGGATTTCGCCGCAAGGCGCTCGGCCCGAAGCACCCCGACACGCTCAGGGCGATGGGCGATCTGGCGGCTTCCTACTTCGACGCCGGCCGCCGGGAGGAGGCGATCAAGTTGCGGGAGGACGTGCTGACGCTCTACCGCAAAGTGCTCGGCCCGGAGCACCCCGACACGCTCGAGGCGATGAACAACGTAGCGCTTTCCTACTTCGCCAGCGGCCGCCGGGACGAGGCGATCAAGATGCAGGAGGAAGTGCTGACGCTCCGCCGCAAGCTAAACGGCCCGGAGCACCCCGATACACTCACGGCGATGAACAACCTGGCGGCTTACTACTTCGCCGCCGGCCGCCGAGACGAGGCGATCAAAATGCAGGAGGAAGTGCTGACGCTCCGCCGCAAGGTAAACGGCCCGGAGCACCCCGACACCCTCATGGCGAGGAACAACCTATCGGGTTACTACTTCGCCGCCGGCCGCCGGGACGAGGCGATCAAAATGCAGGAGGAAGTGCTGACGCTCCGCCGCAAGGTAAACGGCCCGGAGCACCCCGACACCCTCATGGCGATGAGCAACCTGTCGACTTCCTACTTCGCCGCCGGCCGCCGGGACGAGGCGATCAAGATGCAGGAGGAAGTGCTGACGCTCCGGCGCAAAGTGCTCGGCGCGGAGCACCCCGATACATTCACGGCGATGAACGACTTGGCGCTTTCCTACTTCCACGCCGGGCGCCGGGACGAGGCGCTCAAGATGGGGGAGGAAGTGCTGACCCTCCGCCGCAAAGTGCTCGGCCCGGAGCACCCGAATACACTCGCGGCGATGAACAACCTGTCGGGTTACTGCTTCGCCGCCGGCCGCCGGGACGAGGCGATCAAGATGCAGGAGGAAGCGCTGACGCTCTACCGCAAGGTAAACGGCCCGGAGCACCCCGATACCATCGCGGCGATGAACAATCTGGCGCTTTTCTACTTCGACGCCGGCCGCCGGGACGAGGCGCTGAAGATGCGGGAGGAAGTGCTACCGCTCTGCCGCAAAGTGCTCGGCTCGGAGCACCCCGACACGCTCCAGGCGATGGGAAACCTGGCGACTTCCTGCTTCGACGCCGGCCGCAGGGACGAGGCGATCAAGATGCAGGAGCAAGTGCTGACGCTCCGCCGCAAGGTAAACGGCCCAGAGCACCCCGATACACTCATGGCGATGAACAACCTGGCATTTTCCGACTTCGCCGCCGGCCGCCGGGACGAGGCGATCAAGATGCAGGAGGAAGTGCTGACGCTCTACCGCAAAGTGCTCGGCCCGGAGCACCCCGATACGTTCACGGCGATGAACAACCTGGCATTTTCCGACTTCCACGCCGGCCGCCGGGACGAGGCGATCAAAATGCGGGAGGAAGTGCTGACGCTCCGCCGCAAAGTGCTCGGCCCGGAGCACCCCGATACACTCACGGCGATGGAAAACCTGGCGGTTTCCTACGCCGCCGCCGGCCGCCGGGACGAGGCGATCAAGATGCAGGAGGAAGTGCTACCGCTCTGCCGCAAAGTGCTCGGCCCGGAGCACCCCGACACGCTCCAGGCGATGGGAAACCTGGCGACTTCCTGCTTCGCCGCCGGCCGCCGGGACGAGGCGATCAAGATGCAGGAGGAAGTGCTGCCGCTCTACCGCAAAGTGCTCGGCCCGGAGCACCCCGATACACTCACGGCGATGGAAAATCTGGGGGTTTCCTACGCCGCCGCCGGCCGTCGGGACGAGGCGCTTAAGATGCGGGAGGAAGTGCTACCGCTCTACCGAAAGGTACTCGGTCCGGAACATCCCGACACGCTAAAAACGCTGGCAGAGATATCTGAAGCTTACCTGGCGAGGGCCGCAAACCAGGCATGGTTTGGCCAGGAGGAAGCGCTCGGCGTGACTTGTGACAAGGTGCTTGAACTTGCGAAGGACGCCAACGACGCCAAGGTGGCAGAACGTGCGTCCAAAGCCTGCAGCCTGCGCAAATCCGATCTCCGGAGGCATGCAGCCGCCCTCGTATTGGCCACGCGTGCCGTGGAGTTGGGACAGCGAAGTGCATATCTGCCATACTTCCAGATGGCTCTGGGCATGGCGGAATACCGCAGCGGCCACTACGCGGAGGCCGACGCCGCCCTGCTGGCTGCGGAGCGCGGCGGAAAGAGGTATCGCCGTGTGCCCGCTACCTCTTCATTTTACCGCGCTATGGCCCTTTTCCAGCAAGGCAAGCCCGGCGAAGCCCGCGCCCTCCTCGCCGCCACCGAGGCCATGATGGAACCTTTCCCCGCCGACGAAAAGAACCCGCTCACCGGCAAAGGAACGAGTCACGACGACCTGATTCTCTGGATGGCCTGCAAGGAAGCCCAGGAACTGCTGAAAGGACACGACGAGGCACCGGCGAAATAGGCGTCGGACTCAGGTTTCCGTCAATGAGAGAATGTTGCCGTCCGGATCCTTGAACCACGCCACTTGAGCGCCGCTTGGGGAGCGCCAAATTCCCAAGCTGTTCTGGTGCATCCCTGGGAATCGCTCAAACGCGACCCCCGTCTTGCCAAGTTCGCGCACGGCGGTTTCCGCGCTGGCGACACGCCAGCCCAGGACCGTGAACGGATAGGGCTTAAGCCGTCGCCGAAGGGCAGTTGGCGCATGTCGGCGGTGTGAAGCTCGACCCGGTCGGCCACGCCCTCAAGTGCCGCGTTCCGGCGGGTGACCTGCTCGGCGTTGCCCGACTGGTCCTTGGCGCTCCAGACGTCGATGCCGACGGGCCGCCCGCGGGGCAGGCCCTGGGCCGCCATCAGCAGCACCGCCCCACGGCCGCACCCGATGTCAAGCAGTCGCTCGTCTCCTTTGAGCTCAAGTCGATCGAACAGTTCGGCCCAGACGTGGAACTTGCCTGCGCGGGTGGTGTAGACTAAGAAGCCGGCGTTGAGAAACAGCCATAGCGCCGCGACGCCTGGAGCGAAACTGGAAATTGCCTGCCGGGTCGAATGGATCTCGCCGCAACACAGCCTCCACGCCGAGAGGGCGAACAGGCAGACGCCTCCGAGGGCCAGCAGGATCGGAGCGTATGGTGCGTCGAAGCCGTAGGCGCCGCGGCGCGGCGGGAGGGGGCTCATGGGGGAACCAAAGTCACCAGGCAGGCGAATTATCGGCCTGCTCGGGCCTTTGAGGTTTAAGGAACGCGCTTCTGTCGCCAAGGACCCGTGTTGAGAAAGAAAAGCGTGCTCAGGAGGGTCATTGTGCTCAAGTTTCGATGGCCAGGCAAGGAGCGGGGTAAGTTTCGGAGAATCATCGAACCGCGGACGCCGCTGTAAGTACAGCATACGGCCAAAGGATGGACCCAGAGATTCACTGAGATGCAGAGCAAACTTCACAGGTCGCGTTCTTTGCACGGGAATCGCCACGATGACGCCTCACAAGGAATTATTGCAACTGGCCGAGCTTTTCAATTGTCTGGAGGACGTTGTCGTCTGGGTGAAGGACCGCGATGGGCGGTATTCCTGGGTCAATCGTGCGTTTTGGATGAACTTCGCGATGGAAGAGCCCCAGAGGAAGGCCTCCGACAGTTCAACGTGCATCATCGGCAAGACCGATTACGAGCTGTCTCCCGCCTTCCTGGCCGACCAGTACCGGCTGGACGACGAGTACGTGCTGGCTGGAAATCGGATCATCAACCGAATCGAGCTGGTGACTCAACCCGATGGGACCCAAGGCTGGAACATCACCAACAAGATCCCCCTGTTTGGCGCCCATGGAGTGACCCTGGGAACGGCCGGCCTCACCCGGCGGTTGAAAACGTCCGAGGGCGAGATCGTTCCGGGTTCGGAATTCGGGCCGGTGCTGGCGTTCATGCGCGACAACTATCATCTGGCCGTCAGCAACCGGCTGTTGGCTCGGCAGGCGCATATGTCGGTCCGGGCGTTCGAACGCAAGTTCCACAACAGTTTTCATCTGACGCCGCAAAAATACCTGCGCAAGCTGCAACTTCGCATGGCAAGCCGGGCGCTGGTTTACAGCGCTCGATCCCTGGCGGACGTGGCGGTGAGTTGCGGCTTCGCGGACCAGAGTCATTTCACCCGCGAGTTCCGCGGTCATTTTGGCAGAACGCCGCGGGAATATCGCGAACTGTACGGCAAGGGCCTAACCCGGCAAATTCAGGGAGTCACCGCAGAGGCGCAGAGTACGCAGAGACAGAGGAAATCAGATAGTGTGTGAGCGGCGCAACCTGCGCGCTCTACAAGGAGTCAACCGCATGTAGCTCATTTGACATTCAATCTTCTCTGCGATCTCTGCGTCTCTGCGGTGAACAATCTGGGCTAACGCCTGCCGCTCCTGGAACAGAATCTGCCGCCGGCAGACAAGAACCCGTCCCGATCATCCGGTAAATTTCTGCTGCTTGAGGGGCGATCGGGAATGTTGCAGACCATCCGAGGAGCGCTCCATGTCCGCAGTGAATTTTCGTCCGGCGTTGGTTAGCGGCATCGCCGCGTGGCTGATGGCGGCAAGCCTGCTTGGCCAGGCAGCCGGCCAGCCGGCGGCGAGCCAGCCCGCGGCCCCGGGCAAAAAAACGCTTCGAGTCTTGATCATTACCGGCCAGGGCGATCACGACTGGCGGACGACCGTGCCGTTTCTACGGCGAGTTCTGGCCGACACGGGTCGATTTGATGTGCGCGTCTGCGAAACGCCCGACGGAGTGACCGCCAAAACGATCGCGGGTTTTGATGTCGTCGTGGACGACTGTGCCGGGGCAGGATTGGGGGCCGACACGCGGAAAGCCATTTGTGACTTCCTCGATGCCGGAAAAGGGCTGGTGATGACCCACGCGGCGCTGGGGTCGATCAAAACTGACTGGCCGGAGTTCGCGAAGATGGTCCACCCGTCAGGGGCAAGCGACTTCCGGCTGGCGCCCGTGGAATTCGCCGAAGTGACGCTGGACAAGCCGGAGCACCCGATCGTCAAGGGGATCACCGGCCCATTCAAGATCGCCGATGGTCTCTATCGCGGTTTGAGCGTCGCCGCGGATGCCGACGTGATCGCCAGATCCAACGATGATGCCGTGCTCTTCACGTTCCCTTTCGGCAAAGGCCGGGTCTTCTGCACCGCCATGGGCAATGATCTGGCGGCCATGCAGGCCACGGAGTTTTTGACCACCTTCGCGCGGGGGATCGAATGGGCCGCCGGCGCCCAGGTTACGCTGCCGGCCGGCCTGGCCCTGCCGCAGCCGGACGCCGATGCCGTGCGCACGCTGCTGGTCACCGGAGGCCACGATCATGAAACCACGTTCTATTCGACATTCGACGGATACAAGGACCTGACCTGGACGCCGGTCGTCTCCAGCACCACCGCATTCCAAAAGGATTTTCGGGACAAGTACGACGTACTGATCCTCTACGATTTTTCGCGCGACATGGACGATACCTCGAAGAAAAACCTGCGGGATTTCGTCGAGAGCGGAAAAGGCGTCGTCGTGCTTCATCACGCGCTCCTGGATTTCCAGGGCTGGGCCTGGTGGTATCAGGACGTGGTGGGCGGGAGCTATCGGCTGGCGCCCAGCGAAAAGGGCCCTGCCTCAACTGTCAAGGCCGCGCAGCAGATGTTCATCACGCCTCAGAAGCACCCCATTACGGCTGGCATCGCACCGTTTCAATTGACGGATGAGACCTACAAACGCATGTGGATATCGCCGGACGTTGTGCCTTTGTTGACGACGGACAATCCCAACAGCGATTCGACGATCGCATGGGTCAGCCCCTATGCCAAATCAAGGGTCGTCTATATCCAGCTCGGCCACGGCCGGGGGTCGTTTTTCCATCCTTCGTATCGCGCGCTGGTGCATAACGCGATTCTGTGGAGCGCGGGGCGCCTCAAATGACCGAAAACTAACCCGGATTGTTCACCGCAGAGACGCAGAGATCGCGGAGAAGATTGAATACCAGATGACTAACATGCGGTTGAGTTCCCTTGTAGCAATCGCGCAATGCGCCGCGCACATTCCTTCTGATTTCCTTCTTTCTCCGCGTACTCTGCGTCTCTGCGGTGAGTCCCTGAGTTTTCCGGGCTATTAGGAGTTCCGCAATGAAAATCGGCCTTTACAGTATCACCTTTCTCGGCCTGTGGTATCGCGGAAAGGAATTGACGCTGCCGGAGATGATTACCGCGGCGAAGGCGTACGGCTACGACGGGATCGAGATCGACGGCAAACGGCCGCACGGGAATCCGCTCGATTGGCCCAGGGCCCGCTGCCGGGAGTTGCGTTCGCTTGCAAACGGCCAGGGCCTGGAGATCTTCGCCGTGGCGGCCAACAACGATTTCAGCAACCCTGTGCCCGAAGTCCGCGAGGCACAAATCTGCTACCTGCGCGAACTCATCCGCATGACGGCTGACTTTGGCGCCCCGACGTTGCGGGTCTTCCTGGCTTGGTGGGGCATCACCCGCCATCCGCAATTGGCGACATATGACATCGCCGAAGGATATTGGCCGATCGTCCACGAGAAGTTCTCCGCCGAGGAAATCTGGCAATGGTGCCGCGACGCGTTGGTCGAGTGTGCCCGTTACGCAGGCGACGCCGGCGTGACCCTGGCCCTGCAAAACCATCGGCCCCTCATCAACGACCACCATGACGTGCTGCGCATGGTGAGCGAAGTTGGTTCGCCGCATTTGAAGGTCTGCCTCGACGCCCCGCTCATGAAGGACAAGAGCGCCGCGGCCATGCGGCAGGCCGCCAGGGACGTTGGGTCCCTGCAGGTCCTGTCGCATTTCGGCGGGGAGTTCGAACGCAACCCCGATGGCACGATTCGAGGCTTCGAGCGCAATGACGGGGTCGTCGGCGAAGACACCAATCAGTATTACCGTGACTTCGTTGCCGCCATGCGCGACAACGGCTACAAGGGCTATTTCGGATATGAACTGTGCCACCAGTTACCGCTGGTCAACGGCCAGACGGTGGGAATCGATTATGCCCATCATAATGCTCAACTGGCGGCGGAGTTCATGCGCGACTTGATTCGATCACCCAGGTCAACATGAAAACATTTCACATGCGAACGATCCGGCATCTCGTCGCGATGACCGTCGCGCTGGCCATGGCTGCCCCGGCCATCGCGCAGGAAAAGAAGCGGAACCTCCTGGTCATCGGCCAGAGCAAGGGCTATCAGCACGATTCCATCACCGACGCCATGGCCACGCTCTACAACATCGGCCGCGCCTCGGGGAAATGGGACACGTGCTTCCGCACCGATTGCAAAAACATCACCAAGAAGCCTCTCAAATGGGGCGCCAAGAACCTCGACTCCTTCGACGCCATCGCGTTCTTCACCGACGGCGACCTGGACATGGACGACTCCCAGAAGGCCGACCTGCTCTCCTTCGTCCACGACGACGGCAAGGGCTTCATCGGCATCCATAGCGCGGCCATCACGTTTTTGTCTTGGCCGGAGTATGGCAAGATGCTGGGCGGGTATTTCGACGGCCACCCCTGGGGTGTTTTCGACGCCCCCCTGGTCGTTGAGGATGCGACGTTCCCCGGCATGAAACATTTCCCGGCCAGCTTCACGCTGAAGGATGAAATCTACCAGATCAAGGATTTCTCTCGCGATGATGTCCGGGTGTTGCTGCGCCTGGATGCCGGCAAGATCGATCTGACCAAAAAAGACGTCCATCGCAAGGACGGGGATTTCGCCGTCGTCTGGGCCCGCAATTACGGCAAGGGACGGGTTCTCTACAATGGGCTCGGTCATACCCGGGAGACCTGGGACCGGCCCGAGATCCAGAAAATGTGGCTGGATATGGTCCAATGGTCCATGGGCATCGTCCCGGGAGATGCGACCCCCCGGCCAAAGCCCGCTCCGTAGACGGGGACCATTCGATCCGTGAATGACACGAGTCGTTCACTTTAATTTGAGGCAGCCCTCGCATGTCCGATTCACCATTGTCTCTTTCCCGCCGTGAGGTCCTGGCCGCCCTTGCCGCCGCCGGCCTTGCACCGCTCGTCACGGCCGCGCCGCTCATTCCCGCGAGCCGTCCGGTCCCCAAGATGCTTGAACGGGCCATGCGGTGGGTGCAGCTTGCGCTGGTCGAGAAGGATCCCGCGACGTTCGATCCTGACTGGTGGCTCGATCTGTTCAAGCGCGTCCACGCCGACGGTGCCTGCATCTCCGCCGGCGGCATGTGCGCGTTTTACCCGACCGACGTGCCGTTTCATCACCGTAGCGAATGGCTCGGTGACAAGGACACCTTCGGCTACCTTGTGCGCGGCTGCCGCAAGCTGAACATGGCCGTCATCGCGCGCGTCGACCCGCATTGCATCCGCGACGACGCGGCCAAGGCGCATCCTGAGTGGGTGGCCGTCGACGCGAATGGTCAAAAGGCGCGGCACATGGTCATCCCCGACCGTTGGCTGAGTTGCGCGCTGGGGCAATGCAACTTCGAGTTCATGCCGCAGGTACTTGGCGAGATCGTTACGCGCTACGGCGTCGACGCGATCTTCGCCAACCGCTGGTCCGGCCACATCACCTGCTATTGCGAATCGTGCAAGACGCTGTTCAAGCAGGCGAGCGGATTGGATGCGCCGCGCACGCCGCAGGAGCGCGGTTGGGCGGAGTTCCAGCGCTGGCGCGCGGAGCGGTTGTTTGAAGTGTGGGACGTTTGGGACGCCGCCGTCCGAAAAGCAAATCCCGATGCCTCCTGCCTGATGAACATGGGCAGCGTTCACAGCGCCGAGATGCCGCGCATCGGCAGGCGGGCCGGCATGGTCGCCGCTGATCGCCAGGGCCGCAACGGCGCCGTCATGCCGCCTTGGGCCGCCGGCTGGAACGCAAAAGTGTTCCGCAGCGTGATGGCCGGCAAGCCGGTCGCCGGCATCTCCAGCATCGGCAACGACGACGCGCACCGCTGGAAGGATTCGGTCCAGAGCCACGCGGAGCTTCGCCTTTGGCTGCTGGAGTGCATCGCCAATGGCATGCGCCCCTGGGTCGTGAAGTTCTGCGGCACGCTCTATGACCGGCGTTGGGTCCCGCCGGTCGAATCCGTGTACCAATGGCATTTCGACAATGAACGGTTCCTGCGCCACACCCGGAACCTGGCCCGCGTCGCCTTGCTCTGGTCGCCGCAGACCTCGGCGGTGATCGGCAACGCGAAGGCCGAAGCCGCCCAGCTCGGTTTTTACCATGCCCTGGTCGAAGCGCGAATTCCCTTCGAGATGGTCCACGAAAGTTTCCTCGATCCCGAGGACCTCGACCGCTTCAAACTGCTGATCCTGCCCGGGATCGTGGCGTTGTCTGATGCCCAGTGCGAGAAAATCCGCCAGTTCGTCAAGCGCGGCGGCAGCATCGTGGCCACGTTTGAGACTTCGCTCTGCGATGAAACAGGGCGGAAGCGAAAGGATTTTGGTTTGGCGGACCAGTTCGGCGTCGCCCTCGCCGGAAAGACCGAACCATTCATCAAGAATTCGTACATCCATCTGGAGCACGACACGCACCATCCCATTCTGCACGGCCTGGAGGACGCGGGCCGAATCATCAACACCATCGGCCGGGTCGAGGTGAAGGCGACGGTCGAGTTCGCCGCGCCGCCCTTGACCCGAGTGCCGTCGTATCCCGATCTGCCGATGGAGGACGTCTACCCGCGCCAGCCGACGACGGAGACTCCCGAAGTTTTTCTGCGCGAGTTAGACGGCGGCCGCGTCGCCTATTTCCCGGGCGACATCGGCCATACGTTCTGGGAAGTGCTCGATCCAGACCACGGGCGCCTCCTGGCCAACGTGGTGCGCTGGGCGTTGAACGAGCCGGAGGTGGTGAGCGTCACCGGGCCGGGGGTGGTGGATGTTTCGGTGTGGGAGCAGGACGGCTCGATGACCGTACACCTCGTGAACCTGACGAACCCGATGATGATGAAAGGCCCGATTCGTGAGTTGTACGCGGTCGGGCCGCAACAAGTAAGCGTTCGCCTGCCGGCCGATCGCCGCGCCCGCGAGGTCCGACTGCTGGTCAGCAAGGCGGACCCAAAGCCACAAGGTGCCGGCAATGTGTTGAGTCTGACGCTGCCGTCAATCCTCGACCATGAGGTGGTGGCGATCACGTATTGAGCGGGACGCTCAAATGGGGCGCTGAGAACCTCGGCTCCTTCGACGCCATCGAGCGGCCAGGTTGATCGCAACACCCAAACCGTTAGTGCCTGCGGCTTTGTCGGGGATTTCTTCCAGAAAGTATTTCACCACCTCGGCATGTTTGTTCCAAGCCGCCTGAATCACCGGCGGGTAGGTGCTCATCGGATTGGTGTTTAGACAATGACCGATCAAAGCATGAATAAGCCAGCTACCGAGGCAGAGCCAAGGTCGCCTTGGAACTTCGGCCGTCGTCCGACGTCCAAATCAACTGTATGTTCCTCAGCCGTTAAACCTTTAGGGACGTGACCTATGAATCGCCGATTCCCGCCGTTGGCGTTTTTGATTGTGGGCTGCTGTTTCGGTATCCGCGCTGTCCATGCGGAACCTCCGCCTACCACGCAACCGGCCCCCGAACTGCGCCTGCACCTGGCGGGGCTCCAGAACATGGGCGAAGCAAGGGGTTACTCGCTGACCGTCGAGGTCTCGAATCCGGGTACGCATGCTCTGTGGTATCACGGCTACCGGCCCGATTCCTTCGACCCGCCCATCCCCAAGGGCCAGATGCAGCCCATTTACCGAGTCGAGTTGAAGCGGGACGGAAGATGGCAGGAGAACCCAATAGGGTGGTGCGGCACGGGGATGGATGAACTGGAATTCGCGCCGAAGGCCTCGGCGACTTTCGGGGTCTGGGTGCCGGCCGGGCCTTGGGAGGCCGTCCGAATCGGGCTGCTCTGGCATCCGGCCGGGGCGCGAGAGGATTCCCCGCCGACGCTTGCCTGGAGCCCCGAGTTCACGCGGCAGGAAGTCCGCCGGGGCGTGCCGCCCATTTCCGCCATCCCCATCGCCCATGACCCGCAGCGGCCTACCACCTTCTACACGCTCAGACATGCCGACGGCGATCAGGCCGCCGCGCTGCTCCGATCGCTGTTCATCGTCGTGGACCAGGCGCACCCTTACGCGACTTTCGACTTCGAAGAGGCCCAACCGGTCAAGTCGTTGATCGTGACGGCTTCAGCCGAACATCAAGCGGAGATCGCCCGCGTGCTCGCGCTGGTCGATCCGCCGGAGGTCCCGCCCGCGAAGACTGACGAGGGCAGTGCGCCAGAGCCGTTAGTCGTGGCCTACCCGATCCGGCACACGGACGGCGATGCCGCCGCAGGGGTCCTCCGGTCGCTGTTCCTCGTGGTCAATCACGAAGTCGCCTACGCGCGGTTCGGCTACGATGCCCGCACGCGGTCGCTGATCGCCATCGCTTCGCGGGAGCTTCAGAAACAGATTGCCAGGGTCATCGAGTTGATCGACGTGCAGCCCGCCGATAAGGATGGGGCCAAAGAGAGCAACGGCGAGCAATCGGTCCGCGTCTACGCGGTCCGGCACGCCGACGGCGAGCAACTCATAACTAAACTCCGGTCGCAATTTGTCGTCGTCAATCACGAAAAGGCCGAGACGCGGTTCGCCTTCGACGCGCCGACCGGCTGGCTCATCGTGATTGCGGTTGAGAAGCTGCAAGCGAAGGTCAGCGCCGCGATTGCGGCTTTGGACGGACCGCCGGGGTGAGGGGAAGCTCACTATTTCCCGGCGACGCGTTGAGCAACATAAAAGATTCAGGCTTCGTCTGACGGCGCAGGCAAAGGCCCCGTAATTGCGAAACCGGTTGGCAATGGAGAATCGATGAACTTGACGCTTCGGATCTGCAGTGTTTGCGTGGCGACGATCGCCGGCCTTGCTCGTCCTGACATGGCCCAGAACGCGCCTCCTGCCACCGCTCCATCGGCCTCGGCAGCGCCGACCTCCCAACCCACGCCGGCGCCTGGAGTGCCGTTGCCCGCTGGCATGACGCTGCTGTTTGACGGCAAGACCCTGGCGAGTTGGAGGCAGATTCCGCCGGACCAGTGGGTCGTGAAGGACGGCGCGCTGGTAAGCCTGGGCGAGGGTCGCGGGGTCATCGCCACGCAGGGGCAATACAGCAAGTACCGCATCATCTTTGACGTCCGCCACGTGTCGGCAGGGCCCAAGCAGGGCCATGCTGCGTGCGTGCTGTTCTTCTGTACCAGTCCTATGGAGAACGAGAAACCGCTGGATATGCTGGGAGGCGTGCAATTCCAAGTGCCGCAGGGATACACCTGGGACTACCGCCCGGGCAAGAACAACTCGGGCAAGGGGCTATTTACATCCATTACAAAATCGAAAGCGGACCAATGGCAGTGGAGCCGGATTGAGTTGCTGGTGGACGCCGGGTCAGGTACGGCCCGCCTGGCGGTTGCGCAGCCCCCGGGTGCGCCCGCGACCGAGATCGCCCGGTTCAAAGATCCTACGGCGGGGAAGAAGGGGCCATTCGCCATTCAGATGCACAACGCCGGCCTGGTGGACGAATATGCCAACATCGCCATTGAGGAAGATCCGAAGGTCGATGATCTGATTACGGTGCAGAAATAGGAAGTGGGCCTTTCCGGCAAAAAGGACCTACCCGACCAATGCCTTGTAGACTTTGGTGATGGCGGCGACGATGTCGTCGAGATCGCGGTCGCTGTACTTCGGGCCGACCGTGAGCGTCGCGGTCCGGTTAAATATTTCCATCGTACGGGGAACACTCTCCGCGCTGTAGCGGATTTCCCTGCCGCGGGGCGAATTAAAGGTCGGCCACGCGGGATGAGGAACGGCCTTGTTGGCGATGGGGGGCTGGGCCGGCAAGACCACGGCGGCGGTGGGCCGCTCCATCGGCACGTTCTCGGCCTTCATGGCCTTCAAAACCTGGTCGCGCAGCTCCTGGCTCGGCAACAACAAATCGGCCGTGAGATGGAGTTCGCCGTGCCAATCGTTGCTCCGCCGCATCTTGATTCCCGGTATGCGGCTCACTCGCTCAATGACGTACCCGCCCCGGCGCCGCTGCTCCGCCAGGATCCTGTCGAGCTTCCGCACCTGGGCCAGCATCACGGCCCCCGTCATTTCGTTCATGCGGTAGTTGAGTCCCATGAAATACGGCATGGCGCCCTGTCCCACCTGGGCCTGCGTGGCCGGCCGGAGCAGACCGAGATCATGAAAGCGGACGGCCCGTTCGTACAACAGCGGGTCGTTGGTAACCACTGCTCCACCCTCGCCCGCGGTGATCATCTTGTGGAGCTGGAAACTGAAGATCCCCATGTCGCCGATAGTCGCGGTCCGCTTGCCTTTGTACTGGCCGCCGGCGCACTGCGCGGCATCTTCCAAGACCTTGATGCTGTGCCGGCGGGCCACCTCCATGATGGCGTCCATGTTGCAGGGCGATCCGAAGAGGTGAACCGCCATGACCGCCTTGGTTTGCGGAGTGACCTTCCCTTCCAGATCCGTCGGATCCATGGTGAAGGAGTCATCAACCTCGGTAAAAACCGGCAGCGCGCCGGTCATGAGGATGGCGTAATAACAGGAATACCAAGTCCAAGCGGGTAGAAGCACCTCATCGCCGGGGCCTACACCCAGGGCCGTCAAGGCTGTGTGCAACGCCGCCGTCCCCGAGGTGATGCCAAGCACGTACTTGACGCCCAGCAGCCGGGCAAACTCCTTTTCGAAGCTTGCCACTTTCGCCGGCTGCGGCTTTCCATCCGGACCGTACCGGCGGAATAAGCCATGCGTTGCAATCGCCTCGTCCGTAAGGTCCTGTTCGTCGTGATCGTAAAACTGGGCACCTGGGCACGAGGTGTTGAGCATCGTGGCGCGGACCGGCGCTCCGCCGTTCAAGGCCAGCCCGCTATCCGTCCCCTTGATTCCCTCCGTGCCCGCTGCCCCCGTGGCCCCCTGCAACAGCGGCACGGAGGCGGCGATGGGAACCGAGGCCAGAAAAGTCCGCCGGCTGATCTTGTTGATATCAATTCGTTCCATAAAGTTCCTCCGATTGATATTAAAAGCGCTCCACCAGCGGTTCGCTCATGCGTAGCCGGCCAATTCGCGGATCTCGATCGCCATGTCGCCCGGACACTCCCGGGCGATCGCCAGCGCCGCGTCGTAGTTTTCGGCCTGGATGACAGTGAAACTGACGATGATTTCGCTGGCTTGGACATAGGGACCGTCGGTCACGAGTCCAGCCTTCACGAGCCGGCCGGTCCGCTTCAATCCGTCGCCTCCGGGCACGATCGCCGAGCTGAACTTTTGCATCCAGGTGCGCCAGGCCGCCCCCAAAGCCTGCATTTGCTCAGGTGACGGCTTGGGGCGGCTCACCGTGGGTTCGCGATAAATGAACAGAAACTTTGCCATGATGGTACTCCAGACGGTTTCGAATGCGCGGGCGGAGGCCCGCCTTGTGTGATTGGAACGAACGAGCTGGCTCATCGCAGAATGAACCGCCACGGTTCTATTGGGTAGTTCGGATCGCGTCAACAGTCGCCCATCTGAGCTGTCCCATCTGAGCCCTCTGGGCAAGATGAAAACCGGGGCGAAAGGAAACGGGCGGGCCCGAGAATTCGGGGGCGGCGATGCAGCCCCGGATGGGGCGACAGAAGGTAGCCTCGGGCGCGAGCCGGCTTGCGCCCGTGGCTACAACCTGTCGTCCCTCCGGGACTTGCGGATCCCCGGATTTTTAGACACGTCCAAGGACACCGTTAGAACTTTTTCTCGCCGACTTGACGCGTAACTGTTTGCTTACGAAAGTGGGTTTTGACCGGCTGGTCGTGCGTTAGTGAATCTTACTTTTTTCAGAGCATCTATCAATGAATAAAATGAATCCTAAGGTTGATGAATATCTAAGGAAAGCCAAAAAGTGGCAGGAAGAAACGAAGAAATTGAGAACGATCATTCTCGGCTGTCAGTTGACTGAAGAACTGAAGTGGGGAAAGCCCTGCTACGCGCTTCAGGAAAAGAACATCGTTCTGATACAGGGATTCAAAGAGTATTGTGCGCTTTTGTTTTTCAAGGGCGCCTTGCTGAAGGATGCCAAGGGTATCCTCGTCAGGATTGGGGAGAATACGCAGGCGGGGCGCCAGATTCGATTCACCAATGTTCGAGAAGTAGTTGAGATGCAAACCATCCTGAAAGCCTATATTGATGAAGCCATTCGGGTGGAAAAGTCCGGTTTGAAGGTGAATCTTAAGAAGAGCACGGACTTCAGCATCCCTGAGGAATTCCAGAATAAACTGAATGACATCCCGGCCCTGAAAGCCGCTTTTGATGCGTTGACGCCGGGACGGCAAAGGGCGTACATCTTTTACTTTTCAGCAGCCAAACAATCCAAAACCCGGGAATCAAGAGTTGAAAAGTGCATGCAGCAAATCCTCAATGGAAAGGGATTGAATGATTAAGCGCCCCGCAGTAGCGTCCAAGCCGGTGAAACTCCTCTCAGGCGGCAATCCGCAGATCGCCAAAGGCTACGGCGACGCTCCCGTGCAGGCCTACATTGCGGCCATGCCGGGTTGGAAAGGCAACGTCGGCCGCCGTCTCGACGCGATCATCGTGCACACGGTGCCCGGCGTGCACAAGGCGGTCAAATGGAACACGCCCTTCTATGGCATCGACGGCCAGGGCTGGTTCCTCGGCTTCCATTGCTCGACGAAGTACGTCAGGGTGGCTTTCTTCCGCGGCAGGTCGCTGCGTCCCGTCCCTGCCGGCGAATCCAAGCAGAAGGAAGTGCGCTACCTCGACATCCACGAGGACGACTCGTTCGACGAAGTTCAGTTCGCCGCCTGGGTGAAGCAAGCCAGCCAATTGCCCGGCCAACGGTTATGAGCGGCCCGTTGCCGGCGAAATCCCGCCGAAGCGAAAATTCATCCCGTCAAGCCGGAGTGACGCCACACCAATCGAACTTTCCCTGCGTTTGGCGGGGCGCGCCGACGGGAGGGGCCCCGCCTGCGGAAATTGAATTTCGTAAGGTTTTTCAAGGGTTGATTTTTGAGATTTGATGCCGCTAGTATCACCTCAATCAATTTGGAGTAGATCTACTATGCCCTCAAAACTTTCTGGAAAAGTTGCGGTCGTGACCGGCGCATCAAAAGGACTCGGGGCGGAGATTTCTCGCCAACTGGCGGGTGAAGGCGCTTCGGTCGTCGTGAATTTCTCGAGCAGCCGATCTGGCGCCGACAAGGTAGTGGCCGACATCACATCGAAGGGCGGCAAGGCGATCGCCGTTCAGGCCGATGTTTCCAAGGCTTCAGATGTGAAGGAGTTGTTCGCCCAGACGAAGAAAGCGTTTGGCCGGCTGAACGTACTCGTCAACAACGCGGGCATCTACAATTTTGCCCCGCTTGATTTGATCACGCCGGAACAATTTCATAAGCATTTTGACCTCAATGTGCTGGGTCTCATCCTCGCAACGCAGGAGGCGGTAAAGCAATTTGCTCCTGACGGCGGAAGCATCGTGAACCTGAGCTCGGTCGTTTCCACGGCCTCACTGCCAGGCATGGGTGTCTACGCCGCGTCAAAGGCCGCGGTTGACTCGTTGACGCGTACCTTCGCGGCCGAGCTGGGGCCGAGAAAAATCCGCGTGAACGCGGTGAATCCAGGCATGGTTGCCACCGAGGGCAATCCCGAAGCCAGCGATCCGAACGGCGCGTTCGCCAAGGCGTACGTCGCCGGGGCCAAGCTGGGCCGCATCGGTTACCCGGACGATATCGCTCCAGCCGTCGTCTATTTCGCGTCGGATGATTCAAAGTGGGTTACCGGCGAAACGCTTTTTGTCACGGGGGGCTTCCGTTAGAGCACAAACGGAGGGATACCGCTCCCTGATGGATGAGGAAGGCATTAAGCGGTTCGCCGAGCACATGTCCGCGCAGATTCCGCTCGGGCGCGTGGGCGACCCGGATGAAATCGCCAAAGCGGTTGTCTTCCTCGCGTCCGATGCCGCAAGCTACATTACCGGTATTGACCTGGTCGTTGATGGCGGGATGACGGCAGTGTAGTCCTGCTCGGTTGTTGTGGCATTCTTCCGAGATCCAGCATTCACGAACCGGCGGTTCGTTTCAATCCGTCGCCTCCGGGCACAATCACCGATTCCTCAGCATCGACCGCCGTTGACCGTCCGCGGTGTTTCGGGGACACTCCCGCCCCAATCCCGTCAGGGCCCGGCCGCGCGACCGGGCAGCGGAGGATGGGACCTTCAGTCGATCATGCATCGCCCTTGACGCAGGCATCAGGAAACCGAGGATCCCCATGGCAGCCCAATCCGGCAACTACGCCCCCGACTCCAAGCTCAAGTTTTCCTTCGGTCTCTGGACGGTCGGCAACCCCGGCCGCGACCCGTTCGGCGGGCCGGTCCGCGAGATCATCTCCCCGGCGAAGATCGCCGACATCGTCGGCGAGGTCGGCGCTTATGGCGTGAGCTTCCACGACAACGACCTGATCCCCATCGACGCCACCCCCGAACAAGCCGAGTCGATCAAGAAGGACTTCAAGAAAGCCCTGAAGGACAACGGCCTGGTGGTCCCCATGGCGACCACCAATCTCTTCACCGATCCGGTGTTCAAGGACGGCGCGTTCACCAGCAACAACGCTAAAATCCGCGCTTATGCCATCCAGAAGACCATGAAGGCCATGGACCTCGGCGCGGAGTTCGGCGCCAAGATTTACGTGTTCTGGGGCGGCCGCGAGGGCGTCGAAAGCGATGCCACCAAGGACCCGGTCGAAGCCATCAAGCGCTTCCGCGAGGCGATCGACTTCCTCTGCGAATACTCGATCGAGCAGAAGTACGGCTACAAGTTTGCCTTCGAGGCCAAGCCCAATGAGCCGCGCGGTCACATCTATTTTGCCGTCACCGGCAGCTATCTCGCCCTGATCCCGACGCTGGCCCACCCGGAGATGTGCGGCGTGAACCCGGAAGTGGCCCACGAGCACATGGCCGGCCTCAACTTCGTCCACCAGGTGGCGGCGGCCATCGAGCAGGGCAAGCTGTTCCACATCGATTTGAACGACCAGGAATTCGGCCGGTACGACCAGGACTTCCGCTTCGGCCAGGCCAACCTCAAGCACGCCTTTTTCCTCGTGAAGCTCCTGGAAGACCGCGGCTACAAGGGCCCACGGGCGTTCGACGCCCACGCCCTGCGAACCAGCGATTACGACGACGTAAAAGAATTCGCTCGCGGGTGCATCCGCACTTACATGATCCTGAAGGAAAAGGCCGAGCGGTGGAACGCCGACGCCGAGATCCAGGGGTTGCTCAAGGGGATCAATGCCGAGGACGCGGCGTTATCGAAACTGACGCGCCGCTACAGCAGCCAGAACGCCAAGAAGCTGCTGGCCGCTCCGCTGGACCGGGTGGAGCTGGCGGCGGCGCCGCTGCCGTACGAGAAGCTGGACCAGCTCACGATGGAAGTGTTGATGGGGGTGAGGTAACGATTGACATGCACGGCAACTTTCGCTTTGATCGTCGGTCGAGGCCGCTCCCGGACGCGGTCAACGCCCCGCGAGCGGGGCCGCTAAACATGATTTGTCGCCAACTGGTCCCGCTGGAGGAAACTTCATGGCTCGCCCCGTAACGCTGTTTGCCGGCCAATGGGCCGACCTTAATCTCGACGAGATGGCTGCCAAGGCCAAGCGCTTCGGCTACGACGGCCTGGAGTTGCCCTGCTGGGGTGAGGACATGTTCGACGTCGCCCGCGCGCTCAAGGACAAGGGGTACGTCAAGAACCGGTGGGACATCCTGCGCAGCCATGGCCTCAAGTGCTACGCGATCTCCGCGCACCTGGTCGGGCAGGCGATCTGCGACAACATCGACGAACGCCACCAGGCCATCCTGCCCCCGGAGGTCTGGGGCGACGGCGACCCTGAAGGGGTCCGCCAACGTGCCGCCCTGCGGATGATCGACACGGCCAAGGCGTGCCGGGCCCTCATCGACGCCGCTCCGGAGCCGACCGGGTTCCCCGCGGTGGTGAACGGGTTCACCGGCTCGAGCATTTGGCACAGCATCTACGCCTTCCCGCCCACCAGCCAGGAATACTGGCAGAAAGGTTTTGACGACTTCGCCCGCCGGTTTACGCCGATCCTCAACGAGTTCGAGAAGGTGGACGTCAACTTCGGCCTGGAAGTGCACCCCACCGAGATCGCCTTCGACATCGGCACCGCCCAGCGGGCCATCGAAGCGGTCAAGGGCCACAAGCGCTTCGGCTTCAACTACGATCCCTCCCACCTCGGCTACCAGCAAGTGGACTACGTCAAGTTCATTCGCACTTTCGGCAGCAAAGACGCGGACAAGAACCGCATCTACCACGTCCACATCAAGGACGCCTGGTGGGGCCACGGCGACGGCACGGTCGGCGTCTTCGGCGGGCACACCACCTTCGCCGACGCACGCCGCTACTGGGACTTCCGCTCACCGGGTCGCGGGGACGTCAACTTCGAGGAAGTAATCGTGGCCCTGAACGACATCGGCTACCAGGGCCCTCTGAGCGTCGAATGGGAAGACAGCCGGATGGAGCGCGAGCACGGCGCGACGGAAGCGGCGGCCCTGGTCCGCAGGATCGATTTCAAGCCGTCGGCGATTGCGTTTGATGCGCAGTTTGATCGGTAGCAGCTCTTGCCCGGGGGGCATTTGAAAATGAGATCGAGCAAACCCACGAGCGTGCTGGTGTTCTTGGGTTCGTGCCTCTTTTTCGCTGAGGCGCTGGCGGGGGTGGCAAAGGCTGTTGATAAGGATCTGTCCGGAGTTTGGGTCCTCGTCTTCGGAACGGTCAACCTGAGTATTGTCGTCGGTGCCCTGCTTTTCATGTTCTGGTACAAGCCGGAATTCCTGACCGCTGAACGGGGCGACGTTGTCCAGTTGCGGGCGATTGAGGCCATCATCGCGCAAAACGACGTAAAGCTTGTGAAGGAACTGATACGGGTGGTGGATTGGAAGCGGGTTGTAAATAAGCGAAAACTGCAGGAAGTGGATTCAGCCGAGTCGTCGGCAGAAAGTGAACGTGTTGAGATCGAGCGACTCCGTGCTATGATTAGAGAAACCGGAGCCAGTCAATGATGTACGATCTCAAGGATCTTTCGTGGCCGAAGAGCCTCGCGCGCTGGAGCGACGATCAACAGAAGGTTTTGATCGCTCTGTCTCACGAACGGTTCCGTTGGAGGACCAACGAGGGTCTCCGGACGGCCACGGGCCTGGAGCAGGACGCTCTCGAGGCGGCCTTGGCCGATTTGATTCATGAAAAGGTTGTCCGCCCTTTTTTCAGCAAAGACATGCAACTGATTTACGGGCTCATTGATCGGGTCGGAACATGATTCGGGGTTGGATTGATCAGACACATCAATGCCCTATTTTGAACTGGTGACGCCCTTTAGCTTCTCCAACTCCGCCCGGTGCTCGGCCAACTGCCGTTCCAGCATCCCGATCACTTCTGCTGGCGCGTTCTTGATCGCCTGCAGCGCATTTTCGTACCGCCGGATGATCAGCTCCTTGGCATCGGCGATCTTGGGCAGCAGGAACTTCAGCGACAGGTACGACAGGTACTGCTCCTCGGGTTGAAGTCCGCGCGGCCGGGGTGAGCCGCCGAGTTTTTCGATCAGGCGGTAGATCTCCTCGGAGCGCTTCAGGTTGTCGTCGAGAAGCTCGCGGAGGAGTTGGCGTGTGCCAGGCGGCGCACCGCCGAGGTAGGGGGAGCTGTCGCCCATGAAGCGGATGATGCTGTTCTGCTGCGATTCGAGCAGCGCGTTGAGGGCATCGATCACGGCGGCGGGCGGCGAAGCGCCGGGCCGCGGCTTGCCGGGGGCGGGCTCGCGGATGGAGGTGCTGCTCATAAGTCCCCCAGTGCCTGGGAGAGCCTGCGGACCTCGTGCAAGGCCATGCCGCCCAGCTTTGGAATGTTGCTGCCGGCGTGCGGGACAATCGCGTTGGCCAGCCCGAGACGGCTGGCTTCTCTCAGCCGCAATTCAAGCTGCGGGACGGAGCGTACCTCACCGCCCAGGCCGAGCTCGCCGACGGCCAGGGTGCCGGGCGTCAGCGGGCGGTTCATGTGGGCCGAGGCGATCGCCAGGGCGATGGCCAGGTCGATGCCCGGCTCAACCACCTTGAACCCGCCGGCGACGTTGACGAAGACATCGTCGGCGGCCAGGCGCATCTCGGCGCGTTTCTCGAGCACCGCGATGATCATGCCGACGCGGTCGGCGCTGACGCCGCTGGCCTTGCGGCGGGCCGCCCCAATCACGCTGGAGGCGGTCAACGCCTGCACCTCGACCAGCAGCACCCGGCTGCCCTGCATGGCGGCGGTGATGACGCTGCCGCTGGGCTGGCCGCCGGGGCCGTATTGCTCCAGGAAGAGGTTGCCGGGGTCGACGACCTCTTTGAGCCCGCCGCCGGTCATTTCGAACAGCCCGACTTCGTGGGTCGACCCGAAGCGGTTTTTCACGCAGCGGACGATGCGATGGCTGTGGAAGCGGTCGCCTTCAAAGTAGATGACCGTGTCGACGATGTGCTCGATGATCTTCGGCCCCGCCAGCGTGCCGGCTTTGGTCACATGGCCGACGAAGATGACGGCGATGCCGGTGGCCTTGGCCAGGTAGACCAGGTCCATGCAGCAGTCGCGCAACTGCGTGACTGAACCGGGAGCGGCGGGCAGGTCGGGCTTGTAGATCATCTGGATTGAATCGATCACCACCACGTCCGGCCGTTGCTTGTGGATCTGGTTGATGATCCGCTCGACGTTGGTCTCGGCCAAAACCAGCAGTCCCGGCGCATGCACTCCGAGCCGGGCAGCTCTCAGTTTGGTTTGCCGGGCGGATTCTTCGCTGGTGACATAGAGCACCTTGCAGGCCGACGTCAGAACCGACGGATTGCCGGGCGCGTTCCTAACCGCATCGGCTGGTGGTTTGGCCAGTTCGTGCGCCACCTGGAGGAGCAGGGTGGATTTCCCGATGCCCGGCTCGCCGCCGACGAGGACGGCGCTGCCGGGGACGACGCCGCCGCCCAGGACGCGGTCGAACTCGCCGATCCCGCAGGGGCGGCGCGGGGAGTCGGCCTCATCGATCTCGGCCAGGGTCAGTGCCTCCCCGCCGCGGGCGAGGTCGCCGGTCTGGCCCATACCGGCTGCGAGCGGTGAACGTGCCTCGGCACGGGCGTCGACAGTCGGCGCCTTGTATTCTTCGAGGCTGTCCCAGGTGCCGCAATCGGGGCACTTGCCCATCCATTTGGGATGGACCGAGCCGCAGTGGTTGCACAAGAACTGAACGCGGGTCTTGGCCATTGTTCATGGATTGTAGCACCGGTCACTTGTCATTGGTCACTCGAGTCTCGTCATTCGTCACTCGTTACTTGCTGTTGTGGATTTGTCCGCTCTTCCGCGAAGGGCAAGCTCAGCGGCGGCATTTCCGACGAAGGACAAAGCGCCATGGACCAGTGACAAATGACAAGTGACCAGTGACAAGTGACCAGTGACAAGTGATCAAAATAAACCAGCCCGGTCCCACGCGGGACCGGGCCGATCGGGAGGAAGATGAAACGATCGTGGCGCGGCGCGCTTCTCCGCTATACCGTCGCACTGACAAAACCCAGGAACGAGTCGAACGCCTGCTTGGCGGTGAGCGTCACATACCCGTTGCCGGTGTCGCTGGCGTCGTCCACGCCCCAGGGATTGCGGACTGTCAATGTGGTGGGGGCCCCCGAGGCGTCGGTCCCCACCGAAACAACCGTGTAAGCGTGATCGGTGATGATGTCGGCGCCGTCGGCATCGGTGGCGAAGGCCATCGTCACCGATTTCCCGGCCGACAACTGCGCGCCGATCAGCGTCAGCAGGTTCTGTGCGCTGGAGGCGCTGTACGTTGACTGCGACGCCGAGCCCAGGGCGGCGTAGGCCTGGTCCATCCAGCCCGAATCGATCGACTGGTACGTCCCGGCGCCCGAGCGGAAGAAGATATACGCCTTCTCCATGATCGCCACCCACATCGAGTTCTGGCTGCCCAGGTCGGCGTAAACCAGCCCGTACGAGGCGACCGGCAGGTCGGCGTTCACCCGCACATAAACGCTGTTGCCGTTGCGGTGGAAGTCCACCACGAATGTCCCGTCGCCCAGCTCGACAACGCTCTGGCGGATCAGGTTCGGGTCAATGTTGGCCACCGACGACAGCACCGACAGGAAATAGCAGTCGCCGATGTCGCCCTGTTCGATATCGTCGCGGCTCGGGCCGTTGGTGGAAAACAGGGGATAGCTCGGCCCGCTGAAGCCCTGGTATCCGCTGGCGGCCGACGTCACCTTGGGATCGACCGGCGTCGATTTCAACAGGGCATCCGTGAACGGCGCCGGGGTAACGCTCTTGGTCGTAGTCTTGCTGGTCGTCGTTGATTTCACGGCCGCCGGTTTCGAAGGTGCAGCCGGTTTCACCGGTTTCACTGGGGTAACGTTCTTTCCGGGCGTCACCGGCTTCACCGTGGACTTGCTGACGTCGTTGGCCGCCCTGGCCGAACTGCCCTTGGTGGCAGCGGTCGATGTCGGCGATGATGTCGTGCCCAGGTACGAGCCGATCTCGTGGACCATCCCCGCCGCCGATTCGGCGGGGGTCACGTTGGTGAGGGTGTCGCCGGCGTTGGCGTCGATCCAGAAGCTGTCGGGGCCGCTGCCGCCGACAATGCTGTCGTGGTTACCTCCGATGGCGACCAGCGTGTCCCGCCCGGAACCCGCCCTGAGGACGTTGGATCCGCTGCCGTCGTACAGTTCATCGTTGCCCGACCCGCCTTGGAGCGTGTCGTTGCCCGCGCCGCCGTAGATAATGGAGTTCACGGTGACCGACGGGTCCAGGATGATGGCGTAATTGCCCGCGCCGGCCCGTGCGACGATCTGCGTGAACTCGCCGGTCATCGGCGAATAGGTCTGCGACCAGCCGGCGCCGTTGCTCACCAGCAGCCCCGATGCGTTCTCGGAAATGAGGATCTGGTTGCTGCTGGCCGTGCCGGCCACCTGGAGTTCCTCGCCCCCTTCGTATGCGACGTCGCTGACATTCAAAGGCGAGGCGCTGAGCAGCCGCCGGCCTTCCAGTTTCTCGGCCACCGCACAATGCGTGGAATAGTGGGTGCGGCCCTTGGCAAAGTGGATCCGGCTCATCATCTCGCTCCTTTGAATCCGCCCGCGATGAAGCATGCCACGCGGGATAAGCGAGAGATCGAATACATCGGTCCGCCAGTCAAACTGGGCAGGCGCGGGCAACGGGGGGACGCGGGTCACGGAAGTGAAAGGGGGCGACGAGACCCTTTTGTGATGTGGCCCAGGTCCCATAACCGCGCGGACGTGGGGTGCAAGGCACGGGGGGGACAAGGTGAAGGGGTGACAAGGTGAGGGGGTGACGTGTTCGCAAGCACGACGAGAGGCGGACTTCAGCCCCGGACAGGACGGACAGTCAGGGACACAACTGCGAAGCCGCCCGGTGGAAGTGGAACGGCGCCCTGTTATTCTCTCCGATGTGATCGTCACCGCGCCGAACCGACACAAGTGGAATGGACCCGCGACAACAAGTGACCGCAAAACTGATGCAAATCATCGGCGCCGGCAGGTTGCCTGCGGCAGAGCCCCCTATCGAGAGGGCACTGGGCTTCGAGGTCCTTCCCCCCAAGCCGCAGGCTCCCAAAGAGAGCACCTGAGCCGAACCGAATCCCATGCGATACCAGCGCAAACGTCGAATCTCCATTCATTCCGATTGGGGATCAGTCGTCTATTTTGCCCGGGGCTCCGTTTTCACTGTCATCCTGATTGGTCTTGCCGGCCACTTCCGCTGGACTCCACTGCTTCTTGTCTCGGCAGTAGCCTCGTCCTGGGGGTTGGCCCTGTGGTTCCCGACGCCGTTATCATTCAGGCCTGCTGGCCGACACCATCGCGGGCCGGTTCGAACGGGCCTGTGCCCGCAATGCGGGTACGATCTCCGTGCCAGCACCGGCCGCTGCCCCGAATGCGGGCGGGCCGTGCCGCCGAAGTTCTGACTCCGACCGCAGCATGCGGACGACGAAAACCTGCTTCCACTTCGGCGGCCTGGTATCTTCAACCCATGGATCCCGATTCTCGAATGACATCCGCCCGACGATCCCTGGACGGCCTGTCCGTAGGCGACGCCTTCGGCGAATGCTTCTTTTTAATCGCTGCCAATCCGCTGTCGCTCGAACTTCACTTGTCCACCCGAGAGTTGCCAAATCACCGCTGGCGATGGACGGACGACACGGCCATGGCCGCCGCCATCCTGGAAGTGCTTGGCCGCCACGGCCGGATCGATCAGGACGACTTGGCCGCCACGTTTGCCAGACGCTGCGCATGGGATGATCGGCGCGGCTACGGCGGCACCGCGCACGGCATCCTCATGGCAATCGGCGCAGGCCGCCACTGGTCGGAGGTTTCGCCGGCCGTGCTGAGCGGCATGGGCTCGATGGGTAACGGCGGCGCGATGCGCTCGGCGCCACTGGGGGCCTATTTCGCCAACGACACCGACGAGTTGGTCGCACAGGCCCGGCGCTCCGCCGAGGTCACCCACGCCCATCCCGACGGGCAGGCCGGGGCGGTGGCGGTCGCGCTTGCCGCTGCTTTCGTGGCAAAACACCCGACGCTGCCGGCTACGGAGTTCCGCGAGCCGTTCTTCGAATCTGTCCTCCGGCACTCGCCCGACAGCCAGACGCGTGCCGGCATCGCCCAGGCCCGCGATCTCCCGGCGACATTCGCCGTCGAAACAGCGGCCTCCGTCCTGGGGAACGACTCGAAGCTGACCGCGCCTGACACAGTCCCCCCCCGTTCACGTCAACTTCACCACCGGCTGTCCCTCCAGCACCGTCTGTCCAGTCTTGAGGTCCCGGGCAGTGATCAGTAATCGCCGGTCGGCGTCGATGTCAAACTGCACCTCAAACCGCGGCTCTCCCACCACGATCGGCGGCTCGGCCGACAGGAACGTGGGCCGGTGCTCGTTCAGCCAAAAGCGCGACTGGCTGGCGCGGTCTTCGGCTGACACCGGGCCCAGCTTGACCGCGCCGGCGGCGTCGAAACTCAGCTCCATCGGCGTGCCGTTGGTTTCGGGTGCCAGCTCAGCTTCGGCGCCGGCCGAAGCGTCAAGCTCGAACAGGGCGATGCCCAGCGGGTTCTGGTTTTCCTGCGATGCCTTGATCACCACCTTGGCGACGGGCTCGGTGGTCGGGTAAACGGTCCCCCGGCGGACAATCGGCCGATAGGCGTGCCCGCCGGTGGCGGGATCGACGTGGCGGATGGCGTAGTCGTGTTGCAGGAAATCGACGATGTCGGCGCCGGCCGCGAAAGCCGCCGCGCCGCGGGCGGGGGCGTCCAGGGGGCGGTCGAGCCGGACCCGCTCCGCGCCGAATATCGCCCTTAGTCGCTCCTGAACCGAAGGAATGAGGCTGCTGCCTCCGACCATCAGGGCGGCGGTGACGTGCTCCGGACCGCAACCGTGCGTGCGGGCTTCGTCCAGCGCCTGCCCGACCACCTGATCGACCCGGCCATACAGCCCGTGCGACTCCAGCAGTTGCTCGAATTGCTCGCGGGTGTAGTCGGCCGACAGGATGACACCGTTCTCGGCGTTGAGCACGCTGACATCGGCCTTGTCACTCTTGCTGAGTTGTTCCTTGCAGCGCTCGCAGTCAACCAGCAGCGCCCGGCCGAGTACGCGGGACTCTTCGCTGTCGTGGGCGTGGCCGTTGCGGGCCAGGACGTCCTCTAAGAGCCACTGGTCGATCGACGCGCCACCGAGGTCCACAGTAGCCTTGCCCAGAACGTGGCAGCGCCGCGTTGGCAGTTCGCCGGCTTCGGACTGGCGCGCTTCCACCAGGAGGATCGAGACCCCCAGCGTGCTGCCGCCGAAGTCGAAGACCAAGTAGACGTCGCCGTCCTGCAGGGTCAGCCCGTAGCCGAGTGCGGCGGCCGAGGCGGCATCGATGAACCGCGGCCGCGGGACGCCGGCCTTCTCCGCCACGGCGGCCAGCCACTCCCGGTAATCCTCGTACGAATCGATCGGCACCGTGAAAGCGACGTCGGCGTCGTGCCAATCCTTGCCCTCGGCGGCAGCGGCAAGCACCGCCGTCAGGAAATCGCTGGCAGCCTCGCCCGGCGACAACTCGCCCTCGGCAATCTGCTGCTGCTTCTCCCCCGACCGGCGGGTGATGCATCGCTTCATCCACCGGAACGCCTGCGGCGATTCATACACCTGGTTGGAATGGACCTGCGCTCCCACCCAGCTCCGGCCGCCCGGCGCATAATAAATCAGCGACGGCACCACCGGCACCCGCCCGGCCTTGCCGACCGCGACCGCCTGCGAGAACCGCGGCACCGAGATCGGCGCCGCCTCGCGACGTCCATCGTCCCATAAGGCGATGACCGTATTCGATGTCCCAAAATCCACGCCGAGCCGTCCGGGCATCCGTTATTCCTCCATTCACTTACAGAGTCGGCAATCGCCCCCATGCGGTCAAGGGGCATGATGCGGCAATGTCAACTCCAGCCAAAGTTTCACCATTGCTTATTTGGGCACACAATAGCGGGCCTCCCCCGCCGCGCATCGGCCGCCGACGAATTCCGGGCCGGGGCCGATATTTCCGGGCTGTCTGACATTGAAAAGGCCGGCGGGACCTTCCGCGACGCCGGAAAACCGGCTCGGCCCTGTCTGAAAACTCACCGGCATCCTCCGCGATCACGGCTTCAATCTCTTCCGGGTGCGCCTGTTCGCCCAGCGCCTCCCTCCCACTCGCCCGTTGCCTACAATGCCCCGCTTATGTCCGAACCCAAAACTGAACAACCGCAATCCGCACAGAAATCCTGGCAGGCCCGCATCGGCGAAGCCACCGACGCGCTGGCCCAATCGTTCGTCGAGTCGATCAGCTACGACCGCCGGATTTACAAGCAGGATGTCGCCGGGTCGATCGCCCACGCCACAATGCTCGCCAAGGTGGGGCTGATTTCCGAGACCGAGCGCGATCAGATCATCGAGGGACTCAAAGGCATCGAGCGCGACATCGAAGCCGGGAACTTCGTCTTTGACGAGGCCATGGAAGACATTCACATGGTCGTCGAGGCCGAGCTGATCAAGAGGATCGGCGAGCCGGGGCGGAAGCTGCATACGGGGAGGAGCCGAAATGACCAGGTGGCGACCGACCTGGCGATGTGGCTCGCGGACGCGACGCGGAGCGTGCGGCGCGACGTGGAGCTGCTCGTAACGTCGTTCGTTCTGCTTGCGGAAAGATCATGCGATACCGTAATGCCTTCGTTTACACATCTTCAGCGGGCCCAGCCCATTGTGGCTGGCGCAGAGGCGATTGCTTGGGCCACGATGTTCTATGACGATCAGACGCGCTTTTTCACGCTTTCGTCGTCGGGTGCAGATCTTCCGCTGGGTAGTGGCGCTATCGCCGGCACTTCGCTTCCAATCGACCCTTATTGCACCCTCGATTTACTCAAAGTGCCCCAACCTGAATGGCGCTCGGCGGTTGTCAGAGGACTGTCGATGAGACCGAGCACATACTTTGAAAATGCCCCGGGAAACAGCATCGAACGGACCGCGTCGCGCGATCAAGCCTGCGATTTTCTCTATGCCTGCGCCATGATCTCCCAGCACCTCTCCCGCTGGGCCGAGCAGTGGATCATTTACATGACCACGGAATTCTCCTTCATCCAGATCGCCGACCGTTACACCACGAGCAGCTCGATGATGCCGCAGAAGCGGAACCCGGACATGCTGGAGCTGATCCGCGGCCGCTGCGGCAACGTCTACGGCGACCTGTTTGCCCTGATGACCATCCTCAAGGGCCTGCCCATCGGCTACAACCGCGACCTGCAGGAAGACAAGCGGATCGTCTTCCGCGCTTACGACACGGTCAGCAGTTGCCTGAAGATGGCTGCCGCCATCGTGAACTCGGCCAACTACAACAAGGCCGCCATCGAGCCGACGCTCGACCGCGGGTTCCTCGACGCCACCAGTCTGGCCGAGTATTTCGTTACCAAAGGCATCCCCTTCCGCACGGCCCACCACATCGTCGGCACCCTGGTCGCCCGCTGCGAAAAGGAAGGCAAGCACAGCCTTTCGCAGTTGAGCGTCGATGCCTTCAACGAGGTGATCGCGACGAAGAGCGACGTCCGTATGGATGCCGATGTCTATAACGCCTTGGGCGCCAGGAACGTGGTCAAGCGCTACCAGAGCGCCGGTGCCGCAGGCGGCAAACCTTTTGAGACTCAACTGGCGGAGTGGAAGCAGCGACTGGGGACGTGAGGACGCTGATGCTACATAGAGCCTCCCCAAAATCCGGGCACGCCACAGCGGGTTAGAAACCCACTCTCTCACTCGTCAGGTTGAGGCGCGGGGCGTCTGCCCTTATCCTCAATGCCTTGGACGATATCGTCCCACGCGCGCTCGACCGGATTGTCCCCCTTGGAGAAACGAATGACACGAAGCGTCCCCCACCGGCTCGCCCTGACATTAGCGGCGATCGCCTTGCTCTGCCTGTCGCCCCGTTTGGTCCGGGCGGATGAAGCCGCTAAGCCAGTGAGCGGCGTCCAGGAGCCGGTTTCACCGGTGAAATTCCAGCAGGAGACGCTGGAGAATGGCCTGCGGGTCATCTACGCGCCGCTGCACCAGGCGCCGGTGGTCCATGTCCGCGTGCTCTACCACGTCGGCAGCCGCGACGAACGGCCCGACCGCCAGGGCTTCGCCCACATGTTCGAGCACATGATGTTCCGCGGGTCAGCTCACGTGAAGCCCGACCAGCACATGAAACTGATCGACGACGTCGGCGGGATCTCCAACGCATTCACCAGCTTCGATCAGACCGTCTACCACGACACCATCCCCGCCAGCGCGCTGGAGATGGCCCTGTACCTTGAAGCCGACCGCATGTCGAGCTTCAAGGTCACCGAGGACATCTACAAGATCGAGCGCAAAGTGGTGGCCGAGGAATGGCGCATCCGGCAAAACCGACCCTACGGCAACCTCTACGACGACTTCCTCAAGAACGCCTTCGTCTCGCACAGCTACCGCTGGACGCCGATCGGCAACATGGACGACTTGCGGCGCGCCCCGGTCAGCGAATTGCAGGAGTTCTACAATACCTATTATCTACCGAACAATGCCGTGCTGGTGGTCTCCGGCGACATCGACGTGGACGCCACACGGGCCATGGTGAAGAAATACTTCGGGTGGATCCCCCGCGGCCCGGATGCGCCGCGGATCGCCCCGGCCGAGCCGGAGCAGACGCAGGCCCGCCATGCCACGGTGAATTATCGCGTGCCGCTGCCGGCGATCGTGGTCGGCTATCACCTGCCGCCTTACCGCTCCGACGACCAGTACGCCCTGTCGATCCTGGCCACCATCCTGGGCGACGGCCGCGCCAGCCGGCTCGACCGATTGCTGGTCAACAATGACAACCCCCAGTGCGTGAACGTTTCCGCCGAGTACATGCCGCTGGAAGACGGCGGCATCTTCGGCGTCAACGGCATCGTCATGCACGGCAAAGACCCCGACGGCGTCGAAAAAGTGCTCGAACAGGCCATCGCCGAGGTGCTCGCCAAAGGCGTCACCGAAGATGAACTCAACAAGGCAAAGACCCAGGCGCGGATCAGCGAGGTCCGATCGCATGAGACGGCCACCAGCCTGGCCACCGAACTGGGCGATGAAGCGCTGTTCGCCGACGATCCCGGCCGAGTGAACCGCAACCTGGCCAAGCTGGATGCGATCACCGCGGCGGACGTGCAGGCGGTGGCGAAAAAATACCTCACGGCGGAAAAATCCACGGTGCTTCGGGTCAACCCCGACCCGCTGGGCGTCAACGCCCGCGCCGCCGCCGCCATCACCACCCAGGCGTCGATGGATGTGCCGGTCGCGCCGTCCATCCGGCCGGTTGCGCCGCGCGACGTCCAATTCCCCGCCGGCTATGCAATGACGCCGCCGGCCCCCGATCTCAAGCTCGATCCCAAGTTCGAAAAAGGGACGGAATCGGAAATCGACGGCGTCAAGGTGATCGTGATGCCCGACCACCGGCTGCCGCTGGTGAGCTGGAACCTGACGGTGCGCGGGGGTTCGCATCTCGATCCTGCCGGCAAGGAGGGCCTGGCCGCCATCACCGGCGCGATGCTCCGCCGGGGTTGTGCCGACCTGAGTTTCGAGAAACTCAACGAAGACCTCGAGTCCCGGGCCATCACCCTGGAAGTTACCGACGGCGGCGACGTCACCAAGATTATCGGCGCATCGGCCACCGACCAGCTCGATCACGGCATACTCCAAACCAGGCAGGTGCTTTTCTCCCCCACCTTCCCGCAAGACCAGTTCGACCGCGAAAAGGAACAGTTGATGAATAGCCTGGCATTGTCCCAGGAAAACCCTGCGACGGTTGCCGAGCACGACATGGCCGCCGCGCTGTTCGGCTCGTCGCCGCTAGGGGTGACGCCCACGCCACAGAGCGTTTCGGCCATCACCCTGGATGACGTGAAGGAGTGCTACGCGAGCCATCGCCGGGAAGGCGCGATCCTGGTCCTCGCCGGCGACGTCACCGTCGAACGCGGCCGCGAGCTGGCCGGCGAACTGCTGGCGGACTGGCCGAATCCGGATGGTCCGGCACCATCGGCGCCGTCCTACAAGTTCCCCGAAATCCCCAGCCAGCGGCACATCGAATTGGTCGACCGCCCTGGCGCCCGCGGCGCTTCAGTGCGCATCGGCATCCGCGCCTACAACATCCACAACGACGAGAAGTTCGCCGGGTCGCTGGCCAGCCAGATCCTCTCGGCCGGCATCGAGTCTCGCCTGAACAAGTACGTCCGCGCCGAAAAGGGCCTCAGCTACGGCGTCCACGGCGTCTTCGCCCCCGGCCGCTACGGCGGGTCGTTCGTCGCCGGCACCGAATGCGCCGTCGAGAACTGCTCCGCCAGCGTCGAGGCCATCTTCAAAGTCCTCAACGACATGCGCCGCGACAATGTCACCCCCGAAGAACTGTCCACCGCCAAGACCCGTG
>Ga0182024_10001693_pt1 | contig 56024 bp, 53 predicted proteins | sample P32metaG_FD_120480 | JGI IMG/M metagenome (GOLD analysis project Ga0182024, IMG submission 120480) | Permafrost microbial communities from Stordalen Mire, Sweden - P3-2 metaG (Illumina Assembly) | ecosystem: Environmental > Terrestrial > Soil > Wetlands > Permafrost | place: Sweden: Stordalen...
CTTGCTGGCGGTTGGCTTGGCTGTGGTTTTCATTTTCATGCCCTACCTTGTGGCAGGGCGCAAACCCGCAAGCCAACCTTTTTTTACCTCTCAACCGTCAACCCCGTGAGTCAGCAATGAATTGATAAAATAAAACGACGGTCTTCCGTAATTTGTCGGCGTGAGCAGCCCAAAGTAAGGCACCAATGCAAATTGGAGCAGTTAGAAAATAAATCCAAACCGGAGAGCTTGCGACCAAAAGCATAAAAATCAGGAAGAGGCTAATGCCTAAAATCCAAGGCCAAATCCGAAGCTTCTTGGATTTAGAATTAATTTCTTCGAGCAATGCGGCTGAAGACGAGTCAACCATCTGGCTGACACTTCCACTTTCAATCTCTTTGAATTCGATGCTTGATGATTCTTCTTCAGGAACACCAGATGAAACTCTGCGGCTGTCTGAGCTCGGAAGTGTCTGCCGGAAATAAATTCCACCACGGCCCATTTGGACATAATTTCCTCGTGGCCCAGTTCCGATTCTGAATCCTTTAATTCCAGTGGAGAGGCCGATTCCAGATTTGCTTAGGTTAAATCTGAACGGACCAACACTCAGGCTTTTACGAATGTAGAATCCCATGCTTAGTTTATTTTAACTGCTGAATCTGCCTTGTAATCTCAAACGCTAGGTCTAGCGCGCGTTTGGCGGATTCGCCGCTGACGACGGGGGTCTGTTTCTCGCGGACGCAGTTGATAAAACTTTGCAGTTCCAGCTTGAGCGGCTCGTCCTTTGTGATCGGCACCGGCTCGCGCACAATCTTCTTGCCGGCAAACTGGCTGACGATGGTCGAGTCCTTGCCGATACCGAGTTTGGCGGCGAGCACTTTTTTCAACAGCGAACTTTCTTCCTCGCCGTCGCGGGCGACGCGATAAATGAATCCTTCCTGCACGCGGTAATCGAGCGAGATGTAGCAGGGATTGGTCGGGCCGCTGAAGACGCGGATCTTGCGCATCCGCTCCGGGCTGACGCGGCTGGCGGTGAGGTTGGCCACGCAGCCGTTGGCAAAGCGCAGGCGCACGTTGGCGATGTCCTCGCTCTTGCTCAACACAGGAATGCCCACGCCGTCCACGCTGGTAACGGGCGATTTCACGAAGGCGAGAATCACGTCGAGATCGTGGATCATCAAATCGAGGACGACGCCGATGTCCGTGGAGCGGGCAGGGAAGGGCGACAGCCGGTGGCACTCGATGAAACGTGGCTCGGTGGCGACCTGTTGGAGAAAGGTGAAAACGGGATTGAACCGCTCGACGTGGCCGACTTGCAGGACGAGGTTTTTCTGCTGTGCGAGTTCGCACAGCTCGGCGGCCTGCTCGGAGCTGTCGGTCATCGGCTTTTCTACGAGGACGTGTTTGCCTTGCGCGAGCAAGGTTTTGGCGAGGTCAAAATGCGTGGTGGTGGGCGTGGCGATGTTCAGCGCGTCGCTGGCGGCAGCGGCCTCGGCGACGGAGGCGAAGACGTGCAGCTTGTGTTTCGCGGCGATGCTGCGGGCGGTTTCGGCGTGCGCATCGTAAATGCCGGTGAGTTCCACCTGGCCGGCAGCGTGGAGTTCGGAATAGATGCGGGCGTGATGTTGACCAAGTGAGCCGGTGCCGAGAACGGCGACTTTGACTTTGGATGCCATTGGTGGAGTTTGCCAGCAACTGGCGAAAACTGAAATCAGAAATGTCGCGCGAAGGACGCGAAGGCGGCGAAGTTTCTTCAAAATGGGGTTTCGTTTGCCTTCGCAACCTTCGCGTCCTTCGCGCGACACTGCTTAACTTTCAACTTTCAACTTTCAACCTGCAACCGTTAGAGTATCGCCGTGCCAGTTTTGATTTACATCGTCGTCGCGGTCGCCGCGTATCTGCTCGGCTCGATTCCGTTCGGCTTTCTCGTGGCGAAGGCAAAGGGCATTGATATCCGCGCCGTGGGCAGCGGCAACATTGGCGCGACGAACGCCATGCGTGTGCTCGGCAAGCCGGCGGGAATCGCCGTATTGCTGCTGGATGTGCTGAAGGGTTACGCCGCCGTCTCATGGCTGTGCGTGGCAATATTGAAAATGTTCAACGTGACCAGCGCCGACACGGAAACGCTTCGTATCATTGCCGGCATCTGCGTCGTGCTCGGCCACAATTACACCTGCTGGCTGAAGTTCAAAGGCGGCAAGGGTATCGCTACGACGGCCGGCGTTTATCTCGCGCTCGCGCCGTGGGCGTTGCTGGTGGCGCTGGGCGTATTCATCGTGGCGTTGCTCGTCTCGCGCATCGTGTCGGTGGCTTCCATGTCGGGGGCGGTGGCATTGCCGGTGACGGTTTGGATCATGACGCCGCAAAATATTTTTCTTGGCATCGTCACGACGGCGCTCGGCGCGCTGGCGATTTACAAACACAAATCCAACATCCAACGGCTCATGGCCGGAACGGAAAACCGGTTCGGCAAAAAATCCTCAACTGCGGAGACAACGAAATGAGAATCACCGTGCTGGGCGCAGGCGCGTGGGGAACGGCGCTTGCCAAAATCCTCCACGAAAACGGCAATGCCGTGACGCTTTGGGACATCAACGCGCCGACGCTGGAAGAAATCCAGCGTGGCCACAACGAACGTTATCTGCCGGGCGTGGCGCTGCCGACGGACTGGAAGACGCAGGCGAATTTTAAGAAAGCCATCGGCGGCGCGGAGGGTCTGGTGCTGGCGATTCCGTCGCAGGCGTTCCGCGAGGTTTCCGAAAAATTGAAAGGTCATCCGGGCATTTTTGTCAGTGTGACGAAAGGAATCGAATTTGAAACCGGCGACACGATGAGCCGCATTTTGCGCGAGCAGGCACCGGCGGACCGGGTGGCGGCGTTGTCCGGCCCCAGCTTTGCTCGGGAAGTCGCGCTGGGAATTCCGACGACCGTGGTATGCGCCTGCGAAAGCGACGGCACGGCGAAAACCGTGCAGGGACTTTTTCATCGCCCGGAATTTCGCATCTATCGCAGCATGGACATTCTCGGCGTGGAATACGGCGGCGCGTTGAAAAACGTCATCGCCGTCGGCGCGGGCGTGAGCGACGGCCTCGGCTTCGGCGACAACACGAAAGCGGGTCTGGTCACGCGGGCGTTGTCGGAGATGCGGCGGCTGGGTGTGGCGTGCGGCGCGCAGCCGGAGACGTTCGCCGGCTTGAGCGGGCTGGGCGATTTGATGCTGACATGTTTTTCCAAGCAGAGCCGTAATCGCGATCTCGGCGAACGGCTTGGTCGCGGCGAAACGATTGAAGCGATTCAAGCCTCACATCCGAAACTGGCGGAAGGTTATCCCACGGCGCGCTCGGCGCACCGTCTGGCGAAGGAAAAGCACGTCGCGACGCCGATCATTGACGAGGTCCACGCGATGCTTTACGAAGGCAAAGAACCGAAGAAGGCCGTGCGTGATTTGATCTCGCGCGCGTTTAAAGTAGAGGATTAAGCCGCGCCTCGTGCTCCGGGGTCAAATGTCGATCGTCATTCCAGCGCTCCAAGCCGACAATGAATTCGACGCGCCACAGTCGAGGCATTGCGTCACATTAAATTGCGTGCTGCAATGTGGGCAAATTCCCTGCGTCAGAAAGATATCGAACGCCTGACCACATTTGCCGCAGCGCCAGAGGGCGCCGAGCGGTGGCGCAGTTTTGCAGGAAGGACAGGCGAAGCCTTCGCGGCGCGGAATCTTGGCAATCTTCGCCAGCGCCCGTGCCTGCTTCAAACCGCCCCAGCAATTCATGAGGATGAACACCGCCATGATGCCCAACCAGACCGATTGCGAAAAAATTGCCAGGCCAATCAACGCGGCCACGCCGAGGAAGCCGATGACGCTAGCCGCCATCAAACTGTTGGCGCGGCCGAAAACAAACCACAGGAGCGAGCGCAGGATTTGGCCACCGTCAAGCGGATAGACTGGCATCATATTGAAGATCAGCAGGACGAGATTGATGACCCAGATATTGTAAAGCAATTGAAACGCGTTTGGATTCGTGTCATCCCAGCCAAGGTGCCAGCTCATGGATCGCAACGCGGCGAAGATGGGAATGAGCGCCACGTTGACCAGCGGGCCGGCGGCGATGCTCCACAGCTGCGCGCCCGGGCGTTGCGGCGGGTTGACGTAGGCTACGCCGCCGAGCGGCCAGAGAATGATGTCATGCGTCTGTCCGCCGACCGACCGGCACGCCAGTTGATGGCCGAATTCGTGGGTCAGCACGATGGCGAAGAGCGCGAGAATTTCCAGCGCGTTCCAGCCGTAGTTGGAATAGGCGTGTGGCCGGCTGGTGAAATAAAGAAACGCCAGAAACCACGCCCAATGGACATAGACATCAATTCCCGCAAGCCGGAACAAACGGATTGAGCCTCGGTGCGTCGGCATTACAGCGCCCCTTTGATGAGATTCAACAATTCCGCGTGCGAGTCTACGGCTTTGAACTGCGGAAATTCCGATTTCACCTTTTCCGGCGCATGGATGAGGAAGCCCACGTTCGCCTCGCCGAGCATCGCGGTGTCGTTGTAGGAATCCCCGGCGGAGACGACATGGTAATTCAGCGACTTCAGCGCGGCGACGGATTTCTGTTTCTGGTTCGGCTGGCGCAATTGGTAGCCGGCGATGCGGTCGTTCTCGACGATGAGACGGTGGCAAAAAAGCGTCGGCCAGTTGAGCTGTTTCATCAAAGGTTGGGCGAATTGTTCGAACGTGTCCGACAAGATGATGACTTGAACAATCGAACGGAGTTCATCGAGAAATTCCTTGCCGCCCGGCAGCGGCTTGAGGGTGCCGATGACTTCCTGGATGTGCGAGAGCTTGATGCCGTGCCGGTCGAGAATGCCGAGGCGGTAATTCATCAGCTTGTCGTAATCTGGTTCGTCGCGCGTGGTGCGGCGCAGTTCCGGGATTTTGGTTTTCTCGGCGACGGCGATCCAGATTTCCGGCGTCAGCACGCCTTCCATGTCCAAGGTAACAATGGCTTGTTTCATCGGCGCGGAGTTTTTCAAAACAGGGCGGAGCTGTCCAGCCCCGCGCGACTATTTCAGATCGGGATGAGCGGAAAAAATGGCATCGAGAGACATCTGTGCCTCGGTGTAGCCGGGCTTGAGCCGCAACGCTTCGATGAATTGTGCTTTGGCCTCGTCAAGTTTTCCAGCGGCCGCGAGAGCTTTGCCATAATAGCAATGGATCACCGGATCGCCGGGGGTCAGCCGGACGGCGACGGCAAGATGTTCGCCGGCTTCGGCCGCCTGTCCCTTGCGCAGCAGCGCCATGCCAAGATCCCACTGGCCAATGTTGAAAGTCGGCGCGATGCGGACGGATTCGACATAGAGCGACAGCGCCACGTCATTCAGGCCGGCGTTTTCCAGCGTGCCGCCGAGGTAAGCGTCGGCGGTGTAATTGTCGGTGGTGACGGCGACGGTGTGCAAAAGCAGCCGCACGGTATTTTGCCAGTAGCGCAACTGGAGCGAAGTGCCGACGATGCAGGCGCTGAGAGCCGCCGTTCCCAGCAGGGCGGCGATTGCTTTCCGGCGCGGTTGAGCGGTCAGAAGTTCGTTCACGCCCCAAACGATCAGGACGAACAGACCGATGCTCGGAAGATACATATAGCGGTCGGCCATGGCTTGGGGGCCGACCTGCACGAACCCGATAGCCGGAACCAGCGTTCCTAAAAAATAAAACCAGCCGAAAAACAGATAAGGATTTTTCCGCGTGCGCAAAACCACCAAGCCCGACCAGAACAGCAACAGGCTAGCGGACGCGAGCACAAACCAAAAAGGCCAGTGGTTTTGATAAGGATAGATCACTGCCAGATCCGCCGGCCAGAAGGTCTTGGACACATAGCGGACATAGGATACGAGCACGTTGGCGAGGCGGACCGGCAGCGGCAGCGCGTCCGGCGACCAGGTGGCGCCACCCGCTTTTTGGGCGAAGAAATTCACGCCGCTCACCGCCAGTGCCAGAAGCAGAAACGGAATTTTCTCCAGCAACAATCGGTTGAAGGTTGGCGTATTCGAACCTGCAACCTGCAACTTGCAACTTACAACTCGTCCCAGCGGCCAGTAGTCCACCAGCAGCAAAACAAACGGCAAGGTTACCACCATCGGTTTGGCCATTAGACTGCACAAGAACAGCAGCAATACCAGCAGGTAGGTGGCGGCGGCCGGTCGTTTCACAAAACGGGTATAGGCCAGCAAAGTGAGCAGCCAGAAAAATGCGCTTAACACATCTTTGCGCTCCGCCACCCAGGCCACCGACTCAACATGCAGGGGATGCCAGGCGAACAGGGCCGCCACCAGCGCGCTGCGCCATCTGGCGCCGGTCGCGCCGTTCAGCCAGCCAAACAGCAGCAGCACGTTGGCAATGTGAAAAAAAACATTCGTCAGGTGATGGCCGGCGGGATTCAGGCCAAAGAGCTGGCAATCCAGCATGTGGGAGAGCCACGTCAGCGGGTGCCAGTTGCTGGCCATGGTGTTTTGAAACGCCCACTTCACACCCGCCCACGTCAGCCCCGCCTGCACCTGCGGATTGGCCGTCACATACAGATTATCGTCCAACTGGATGAAGTCGTGATGGACGACCGGCCAATATAACGCCAAGGTTCCCAGCGCCAGCACGACATAGATAATGGGCAGGCGCAGGTTGTTTTTCAAAATGTTCGGCGACATTTTTCAACGCAATTCCGGATGGCTGGCGAGCAGCGTTGCCAGTCCGTTGGTGGCATCCGAGAAATTTGGGTCCAGCCGCAGCGCCTCGCGGAACTGGGCGGCGGCTTCGGGAAATTTTCCCTGTTCGATTAGCGCCTGTGCCAGATGGGCGTGGGCGGGAACAAATTCCGGCCGCAGCCGGAGGGTCGCTTCAAAACACCCCGCGGCGTCCGGCCCGCGTTTGTTCTGAAGGAAAAAAACGCCGAGGTTGAACTGCGCGTCAGGATTGCCGGGGTCGAGCTTTGCGGCGGCGACGAGATGTTCAAACGCCTCGTCCTTCAGTCCCACGCTGATCAGGCAAAGTCCGAGATTGTATTGGCTGACGGTGTAGCGCGGTTCAATGCGGACGGCGTCGCGGTAGAGCACGAGCGCGCGGCCGTTGTCGCCGGCCCGTTCAAAGACCTTGCCAAGCGCATTCTCGGCGACGTAATTATTTTGCGTCACCGCCAGCGCGTGCAGGAACAGGCTTGCGCTGTTGCGCCAACAGGAAATCTGCAGGGACGAGGCGAGCAGGCAGCCCACCAGGGCGCTGCCGCCGACGAGCGATAAAATCAATTTGCCGTTCGGCCGCAGCCGGCACAGTTCCGTGCCGCCCCAGACCAGCACGATGAACAGGCCGATGCTTGGAATGTAGCTGTAGCGGTCCGCCATGGATTGTGCGCCGACTTGAACGAAGCCAATGACGGGGACGAGCGTTCCCAGAAACCAAAACCAGCCGGACGCCAGCCACGGTTCACGCCAGAGCAGCACCAGCGCCAGCGTGGAAAATACCATCAGCAACAACACCGAGCCGGCGATGGCGGCGACTGGCCAGTGATAAACGTAGGGATAAATGATGGCGAGATCCGTCGGCCACAGGGCTTTTGAAATATAACGCAGGTAGGCGACCGGGACATTGCCGAGCCGGCTCGACCATTCGACCGGGCTGACAGCACCGACGCTACGCTGCGCGAAGAAAGTCACCGCGCACAATGCAAAGGCCAGAAAGAAAAAAGGGATTTTTTCCAGCAGCAATTTTTTGACTGGAGCCAGCCGACCGGGGCCGTCGTCGCTGGCATTTGAGATTTGAAATTTGAAATTTGAAATTCGCCCCAGCGGCCACACGTCCACCAGCAGCAGCGTGAACGGCAGCGTCACCGCCATCGGTTTGGACAACATCGCCAGCGTGCAAAAGACCAGCGCCAGCGCGTAGAAAAGTTTTGAGTTTTGAGTTTTGAGTTTTGAGTTGCTTGATTGTGAATTCGTTGAGTTTTGTGCATGGCGCGCATAGGTGATAATCGTCAGCAGCCAGAAAAATGTGCTCAACACATCCTTCCGTTCCGACACCCACACGACCGATTCCACGTGCAACGGATGCCACGCGAACAGCGCCGCGACAAAGGCGCTTCGACATTCCTTCCCGGTGACGGCCCGCAAAAATCCGAACAGCAGCAGGGTGTTGGCGATGTGGAAGAGCACGTTTACCAAATGATGGTAGCCGGCGTTCACGCCAAAAAGCTGGCAGTCCACCATGTGCGACAGCCAGCTCACCGGATGCCAGTTGCCAACATGGACGCCGTTGAACGCCCACGCGAGGCCGTGCCATGTCAGCCCGGCCTTGGTGACGGGATTGTCGGAGATGTATTCGTCGTCATCGAAGTTGATGAACGGATAACCGGTGACCGGCCAGTAAAGCGCCAGCGTGCCCAGTGCGAGCGCGAAGATGGCGAACCAGAAAAACTTTTTATCCGTTCGCGCGGCGTTCATGGTTCAGAGCCAGGCTGACTCCGGCTGCCGCAGCTTGAACCGCACGGTCTCCGTGTAGCCGACGCTGCGGGCAAGCGCGACGGCCTCGGTGAAGTTCATTCCGACCTCGGCCGGCGCGTGCGCGTCTGAGCCAAACGTGATTGGCACATTTTTGTGGAAGGCAATTTTCAGCAGATCGCGACAGGGATAAATTTCCTCGCATGGCTTTCGCAGGCCGGCGGTATTCAGCTCAATGGCACAGCCGGCTTTCGCCACCGCGTTCAGAAATTGTTCATAAAGCGGTGTGCAGTCCTGCCCCGGGCGGATGCCAAATTTTTTTGGCAGATCGGCATGGCCGATGATCTCGAACAGCTTTGATTCCGCCGCGAGCGTCAGCCGGTCGAAATAAATTTTCCAGACCTCGAAGGCGTCGCGCTTTTTCCATTCGGACAATTTGGCTGGATTATCAATGTCCCAAGAGTCGGAGACGTAATGCACGCTGCCGATGAAATAATCCCACGGATGCCGCGCGGCGAGCCGGCGAATCCAGTCCTCGTGGCCGGGCAGATAATCCACCTCCAGCGCGAGGCGGATGGTGAGCTGGGGAAATTCCTTCTGTGCGAACCGGACTTTGGCGACGTATTCGTCCAGTTGCCGGTCGAACATCCGCCAGTTGTCGAAATCGTCGCGCGGCATGGGCGAATGGTCGGAGAAACCGATTTCCGTCAGGCCAATTTCGATGGCGCGGCGAGCGTAATCCACCGGTTCGCCCACCGCATGGCGGCAGAGCGGCGTATGCATGTGCAAATCAGCAGGCAGCGACATGGCGGGGAGTTTCCTGATTCAAGATTCAACTTTCAAGCGCTGAATAATAACTTTTATTTTCAACCTGCCGGGCAGACAGGCAGCGGATGAAAGCAAACGTTTGGCTGTCACGGACGCTTATTCCTGATTGGGATGCAATCCATACTGGATTAATTTTTCCCGCAAGGTCAGCCGGGAAATGCCCAGCCAGCGCGCGGCCCGGGCCTGGTTGTCGTGGGCCAGCTCGATGGCGCGGCTGATGATGACGCGCTCGGCCGTTTCGTGCAGGCGGGCATGGGCGTTCATGAGTTCGCCGCGCTGCGCCGACGCCAACAAATCATCCGCGTAAGCCTGCAGGGATTTTTCGCGTGCCGCCGGCGGCGGATTTATTTTGGCCAGCGCCGCCCGGACATGCTCGACGCTGATCGTGTAACTCTGCGCCTGCAACAGCATCTTGCGCGTGACATTTTCCAGTTCGCGCACATTGCCCGGCCAGGATTGCGCCTGCAAAAATCCCACCGCATCCGGGTGGATGGCGGGATGTTCCACGCTGAACTCCGCCGCGTATTTTTGCAAAAAGAACCCGACCAAGTCCGGGATGTCCTCCTTGCGTTCGCGCAGCGGCGGCAGATTGAGCACCACGACGCTGATGCGGTAGAAAAGGTCCTCGCGAAACTGGTTCTGCTGGATGGCCGCCTCCAGATCGCGATGCGTGGCGGCGAGGATGCGCACATCCACGGGAATGCTTTCCTTGCCGCCGAGCCTTTGCAGGCATTTTTCCTGCAACACGCGCATCAGTTTGACCTGCGTTCCCGGCGTCATGTCGCCGATCTCGTCGAGAAAGATGGTTCCGTGATCCGCCTGTTCAAACCGGCCGATGCGCCGCGCTTCCGCGCCGGTGAATGCACCGCGCTCGTGACCGAATAATTCGCTCTCCAGCAATGTTTCTGGAATGGCCGCGCAATTGATGGCGACGAATGGCGCGGTCGCGCGGTCGCTGTGCTGATAAATCGCGCGGGCGATGAGCTCCTTGCCGGTGCCGGTCTCGCCCCGAATCAAAACGCCCACGGGTTTGGCGGCGATGCGGCCAATTTCCTTGTAAATGATCTGCATGGCCCGGCTGTTGCCGACGATGGCATTGCGTGCCTTGCCGTTGGCGCCGATTTGCACCGGCTCGGACATGAGCCGGCTCGCGGCGACGGCCTCTTCGACGAGCTTGAGCAGTTCCGGCATCTCAAACGGCTTGAGGAGATAATCGTAAGCGCCCGCCTGCGTCGCCTCGATGGCGGTTTCCGTCGTGCCGTGCGCCGTCATCATCAGGATCGGCAGCCGGGGCCGTGCGGCATGAAGTTCACGCACAAGTTCCAGCCCGTTCAAACCCGGCAGTTTCAAATCCGTGACGACCACGTCGAAGACGTCCGCTTTGGCCCGGCCCAGTCCGGCGTCGCCGGTTACTTCCACCGCCACTTCGTAACCATCGTCGGCCAGCACGCGGCGCAAGGTGGTCACGATGGCGGCATCGTCCTCAACCAGCAGGATTTTCGCGGGCGAATTCATGTTTTGTGCGCGGGAAGAATGATGCCAAAAGTGGTGCCGTTGCCGGGCTGGGTTTGATATTGCAGCGCGCCGCCATGTTTTTCAACAATGCGCGCCGCAATGGGCAGCCCGAGCCCGGTTCCAAAATCCTTGGTCGTGAAAAACGGATCAAACAACCGTTTTTCTGCCTCCGGTGGAATGCCTTTGCCGGTGTCGCTGACTTCCAGAATCACCACATCTGTCGGCCGGTCATTGAGACGTTTTTCATCGAGCCGGGCGCGCAGGGTCACGGTGCCATTCTCACCGATGCTGTCGGCGGCGTTTTGAACAAGGTTGATTAAAACCTGTTTGATCTGCTGCGGATCAATGCGGATTTCCGCCGGCGCGATTTCCGCCAGCTCAAGTTTGATCTTTGATTTTTCAAGCTCAGGAGCCATCAGCGTCTGCACTTCCTGCAACGGCTGGCCGGCGGGGACAACGGCGAATTCCGGGTCGGATGGCCGCGCGAACTGCAGAAAATCTTTGACGATGCGTTCGAGCCGGTTGATTTCGCTGCCGATGAGTTCGGCGTCCGCAAATTCCGGCGTGCCGCGCGTGAGATGTTTTTGCTGGAGAAACAGCCAGGCTTTGATGGCGGTCAGCGGGTTGCGGATTTCGTGGGCGACGCCGGCCGCCAGCATGCCGAGCGAGGCGAGCTTCTCCTGGCGTTCCATCACCAAGCGGCTTTCCACCAGTTGCACCTGCAACGGGGCGATCATTTCGCGATAGACCACCATCGCCAGCCAGAATCCGGCGGTGAGCAGCAACGCCAGCGAGCCGAGCAGTTCAAACCGCAGGACGTCGAGCGACCGGAGGTTCTGCGACTGCAAAAGATCAAACGACTGCTGATGGGTTTCCGACAACTGGCCGCTCAAATCCAGGATGCGTTTCGACTGCTTTTCCAGGTCGGTGAATTCGGTGACACGGATGATGGACTGGCGGGTACCATAAATCTTGGTGTCAATCGCCTGGGCGGCGGCCAGATAGTCGTGGTAAGTGGCATTGATCTGGTCGAGAAACGGTCGTTCCTTTTGCGAAGACAAAATTGGCTGCTGCTCGTTGAGCCAGCGGCCAAGTTTCTGGCTGCCCGCATCGAAGTTGGTCCAGTCGGCCGGCTCCTGATAAGCCGCGTAACGCAGCATCAGGTTGTTCAGGCCAAGGATAGACTGCTGCAAATGGTCGGCGATCTGAAAACTTTCCCACTGCTTGGCGGAGAGCTGTTCATGCAATTCGCCCGTCCGCCGCCAGGAGGTGTGCGCCGTCCACGCGATCAACACAACCAGCGAAATAATCGTCGCAATAAAAATGCTTAGCCTGAAAAGGATGCCTGGATTCATGGCAATATGCCCGCCGACGGCGGTTTTCCTCCAAATACGAAAAAACGATACACTTAACTTCACAATCTGCCAAAATTTTTTATGGATGACCTGGGTGGTCAATGAATTGCCGGTGCTGGTAAATGATTTACCACTTCCAGAGCTGGACGGACGATGCAACCGGCAAAATCCTGCATAAATCGGAAATAACTGGCGGTTTTTGCGTTGGCACGCTTTGCGCTAAAACTCTGCCTGAAGACATTTTTATGAACAACCGCAAAGTTCCGCTAAAAAAATAAAACCAACCATGTGCGAGAAAGATCCTGTGTTATGAATGCCACTGTTGAAATGCCCGCACCGGCCTTGAAATCCAATTCCGTCAGGCCGGACAAGCAGAAAATCCTGCTGGTAGACGATGATCCGGCCATCCGCCAAATCCTCCTCCGCCTGCTGGCCGAGGAAGGCTATCTGGTGTTGACGGCGGCCAATGGCGTCGAGGCGCTTGAACTGGTTAAAGTCACCGAGCCTGACCTTGTCCTGCTGGATTTGAACATGCCGGTCAAGGACGGCTGGGAAACGTTCATGGAGCTTTCCATCGTCCATCGGCATCTGCCGGTTATTCTGATCACCGCCCGGCCCAACCAGTTTTTCTCCGCCCTGGCGTCCGGTGCCGGCGCGTTGCTGGAAAAGCCGCTGGATTTCGTAAAGCTTTTTTCGACGATCCAAAGCCTTTTGGAAGAACCGACGGAAGATCGGCTGGCCCGCCTGTCGGGGCGGCCCTCGGCGTTCGCCTACAGGCCGCCGATTCCCGATTTTGGGAAAAAATAAACCAATATGAAAACCGACGAAGCAAACAGCTTGATTGCGAGGCCGCAAACAATAAATGAATGCCTGCGGGTGCTGCCCGAAACGTGTCCCGCGCATTCAAACGGCAAACCGGATGTTCCCTCCACGACAAACAACATAAACATCCGGTTTGCCCCTGATTTAGCAATTCAACTCCAAATACACATCCTATGAAAAGCAAATTTTCACTGAGCCCGACACCTTTTACCGACCTGATGCTGAACCCGGAAAAGCTGGAAGCAGCGTTAAAAATGGCCAAGCACGAGAATGATGCTTTTGAGGCATCGCGTAGATTTGGCCGAGACGCCAACAACAGCGCCACCGCAAACGGATCGGCACAGGACAAACAAAATCAAACCTCGCCGGAATGATTAACCGGCAACCAATGGAAACATTTACCAATGAAAGGTGACCTATGAAAAAAATATTCAAATCGCTGTTTGCGCTGATCTCTCCGGCGGCACCAGCATACGCTTTTGCTCCTAACCACAAAAATGAAAGGAATAAAATTATGAAAACGATCAAATCAACCAAATGGCTGGCGGTTTCGGCGGCGGTTCTGACGTTGGCGGCATTTCGCGCGTCGGCGGACCAGCCGGCGACGGCTGCCCTGCCGGTAAATCATTACACGGGCACGGTGGTTGCCGTTGACCCGGCGGATCACACGCTTGTCACCAAGGGTTTTCTTCTGAGCAAGAAATTCAACCTCGGCGGCGACTGCACTTTCGCCTTGCTGGACAAAAATTCCGGCGCGGCCGGCGATCTGCGTCCGGGCGAGAAAATTACGGTCAGCTATCAGGATGCGCAGGGCGTGCTGATTGCCAGCCGCATCGAGCAGCAGCCCATACGCTTGACGGGCATGGTCAAGAGCCTTGACCCGGCCACGCACACGCTGACGCTGCAAGTCCACGGGCTGGCCCGGACGATCCAGATTGCAAACGACTGCAACGTCGTGCTGCGGGATCATAATTCCGGCACGCTCAATGACATCCAGACCGGCAACCATGTGACGGTCACCTACGAGACGCCGGGCAGCACGTTGACGGCGCGGGAGATTGCGCAGACGAGCATCCCGTTCACCGGCACGCTGACGGCCATTGACCTGGGTGAACGGACGGTGAAGGCCAAGTCGTTTCTGACCACGCTGAAATTCAACCTGGCCGACAATTGCGCCATCGTCATCAATGGCAGGCCGGACGGAAAACTGGAAGACTTGAAGCCGAACGACCGGCTGGATCTCAGCTATGACGAAATCAACGGCGTCAACGTGGCGAACCGGATTGCCACGGCTCCGCCGGAAGCCGCGCAGAAAAATTCATCTGTCGCCACCACCACTCCGATGGGCGCGCCGATGAGCTATTGAAATCTCGGCCGGATTATCCTCCCGGCCGCTTCAGGCACGTTCTGAACCTCTGGATTTACTTCAGAACGTGTTTTTTTATTTTTTGCCTGCTTACTTTGCCGGCGGCGGTTTCAACCGGTGCAAATCGGCCAGTTGCGCAGTGGAAATAAAATTCATTCCGACCTCGAACGAGGCGTTCATCCAGCCGAATCCTTCCGTGGCGATGTAGGCAAATTTCGTCCCGACGTTGCCGTATTCCACGAACACCTCATGCGAGCCGGTGAGGACGTTGTATTTTTCGGGAATGGTGCCGTTGTGGTCGTGCGCATTTTTAACAATCGTATAAAGCCATTTGTAGGCGAGCCGTCCGGCGTCGGCATCGAGGCCGTAATTTTTCAATCCCCGCCACGCCAGCATCTGGTGCGGCGCCCAGCCGTAGGGATAATCCCATTGCCGGGCATCATGCCGGCGCGCGGACTCGACCGATTCCTTGGCGGTCGCCGCCAGGCCGGCAGGCTGCTCCAGTTTTTCGCCGGCGAATGCGGTGGTCCGGCGGGCGCGTTCCATTTCCCCCGGATTGTTCACGTCGAACATTTTCGCCCACAGCGGCCACAGGCCGGTGGCGCTGATGTAGGTTGAGCGCCGGTGATTGACAAAATCGTAGTCAAAAAAGAAACCGTGCTGGTCGTCCCACATCAAGGCCAGCATCGCCTGCTTGCGGACGGCGGCGCGCTGCCGCCAGAAAGCTGCATCGCCGAAATCCTTGCCGAGGCTCAGCAGCTTGCCGCCGAATTCGTTCTCCAGCAGTTCGGCAAAATCCATTTCGTATTTGTAGAGCAATGAGTTCAAATCCACGGAGACGAAATCAGCCGTGCGGTCGTCGAAACGGTGCGTCGTGTCATGGCCGGATTCACGCACGGCGCGGTCATGTTTGAAAAACGCGTCCAGCGTCAGGCCGTCCGCCTTCAAGTCCGCATATTTGCCGACATAAAGATATTCGTTTAAAAACCGGAACGGCGTGAGCGGCACATCAGGGTTTTCTGGTTTGACCTGGGCAAGCCACGGCTGGACTTTTTCATCGTAGTGGCCGGGTTCAACTTCCGGGCAGGGGCCGTTGCCGGTGTCGTAGTAGCGGCTCAATTCGTAATGGCCGATTTTCACGAGCCGGTCTTTGCCGAGCCAGACGTTCTGATATTCGCCGGCGGCGGTTTTCAACGCGGACGCCAGCCAGTTTTTGTCCACCGTCCCCGAATCATAAACCGCCCGGATGATGCTGGTCAGGAACGGCGGCTGCGAGCGCGTGAGGTAGTAGGTGCGGTTGGCGTTGGGAATTTTCCCGTAGTATTGAACTTCATAAAGCAGGTTGTCCGCCATGCCGCGTGCCAGGTCGTTGCGGTGATCCTGCAGCAGTCCGAGCACGATGAAATAACTGTCCCAGCCATAAAGTTCGTTGAAGCGTCCGCCGGGCACGACGTAAGGCACGCCGGATAATTTTCCGTCCGCATTGGTTTCGAGCGCCAGCGACAGCAGTCCGTGCGCGCCGTCGAGGTTGCGGACAAATTCGCCGGTGATTTTTTCCGGCGGCGGCAGGAGCACGACTTTCAGCTCCGGCGAACGGTGTTTGGCGAGGTTCGAATTGCCGATGGATTGGAAATATTTCACCGCCAACTCGTCGGCAGCCGGCACATAAAGGCAGTCATACTTTCCCGCTGCCTTGGAATCGCCGACCACCTGGTCGAGATGGGCGGCATCAATGCGCCGGGTCAGCGCGCTCCAAAAATATTCCTTGATGAACCGGTGCGTGCGGTCCACCGGGGATTCGTCGAGTTGAAGGTTGTCCATGGAGGTTTCCTTTGTGTGTTGGTCGTCCGCGCGCTTGAGTTCCTGCAACAGCACGGACATTTGATAAAAATTGGTCAGCGTTCGCACGGCCGTGCCGTTCTGGTCGCGGATGACAAAGGGCGTGACCCGGTCATCAATGGTTATTTTCTTATCACCGTCGGTGTCTTCCTGCGCCACGAGCCGCCAGAGGTTGTCCGCGACCGGCACGGTTTGGGAAAACGCCGCATCCGCTCCCAATATACACGCGGCCAGCATTCCTGCCAAAGCCTGGAACCACGGCTTCACGGCTTTGCTGGCGGATTGCCGTTGAGACCGGCCAGTTCCCGCAACATCCGCCGCACGGCGGTGTGGTTGACGAGATAAAAACGCGCTGCGGTATTGGCCACGCCGACACGCACGGAAAAGGCGTCCGGCGGCAGGGTGCGGAACAAATCTTCGTCCGTCCAGTCATCGCCGATGCCCAGGATAAATTCCGGGTTTTGCCCCGACAGCCATTCCAGCGCCGCCGTGCCTTTGTTGATGCCGGAATTGCGCACCTCGATGACCTTGTTGCCTTCGAACACCTGCACGTCAATGTTCCGCGTGAAACCCGTCAGGTCGTCGAGCAGTTCCTTGGCGCGGAGCGAGGCCTGGTCCGGGTCAGCGCGGCGGTAATGCCATGCGAGTGAAAATTCCTTTTCCTCCAGCAGCGCGCCCGGCAGGCGGTCCACGAACAGTTGAAGAATCGGCCGCACGCGTTCCTTCCAGTCGCTGACCATGGTTTTCAAGATGCGCCATTCCGAATTTTTATTTCGCAGCCAGACGCCGTGTTCAGCAATCAAAGAAATCGGCAGTTTGCCAAACCAGTTTTCCAGCGTGCTTCGGGGCCGGCCGCTCACGATGGTCAGTTCGTTGGCCCGATCGGAACCCAAGGTCGTGAGCAGTTCCAGCAGCTCCGCGTCCGGCTGCGCCAGTCTCGGCTCGGCGGCGAACGGCACCAGCGTGCCGTCATAATCCAGCAGGATCGCCCGCCGCGTCGCTACGTGATATCGCTGGATCAACGCCGTGAGTGTCTTGTTCGTCAGCGCGCGCGCCCGCCGTGCCGCCTCGATTTTTTGTGTGGACAACAATACTTGGACAAAATCATCCGCCCAGCGGACCACGTCGTAACGCCGCAGCCGTTCCTGCAGCAGCTTGTTGCGCCGGATTTGTTCCTCGACCGGCATGGTCAACGACTGTTCCAATGCTTTGGCAAAATCCTCGCGGTGAAACGGGTTGATGATGAGCGCCTCGCCCATTTCCTTCGCCGCCCCGGCCATTTCACTCAAAATCAAAACGCCCGTCTGGTCGGGCCGCGACGCGACGAATTCCTTCGCCACCAGATTCATGCCGTCGCGCAGCGGCGTGATGAGCGCCACGTCGCACAACCGATAGAGCGGCACGATTTCGTCGAACGTCAGGTTGCGGAACTGATAGACCAGCGGCGTCCAGTGCACGTTGCCAAAGTCACCCACGATGCGTCCGACCGTCTGCTCCAGTTCCAGTTTCATCGCCTGGTAGCTGTCCACGCCGATGCGCGACGGTGCCACCGAAACGATGAACACCACCTTACCGTGCCACTGTGGGTTGTTCTTCAAAAAAAGCTCGTAGCCGCGCAGCCGGTTGATGAGGCCTTTCGTGTAGTCCAGCCGGTCCACGGAGAAAATGACTTTTTGCCCGACGCATTTCTGGCGCAGTTCAGCCACCTTTAATTCAGTTTCTTTGGACGCCGCCGCTTGTGCAAAGTGGTCGAACTCCACGCCCATCGGGAACGTGTCCACCTTCACCACGCGGTCGCGTAGCGTGAGGCTGCCGAGCTGATGCTCATAGCCGGCCGTGCGCAGCACCGAGGTCAGGAAATACCGGACATAATCATGCGTGTGAAAACCAATCAGGCTGGCACCGAGCAGCCCATCGGTGATTTCCTCGCGCCACGCGCGCGGCAGCATCCGAAAAATTTCCCAGGACGGAAACGGGATGTGCAGGAAGAAGCCGATGGGCATCTCCGGAAACCTTTCGCGCACCAGTTTTGGCAGCAGCATCAGGTGGTAGTCGTGAATCCAAAGGATGTCGTCCGGCTGCAGCGCCTTCACCACCGCCTCGCCGAAGACCTGGTTGACGTGCCGGTATTCTTGCCAGTGATCCTCCTCGTAGTGCGTCAGTGTCGGAAAATAATGGAACAGCGGCCAGAGTGTCTTGTTGCAAAAGCCGAGATAAAACCGGTCCATGCTGTCTTCCGGCAGGAAAACCGGGCTGGACTTGAAATGCCGTTCGCCATACGCGCGCACGGCCGCCTCGTGTTCGGGCGGGATGCTCGCGCCCGGCCAGCCCATCCAGAGATAATCCGGGCGGGTCGCGTCCACCGGCACTTTGCGATTCAGATAACTCCACAGCCCGGTGGTCAGCCCGCCGGCGCTGGGCTTGAACTGTGGCAGGCCTTCGGCGAAAGACACCGTGAACGGCAAACGATTTGAAACAACCACCAGCCTCATGGAAATAATTTCCGCGTTGGCTGCGGTTGTTGTCAAGCCAACTGTCCAAAGGACGGCAACAGCCCGACGCTGCCGAGCCAAGGCGTTTAGCCGGGCTGTGAACGGCGCGCTGGTCTGGATTTAATGGGCACCCGAGCCGGATCGGTTGACCAGCCAGAGCATCGCCGCCAGCAGTGCGGCACAGACGGCCATGGATAAGCCGGTCAAAAAACGGATTTGCTTTTGATGGAAGGACAGCTCTGGTTTTTTCCGGCGCGCTTGGTTCGGCATCATTTGCTTATTTATACATCTGGCAGCGCCGCATCCGCCATCAGGTCTTATACTCCCACCGGATTTTGGTCAATCGCGATGCCCGACGGCACGTTCTGCCGGATCAGCGGGCCGGCATGCCTGACCGGTTTATCCACCAAATTAGGGCAGCCACCAGCACGGCGCAGCCGGCCATCGCGGCGATGGTTAACCGGAGAATTTGTTTTTCGTGCAGCGACCGGCTGGATTTTCGCCGGCTGGATTTGTAATTGGCCATTTTTTGCCTGGAAGAAACATTCATGTAAAATTTTGACGTTTAGCCTGGACCAACCGTCCCGTCCCGTCTGTCGCATTCTTGCCAAAGGCCAAACCAATTTTGGCGCGACCTGACACCAGCCAAACTGGAGCAATCAAAGCCAATTCGCCCATGCTGGCCGTCCACATCAATATTTTGTGTCCGAATTTAATTTGAGACTTTGCAAAAGTCGTCTTTGGTTGTAGCGGCGGTCTGTCGCCGTCGTTTTCCAGCCATTTCACGCTATATCGGCGTTCATAGAGCGCCGCTACAGGACTTTTGAAGAGGATTAATTTATTTGTCTAAAACAGTTGAAATGTGCCCGGTTGGTGTGTATCATTATTGGACTCCATGGAAACCCTTAGCAAATGGTCGCCGTATATTTTTTTGGCAGTTATTGCCGCGGGGTTCATTTGCCTTGTTCTGCCGCCTCGTAAAAAAAAATAATCGGATTCTTGTTCAAAACAAGGCGCTCCCGCAGCCTGTCTCTCGCCATGGTGGCCGTCCGCAAGGACCCTTGACATTTTTGGCCACCCGTGCTTTGCTAATATCCGATAAATTATCCGCGTTGACGTAAAAAGGTTGTCAGCTTTTTTCTTATGAAAATGATTCACCCAGCCTCCCCGGCCAGAGGATTATTTCACGCATTTTATTTGTCGCTGCTGGTTGCTTCCTCTGCCTTTGCCCAAACCTCCGGTGGTCCGCTTGCCGCCGTCAGCCTCATCAGTCCCACCAACGGCGCGGTGTTTTATCTGCCGGCCAACCTTTCGCTGCTGGCCAAGGTGGCCATCACCACCGCCTCAGTTTCAAACGTGGAGTTTTACGCCGGCACCAATGACCTAGGGCCGGGCGCGCCCGTCGTGCTGGATCCGCTGGGCGTGAATGGCATAACCGGGCTGGTCTATTTGTTCAACTGGCAGAACGTGCCGGCCAATGCCTGGTCTCTGACCGCCGTGGTCACGATGGTCGGCGGCGTCTCGATCACCTCCGCCCCGGTCAACATCACCGTCGTGTCGCCCGTCAGCATTCCGCCCATCGTACGCATCACCAGCCCGCCCAACGGCTCCATCTTCCGTGCGCCGGTGAATATTCCCATATACAGCTTCGCCGCCGACCCCGGCGGTTATGTGACCACCGTTGAATTTTTTGCCGCCGGCAAAAGCCTGGGCTTCGGCCAGCATGTGATTGCCGTGCCGCCGCCGCTGCCGCCCGGCCCCGTCCAGCCGCCCATCCTCATTGTCACGCCCACCAACTACTGGGCGCTCGTCTGGATCAATCCGCCCTTGGGCACCAACGTCCCTCTAACCGCCAAGGCCACGGACTACAGTGGCCTCGCCACCACCTCCGCCCCGGTGCTCGTCAGCATTTTGTCCTCGCCGCCGCCGCCCACCAATCGTCCGGCCATCGTCAGCATCGTGGCCACCGACCCCGTGGCCATTGAAGGCACCAACTGCTGGACGTGGCGCGGCCTCGTCAGCCCCACCGCCACGTGGAGCAACTGGGTTGCCGCCAGCGCCACCTTCCGCCTGTTCACCAATTGCGGACCCAAGGACGCCACCATCACCGTGTTCCGCGCCGGTGCGACCAACAACGATCTCACCATGGCCTATGCGATTGGCGGCACCGCCAGCAACGGCGTGGATTACCTGGCGCTGCCTGGCACCGTGACCATTCCCGCCGGCGAATGCCGCGCGGACATCACCATCGTGCCGCTTGATGATGGCCCGCCTGATATTAACAGCACCGTCATTCTCAAGCTCATTGCCGACGCCACCGGCACGAATTATCTCCTCGGCCAGCCGCGCGCCGCCGCCGCCATCATTCTCGACAGCCAGGCGCCGCGCGCCGTCACCGGCGTTACGTCCGGCACCGTCTTCAACCTCGCCGCCGCCGGCCCGGACGGCGCGTGGTTCCATGTGGAGTGTTCCGGCGACCTGATCAACTGGACGCCCATCTGCACCAACCAGGTAATCAACGGCCAGATCAACTTTGTGGATCCGGACGCCGCCACCCATCCCGTCCGCTACTACCGCACCGTGCCTGAACCGGGCCCGCCGCCGCAATAAGCCAAATCAACCGCCAGCCACTTGGCATCCACCGCCACGGGCAGGGGTCGTTTCATAAATGCCCCCGTGAAATGGCTTGAACGTCCGCCGGCTTCTCTGCCAGCATCCCGCCACCCGCCATGAACAAATTGTTTTTCCTTTGCCTCGCCGGTTTTATCGCCGTCACGGGCTGTCAGACGCACCCGGCCACCCCGCCCGTGGCACCCTTGGCGGTGTCACCGACGCCCTGCGTCCTCGTGCATGGCGCGTGGGGTGGCGGCTGGGATTGGAAACATGTGGACCAGTTGCTCACCGCCGATGGCTATACTGTTTATCGCCCCACGCTCACCGGCCAGGGCGAACATTCCAACCTCGCCAGCACCAATGTTGACCTCGCCACGCACATCCAGGACATCGTCAACGTCATCCTGTGGGAAGACCTGCATGATGTCGTGCTCGTCGGGCACAGCTATGGCGGCATGGTCATTACCGGCGTGGCCGACCGCGTGCCTGACCGCATCAAACATCTCATTTACGTGGACGCCCTGTTGCCCGTGAACGGCGAGTCCGTGAACGCCATCCGGCCGAAGACCATTAAATTTTCCGTCATCAATGGCTTTGTGATTGGGAACTGGATGAAAGGCAATCCGCCGCCGCCGCACGATGTGCCCATGTCGGAACTTTCCTTCAGCCAGCCCATCAGCCTCACTAACCAGGTGGCCGCCGGCAAAATTCCCACCACCTACATCCTGACCGTGGACAAAGGCAGTCCGCCGTCGCACGACGATTTTTATCCCTTTTACTTGCGCGCCCAAGCCCGGGGCTGGCCCGTGCTCATCATGGAAGGCGATCACAATGTCCAGCGCTCCCACCCGCGCGAACTCGTCAAGTTGATCGAGCAGGCGCAGCCGCGTTAAGCCAGGATCAAGGCGGCCAGATGGCCCGCCAAAACTGCCTTGGCAAAGCCGGCGGCAACGAGTTGGTAAAATTCATCGTGCCCGCCGGGAGCGTGTTCGTGCTGACGGAAGTCCACGTCAAAAGATTCGTCGAGCTTTGGATGACATAAGGAACGCCCGCCTGACCTTGGAGTTGAAAGAAAAATTTGTTGGCGATGAGCGACAGCACCTGCAGCTTCGCCGGCGCGGGCGCGAGCGACAGCACGGTGGCCGAGTAAGGCGGGAACGCGTAGGTGAAATTAGTTCCCGCCATGGTAAAATTGGTTTGCGCAATATCCGGCGAGCCGACCCCGGTTTCCGCCGCATTGTCCTGTGGAATTCCGTAGGCATAGATCGTCCCCATCGCCGCCGGGATGAAGCTGGCCACCGCCACCTGGCCCGTGAGCGTGTTGACCGGGTCTTTGTTGATGGTCAGGATGGTCAGGCTGCCGTCCTGCCGCCGCACCGCATAAGTCGAAAGCAGCGAATAGTCGCTGGCGGCGGTGATCACGGCATCACCCGCCTGCACGAAATTCGTCAGGAGCTTGGCCGTGTAATAAGTGGGATAAAGGTTGGTGAAACCGCCGTCCACGATGCCGTAATCGCCATAGAGACGCCAGCCGTAGAGCGCGGAACTGTTGTTGTTGCCGGTGAGCTGGCCGTTGCGCAGATCCCACCAGAACAGTCCGTTGAACTCCGTCTGCATCAGTTGGGCCAGGCTGTCCGCCCGGAACAGGCCGTTGACGAGGCTCGTGGATTGCTTGCCCGGATTGAAGGACACGGAATTGTTTTCCGTGCAGACCAGTTCAATGTTGGTGCCGCTGGAACCGGAATAATCGCTGATCATCTGCCGCAGGTTGGCGGCATCGCCCGCCCAGCCGGTGGAGGAGGCCAGCAGTCCCGCGTCGCTTTCGTCACCCGGATTCTGGGCATAACGATGATGGATGACAAAGTCCGGCGTGACGCCCAGGCTGGCCAGCGTCGCCAGCAACACCGGTGTCCAGCCGTTGTGATAGGTTCCTTCGCGCGGATTGTAGGCCGGATGGCTGGTGTTGTTGACATAACTGTCCTCGCCGGGCATGGCCACGACCCCGATTTTGATCGTCGGGTCCGCCGCCTTCATCAGCGCGATGTAACCCCCGGCCCGCACCGCATAGGTGTAAGGATCGTGCGCCACGCTGTTGCTGTCGGTTTCCCACGAGCCGTATTCCTCGTTGCCGATCTCCCAATACTTGAACCCCAGCGGCGCCGGCCGGCCGATGCGCAGAAAGTTTTTGCCGTCGTCCGTTCCCAGCGGCGCGGCCGCGCGCAAGGCGGCCCAGTAGCCCGCCGTCTGCCAGTTGGTGCCGGCGGCATCCACGCCCAACGCCACCGTGTTCGTCGTCGCGGCGTTTACATACGCTACCCACGCCGCCGCCTCATTGGTGAAGCCCGTGCCATAGTTCACCGTGGTCATCGCCTGCGCGTTCAGGTTGGTGGCCACCTGGATGAAATTGCCCAGGCTCGTGGCCCACGTCCAGGTGTTGGTGTCGGTCGTGTTGGAAAGCCAGTGATAATCGTCGGCTTCGGAGCCGCCGGGGAAACGCAGGGCCCGCGCGCCCATGCTGGCCAGCAGCGCCATGGTTTGCGGCGTGTCCAGCACGCTGTCCCAGTTGGGCGTGTTGATCCCAAACCACCGCGCATCCGCCGTCCGGAGGGTCAGGCCGGCGTTCACCGTCAGGTGCGTCACGGCCGGCCCGTTGGTGCCGATGAACTGGAGATCATCCAGATAAAACACCGGCTCGGCCGTGCCGGCGGAATCCTGGATGGCGAAGCCGGTGAAGTTCGTCGCGTTCGCCACGCCGAGGGCCGACAGGGGAACGATATATTGCAGCCAGGTGTTGGCCAGCGGTGTGGTCAAGCCGTAGCGGGCGCTTTGCACCCCGCTGCTCAAAATGCCATACATCTGGAGCTGCTGCCCGCCGGTCACGCCGCCGTTGAGCCAGAAACTGATGAAGCCATAGGCCGTGTTCGTCATGCTGGCATGATTCAACTGGATGCCGCCATAACCGCCCGTCACCGTGACGCTGATGGAATCGCTTCCCGAATGGACCGGTGACGGATTGGCGAAGCTCCGGGTGCAATCATAACTGCCATCCGACCAGCCGCTGGCCAGCGCATCCGCATAGATGATCAAACTGCCCTGGGCCACGCCCGCCGCCGGCACCGCCAGCCATACCGCCAGAAAGAATCTCCGCGATAAAAAACTCATTGGTTTCGGGGACGGCAATGTTGCGGTGGCATGGTCGCCCAAACTAATCCAGATTCGCCGCTTTGCCAAGGCCGGTTCCAGGCACCGGCCGGTTGCCCGCAATGCCTCCTACCAGACCAGCCGAAAGTAACTCATCACCGCGCTGTTGTTGACGGTGACAAAATTGTTGGTGCCGGCGATGGCCACCGCATTGGTCACCGCCGACCACGCCACGGGCGGCGACAGGTTGGTGGCCGACTGCAAGGCGAATCCCGCCTCGTTCGTCGGCCAGGAGAGCTGCAACTGTCCGCCCGTCGCCGCGATGTTCAATACCGGCGGCGTTTCCGTCACGATCATTTCCGTCACCGCCACCGACCAGATGTTGGCCGACGAGGGATATTCCTGCACCGTCCAGAAATGGCTGGGATTGGAGGTGTCCACCGTCGTCGTGCTATAATCGCCCCAGCGATTGTCGCCCGCCGGGGCCACTTCATAGTTGGCCGCCCCGGCCTGCAACAGCACCTTGTCGCTGAAAACCGTCACGCCATCCACCGTGCGGCCCGCCACCGCGTAGGAACTGATGAACGTGTTCGTGCTGCAGCCGTTGAAGCCGATGACCACAAAGCCGTTCGTGTTCACCGCCACCGACGGATAGAACAGGTCCAGGTTCGTATCGCTGATCGTGCCCGACTCGCGCAGCATCTGGTTGCTGGCCCCGATGCGATACCAGCGGATGACCGCGCGCGGTCCGTTCTGGACCGCGTGGGTGGCATACACATCATCGCCCACCTGCATCGCGTAGCTGCCGATGCGGACATCGCCGTCGTCCAGCGTGTTCTGGCCATCCGGCTGTGGCGGGTTGAAGGGTACAAAATAACCCGGCACCACGATGTCGCTGCTGGCCGTGAAACTGGCCGTCGCCGTGTCCGCGTTCTGCACCGTGAAGCCCAGCAGGTTCGTGTGCGTGAGAAAATCCGTGCCGTCGCTTTCCGTTGAAAGCACAAACTCCGCGTTGTTCGTGGGGTTGAAGTTCACGGCCGGCTGCAGGCTGAAGCCGCGCGCCGACTCGGACATCAGCCCCGTCGTCGTCCGGTTGGTGACCGTGGGTGTGGCCAGCAGCAGGTCCGCCTTGGGGATGCTGGTCAGCAGCACGCCCAGAAAATTTCCGCTCCCGTCAAACTGGTTGCCCGTCAGGTAAACCCCCTTGGCATCCAGCCCCAGCCGGGGAAAATCCGCGAAGCTGCCGCCCGGATCCGCCGGCCACGCCAGCCCGTTCCAGGTTCCCGTGGGATCAGCGGTGGCGGAGACCGCCAGCAGGAACCGGTTGCTCACCTCGTCGCTCGGATTGAAATCCACCTGTGACGCGAACCAGCGCCCGCTCAAGGGATCAAAGATGACCCGCGTGTCCGAGATGGACAGGCCTGTGAGGTTCACGCCCGCGTTGGCCCAGAACGCCGCATCCGACATCGTCTGCACCTTGGCGGCCGAAACTTTGTCAAAGACCGAAAACCGGCCGTTGACGAACACAACAAAATTGGACGGCCCCACCGCCCCGTCCGAATCCGGCGGCACCGTGAAGGCATCCGTGTATAAGGTGGCCCCGGGAAAATTGTTGCCGATTTGCAGGTTGATGCCCCCTTGGACGGCGGAGGCCAGCAACAGGCCAAAGACCGCGGCCAGCGGCCAGTGTGGAATCGGGAGCAGCTTCATGGGTATTGATGGCGCGGTTTATACCCTTTGCCCCCGTTGCTGACAAACAAAACTTCGGGGCCGACCTGCATTTGTGTTAGCTCCGTCATCTGTGGCTATACCACATTATCAATCCATTCCGGCACCGGTCTCTGGCTTTTGCCGTGATGATTTGTTAGAATTGATTCCATGAACTGGTTTGATTGGGCCAAAGAGCATCTGGCCAACTGGAAGGCGCAGATGGCAAGACCGGACATTTACGGGTCAAACTTCACACCACGCGCCTGTCAGACATTGGCATTGGCACGCAAGGAGGCCGACCGTTGTAATAATGGTTTTCTTGGCACCGAGCATCTCCTGCTCGGACTCATCAAATTGAACCAAGGGGTTGCTGTTAATGTTCTCCAAAAACTTGGCGTCAATCTTGAGGATCTTCGTGTGGAATTGGAAAAGTGCATGCCAAGTCCGCCTCCAGAAAAAATATTGCATGGCGTTGCCCATGTCCCCTATACGCCGCGCGTAAAGAAGGTCATCGCGTTGGCGCAAAAACAAGCCAAGTCGCTCAATCATACCTAATTGGGCACGGAGCATTTTCTGCTTGGATTGCTGGAGGATGGCGGTGGCGCGGCAGCCAAGGCATTGAAACATTTCAACGTGGATTTAGAGGGAATGCGAAGCGAGATATTGAAAGAACTCACTCCAATTTTTCCTCCACCAGAAGACGGGCAGAAAGAGAAAGATTGAGCCCCATTTTCCGCGACAAATTCCGCCAGCAATGGTAGGGCGGTCGCTGCCGCGCCTCCCCAACATTTGGGCTGTGGGGCACCGCAGCCCTACCAATTATTAATCCCCGCCCACCCCGGCCTCTGGTGTTTGCCTTGATTCGTCCCGCACGGGACAACCGGAAATTAGCCAGACACGTAGTGTCTGGTTTATGTCCCCACAAAAAATCCGTCCTGACGGGACGGTGGAAGCCATCGTCCTTTCAAGACGGATAAATTTACCGGATGTGTGCCCAGCCACTTCGTAGCTGGCTAATTTCCATCGCGTCGCTCCGCGACCATACCCCGTCGGGGCGGCATATTCCGCTCCTGACGGAGCTAAAATATCTTTTGGATGGGATTATGCCTTTGACAAATTTACAAAAGGGCGGCGGCTTTGACTCCCTCTCCCCGCCAAACGGGGAGAGGGCTGGGGGTGAGGGGTGTTAAAATTTGAACGCGTCTTGACCTCCTCACCCCAACCCTCTCCTCCTTGATGGGAGGAGAGGGAGGAAGACTTGTCAAAGGCATAATCCCGCTTTTGGAATGTTTTTCTACAAATATGCCGCGCCTACGGCGCTGGAAAAACTTTACCCCAACAATCGCCAAATCGCCACGTCCGCGACAAAACCGTCATAGAATGTCTGAAACTGTCCCATCCTGGATCAAAACGAGATAGCCGCTCCCCACTTAAACCAGATTTCCGCCGGAAATGTTCGAAAAGGCCGCCAACCAATCCAAGTCGCTCATTTTGCCGCCAGGCACGTCCACTTTGTCTGCCGACACAATTTCAATGTTGGCAGACAAACCGATTATGTCGCCAGACACCACAGTTTTGCCTGCCGACTTGGTCATTTGGTCTGCCGACCAAGGCATTGTGTCTCCCGACATAGCATTTTTATCTGGAAGCAAAATAACGATGGCGGCAGGCAACAAACGCGTGTCGGGAGGCAAGGTGCTAATGCCGGCAGGTAAATAACATTTGTCTTCCGACAAACTGCTCGACTGAGACCCAAAACGAGGGATTTTAGGTTACTTGCGGAATTTTGGCATTCCTGATGCTGCCTTTATTTGCAGACAACCCATCTAATCCATTTCCAAATGGCCGGGCGGGCGAGTTCGCAAATCAGAATCAGGATCAATATGAGCAATAAAAATAGTCTGCGCGTTTCACATCGTTACACCCGGCTGCCGGGGGCGAGCTTTAACCTGTTTGCCAGCAGTGTTGTCCTGGGTATGACGAACAACCCGGCTTATCTCAACCCGCTCGTGCCGCTGGACCAGTTGTCCTCGCTACAGCAGGACTTCGAGCAGAAAAACTTGGCCTCGAAGCTGGGCGGCAGTGTGGCGATGGCGCTCAGGAAGGAAGCCCGCGCCGCCCTCACGGACGCGTTGCGCCGGCAGGGAATCTATGTGCAAGGGGTGGCGCAGAATCTCTCCACGCTGCTTTCGTCCGGTTATACGGCGGCAAGCCGGAACAGCGCGCAGACGCCGCTGGTCAAGCCGTGGGTTCGTAAAATCTTAAACAACGGCACCGGGCAACTGCTCCTGCGCATCACGTCCATCGCCAATGCGCGCAACTATCAGGTGCAAATCCAGATTGGCGACGGTGCCTGGCAGGAGGCGGGCATATTTTCGCGGGCCCGGCGCATCGTCCTGGCCAACCTCACGCCCGGCACGGTTTATAATATCCGCGTCCGCGCCTTGGGCGGCAGCACCGGCTACAGCGAGTGGAGCAACGTCACCAGCCGGATGTCGCTGTAAGTCCGTGCCGGAAGGGCCTTCAGGCAAGACGGGGGCTTATTATTTTAATTCCACGTTCCAAATTCCGAATTCCGAATTTGAAATGAGCCTCCTCACGTCGTCTCCTACAGAATTAGAATTTTCTCCGCGTCTTGGCGCCTTTGCGTTAAAATTCGGCTGTTGAAACCGAAGACTTTCATGCTCATCACCAGCGCGGCGGGTCAGGTCTTACCGCCTTCATCTGATTTCCGCGCGACGAGCCGCGCTGCCAAATTATCAGTTCACACCGGCGCTGGCGGCGGGTGTCAGCGACTTCGTTTGGTGCTGGGAGGAATGGGCGGCTTTGATTTATAAGAATGCACGCCATCGTGGCCGGCCTGGAGGATCTTAAGCAGCAAATCGGCTTCCTCCATCAGCACATTGCTGGCTTTGATGGCCCTTTCAATTCGCCGGAGATTGTTCCGATGCTCTTTATCAGTCACAAGCATTTGCCACCCCCAGAACCCAAGCTTGCACGGATTTATTACTTTTCAATGACATTTTGGAAACAAATTTGAAACAAAAACCGCGACCCTTTATTGACGAAACTTGACATTGATCGGGCAAAGATGATAACTCGGTGGCATTATGTTTTATTCAAGCTTGTCGGGAATGGGCCTGGCTTCCACCAAAGCCCAGAACGCATTGGATGTGGACGAGGCGCGCGCCACGGCCGAGGAGACGAAATCCGAGGCGGATGTGCTGAAGCATGACGTTGACCGGCTGATGATGATCACCGAGGCGCTCTGGGCGTTTTTGAAAAAGGAGCACGGCTATTCGGATGACGATCTGGCCAAGGCCATCGGGGCGATTGATCTGCGGCACAGCGGCGCGGACAAGGACGCGCAGGAGAAATGCCCCAACTGCGGCCGGCTGATTTCGGCGCATCGCCACCTCTGTCTCTATTGCGGCCACCCCGTTCCCCAAAGCCTGTTCGAGCCTTGAGGTTCTGGCGGACGGCCACCAGATAAAATCCGCCGACATTGATAGGGTCGGGCGGTGCTGCCGCGCCACCCTAATATTTGAACTGACCGGCAGGCAAGCCTTACCTTGCATTTTATCCATTCACCCGCACGCGTGATGGGACTGAAGGAGCGGATAGAAAGGGCGCTTCATGGCTTTAATCTACAGTTGTAAAGAATCAGCTTGACATGCTCTACGTTTGTAGAGATGATCGCCCCATGTCCAAGCCATCCGTGGAACTTACCGAGGCCGAATGGTCCGTCATCAAGGCCGTTTGGGAAACCGAGCCCTGCACCGCGCCCGCCGTCCAGGAGCGGCTGTTCAAGCCGACGGGCTGGCATTACTCGACCGTCCGCACGTTGATGGACCGCATGGTCGCCAAGGGTGTGCTCACGGCGAAGAAGGCGGGCAAGCTGACCATCTACCAGTCCGCCGTCACCCGCGCCCAGGCGCAGAGCGGCGAGCTGTTCTACGCGCTCAAGCACGCCTTCAACGGCGCGCTCACGCCGATGGTGCAATGTCTGCTGGACAGCAAGGACTTGAACACGGCGGAACTGGCGGAACTGGAATCGCTCATCAAGGCGAAGAAAAAATCCGCAAAAAAATAATCCGTTCTTGAAAGGCGCGACATGAATTTCTTCATCGAAACCCTGAACCAGTGGGGCGAAAATTTTTTGAGCTTCGCGTGGCCGATGCTCTGGCAGTCGAGTTTGCTCATCACCGCCTTGTTTGTGTTCGATCTATTGTTCCGGCGCAGACTCCGGGCTTCCATCCGGTACGCGCTGTGGCTGGTCGTGCTGGTAAAGCTTTGCGTGCCGCCGACGCTGGCGTTGCCGACGAGTCCGGCATGGTGGCTGCACCAAACGCCACCGATTGCCGCCAAGCCGGAAACGCATTACACCGTCACTTACGACAACGCGCCGCTGCCGGAAATTCCTCCAAGCTCGCTGCCCGTTTTTGTTCCACCCAAGCCGGCGATGAATTTGGCCGGGTGGTTGCTGGTGGTTTCGGTCGCGGTCAGTTCCGCCTTGCTGGGCTGGCTGCTGGTCCGCTGGTGGCAGATCACGCGGCAAATTCACCGGGCGAAAATCTGCGAACGCCTGGCAACACTCGCCGCCGAAACACAACAAATGGCAGGCATGAAATCCAAGTTTCAGGTGAAGCTGACCACGAACTCCATGTCGCCGGCCGTATGCGGATTGTTCCGCCCGGTCATATTGATTCCGCAGCCGCTGGCCGGCAATTTTTCGGACGAACAACTCCGCGCGGTGCTGCTGCATGAATTGATCCATCTGCGCCGCTGCGATGTGTGGCTGAATTTTTTGCAGGCGCTGCTGCAAATCGTTTACTGGTGGCACCCGCTGGTCTGGCTCGCCAATGCGCGCCTTCGCCGCGTGCGCGAGGAGGCCGTGGACGACGCCGTGATGCTCGCGCTCCATGACCGCGCGGAAGCCTACGCGCCGACGTTGCTGGAGGTGGCGAAGCTTGCGTTGAACCGTCCGCTCGTGAGCCTGGGCTTGGTGGGGATCATGGAATCGCGCAGCGCCCTGCGGCAGCGCATCGAGCGGCTGGTGGATTTTCGCACGCCACGTCAGGCCGGGCTGACGCTGGTTTCGCTGTTGGGAATATTGGCGTTCACCGCCGTGGCCGTGCCGATGGGGCAGGGGCCGTCGCCGGCGGAAAATCCTTCGGCGATTGCCACGAATTCGGTTGAAGATCAATCGCTGACGGTGAAGGTGGATCCGGAAATCTTCATCCAAAACGTCAAGGCGCAGGCCGCGAAAGTCATGCTGTCGCCGACGAATGATTACGGGACCATCTTGGATGACGTTTTGCGGACCGAAGGAGTGGACTTGGTTCCTCCGCACGGAATTGCCTTCAACACTCGCACCGGGGAAATCACGATCCAGAACACGCCGGACAAGCTGGAGCTTTTCCGGCAGGTCGTCGAGCAATTGAACCGCGCCGATGGCAAATGCGAACTGCCGTTGCGCAACAATGTCCACCGGAAGAATGTCTTGATTGAAGCGCGCATTTATCAAATGCCCGCCGCTGACTTTGATAAATTCACTTCGGGCCTGGATTATCAATCTGGCCGGGGCGGCGATCCTTGGTGGTCGGTTGCGCCGGAGAAATTCCAGGAATTCATCGGCAAGCTGGAGTCATCCGGCCTGCCGTTGATGCAGCGTCCGCGCATCCAGACCGGGAGCGGGATGCCCGCCCAATTTTTTGTCGGCAACGAAACGAACAGCCTTGAGTTCGACTGCAAACCTTTTGCGGCGGATGGGTTCATTGATCTGACGTTGCAAGGCAGCGTCATCAGTCGCGTGCCGGCGAATGGCACCTTCACCAATCATTTCGGCACCAAAGCGGCGGCGGAAAATCATGGCGGCATCGTGATTCGCATGGAAAACTTTAATGGTCATGCCGACAGTAATTTGGTCGCGGTCATCGGTGTGGAAATTGTGACCAATTCGGTGCATTTCCAACAGCGGCTGCAGGCAATCATCAAGCGCGCTGACATGAGTTTTCCAACGAGCGCGAATACCACCAATGTTTTATTCAACCGCGTTTTCGCGGTGGATCCCCATACTTTTGTAGCCAGTTTGAAGCAGGCCGGCGTTGACGTTGGTGGAATCACCAATTCAGCCGAACAGATTGTGCCCGCAATCAGGAATTTTTTTGCGAGATTGGGCGTGGATATGAATTCGCCGCCGGGCAAGGCGGTCTTTTACAAGGACAGGACAGGCAGATTATTCGTCCGGGCCACGGAGAATGATTTGGACATTGTGGAACGCGCCATTGAATTCCTGAATTCCGTGCCGCCGCAAATTCACATTAAGGCGCGGTTTTTGGAAGTGCCAGAGGGAACGGTGGCGAGTTTTGGAAATTATCTAAACACGACCAATTCCACCAACAACCAGTTCACGGGAATACTTAACGCGACGAACTTGAAATTAATTTTACATTCATTGGAGTCGCGCAAAGATGTTGAAACTCTGGCCGAGCCGGAGGTGACCACGACCAGTGGACGGCAAACGCAGATGCGGGCGACCCAGGTAATCACCGTGGTCACCAATTTTGCTTTCCAGGAAAGCCTGACCAACAACGGAACTAGTTCAATCTTTCCGCAGACGAGCACCGTCGAGACCGGGCCGATTTTGGACGTGGTTCCATACGTCTTGGCCGACGGCTACACGATCAATCTGACGATCATTCCATCTTTGACTGAGTTTCTGGGCTATGCCACACCGCCGGATGTGCCAAATGTAACGGGCACCAACAATCGCGTGCAATTGCCGGTGGTTTTGCCGCAGTTCAGCACACGGCAGATGACGGCGAGCTTAAATTTATCGGATAACCAGACCGTGATCGTTGGCGGCATGATCGAGACCAAATATGTCACCGATAAAGTGCCGGTGCTAGGCAGCGTGCCGTTGATGGGCCGGTTGTTTCAGACCAAAAAAACGACGCAGAATGAAATTCTGATTCTTATCTCCGCGACCATCGTTGACCCGGCGGGCAACCGCGTTCATTCCGATGACGAGCAGGCACCAGCCAAACAGGGAGTTCCGGTGCATGCTCGCGAGGAAATGATGTTCTAGCAGCGTCGGCAAGGAATTCCACTGGCCACCCTGGGCGCGCCGCGTTACTTTGCGGATGATGAAATTGTTTCAGTTCGTGTCCGGCCAGATTCTCCTGGGCCTGCTTTGTTTCGGCTTGACCGGGTGCAAAACCCAAATTGCTTCCGTGGGCAATGGTTATGAAATTGTGACCCATCCCAACCATTCGCTCAACGACGGGATGGCGGCACCGCGTAATTCATTTGAATTTCTGGACGCGTCCGGCAAGACCCGGCTGATTTGGCCGGACATTTATGCCGCCAGTTGTGTGGTCGGCGGTGAATATGCCGTCTTCGTCGGTGATAAAGCCTATATCGAGCCGGACGGCAAAGCCACCCATCCCCGGCTGTTCGCCGTGAAGGCTCCGGAACTGCCGATGGACATCACCGACGAAGTGCTCTGGCGCTGGTCAAAAGCCACCGGCAAGGATTTTATGAAGGCGGAGAACCGGTTTAATATGGTCACCGTCACCGGGAACCCTGATCACTTGCAAGTTCATTTGGAATTTTGGTCGGGTGGAATGCTGGCGGAAGGGGAGGACTGGCCGGACGCCGGTGATGTGCAATTAGAGTGGAAACAGGTGGCGGCCATCCTGCGCACGGAGAAAACCCTGGGCGTCGTCCAAAAAGATTTAAGATGGCACACCCCCTACATCGGCATGAAGTTTTAACCGCGATTGAAACCAAGCCGGACAAGACCCAGAAGACCGGTCCCAGCCATGGTTGCCGACCGCTCGAAGCTTCTGCTTGGATATTGACATGCGCCGGTCACCGTGGTTGAGTTGTGGTCAAATCCCCTTTATGAAAACCATTGCCCGAATCGCCGCAGTGTTGTCATTCGCATTCTGTTTGTCCGGCGGTGTCTGGATTCTCATCCATTGCAAAGACAAGGACGACGCGGTCTGGATCGGCATCGGTTTATATTTCGTCGGCAAGGCGTTTTTTGTCGGACCGATGCTTTGGCTGGCCGCTGAAAAATGCTGTCCTAAACCAGATTAAATCAGACCCGGTGCCAATGAGCATTTCAACTTGCCGCCGAAGGTTGACCGCAACTAATCCACCCAATCCAGACAAGCCATGAAAACTTGTCCCTACTGCGGTGCCAAATATCCCGATGACACGATTATTTGCGCGATAGACCATACGCCACTAACCCCGCCGCCAGCCGCTCTGAAAACTACGGCACCGCCGGTTCCGGATTCATCGCCCCGCCCGGAATTTGAATTGGCTCCGCTCACGGAAGACCAGATGCAGATGGACTTGGTCACCCTGGTCCGGTGCGGGACATTGATGTCGGCCGACTTGATTGTCAGCCGGCTGAACGCGGCCGGGATTGAGGCGTTCATCCCCGACCAATCGGTGGTGCAGGCCATGGGATTTAATTTGAACGCGGTCGGTTACGTCCGGGTTCAGGTTTCTCCGGCTGATTACGAAACGGCCAGGGCCATCGTCTCCGATTGACGGCGGATCATTTCCACAATTCCCCACATCCGGAAAAATGCCGGCGGCGGGATCCGGCGCTTATCGAATTAATCAATATGGCGAATGATTTATCAATTAACACGTTTTCAATGGGCCGTCTAAGGTGGCGTTGTGAACGGAAAGTTCCAAGCAAGATTGACGCGGGCGAACCATCTTCGCGGAGTTCAAGGGAAGGGATGGCGATCCTTGTATCTGGTCTGGCTGTGCACCGCGCTGCTGGTCATCGGCGGCACCGACTGCGATACGCTGATTGACGGCATGCTGCAAAGCCAATGTGACCGCGCTGACCATGATTCGTATAAGCAGTATTACGAACACGGCGGGTGCGACGCCAAGACGGCGGACCGGCAGGCAGACTTCGACGTTCTGTGGGACCGAATGAGCGAGCAGCATTGAGAATGATGCCTGACCCGGTGCCACAGTCGCTAGGCAATCCTGCGCGCCAGCCTCAGTTTTTCCGCTGGTCTTGGCGGTCCTGATGTTCCTGACGTCCGTCCACCGGCTTCCAGTTTTGCGGATATTTCTGCATCATTTCGGCATGGTGCCGGGCCGGGGAGTCATGGAAATCCATATGCACCGAGGGCGACGCCAGCAGCACGTCCACCGATACTCCAACCGGTGCGGCCGCCATCACCCACGCGTCTCCGTTCAAATAGGCGTATTGGTGCCGGTAGCTGTTATAGTAGATGGCATAGTTGGGATAATAAACATAGTCGTCCTGGGTAACGACGGCCGGGGCAATCACCACCGGGGGCGCCATGACGACGGGTGGTGCCACCACCACGGGCGGGTTGACGGTGACTCCGATGCTCTGCGCCCCTGCGTTGTCGGCGGATTGAGCCAGCGCCGCCAGCAGCGCGGCTCCCACAGCTAAGCCGGCCGCATTGGTTTTAAGGAAATGTATTTTGTTATTCATGGGCTGAACTTAAGCGGGGCGGGGTGGTTTAGCCATGGGGTGTAACCCGAAGAGTGAACCAACGCAGTCGGCAGCGGAATCCGGCATCTTGCCTTAAACCCCCGCAACCAGCATTTTTGTCTTGAATATTTTTCAGACCGGAATTAAGTGTTAGTTTCACCCTTGAAGGCAACAACCGTATTGCCGTCAAAAAAAGAAAGGAAAAGTATGCATCTCGTCATGCTCGGCATGCTGGACACTGCTTCCAGCGGGGCTGCATTTATTGTCATCCTAGCCGTTGTCGCTGCATTGCGCGGCAAATAGGCATCGCCCGCTCCGGCCGGCGATTTGGCAGGTTGGATTTTGAGAAGAGTTTGGCGCCTATTCGGTGTTAAACCCGCCGTCTAAAACAATCCCGTAAGGCGGCGACGGCTGGCCTTTTAATCCATGAAGTGCCCGGCGGTTGCCGGCTCACATCTTCGGCGTGATGATGCCGATGGCCGCGCCCTGCGGATCCACCAGCACGGCGATGCGGCCCACGGCCGGCACGTCAAAGGCCGGCACCGCGATGTGCGCGCCAAGCTTTTTCGCCTTGGCCGCGGTCTTGTCCACATCCGCGACGGTCACATAAGGCAGCCAGCCGGTGGCATTGTCGGGGTCGGGACATTTCATCATGCCGCCGATGCCGTCCTTGCCCTGCTTGAACAGGGTATAGGCCACGCCTTTGCCGAACGGTTCGGGTTTCCAGCCAAACAGTCCTTTGTAAAACTTTTTGGCCACGGCCTCGTTTTTGGCGACAAGTTCGTTCCAGATGAATTTGCCGGGTTCGGGAACATTCCTTTTTTTGCTCATAAGCTATGGGTGGCTGATGGTTCTCCGTTGAACTTCGCAAAAGTTCCGGAAAACGCAACGGGATTCATGCAACATTTGCGCAACAACGATTCCGGCGGGCGGACACCTTCGCAGGAAAGCGCGCCACCAAATATTTCAGCACACCCGCGCCACTCCCACGCCAAGCAGCTTGCCCAACTTGTCAACCTTGTCCGCAATGTGGCCAACGCCAACGGCGCAATGATGCGCCGGGCTGTGTGCGTTCCAGTCATTCACAAATTTTCGCGCGCCGATGGTAAAACGATAGCGGCTGTTCGTGTTGCCGATTTCCAGAATTGGGCCGCACACGGATTCGCCCTCGGCGACCAGCAGCTTGATTTTCCCATCCGCCGTCTCGACGACGGAAAGCAACGTCACCGGTCCATGCTTCACGGACATTTCCACGGACAATCCCCGGCCCACCTTGCCGTGATACACTTTCAGCGGTCGCACCTTGGTCTTGCCTTCGGCGATTTTGATGTGGCCCGGCCCGTCATGGCCCATCAGCACCACGTCGTCGGTGAAATCCATCGCGTAGTATTCCGTGAACGAGCCGCCGACGCCGAACGTGTCCATGATTTTCATCGCCTGCGCGTTTTTCACCTCGTATTCGCCGGCGACCGGAATGCCGCGCGCCGTGAGCAGCGAGTTGCCAAGGATGATCGAGCTGATGGCGTCCTCGTTCTCCGCATTGCCGGTGCCCATGTAATAATAAGCCAGCGAGCCGAGGTCGTGTTCCTTCACCAGCCGGTCCAGCGCCACGGAAGTTTTCGCGGCGCGTTCCAGCTCGGCCACCGGACAATCGGCTTGCACGGCAAAAACTTTTCTGAACCTGGCAACACGCTGCTTGATTTGCGCGGCGGAAACCTCACGGCGCAGCGCGGCGAGCTCGTCCACCTCCACGATTTCCAGATGGCCGCCGAAAGTGGCGCATTGCAGCGTTGTGTCGGAATAAATGTCCAGCATTCCGCCGTAATAATGGCCCATCAAACCGAGACGATTATGAAACATCGTGTGCGCCACGCGCGCGGCCTCAATCCAGGCGTCCACCTCGTTCCAGCATGCCGGGTCGTCGTGGAGCATTCCGGTGACCTGGTGAAAATCAATGCGGGCGCGGCTGAACACGTTGGCGATTTCCGGCACGGGACACGCGGCGCAATGCGCCAGCCAGTCGCCGGTCATCGCGGTGCGGTCGCCCATCTGGTTGAATTTTTCGTAGTCAATCGCGGCCACGGGCGCGAGGTTCAAAATAATGACGGGAACCTTCGCGCGCTGCACCACGGGCAGCACGGTGGACGATAGCGCGTAGGTGGTGACGTGGAGAAAAATCACGTCCACATCCGCCGCGCGAAACTGGTGGCCGGCTTCCAATGCTTTTTTCGGATTGTCAATGAGGCCGAGGTTCACGACCTCGACGCCGGGACGTTCGAGCTTTTTCTGAACGGTGCAGACGTAGCCTTCGAGGCGCGGCTTGAGCGCCTTGAACTGCGGCCAGTAGGTGTCCAAGCCGATGCCGAACAAACCGACGCGGAGTATATGTTTCATTGAAGTATTCCTTCAGCCCGAAATCAAAATCGTGTTTGCGTATTGCGTGGTGTCGCCGGTGCGGATGAGGCCGATGGCGTGCGGCACGCGCTTCTTCAACTCGATGTGCGGCTCAAATTTTGTCGGGATGCGTTTCAACGCCCGCGCGAACTTATTCTGGGTTGTCTTGAAATTGTTCTTCTGAAATTCCTTCGCCATGCAGGCCTGGGTAAAATGATGGTTCTGACGCAACGCCAGGATGAGCTGCAGCACCGTCGGCAGATCGTCCACGACCGACACATCCACCGTCTCAATCATCGGCCAGAACGGAAAGCCGCGGTCGGCAATGACCAGCGCGTTGGTGTGGCGCACGCGGGCGAGCAGCGAGAGGATTTGCGGATTGAGAATGCCGGCGTTGATCATGGTTCGGAAATCTAATGGGCGGGGCGCCGTCCGCCAAGCTTCAAAAAGTTCTGCCCGAGCCGGTCAAACCTTCAAGTCCGCGAGCGAAGGGTCATTGTCGTGGGCGGTCTTCCGCATTTTTTTGACGGCGGCCCCCATGTTGCGCTGATGGAACAAGGCCGTTCCGGCGACGAAGGTGTCGGCACCGGCGCGGGCGCAGTCGGCGACGGTGGCGTTGTTGATGCCGCCGTCCACTTCGAGGCGGTAGGGCAGTTTCTTCGCGCGCCGCCACGCGTCGGCCTGCTGGATTTTGGGCAGGCACTCGTGGATGAATTCCTGTCCGCCGAAACCTGGGTTGACGGTCATCACCAGCAGCAGATCAATTTTGTCGAGGAACGGCTGGACTTCAGTGATGGCGGTGGGCGGATCGATGGCGAGGCCGACTTTCTTGCCAAGATTTTTTATTTTCCAGATGAGCGGCAGGACGGCTTCGCCCAGTTCGACGTGGATGATGATTTCGTCGGCGCCGGCCCGGGCAAACGGTTCGAGGAGGATTTCCGGCTTGAGGCACATCAGATGCACGTCGAAGAAAAGTTTCTTGGCGTGCGGCCGGACGGCGGCGACGACGGCGGGGCCGAAGGAAATATTGGGGACGAAATGGCCGTCCATGATGTCGAGGTGCAGCCAGTCGGCGCCGGCGCGTTCGGCGCGTTCGGCCTCCTGGCCCAGGCGGGTGAAATCGGCGGCGAGCAGCGAAGGCGCGATGATCATTTCAAATGGTTTTTAATTTTCGGTTTTCAATCTTAAATTGGGAACGGGGAAACTTAAAACTAAAAACAAAAAATTCAGCCGGGCTTCGCGTCGAGACAGTTGCGGATGGTCTTGGTGAGCGTCTGCGGCAGGTAGGGTTTCTGGAGATACTGGATGCCGGGGTCGAGCTTGAAATCCTTGCCCAGTGTGTCCGCGCCGTAGCCGCTGGAGAAAATCACCTTCATCTTCGGATTGTCGGCCCAGATTTGCTCGGCCACTTCGCGCCCGTTCATGCCGCCGGTCATGATGACGTCGGTGAAGACGAGGCTGATCTCGTTTTTGTATTCGCGCCAGATCTTGAGCGCGCTGGGGCCGTCCACCGCCTCAAAAATGCGGTAGCCGTGCCGGCGCAGCTCGCGGGAGACAAAATCGCGCAGGTCGCGCTCGTCCTCGACCACGAGAATGGTTTCGTGGCCGCCCCGCTGACGGAACTGCGTCTCGGCATTTTCCGGCGCGGCCACGGGCAGGCTGGTGGCCGGCAGGAAAACGTGGAAGGTCGTGCCCTGACCCAGAACGCTTTCGACCTGGATCCAGCCGTGGTGCTGCTTGACGATGCCGAAGACGGTGGCGAGGCCGAGGCCGGTGCCTTTGCCCAGCTCCTTGGTGGTGAAGAACGGCTCAAAAATGCGCGCCACATTTTCCGGCGGAATGCCGCAGCCGGTGTCGGTGTGGCTCAGGCAGACGAATTTGCCGGGACGCGCCTCCAGCACCGAGCCGGCGTAGGCGGCATCAATCTCCCGCCGGCTCACGCGAATGGTGAGCTGGCCGCCACGCGGCATGGCGTCGCGGGAATTGACGGAGAGGTTCAACAAAACCTGCTCCATCATGCCGGGGTCGGCCTCGACGACGGCGGGTTCGCCGCTGAAATTGATCTGCAGCGAGACATCCTCGCCGAGCAGCCGGCCCAGCATCTCGGACATGCCGCTGACCAGCTGGTTCAGGTCAATCGCCCGCGGGCTGGCCACCTGCTTGCGCCCGAACGCCAGCAGTTGCCGCGTAAGCCCGGCGGCGCGCTCGGAAGCCTGCTTGATCTGCTGCGCCGAGACGAGCGCCTTGGGTTCCAGCGGCTGCATGGTGAGCAACGTGGCATGGCCGAGGACGACCGTGAGAATGTTGTTGAAATCGTGCGCGATGCCACCCGCGAGCTGGCCGATGGCCTCCATTTTCTGGGACTGGCGCAGCTGCTCCTCCAGTTTTTTCTGCTCGGTGATGTTGCGGAAAAGGCTCAACAGCAGGCGGGGCTTGCCGCCGAGCTCCACGTAGGAATCCGTGATTTCAAAAGTAACCGAACGGCCGTCGTGCAGGACAAAATCCTTGGCCTTTTTGCCCGGCTGCTTGCCGGACAGAAAATTTGTGCGATGCGAATTGAGCATTTTATCCCAGTCGGCGCGGGTGTCGTAGATGACGGTGAACGGTTTGCCTTCGAGCTGCCTGGCCGGCAGGCCGACCAGCTGGCAGAACGCCTCGTTCACGGCCACGATGACGCCGTTCTCATCTGTGAGCCGCATGCCGTCCGTGGAATTGTCCCAGACGGAACGGAACAGCGTCTCGGAACTGCGCCGCGCCGTTTCCACCGCGAGCCGTTCCGTGATGTCGCGGACGTGAAAGAGCAGGGCGGCCTGCCCGTCATATTCCACGCGCACCACGCGGATTTCCACCGGCACCGCGCGGCCATCCACGCGGTGGCTCTCGCTTTCCATCCAGGAAATCTGGCCGGTGGCCAGGCGGTGAAATTCAGCCCGGGCGGTTTCCCGGCGTTCAGCCGGCACCAGCTCCTCGATGACATTCTTGCCGATCAGCCAGTCCCGCTCCACGCCATGCAGCTGGCAGGCGCTGCGGTTGGCGTCCAGCACGGCGCCCTGCAAATCCTCGACAAAAATGGCGTCGGGCGAATTCTCGAACAGTTCCCGGAACCGGCGCTGGCTGTGGCGCAGCTCCTCCTCGGCGCGGATGCGTTCCAGCGCCCCGCTGCACTGGTCGGCCAGCGCCTGGAGCGTTTGCAGGTCGTTCGGGCCGTAGCTGCCCGACTGCCGGCTTTGGATGAACAGCACCCCGACGACTTTCTCGCCTTTGCGGATGGGGGCGATCATCGTGGTGCCGTTCTTGTCGCCGGTTTCGTCGGCGGAGATCAGTTCCGCGCCGCGCGCAATGACGCGCTGCACCAGCGCGTTGGCCGTCTTGGGCTGCGGCGTTGCGGGAATTTCCACCCGCTGCCCCTCGATGGTGGTGATGGTCCGGAGCGAAACCACCTCGTCCGTCTTCACATCATACAAATCCAGGGAAAAGTCGTCCCAGTGGAAAAGTTCATCCGCTGCCTCGCAGATGAACATCGCCGCCGTGGACGGGATGATGACGGCGCTCAACTGGTGGCTCAGCTTGCCGAACACGGCGTTGTGATGCGCCGCCCGGCGGCGCTCCGTCACGTCGGTGGCCATCGTGAGCGCGCACAGCCGGCCCCGGAACGCCAGCGGCGTCCAGATGACTTCCATGTCCATCGCGCTGCCGTTCTTGCGCCGGTGCCGCCACACGATGCCCTGGCTCTCGGCGTCCCACATGGAATTGTTGTCGTGCCGGTTCCGTTCCGCCACCCGGAGGTCGGCCAGCGTCATGGCCAGAAATTCCGCGCGGCTGAAACCATAATGGTGGATGGCCGACTCGTTGACTTCGAGAATGACCAGCGTCTCCAGGTCAAAAACCCACATCGGATGCGGATTGCCCTGGAACAGCAGACGGTATTGTTTTTCGCTCTGGCGCAGGTCGGCCTCGGCCAGTTCGCGCCGGCCGCGTTCGGCAGCCTCGGCCACGGCCCGCAGGATGGACGACGGCAGGCGCTCCCGGTTTTGCTTGAGCACGTAATCCGTCGCGCCGGCCTTGAGGCTTTCAATGGCGGCCAGCTCGCCGATGGTGCCGGACAGCAGGATGAAGGGCGTCACCGGCAATTTGTCGCGCACCAGCTTGAGCGCGTCGAGGCCGGTGAAATCCGGCAGCCGGTAGTCCGCAATGATCAGATCCCACTTTTCCTTTTCCAGCGCCGCGACAAAATCAGCGCGGCCGGTGGTCAGCGACACTTTCGCCGCGATGCCCTCATGCGCCAGCTGGTCGCCCAAGAGCTGGGAATCAGCCGGATTGTCTTCCAGATGCAGGATGCGGAGCGGTTGATTCATGTGTGGTTTGCCGACGATCTCGAAAAAACTCCGCACAAACAAGCAGCCCGCCGCCCAAAAGTAAAGCGGGATGAGGCCAGCCGGATGAAATTATTTTTCGCCGTTGACATTCCGGCGCGTTGCTTTAGGCTCTCCGGCTCTTTAGCAAACTAATTGACCGATTTATAATTATGCCGAATACGAAGTCAGCCGAACGCCGGATGCGTAACAGCCAGCGCAAGAACCTCCAGAACAGCCGCGTCAAATCCAAGTTGCGCCGCACCGAGAAGGAGTTTCGCGCCGCCGTCGCCGCCGGCAAAACGGAAGAAGCCATCAAGCTCCTGCCCGGCGTCCACTCCGCTTTCGACAAGGCCGTCAAAACCGGCGCCATCGCCCGCCCGACCGCCAACCGCAAGAAATCCCGCCTGGCCGTTTCCCTCAAGGCCGTCCCGGCCGCCGCCGCCAAGTAGGCCGCGGTTTTATTTCAGATTTTCCTTTGCCCGCCGGATGTGGCTTAATCGCCCTCATGCGGGCAATTTTAATTTCCATCCTCGCGGTGTTTTCGGCCCTGGCCGCCGCCGGCGCGGAAAACGAATTCACGCCGCCGGCCCTGACCGGCCAGACGTTCATCCACGACCCGTCCACGATCATCAAGGCGGACGACCGGTTTTACATCTTCGGCACCGGGCCGGGCATCCGCACCAAATCTTCACTGGACTTGATCCAGTGGGCCAACGGCCCCGCCGTCTTCTTCCAGCCGCCGGCATGGATCAATACTTTTGTTCCGACATTCGCCGGTTACTTCTGGGCACCGGACATCATCCGCGCGAACGGAAAATATTTTCTCTATTACGCCGCGTCCAGCTGGGGCAAACAGGTTTCCGCCATCGGGCTTGCCACCAGCCCCACGCTGAATCCGGCGGCGAAAAATTATTTCTGGACGGACGGCGGCCCGGTCATCACGTCCACCAACGGCAGCGCGTTCAACACGATTGATCCGAGCGTGATGCTGGATGCGGATGGCAAGCTCTGGCTCGCGTTCGGCTCGTATTGGCAGGGCATTTTTCTGACCCAACTGGATCCGCAGACCGGCCAACGCATCAGCACCAACTCGCCGCTGTTCCATCTTGCCTGGAATCATTCCATCGAGGCCGCCTGCCTGACGCGGCACGGAAATTTTTATTATCTCTTCGTCAACTGGGGCGAATGCTGCAAAGGCACAAACAGCACCTACGAGGTCCGCGTCGGCCGCGCCGAAAAAATTACCGGCCCGTATCTGGACCGGGACGGTAAAAATCTCGCCGACGGCGGCGGCTCGCCATTCCTGCAAAGCCAGGGCCGTTTCATCGGCCCCGGCCACATCGGCATCGTGAATGACGGCACCACCAGCGGCCCGACCTGGTTCAGCTACCATTATTACGACGCGGCAACGCAGGGCCGTTCCCGGCTCGCACTCGGAAAAATAGACTGGTCGGACGGCTGGCCAAGGCCGGCGAATTAGGTAATCTCCGGCCGCCCGCTGCCGTCTGCAATGAGAACGAAACCAGCGCAACCCTTGCGACAGGTCAAAGCAGATTGACTTCCGGATTGCCGCAGGGTTTTATCCTTGAATTCATTTATGAAAAAAATATCGGGCCTTTACCGCGCCGCCATGCCGTCCACTTTTCTTTCAGCAATTTTTCTGACGCTGGCCGTTGTCCGTCTGGCGGCGTCAGCCGCCGGCGAAAGCGTTTTCAACGTCCGCGATTTCGGCGCGAAGGGGGACGGAACCAATCTGGACAGCCCGGCCATCAACCAGGCCATTGACGCGGCTGCGCAGGCCGGCGGCGGCACGGTGCTCGTGCCGGCGGGAACTTATTTGAGCGGCTCGATCCATCTGCAAAGCAACATCCATCTGCTCATTGACGCCGGCGCGACGATCCTCGGCGCGCCGCAGAAGCTGAACGCCTACGATTTCACCGAGCCGTATGCGCTCGGCGGCTACCAGGACGGCGGGCATTGCTATTTCCACAACAGCCTCATCTGGGGCGAAAATCTCACCAACGTTTTCATCACCGGCAACGGCAGGATCAACGGCGGCGGCCTGGTGCGCGGCGATGGTTTGCTCAACCAGATGTGCGGCTTCGCCAGCGAGCTGCGGAACCTCAGCAATTACGGCGCGGAGGAGACGAACGGCGCGGTGCGGCTCGGCAACAAGGCCATCGCGCTGAAACTGTGCAAAAATGTTTTGATCCGCGACGTCACGATTTTTCACGGCGGCCATTTTGCCATTCTCGTCACGGGCTGCGACAACCTGACGGTGGACAATGTCACGATGGACACCGACCGCGACGGCATTGACATTGACTGCTGCCGCAATACGACGGTTTCCAACTGCCGCATCAACTCGCCCAACGACGACGGCCTTTGCCCCAAAAGCACCTACGCGCTCGGCGAAACCCGGCTCACGGAAAATCTCACGATTGTGAACTGCCAGGTTTCCGGTTTTGAGGAAGGCACGCTGCTCGACGGCACGATGAAGCCGAGCCGGTCACACAACGGCCGCATCAAGTTTGGCACCGAGTCTAGCGGCGGTTTCCGCAATTGCACCGTGGCGAACTGCACCTTCCGCGGCTGCAAAGGGCTGGCGTTGGAAGAAGTGGACGGCGGCATCATGGAAAACATCACCATCAACAACCTCACGATGATGGACGTGCCGGACTACGCGATTTACATCACCACGGGCAAACGCAACCGCACGCCGGGACTCACGACCAGCAGCCGTGGCCGGAATATTTTGATTTCGAACGTAATCGGCGACGGCGTGGGCCGGCTGGGCGGCATCCAGATCATGGGCCTGCCGGAGCAGCCGGTCGAAGGCGTGCGGCTGGAAAACATCCGGCTTACGAGCAATGGCGGTGGAACAGAGAAGGACGCCGCCGCCAATCCGAAAGAACTCGGCACCGGCTATCCCGATCCCGGCCGGCTGGGCATCCTGCCGGCCTACGGCGTGTTTGCGCGGCACGTCAAGGATCTGGAGCTGGCGAACATTACGGTTGATTTCACGACGAATGATTTTCGTCCGGCGATGGTTTGTGCGGATGTGAACGGCCTGGAGATTGACAATTTCAAAGGCCAGACCGCCGCCGGTGTTTCCCCCGCGCGGTTTGACGGCGTGACCGGCCTCACCATCCGCAATTCGCCGCCGCTGAAATGAACCGGCCGAAGGTGTCGTCAATCAACCATGATGTTAATGAAATTTTTTAACCGCTGGCAGCTAGGCGATTTTTCACAAGTTCTTTTTTGTGCGCTCTCCGGGTTGCTGCTTTTGGCTGAGGGTTGCGCCACCCGCGCATCGGATTCCACCAATGCGCCCGCATTGGGCGGCATCACTGACGCTGAAATCCGCGCGGTGGTGAGCCGCTTGGCGCAGCACCAAATCCATCCGCTGAAGGACGGCGACTATGCGCCGGTGGCCGCCACGAACGCGCTGGAACTGGCGCAGGCCGCGTCCGCGCCGGAAGGGATCGCGTGGTCTTATCCCTGGGGCGTGACGTTGTATGGCCTGTTGCGTTCCACCGACGTCACCGGCGACCCGGCGGCGGAAAAATTCGTGCTGGAACATAATTTGATCTGCGCGCGTTACTACTACTGGCTCGCCGAGGTCGCGCGGCAGGCGGGTGATTCGCCGGAGCTGGCGGCCTTAGAGAAAAAATCTAAAATCTCCGGCCTGTTGAATCTGGGCAGCCTGGACAGCTGTGGCGCGATGGGGACTGAAATGCTCGCCGGCATGTTGCGCCAGCCCGGCCAGGTCACGCCAGAGGAAAAGGCGGTGGTTGCCCGCATCGCCGACTGGATCGTCAGCCGGCAGGACCGGCTGCCGGATGGCACGTTGTGGCGTTCCGCCCGGATGGGCGGCACGCTCTGGCCGGACGATCTTTACATGGGCGGCGTTTTTCTCGCGCGCTGGGGCGAATACACCGGCGACCAGAAATATATTGATGACGCCGCCAGCCAGATCATCCACCAGGCCGCGGTGGAAACGGACACCGACGGGCTTTGGTATCACGGTTATTTCGTGAATGAGAAAAAGCACGCGCCGTTCAAGTGGGGGCGCGGCAACAGCTGGGCGACCGTGGCGCTGGTGGAAACGCTTTCGGTGATGCCGGCGAACGACCCGCTGCGGCCAAAGCTGATCAAGATTTTGAGCGACCAAATTCAAGGATTGAAAAAGGTCCAGGCGCCGGACGGCATGTGGCGTCAGATTTTGGACAGGCCGGAGCTCTGGGAGGAAACGTCCTGCACGGCGATGTTTGCCTACGGCATCGCCCGCGCGGTGAACCGCGGCTGGATTGACGCCGCCAACCTGGAGGTGGCGCGCCGGGCGTTTGCCGGCATCGCCAAAAACGTGACGGCGGACGGCGTGGTCAAGGGCACCTGCCAGGGCACGAGCATCAGTCTGGATCTGGATTACTACGTCAAGCGCCAGCGGCCGGACGACGATCTGCATGGTCGCGGCGTGGTGCTGCTCGCCGGAACGGAAATCCTGCTGGCCGGAAAGAAATAATTTTTCCGCCGGTGCCATGGACGGCCGGCCACGTTTTCCTGCGAACGCCGAAGCGCGTTCGCGGCTTTGATTTTCCCCGCTTTCCGGTATTTTTCCGTCCGTGCTGAGGACGCTGCGCAAAGCCGAATACGCCGAGCTGATGATTTTATTCTTCATCCAAGCGTCGGCCATGGCCATCTGGTTTGTGCCGCTCGGCACCATTCTGGACGCGCACGGGCTGCGCGGCATCAAGCCGCTCGCCTTTGCCGCGTCCGCCGTCGCCGCCTTCATCTCCCCGCTGATGTTTGGCGCGATGGCCGACCGCCATGTGCCGCCGGCCATCGTTTTGCGCGGACTCGCGCTGGCCACGTCCGCGCTCATGGTGCTCATCAGCACGGCGATGTTTTATCACTGGAACGCCTGGCTCATCCTCGCGCTGATCCAGATTTTTTACCTGTCCTACTCGCCGATGTTCAGCATCTCCACGGCGCTGGTGCTCGCGCGGCTGGACAATGCGAAGCGGGAATTCGGCCCCATCCGCGCGCTCGCCACGTTCGGCTGGATGTGCGGCGCGCTGCTCATCAGCGCGCTGGGCCTGGACCGTTCGGCGTATGCCGGCTATCTCGGCGCGGTGGTCTGGCTGCTGGTGGCCATGTTTACGTTTTATCTGCCGGCGCTGCAGATCCCAAAATCCGCCGAACACCTGGCGTGGCACGAACGCCTCGGCCTTGACGCGCTGACGCTCCTGAAAGACCGCGACGTGCGCGTGGTCTTCATCGTCACCACGCTGTTCAACATCCCGCTCGCGGCATTTTATCCGTATGCGCCGACGCATCTGCACGACCTCGGCTTCCGGCACACGAGCGCGTGGATGAGCCTGGCGCAGGTCACGGAACTCATCGCCATGTTCGGGCTGGCCTGGCTGCTGGTGAACTGGCGGTTGAAATGGATTTTCGCCGCCGGCCTCGGCCTCGGCGTGGCGCGGTTTGGGTTCAGCGCAATGGACACAAAACCGTCGCTGCTGGCGGGCGTGACCCTGCACGGCGCGTCGTTCGTGCTGGTGTTCATCACCGCGCAGATTTTCCTCGACCAGAACATCGAGCCGGCGTGGCGCAACCGCGCGCAGGCCCTGCTGACGCTGCTCAACGGCGGCGTCGGCAACCTCATCGGCTACCTCGGCAGCGGCTGGTGGTATGCCGTGTGCACCACGACCGGGCGCACGGACTGGCGGCAGTTTTGGGGACTGCTGGCCGTCATCGTGGCGGCGGTGCTGGTCTATTTTCTCGTCGCCTATCGGGACAAAGGTTTTAAACCAATTAAAAAAACTTCGGCCCTCGCCGCATGAATTTTTCAAAGCCTTCAATCCTTTTGCCCGGTGCATTTTTCGACCGGTTTGGCCGTTGCGGCCTCGCCGCCGCCGCGCTGTTGTTTGCCTTTCGAGCCGGGGCCGGAACGAACACCTTGGATTACACGCAGCCCGGCACGCTCGCCTATCATTTGGCCACCAACGCCGTCGGCCATGCGGCCGGCCGCACCGGCGCGGACGGCGACATGGTTGAAATTCATGCCCTGCTTTCCATCGAAGTGAACCGGTTTCTGCTGCCGTCCTGGTCGCAGAATTTCTGGCTGAAGGAGGTTCAAGGTTTGAGCGCGACGCCCATCGGCTTCAACAATATGCCGAGCGGGCAGGGGTTGCTGACCATGGTTTCGCCCCGGCATTACCTGTGCGCCACGCACATGCATCCGGAAGGTCTGCTGGCGGGATTTTTGGACAACAACAACCGGCTCCTCTGGCGCAAAACCCTCCAGCGCGTGGACGTGGGCAATGATACCAGCGTCGGCCTGCTGGACGCGGATCTGCCGCCTTCCGTCGGCTTCCTGCCGGTGCTGCCGGACAATTATACCAATTATCTGCCCGTCACCGGTGCGCGCCTCGTGCAAGGGATCGGGATGAATCAAAACATGCTGTTGTTCGGCCAGCCGATGAATTTTGCCGGCGGCCCGATCATCACCTGGAACAGCCATGACACCGTCCCGTTCGGCCTGGACACCAACTGGAACGTGACCATCCGCGCCGGCGACTCCTCCAATCCCGGCCTGCTGCTCATCGGCAACCAGCTGGTGCTGGTCTCCCATAATTATTTTGTCGGCGGCGGCCCAAATTACGCCAGCCAGATCCCCGCCATCAACCGCGCCATGCACCAGCTCTCGACCAACAACCAAGTGGGCACCGATTATCAACTGACCCAGTTCCCGCTGACCAACTGGCCGGTCATCCACTGAAATATTTTCTAGCCGGCCAGAATTTTCTCGATCAGCGCCAGTTCCTCGCCGGTGAAGTTTAGGTTCTTCGTCGCGCCCACGCAGTCGTCCACCTGCTGCACCTTGCTGGCGCCGATGAGCGCGCTCGTAACGGTCGGATGCCGCAGCACCCACGCCAGCGCCATCTGCGCCAGCGTCTGCCCGCGCGACTGCGCGAGGCCGTTTAATTTCTTCGTCTTCACCAGCACCGCATCGGTGATGTCGGCCGGACGGAGAAAACGCGGGTCGTGGCCCGCGCGGGAATCGGCCGGGATGCCCTTGAAATAGCGGTTGGTCAAAACGCCCTTGGCCAGCGGCGAGAACACCGTGCAGCCGATGCCTTCCGCCGCGAGCGTGGCGAGCAGTTGCGGTTCCACCCACCGGTCCAGCATGGAGTAGCGCGGCTGGTGGATGAGGCACGGCGTGCCCAGCCCACGCAGAATCTTCGCCGCCTGCGCCGTTTCCGCCGGCTTGTAGTTTGAAAGGCCGGCGTAAAGCGCCTTGCCGCTTTTCACGGCGTGGGCCAGCGCGCCCATCGTCTCCTCCAGCGGCGTGTCCGGATCGGGCCGGTGCGAATAAAAAACATCCACGTAGGGCAGGCCCATCCGCTTGAGCGACTGGTCGAGCGATGCCAGCAGATATTTGCGCGAACCCCATTCGCCGTAAGGTCCCGGCCACATGTCATAGCCCGCCTTGGTGGTGATGATCATTTCATCGCGCCACTGGCCGAGGTCTTCGCGCAGGATGCGGCCAAAAGTTTCTTCGGCTGAACCCGCCGGCGGGCCATAATTGTTGGCGAGGTCAAAGCAGGTGATGCCCAGGTCAAACGCGCGGCAGGCGATGGCGCGGGCGTTCTCGTAGGAGTCCTGCGCGCCGAAATTATGCCACAGGCCGAGCGAGATCAGCGGCAGCCGGACGCCGGAGCGGCCGCAGCGGCGGTAAAAGTCAGGTGAATCGTAACGGTTGGATGCTGGTGAATACATAGAGGGCCAGCTTAATGAAGCCAGTCTCCCATTTCGACAATTTTTTTTGAAGCCGGCAGCGGAATTAATTTTTCCGGCTCATTCATGGTTGCCAATCACCAGGCCGGGCACTAATCCTTGCCCCAGCGCCAGCGGGGCTTTTCGCCTTTCCAAAAGCAGATCAATATCAGGAGCAGAATCAGGCTGGGAATGCAAATCCACAGCCATGCCGGATGCTGGTTGAGCAGGATTGTGCTCGCGAACACCAGCGCCAGCCAGAGCAGCACGACCGCCCAGCCCTGCCAGCAATTCGGCGGACCCCAGCCCCAGCCATGTCGCTTCGCCGGGAACCAGACTTTCATTTTAACAGGAGCTTTCATAAATCCGGACTTTGCCGGCCAGCAACAGGAATGCGGTCAGCAATTTCAGTGTCTTCATATATTTATCGTAATGTTTCAGCCTTCTGAATTCTGCCTTCAGCCTTTCCTTCCCGTGCCCGTCCACGCCGTCCATTCTGTCCACGCCGCCTGGCTGCGTTGCAAGGCCATGATGGCCTGGTCCAAGTCATTCAAGGGAATGGGGGCTTTCATGATTTAATTGGCAAAAGTTGCAATCTACGCCCCGATTCTCCGCCCCCCGCCGCCCGAAAAGCTCCCCCTGATTTGCCAACCGCTCGACATTTTTTGACATAGAAAAAGCCGCGGCCGCAAGGATTTCAAAACTCCACGTCGCGGCGGTGCTGTTCCAGTTGCTGGCTGAATTGCTGGATGATTTGACCCGTCTAATTTCTCTGGACAAGGCGAAAGGATTGCTGTCTTTTTTAGCCAATCCTGACATTTTTTAAATTCTTATGAATATTTCACAGGACGAATTGCGCAAGGCGGCGACCAGTTCCGGCATATCGGGTGAGCAGGCGGATTTGCTCTGGCAGGCGTTGCAAACCAAGCCAACCGTTTCCGAAAAACCAAAATTCGATGTCGCCAATGTGGCCTACTATCTGGGTGCGCTCATCGTGATCGGTGCCATGGGTTGGTTCATGAACAAGGCCTGGGAAAGTTTTGGCGGTGGCGGCCTGCTCGCTGTCGCCAGTTGCTATGGGGTCTGCTTCGTATTGAGCGGACGCACCTTGTGGCAGCAGCAGTTGCAAATTCCCGGCGGACTTCTCATTACGATGGCGGTTTGCATGATCCCGCTGGCCGTTTATGGTCTGGAACGGTGGACTGGGTTTTGGCCGGCGGGCGATCCGGGTCAATATGTTAATTTTCATCCTTACATCAATGGCAGTTGGCTGCTGATGGAAGTGGCCACCGTGCTGGGTGGGATCATCGCCCTGCGGTTCTGGCGCTTCCCCTTCCTCACCGCTCCCATTGCCTATCCGGTCCGACCCGTCAATCATGCCTTTGAAATGGAACACCACCTCATTGGTGTTGGCCGGGTCCGGCGCCAGCGGCGGCACCGCCACAAATTGCAGCTCGGCGGACAACTGGGTGGTGGTCGTGGCCGGGTGGCTGGCGGGGGAGTTGCTCAGAACCACCATGGAGGCGTTCAGGCGGAAGAAGGCGGTTGCCAATGCCGGCCTGGGCAGGGTGAACTCAATCGTTCCGCCAGCGGCCGGGACGTTCAGCGAAACGGCGGACTGCCATTCATCCGTCAGCGTCGGCCGCATTTCCAGGGTGGCGTGGTCCACGCCGGGCGGAAAGGTCGCGACAAAATCCAAGTTGGTTTCCACGACGGAAATGGAGTTGATGACCGGGGAATCTGCGGGAACGGCGGCCACCGTCCGCCCGCCCCAAAGCACGGCGCACAACCAGAGCAATGTCCGGCCCGTCTTATTCATGGGTTGGTTTCACTCACGGTTGTTTTGTGCTTATCCGGTTGCCTGCCAAAATTGGCAGGGACAGCGCGCTGCGCTGTCCCCGCCCGTCAGCGCAGCGAGGGCGGAACGAAGGTGCAAGTCGCGTCACTGGGCCGTTCGTTTCCGTTGCCTGACCTGCCGCGACGGGCGCGAGCACGGCGGGCGCTGCGCTCGGCAACGGGGCCGGCGCAGCGCGCCATCCCTACCACCCCCAATTTTGTCAACAAATCGGATAAGCATGCGGTTGTTTGACCCCGAATGTGATTTTGAGTTCAGACGAATCAAGAGTTACCTTCAAGATGCGCCGCAGTGAGATTACAGCCTATTCGGAGTAAAAAGCGTGAGCTTCAATCAAAGGCTTGAATTTTTTTGAAAAGGCGGGATTGTGGAGGGGCAAATAAAATCAAGGACGTTTATGAACTACCAACTGCTTGGCAAATCCGGCCTGCGCGTTTCTGAACTGTGCCTCGGCACGATGACCTTCGGCGAGGAATGGGGCTGGGGCTCTAACCAGGATGAATCCAAATCGGTCTTCGACGCCTACGTCAATGCGGGCGGCAATTTCCTCGATACGGCCGACGGCTACACCAATGGCACGAGCGAAAAAATGGTCGGTGAATTCGTCCGTGGCCAGCGCGACCAGTTTGTCGTTGCCACCAAATTTTCCTTCAACCAGCGGCATGGCGATCCCAACGCGGGCGGCAACCATCGCAAGAACATGGCGCAGGCGCTCGAAGGGAGCCTGAAACGGCTCGGCACGGATCGCGTTGACCTTTACTGGATGCACGCGTGGGATGAACTGACGCCGGTGGAGGAAGTCATGCGCGCGTTCGACGATTTTGTGCGCGCGGGCAAGGTGCTTTACATCGGCATCTCCGACGCGCCGGCGTGGTGGGTGGCGCGCGCCAACACGCTTGCCGAACTGCGCGGCTGGACGCAGTTCGTCGGTCTGCAAATCGAATACAATCTCATCGAGCGCACGCCGGAGCGGGAACTGTTGCCGATGGCCGAGGCGCTGGGCTTGACGGTCACGCCGTGGTCGCCGCTGGCGGGCGGCTGGCTCACGGGAAAATACGCCGGCAAATCCAAAGAGGAAAAGCGCCTCGACAAAACGCCGCAATTTGCGCGGCGCACCGAACAAAACATCGCGATCGCGAAGGAAGTTGTGAAAGTCGCGAAAGCGGCCGGCAAATCTCCCGCCCAGGTCGCGCTCAACTGGCTGCGCGCCCGGCGCAACACCATTCCGATCATCGGCGCGCGCAAGCTGTCGCAGTTGGAAGACAATCTGAACTGCATCAAATGGTCGTTGAATGCGAAGCAGCTCGCGCAGTTGGACGCGGTCAGCAAAATTGAACCCGGTTTTCCGACCGACTTTCTGCATCGTCCCTTCGTGCGCGATTTTCTGCATGGCGGCCTGTTTGACCGCATCAAACATTAAACCTCAAGCCCCATGATGCTTTGTTGATCCTGAACTCTGATTGCGTATGAAAAAATATCTGCCCTGCATTGCCGGCGTCCTGCTCGGACTTTGTTTCCTTGCGGCGAGCGTTCCCGTCCTGTTCAACCTCATCACCATTCCGAAAATGCCGGAAGGCACGCCCGCCGCGCATTTCATGGCGGCCTTCGTCCCGACGGGCTATGTGAAATTCGTGAAAATGTTCGAGTTCACTGGCGGTTTGGTCGTGATGATTCCGCGCCTGCGCAACCTCGGCCTGCTGCTGCTCGGCCCGGTCATCGTGAACATCATCGCGTTCCACGTGCTCATTGACGACCCGAAACATCTCCTCAACCCGATGCTCGACATCATCATCGTCTGCGCGCTGTATCTGCTGTGGGATGCGCGCAAAAGATTCTCCGGCTTGCTCAACTAAAACGAAAGGATATCTATGCTGCCCATCCTCCTTGCGCTCGCCTTCATCGCCCTCATTTTCATCATCGTCATCGCCGGACGACCGGATGAGTTCACCGTGTCGCGTTCTGCCAGCATTTCCGCGCCGCCGGAAAAAGTTTTTCCGCACGTCAACGACCTGCATAAATGGGAGGCGTGGTCGCCATGGGCCAAGCTCGACCCAAATGCGAAAACCACCTTCTCCGGCGCGGACGCCGGCGCGGGCGCGGCGATGGCTTGGGACGGCAGCAACAAGGTCGGCGCGGGCAAAATGACCATCACCGAAAGCCAGCCCAGCGCATTGATCCGGCTCAGGCTCGATTTCCAAAAGCCGATGCAGGCCACCAACACGGCGGAATTCACGTTCCAACCCGAAGCCGGTCAAACCCTCGTCACGTGGAGCATGGCCGGGAAGAACAATGCCATGGGCAAAATTTTCGGGTTGTTCATGGACTGCGAGAAAATGTGCGGCTGCCAGTTTGAAAAAGGACTGGCCAGCCTGAAGTCTGTGGCCGAAAAATGAATTTTATCCTCAACTCAACTACAAAAACCACACCACCACACCACCACACCATGACCACACCCCGCATCCTCGCATTCGGCGGCAGCCTGCGCCGCGATTCCTTTAACCAAAAACTTGCCGCTGTCGCCGCCGCCGGAGCGCGCGCGGCCGGCGCGGAGGTGACCTTGATCGCCCTGCGCGATTTTCCGCTGCCGGTCTTCGACCAGGAACTGGAAGACGCCGAAGGCCTGCCGGCGGCGGCGAAGAAATTGAAGCAGCTTTTCCGCGAACATCAGGGGCTGCTCATCGCGTCGCCGGAATACAACAGCAGCATCGGCGGCGCGTTGAAGAACGCCATTGACTGGGTCTCGCGGGCGGAGAGCGACGATGAGCCGCCGCTGGTGGCGTTCACCGGCAAGACGGCCGGCCTCTGCGCGGCCTCGCCGGGCGCGCTCGGCGGCTTGCGCGGGCTGGTGACGGTCCGCTCCATCCTCGGCAACCTCGGTGTGACGGTGCTGCCCGACCAGGTGACGGTGAGCAAGGCGCATGAGGCGTTCAAGGCGGATGGGTCGCTGGCGGATGAGCAGCAGGCCGCCAAAGTCAAAAAGCTCGGCGCACAGCTTGCACAGCATCTGGCCAAGCTGCTGGCCTGAAACTGGTAGGGACGATTTCCACATCGTCCCATTATTTAGCAGGTGACGACGTGGAAGTCGTCCTTACCGCACGGTGGAGGTCGTCTATCAGCGGAGGTCGTGGATGCGTCCTTGGCAGCGCCAGTCATCCAGGTCAGTGGCCAGTTTTTTGCGCAATGGGTTTTCCGGCATGGTCAGGCATTTGGCCATGTCGCACAACCGTTCACAACTTGGCAATCATTGCGAGCGCGCTGGCGCAGTCGTTCGTCGCGGCTTCGGTGCAGCAGCGGAACCCGGGCGCGTTGCTGGAAGACCGCTGGCAGAAAAGCACACTCGCAAGCCATTTAAAAATTTGCGATGACGCACTGTTCAAGCGGAATCAAAGCTGCCATGATTACGCACAGGAAATAAGCGCATGAAAAAAAAGCCTTCATCGTCACGCCGACAAAAAAAGCCCGCTCCAACGATTCGCCCGGAAACGTCCCCCTCGTCCGCGAGCGCGACGTTTCCCATCGTCGGCATCGGCGCCTCCGCCGGCGGACTCGAGGCCTTGGATCAGTTTCTGGGGCGGGTGCCGGCGGGCAGCGGCATGGCGTTTGTCATCGTCCAGCACCTCGACCCGACGCGCAAAGGCATCATGTCCGAACTGCTCCAGCGCGCCACGGGCATGAAGGTGATCGAAGTCAAGGACCGCACCACGGTGCGGCCGGACTGCGTCTATGTGATTCCGCCGAACAAGGACATGTCCATCCTGCACGGCGTCCTGCACCTGCTCAAGCCGACCGCGACACGCGGGCTGCGGCTGCCGATTGATTTTTTTCTCCGCTCGCTGGCGCAGGATCAGCAGGAGCGCAGCGTGGGCGTGATTCTTTCCGGCATGGGCTCGGATGGCACGATGGGTCTGCGCGCCATCAAGGAAAAGGCGGGCGTGGTGCTGGTGCAGGAGCCGGCGACGGCCAAATTCGACTCCATGCCGCGCAGCGCGATTGACGCC